>Ga0073907_1002851_pt1 | contig 16264 bp, 14 predicted proteins | sample GluameincwithD2O_FD_65483 | JGI IMG/M metagenome (GOLD analysis project Ga0073907, IMG submission 65483) | Mouse cecum microbial communities from Vienna, Austria - Glucosamine amended microcosms incubated with D2O | ecosystem: Host-associated > Mammals > Digestive system > Large intestine >... | reverse complement strand
CACATCATCCCATGTGGAACGTGCAAGGGAGATCAAGTCATTTGTGATTTCGTAGAGGTCGATAGAGACACAGTTGGATTGTTCACTGGACTTACCGACAAGCACGGGAAGGACATCTACGAAGGAGACGTTATAGAAGATGGAGACCTTCGCTATGAAGTCTGCTGGTACGATGACATCGCCGCATTTATGGCTGAGGATGTAGAGTCGAATAAGCTATTCCTCATGTCTGACCTTGATTTTAGCCAAGTCGAAATCATCGGCGACATACATACCTCGCCGGACTTGTTGAAATGAGGTTGCAATGGCTGAATCATCCCAACAGAAACCGAAGACGTGCTGCTCGTGCGCCTATTGCATCACAGAAGAAGATGAGCCGTATTACTGCGCTATGCAGGACCTCTACACCTTTGTCAAGTTGAGCGACAAGGCTTGCCCGGATTACATCCCCACAAAGAAAGGAGAATGATATGATTGTAAAGTCGTATTCAGTTTACTGCGATCTATGTGATAAGCCACTCGGATGCTTTTATGGCTATAAGCCATCCTACACTAAGTTGCGTGCCGAAGGCATCAAAGTGCTTATCAATAATGGTAAGGCGCAGACCTTGTGCCTGAAATGTTTCAACCTCATACGTCAGCCTCATTCATAAGTTGCTCCAAAGTCTTGTCAGATGCAACAGCATCAAACACCTTTCGGATAGCCTTGTCAGCTATTCGCCTGTTTATTTTGATGTAGAAATTCAATGCCCTTCGGGGATTTGAAGGAGCATCGCCCAGGCAATACTCGATGATAGAGTCTTTAATCATCAGCTCGTTTGAAATTTGAGCGAAAGTCTTTCTCGCAGAGTAAAACACCATTTTGTCAATCCCAAGCGTCTGACGGATTTTGCGTAAGTAGTCGTCCGTGATATGCTGGATTGACTTTTTTGTTTCCCTGCCGTAGAAGCGTAGCTTACCATCCTCACTCATATACTTGTCGATGATAGCGCGAGCCTCCGGCTGTATGGAAAATTCAGTCTGCTCGTTAGGATTGCGCCTGCTCCTTGTCTTTACTCGGATGAACTTCACGAACTTTTTAGTCAAGTCCTGTTCAAGGATGTCCGCCATATTCATTCCACATAGGTAGAAGGAAAGCATAAAGATGTCGCGGGCACATTCCTCCCACTTACCAGTTACCTCCATATCCCGGACCTCACGCAGTTGGTCGAGAGTGAGAGCAATGTCCCTCGCCAAAGGTATCTGCTCCTTGTAGTCAAAAAACGGTGGAATATCATACTTTGCGTATCCATGTGTCGTTGCGAAATAGACCAGGCGCCGGATGACACCGATTCGTATGCCGACAGTCGTTTCCGACATCCCCAGCTTTTTCAGGTGGTTCTTGTAGGCATAGAGCATAGCGGAGTCAAGCATAGACAGAATGAAGTTCTTGCCCGCATATTCAATGAAACGGTTGATACCGTCCTTATGGAGCCTGATTGTTCCTTTCGACCATGAGTGCTGTTTCACACGAAGCATCTCAAAGTCTATTTCCTCGACCGTCCGGATTGTTCCTTTGGTCATCTTGTGCTTGATGACCTTGATGAGCTGTGAACAGGTGTAAGCGTCCCGGTCCTCCAAAGAGTCGAAGATTGTATAGATCTTGTTGAGTTGTGTTCGGAGTTGCTGATTGATGTAAGCAGCATTAGCCATATTGACCACAACGCCGTTGCGCAGGTTCCTTTCCCCATCCACAACGAATCGGGTAGGAATGTAGCGGGTGGTCGAATTGTGTGAGACTGCGATACGGATTTTGTTAGATCCGTCGGCCCGCTGCTTTGCTTTCAATATGACTATTCGGAGGTTCATTTTTCAGGACAACAAATCGGTTCGGAATTTAGTTGAATCACTCGGAAACGGGCAATAAACAGACAACAAAATCACCCCCACTTCTGGAGGTGATTCTGTCGTAAGTATTTGAATGACCTCGCAATGCGTTGAAATCCATAGGCAAAGTCATTAGGTATGAGTGGCTTACATCATGCCTCCCATACCTCCCATTCCGGCGGGAGCGGCAGGGGCGGGGTTTTCCTCTTTCTTGTCGGCGATTACGCATTCGGTGGTAAGGAACATACCGGCAATCGAAGCGGCGTTTTCGAGTGCGACACGTGTCACCTTGGCGGGGTCGATTACGCCTGCGGCCATGAGGTTTTCATAAACGTCGGTGCGGGCGTTGTAGCCGAAGTCGGCATTGCCTTCCTTGACTTTCTGAACCACTACGGCACCTTCGACGCCTGCGTTGGCAACGATTTGACGGAGGGGTTCCTCAACTGCGCGGAGCACGATGTGGATACCTGTGGTTTCATCCTCGTTGGCACCGCTGAGACCTTCGGCATTCTTGATTGCGCGGATATAGGCTACACCGCCACCGGGAACGATACCTTCGGCTATTGCTGCACGGGTTGCGCTGAGAGCGTCGTCAACGCGGTCCTTCTTCTCCTTCATCTCAACTTCGGAGGGTGCGCCGATATGGAGCACTGCCACACCGCCTGCCAGTTTGGCAAGGCGTTCCTGGAGTTTCTCACGGTCGTAGTCGCTCTTTGTCTGTTCGATCTGCGACTTGATTTGTGCAACACGTGCTGCGATGGCGTCCTTGTTGCCTGCCCCGTTAACGATGGTGGAGGTTTCCTTGTTCACGGTTACCTTTTCAGCAGTTCCGAGCACATCGAGTGATGCACCTTCGAGCTTCATGCCCTTTTCTTCGGATACCACTGTGCCGCCGGTAAGGATGGCGATATCCTCGAGCATTTCCTTGCGGCGGTCGCCGAAGCCCGGAGCCTTTACTGCGCACACTTTCAGTGAACCGCGGAGACGGTTTACGACAAGGGTGGCAAGTGCTTCCTGGTCAACATCCTCGGCGATGATAAGGAGGCCGCGACCGCTCTGTGCGGTGGCTTCGAGGATGGGGAGCATATCCTTGAGGTTGGATATTTTTTTGTCGTAGAGAAGGATGTAGGGTGAGTCCATAGCGCACTCCATCTTCTCGGTGTTTGTAACGAAGTAGGGTGAGATATATCCTCGGTCGAACTGCATACCTTCAACAATATCGACTGTGGTTTCCGTTCCTTTGGCCTCGTCAACGGTAATCACACCTTCTTTCTTGACCTTCTTCATTGCTTCGGCAATGAGATGGCCGATAGCCTCGTCGTTGTTGGCCGAGATACGGGCGACATCCTCGATTTTTTTGAAGTCGTCGCCAACCTCTTCGGCCTGGGCCTTGATGCCTTCCACGATAGCGGCTACGGCTTTGTCGATGCCGCGCTTTACATCCATCGGGTTTGCACCGGCGGCCACGTTCTTAAGTCCGTGGGTGATGATTGCCTGTGCGAGCACGGTAGCGGTCGTTGTGCCGTCGCCGGCATCGTCGCCTGTCTTTGATGCCACTTCCTTCACGAGCTGTGCGCCCATATTCTGGAATGCATCTTCAAGTTCTATTTCGCGTGCCACCGATACACCGTCCTTGGTGATGTGGGGTGCACCGTATTTTTTATCGATGATTACGTTGCGTCCTTTCGGGCCGAGTGTCACTTTCACTGCGTCAGCAAGGGCGTCAACACCTTTTTTAAGCTCTTCGCGGGCTTTGATATCGAATTTGATTTCTTTAGCCATGATATTTGGTAGTTGTTGTAGTTTTATTGATTTGCTGCCGGTTGTATGGTCATGGCAGCATATTTTATAGGGTTTAATCTGACGGCAGACGATTATTCGAAAATGCCGAGAATATCGTTTTGGCGCATGATGAGGAACTTTCCGCCGTCAAGTTCCACCTCGGTGCCTGCATATTTGCCATACAGCACGTTATCGCCTTCCTTTACAATCATTTTCTCATCCTTTGTTCCTTCGCCTGTTGCGATTACTGTGCCACGAAGGGGTTTCTCTTTGGCAGAATCGGGAATGATGATGCCTGAAATAGTTGTTTCTTCGGCCGGGGTGGGCTGAATCAGCACGCGGTCGGCAAGCGGTTTAATTTTCATGAGATTTAAATATAAGTTTGTAATTGTTGTTTATACCTGTAGGCTGTTAGGACGGGTGACTTGGAATTGTCGTCCTGATTTCCGTCCCGCCTGTTCTGTAATATTGCACAATCCGTGCCAAACCCTCTCCCATGGCATGTTTCTGCCACGGAAAAGGTGGAAAGATGACAATCTGGCATTTTTTGTGCATCAAAAAAAAGAAATGTCTGTCATTGGTTATAACAAAATATCCGGGGAGGTGGTTTAATCCTCCCCGGAACTGGCGGGTTATCTGCCTATATTCTTACTTGTGCCGTGCGGGAAGCGCGGAATGGACTGCCTCATAGGAGGCGTCGATTACGCGTCGGCGGTCGGCTTCGTCGGCCGGGGCTTCGATTGGGGGGTGGATGGTGAGCGTTATGGTTCCCCAACGGGGAACGCGCGATGTGCGCGGCATCACTTCGAATGCGCCATCGATGGTTACAGGTACCACGGGCAGATGGAATTCCATGGCCAGCTGATAGGCGCCTTTGTGGAAGGGGCGCATTTTACCTGTAAATGTGCGTGAACCTTCGGGGAACACTACCAGCGACATACCGTCGCGGAGGGTATGCTCGGCTTTCTCCATGGTCTGCCTGATTGCGGCTGGCGATGAGTTGTCAACGAAAATATGCCCTGCAATCGCGCATGCACCGCCCACAGCGGGGATTTTGCGAAGCCCTTTCTTCATCATCCATTTGAAGTTATGGTTGAGGTAGCCGTAGATTGAGAAAATATCGTAGGCTCCCTGGTGGTTGGCCACAAACACATAAGAGGTATGCGGGTCGATATTTTCCCGTCCGGACACCTTGACCCGTACTAATGTAAGGGCACAGCATATGCAGGCCCATATATGAGCCGGCCAATAGCCCCAGAAGCGGCTGCTTCCTGACATACATCCTATGGCGGTGACCAACGCTGCAAACAGGGTGGTTGCAAGCATGAGTGGAACCATTATGAAAAGCTGGTATATGCGGTAGAGTACAAGCATGGCTAGTCCGTTATTTGTGGTTTGTGGCTGTCTTATCGATTGTCTGAAATTGTTTTGGAAAAATTTTTATTTCAGACAATCTATGATTTTTTTTGATTCCGGGGCAACCTTTTAAGTTAAGGCAAGGCGGTATGCGTGGAGTTACATACCGCCTTTCTCGGATAACGTTCAGTTGTGGCTAAATGGCTGTTGTTACCATGCGAACATGGGGCGGTCGGCCATCATAGTATTGACTTTCTCGCGTACTGATGCGATAACCGCAGGGCTTTCGGGGTTTGAAAGTACTGTGTCGATCATTTCGACGATGGGGCCCATTTCGTCCTCGCGCAAGCCGCGGGTTGTGATAGCCGGGGTGCCGAAACGGACGCCTGAGGTCTGGAATGGCGAGCGGCTGTCGAAAGGAACCATGTTCTTGTTTGCGGTGATGTCGGCTTCTACCAGGACGCGTTCTGCCACCTTGCCTGTAAGGTCGGGGAACTTGGTGCGCAGGTCGACAAGCATGCAGTGGTTGTCGGTGCCTCCCGATATGATTTTGTACCCCTTGTCAGAGAGGGCTTGTGCCATAGTGGCTGCGTTTTTCTTGACCTGGGTCTGATATTCTTTATATCCGGGGGTCAGAGCTTCGCCGAAGGCTACAGCTTTTGCCGCTATTACGTGTTCGAGCGGGCCGCCCTGCACGCCGGGGAACACGGCAGAGTCGAGCAATGACGACATCTTGCGGATTTCACCTTTCTTGGTTGCCTTGCCCCAGGGGTTATCGAAATCCTTGCCCATGAGGATTACGCCGCCACGCGGGCCTCGGAGGGTTTTGTGGGTTGTTGATGTGACGATGTGGGCATGGCGTAACGGGTTATCGAGTAACCCGGCGGCGATGAGACCTGCGGGATGTGCCATGTCGACCATGAAAATAGCGCCTATTTCGTCGGCGATTTTGCGCATGCGGGCATAATCCCATTCGCGGGAGTAGGCACTGGCGCCACCTACGATAAGTTTCGGACGATGTTCCAGGGCGATACGTTCCATCTCATCGTAATCAACGTAGCCGGTATTTTCGTCCACGTTGTATCCCAACGCATTGAACATCATGCCGGAGAAGTTTACGGGGCTTCCGTGGGAAAGGTGGCCGCCGTGGTCGAGATTCATTCCGAGGAATGTGTCGCCCGGTTTGAGCACGGCCTGGAACACTGCCATATTGGCCTGTGCCCCGGAGTGCGGCTGCACGTTGGCATATTCGGCATCAAAAATCTGTTTCAGGCGGTCGATAGCAAGGTTCTCGGCCTCGTCAACAACCTGGCATCCGCCGTAATAGCGGTGGCCCGGATAGCCTTCGGCATACTTGTTGGTGAGGCATGAACCCATTGCTTCCATAACCTGGTCGGAAACAAAGTTTTCCGAGGCAATAAGTTCGATACCTTTTTTCTGACGCTGATGCTCGCGTTCGATAATCTCGAAAATCTTGGTGTCGCGTTGCATGGGATTGTGTTTAGTTGTTATTGGTTTGTTGGCGTTGCCTGGCAGTGGGGAGTTCCGAAGCCTGATAACGCGTTATAAAATGATTTTCAATGTCTGCTTTTTTTCATGACGGAGAAACCGAAACGGCCAAGCTGGCTTCCCTGTGCGTAATAGTGTCCATGATTGTAGCTTATAAGCCGTGCATCCTCTATGCGGAATGCATCTGTTTCGGGGTCGAAATATTCCTCGTCGGCCAAAACGTTGACCACTTCGGCTATGAACATATCATGGGAACCTAGCGGCATTATGCTTTTCACCCGGCATTCGATGCATAGGGGTGATTCGTCGATGTAGGGGCAGGTGACCTTTTCGCCGGGTTTTGGTGTCAGGCCGGTTTCTTTCCATTTGTCATAGTCGCGGCCTGAACGCACCCCTATCCAGTCGGTAGCCTTGGCCATGGCCTCGGTTGTGAGATTGAGCGTGAACTGCATGTTCTCCTTGATTATGGGGTAGGAGTGGCGCGATGGCCGCACGGAGATGTAGCACATGGCCGGGTCGGAACAGATTGTGCCTACCCAGGCCACCGTGATGAGGTTGGAGTTTTCAACCGAGTCCCCGCAGCTTACGATTATGGCAGGGAGGGGGTTGATCATCGTTCCCGGTTTTAACGACCTTTTCACAATATTGTGGCTTTTGAATTGGTTACCGTGTGGTTGCAATAATGGCAACGGATTATCCCCGGGGCGTCATCAACGGTTTCAAACAGGGTTTCCATCGGCTCGTTGTTGGTGACACATTTGGGATTGTCGCATTTTACGATGCCTTTTATCGCTTTGGGGAGTTCGACAGGGCGTTTTTCAACCACTTCGTAATCACGGATGGTATTGACTACTGCCGTGGGGGCAATCAAGGCAATCCGGTTAAGTGTCGCTTCCGGGAAAAAGAGGTCGGCCACTTTGATTATTCCCTTTGTGCCAAGGCGTTCGCTATCGAGGTTGTTCCCGATAGTAAGGCGGTGGGATGTTGCTGACAGCCCTAGGATTTTTACGCATTTGAACAATGCTTCCGAGGGGATATGGTCGATAACCGTACCGTTGCGTAATGCCGCCACGGCGAGTTCTGTTTTATTATGTGTCATTTTGGAAATGCGGTGAATATGAAGAAAAAATGACGTGTTTATTTCCCGACTTCCAATCCGAGTGCGTTGCAAATCAGGGCTTGGCGTGCGAACAATCCGTTTCGTGCCTGTTCGAAGTAGTATGCTTTGGGATTGTCGTCGACATCGGTTGCGATTTCATTTACGCGTGGCAGCGGATGGAGAATCCTTAGGTTGTTGCGAGATGTGTCGAGCATGGAGTTGCGCAGGGTGTAAAGGTCTTTTACGCGCTCATATTCCATGATGTCGGAAAAACGTTCACGCTGCACACGGGTCATGTAGATTATGTCGGAGGAGTCAATGACTTCACGTGAGAAGTCGGAGTGTTCCTCATAGGGGATGCCCTGTTTTTTACAGAATTCGATATATTCGCGCGGCATACGCAGTTCCTCACATGCCACAAACCGGAAGGTGGGGTTGAAGTATTTCATTGCCATAAGGAGCGAGTGAACGGTCCGACCGTATTTCAGGTCGCCCACCATGGTTATTGTCAGGTTTGACAGCGTGCCCTGGGTTTTGAGGATTGAATAGAGGTCGAGCATTGTTTGCGAGGGGTGCTGGTTGGCACCGTCGCCAGCATTGATGATGGGGATATCGGTCACCTCGGTGGCATACCTGGCCGCCCCTTCAAGATAGTGGCGCATGATTATGAGGTCGACATAGTTGCTGACCATCTTTATGGTGTCCTTTAGGGTTTCCCCTTTCGACGATGAGGTGGTCGAGGCGTCGGAAAAGCCTATAACCCTGCCGCCAAGGCGGTTGACGGCGGTTTCGAAACTCAGGCGCGTGCGTGTTGATGGTTCAAAAAAAAGCGTCGCCACCACTTTCCCGTCAAGGATTTTGTGGTTCGGATGCTCTTCGAAATAACGGGCCGTCTCAAGCAGTTGCAGAATCTGCTCTTCCGAGAGGTCGTCGATTGAGACCAGACTGTTGGGATTCATCAGTTTATCTTTTTTTATTGGGCAAAGAAATCATCCTGATTTTGTTCCCGGCAGTATTTTGGGAGATGTTTCCCTGCCTGTTTATATCTGATTTCAAGGTTGACGATGCGGGCATTGCGTGACCTAAAATGAGATGAGGGCAGGGTAAGCAACAAACAAAAAGACCGAACAGAAACAGATTAAGGGAAAGCCAGGATGACTTCACACTTAAGTTTATGGCAAAGATAGGGAAAATCGGGAGTATATGCAAAAGGAAAAAGCCCGTGGATAACGGGCTTTTTCTCATTGATGTTTATTTGGCCTTTTTCAAGACTTTCTTGTTGATTTTGGCGGGGTATTTCTGCTTAAGTTCTGCTACCCATTGTTCCTCAAGGAGGTTTTGGTAGTCGCCGGTTACGGCGCCGCGCACGTCGGCAGCTTCTTCGGGAGCTTCAAGAACTTTGTCGCGGAACGGGAAGTACCAGGCCCATTTCCCTTTGGCTTCGGGTTTGGCTTCCCCGAAACCGAGATAGTCGGTTATGTCGTTTTCCCCTTGGGCTGCGATTACTTTCTCTATTTTCACGTCCTTTCCGAATTGTTTGCGGAGGTTGATTACCAGCGAGTCGGAGGGGATGGTGTTTTCAACCAAATAATTGCGTGCGGCATTCATTACGGAGTCGGAGGTAGCGAACACTACATAACCTTTGTAACGGGGCTTTTCCCAACGGTATTTGTCGCGGTTTGCGCGGAAATAGTTTTCCAGTCCTTCCTTATCTTGTTTTGCTTTTGACCATACTTTGCGGTCGGAAACTTCAAACAGAAGCATACCGTCGCGGTATTCGTTAAGCAGGTTGCTGTAGTCAAGGTTGGTTTCGGTAAGGTCCTGACGTTCGGCTTCGATAAGTGCGTTATCGAGGTTGCGTGAGGCGAGTTGTTCTACAAATTCGGCCTGTTCGGCAGGGGTGGGGGGGATGGATGCAGGCAGTTCCGAAATAATCTCCGACAATGGTATTTCATTTTTCCCGAATGAGGCAACCGGCATGTCGGAGCCGATATATTTGGCTTGCAGGGTGCTGTCAAGACCGCCGTTGGCCATGATTTCCGATTTAACGTTTTCAAGATTGCGGCGGTTGAGCGATCCTTTGAATTTTTTGTAAAGTTGTTCTACCTTTCTTTTGCGTGGCAGTTGCCCGCGTTCGTCCTGGGAAATCGCGTTTTTGATTGCAGGGGCAACAGCGGAAAGCGGTTCGATTCCCTTGCTGTCGAGTTTTTTGATAAGGTGGTAGCCGTAAGCGGTTTTAACAGGTTCTGAAATCTTGCCGTTTTCGAGGGCGAATGCCGCAGTTTCGAATTCAGGCACCATCATGCCGGTGCCGAACCAGTTGAGGCGGCCGCCTTCGCGTTTTGAACCCGGGTCTTCTGATTCCTGACGTGCGATAGCCTCGAAGTCGCCGCCGTTGGCAAGGAGTGTGGCTATGGAGTCAATCTGGGCTTTTTTTGCCGCAGCTTCCGTTTCGGGAAGACCTTGCGTGAGTTTGAGGATGTGTTCCACCAGGACTTGTCCGCGAGCCGGTCGGCGGTTGTGAACTTTTACGATGTGATAGCCGAACGGGGTTTCTATAACCGGCGAGATTTGCCCTACAGGGGTTGTATAGGCGGCATCTTCGAATGTATAGGGGAATTTGGTTGCTGTGATGTAGCCCATGTGCCCCCCGTTACGAATCACGGAACGGTCGATTGAGAAACGGCGTGCCAGTTGCTCGAAATCTGCACCTGCGATGATGGCATTGCGGATGGAGTCGAGCCGGGTTTTCTGTTCGGCAGGATTTATTTCTGCTCCTCGGCTGGCTATCATTATGTGGCTTACATCCACTTCCTCTTTCATGCGGTCGTAGATAGCGTTGACAAGGCTGTCTTCCACAGCCTGTACACGTAGGTATGGTTCGGCCAGGTCGCGGCGATAACCTTCGAATTCATTTTGGAACGCCTGTGATTTGTCGATACCTTCAGCCTCGGCATCGGCTACTTTCTGCTTGTAGGTGATGAACATCTGCAGGTATTCGTCGATTGGCTGGGTGCTGACCTGTTGGCTGTTGTTTTTGTGGTAGAGATACTCAAACTCGCTTAGGGTCACCGGTTTGCCATTGATTGTCATCAACACGGGACTCTCATTCCCTTTGGCTTGTGCGATTCCTGCGGCAGCCAAAACGATTACGAGTGACAGAAGTCCTTTTTTCATGAGTGGTATAAAAGATTACTGATTTCCTTATTGTAGCGTAAAATGACGGTTTTTTTACTATGGAGATAACGTTTTTTTTGCGTGTTTATTATGTGTCGGGGTGATATAGTCAGCCCTTTCGGGGCATATGCGATAGTGCCATACAGTCCATGTAGGTGTTTATCGGATATGCATACGGAATCCGCACCAACTGTGTGGCCACAAAAGCGCAGTGGCCACACAGTTGGTGCGGATTCTGTTGGATTCAGCCTGGTAATCCGGTAGTGTTACCGGGCAATCAGTTCTTCTATTTTGGCAACGAGGGTTGCGCGGGTTTGAGAACCGGCCAGGCGGATATCTGTTTTTTGTCCGTCTTTGAAGAAGAGGATGGTAGGAAGCGACATGATGCGGTATTCCGAGCTGAGGTCGCCCTCTTCGTCCACATTGTATTTGCCGATTTCAACACGTCCTTCATATTCCTTGGCAAGTTCGTCGATTAGCGGGGCCATTGCCATGCAAGGGCCGCACCATGTTGCCCAGAAGTCGATTACTACCGGCTTGCCTGAGCCGATGATTTCTTTTGCGTTAGCGTCGGTAATTTTGAGTGCCATTTTTGTTGTTTTTAATATATTGGTTGGTTAATTGTTGTTTGTCAAGAGGTTTGGGGTGTTCTGTTTTTTTAGTTTTGAATGAAATCAAATTTTATTTCGAGTGATTCGAGCATCTTTGCGAGTTCCCTGTTCAAGGGTACCTGGTAGCCGGATGTCATTTTCACCCATCGGTTTGATGCTTTGTCGAATAGACGTACATTTAGGTGTCCCTTCCTTTCTCCCGACGAGGTTATATGCTCTTTTAATAGGTCGCCGAAGTTCGGGGCAAGGGCATCGAGGTCCAGTTCGAGTGTCACACCTTTGATAAGGTTCCCTTTCACATCGTTAAGAAGTCTGATTCGCAGCACTTCGAAACTGATTTCCCCGTTGTACCGGCGTTCGAACCGGCCGCTTACAAGGATGGGGGTGCCTGGTTTGCCGTAATTTGAGAAGTCGATGTATTTTTGTCCGAACAGACGCAGTTCGCATGTGCCGGAATAGTCTTCCATGGCCATGATGCCGAAGTTGCCACCCTTGCGTGACGGGCGTGATTCGAATTTGGTCACCATTCCGCCGAAGCTTATTTCTTTCCCGTCTTCCGGGATTGTTTCGTTGAATTCCTTTATGGAGGTCAGCCCATAGTTCAACTCCATATAATATGGGTCGAGCGGGTGGGCTGAAAGATACATACCCACCAATTCGCGTTCTTTTTCAAGTTTCACGGCATCCACCCATGGCACTGCCGATTTCACAGCCGGACGTCCGGCTGTGTTCAGCTCGGCATCCATATCACCGAAAAGCGATGCGGTTTGCTGTTTTGAGGCGTTTTGGAATGATTGGCCGTAGCGCAGAAGCTGTTCTGAAAATGTTTCGTCGCGATTGTTTTTTTCGAAATAATCTTCACGTTTGATGTCGGGGAAGCAGTCGAATGCACCGGCTAATATAAGCGAATCCAACGTGCGGCGGTTGATTACCGATGCGGGGACTCGTTCCACAAAATCGTAGGGGCTTTCAAATCGTCCGCCTTCTTCGCGTGCCTGTATGATGGCTGCCACAACGTTGTCGCCAACACCTTTTACGGCGGCAAGTCCGAAACGTATGTCTCCTTGGCGGTTTACACCGAAGTCGTTGAACGATTCGTTTACATCGGGGCCTTTTACCGGAATTTTCATAGCCTTGCACTCATCCATGAAGTTGGTGAGTTTGGTGATGTCAGAGCGGTTGCGGCTTAACACTGCCGCCATATACTCTGCCGGATAATTGGCTTTTAGGTAGGCTGTTTGGAAGGCTACCCAGCTATAGCATGTGGCATGGCTCTTGTTGAAGGCATAGGATGCGAATTTTTCCCAGTCGGCCCATATCTTCTCAAGCACTTTGGGGTCATGACCGTTGGCCTGGCCGCCTTCAAGGAATTTTCCTTTAAGGTGGTTCATCTTGTCGATGAGTTTCTTACCCATGGCTTTTCGGAGTGTGTCGCTTTCGCCTCGGGTGAAGTTGGCCAGCAGTCGCGACAGAAGCATCACCTGTTCCTGATAGACTGTGATGCCGTAGGTGTCCTTGAGGTATTTTTCCATCTCGGGGATGTCATACTCGATTGGGGCCCGACCATGTTTTCGGGCGATGAAATCGGGTATGTAGTCCATCGGCCCCGGACGATACAGGGCGTTCATGGCGATGAGGTCCTCGAAGGTGGATGGTTGTAGCTCGCGGAGGTATTTCTGCATTCCTGCCGACTCGAACTGGAATGTGCCTATGGTGCGCCCTTCGCAGTAGAGTTTGTAGGTGGTAGGGTCATCTATGGGGATTTTCTCCATGTCGATTTCGATACCCCTGGTCTGCTTGATGTTGCGCACGGCATCCATTATAATCGACAAGGTTTTAAGGCCTAGGAAGTCCATTTTTATCAGACCTGTTTCCTCGATTACGCGGCCTTCGTATTGGGTTACGAGGAGCTTGCCTTCGAGTTTGTCGACGGCTGTGCTGACCGGCACCCAGTCGGAAATCTTGTCACGGCAGATGATGACACCGCATGCATGAACGCCTGTACCTCTGACGTTTCCTTCCAGTTTTTCGGCATATTTCAACGTTTCCCGTACCAAGGGATTGGGGCTGCTGAGTTCGTTTTTGAACTCGGGTATGAGTTTCAGGCAGTTTGTGAGGTTCATTTTCGCCTCTTTGCCGTTCACTTCCGGCATGTGGCGCGGCAGGAGTTTCACAAGACGGTCGCTTTCGGGAATGGGTAGCCCTTCTACACGTGCAACATCTTTCAATGCCATTTTTGTGGCCATGGTTCCATAGGTGATGATATGTGCAACGTTGTCGGCGCCATATTTTTCAGTTACGTATTGAAGAACGCGTGCGCGCCCGTCATCGTCGAAGTCGACATCGATATCAGGTAGGGATATACGGTCGGGGTTTAGGAAGCGCTCGAACAGGAGGTCATATTTGATTGGGTCGATTTGGGTAATCCCGAGGCAATATGCCACACACGAACCTGCCGCCGAACCTCGGCCGGGGCCTACACTTACTCCTAATTGTTCGCGTGACACGTTTATGAAGTCCTGCACAATGAGGAAGTAGCCGGGAAAGCCCATAGTCTTCATGATATGAAGCTCGAATTTTATGCGCTCCTCCAACTCAGGTGTCAACGGGTTCCCGTAGCGTTTTTCTGCACCTTCGTAAGCAAGTTTTTTTAGATAGTCGGCCTCGAATTTTATGCGGTAAAGTTTGTCGTATCCTCCAAGTTTTTGGATTTTTTTCTCTGCTTCTTCTCGGCTTAGTACCACGTTGCCGTTTTCGTCCTGGGTGAATTCGTCAAACAGCTCCTGTTCGGTGATTCTCGATCTGTATTCCTCCTCCGTGCCGAATTCTTCAGGTATGGCGAAGAATGGCATGATAGGGGAGTGGTCGATATCGTAGGCTTCGACTTTGTTGGCTATTTCAATCGTATTGGCCAGCGATTCTGGCAGGTCGGCGAACACCTCGTTCATCTCGGCCGTAGTTTTCAGCCATTCCTGTTTGGAATAGAGCATGCGCTTTTCGTCCGATATTTTTTTATTGGTCGAAAGGCATATCAGGCGCTCATGGGCTTCGGCATCCTCTTCGTTGACGAAATGTACGTCGTTACTGCATATTATTTTTACACTTAATTTTTTCGCGATACGTATCAACTCCTCATTGACCGCTTGCTGCATCGGGTAGGTCTCATGGTTGGCACGCGGCACTGTGGCTTTGTGACGTTGCAGTTCGATGTAATAATCATCGCCGAACGTCTCCTTCCACCATGCCACTCTTTTTTCGGCTTCTTCAATCTGTCCGGCTGTTATGAGGCGGGGAATTTCGCCGCCAAGGCATGCCGAGCAAACTATCAGCCCCTCGCGATGTGCCGCGATTTCATGTTTGTCGGTGCGTGGGCGGCTGTAGAATCCTTCCGTCCATGCACGTGACACTATCTTGACAAGGTTATGATAGCCTTTTTCGTTTTTTGCGAGTAATATCAGATGGCGGCCGGTGTCATGTTTGTCGGTATGTGTCAGCAACGATTCGTTTGCAACATATACTTCGCATCCGAAAATCGGTTTGAATATTTTCTTTTTCAATGATGCGGCTTCGGCTCGCTTTTCAGCTGCCATTGCGGTGTCTCCCGCGCTTTCTGCCTCTTTTGCGGCGGCTTCGGCATCTTTTATGGCTCCTTTGGTCTTGGAGTTCTTCTTGGAAACGTAATTGAAAAATTCCTTTATGCCGAACATGTTTCCATGGTCGGTAATTGCAAGTGCGGGCATGCCGTCAGCCATAGCCTTGTCTACGAGGGCGTTGATTGATGCTTGTCCGTCGAGTATTGAATATTGGGTATGTACGTGCAGGTGCACGAATGGCTCCATCTTGTCTCCTCCTATATAATTTAAAATATATGTGATTTCGAGGGGGCAAATCCCGTCGTATCACTTGTCATGTTAGCCCTTCTTTTTTTGTCGGGACGATAAGTCCGTGTTTGTGCAAGCCCGTTATTTGTCGTTTTGCGGGGTTCATGCCTGCTTATTATTATATATTAAGGTATATACGGCAATCTCACAGTCGGACGATTTCGTTCTGCGAATATAGGAATTTTTTCTCAGATGAGGATTTCTTTCTATGGATTGTGCTGAATTTATCGGTGAAGTCGAATCGTCGGATTGCGGATTTCATATTTATTGAAATTTTTATGCTTGTAGTCGGATTATTTAGATGCATTTCCGTTGTTCGTGGTTGTTTTCTGCGTCATTCGTGTCTTTTCCGCTGGCTGCCAGCGGCTTCCCGGTGGCTGGAGGCTGTGGCGATGCCGTCGGCGAGTGCTGCGGTGCTTTTGGGATATGTTAAAAAGCATGCTTTTCGAAAATATTTCCGTCGGAAAATTTGGAGGGTTCGGCGGGATTGCGTACCTTTGCACTCGCTTTCGGGAACGAGTTCCCGCCGCGGCCGGGGTGACCCGGGGTGCGGATGCGGGGCCCTGGCGGGGCTTCGAAAAAAAAAGTTTCTGAAAAACTTGCAGGTTTCGAAAATACTTCCTACCTTTGCAACGTTTTTCGCAGAACCCGGAAGGGGTTCCCGGAATAGGACATTGAAAAGGCTTACAATAGACAATACAAAACGAAGAGTAGTACAGGAGCCGGCCCGGCGCTGCCGGGTCGAAATTGGAGAAGCTCCCTGTCATTCCACGAACGTTTGAATCCAAAGCGGTACGTCATGTGCCGGGAGGCTCGGTTCGGGGTGGCTGTCGGGGTGCGCGAGCACCATCTTTTTGAAAAAGAAGAAAACAAGATAGCAACAACGAAGAGTTTGATCCTGGCTCAGGATGAACGCTAGCGACAGGCTTAACACATGCAAGTCGAGGGGCAGCGGGGGTGCAGGCTTGCCTGCACCTGCCGGC
>Ga0073907_1002833_pt1 | contig 16420 bp, 20 predicted proteins | sample GluameincwithD2O_FD_65483 | JGI IMG/M metagenome (GOLD analysis project Ga0073907, IMG submission 65483) | Mouse cecum microbial communities from Vienna, Austria - Glucosamine amended microcosms incubated with D2O | ecosystem: Host-associated > Mammals > Digestive system > Large intestine >... | reverse complement strand
GCCGATGGCGTCGATCAGCACTGGGCTTAAAACATTTTGTTCCATCCGATATCTGCTCCTTCTCTACGCCTTGATGTAGGTTTCCCCGACCTTGACGGTCATCTGTTTGTTATATACCCCCATTTTGCCGTCAAACCATCGCCGGCCGCCGATGTTCAGGTATACAACCGAATCCTTCGGCCGCTTGATGTCCACCACATCGCCCACATTCAAATGGTAAATGTCACTGAGCAGCAGGTGGGTACGGGCCAGCTCGGCCACAATCTCCAGCTCGGATTCCCGCAGGTTGTCGAAGATCTCCTCCGATTTGTCCTCACCGGTGACCCGGCGGCTGGAGCTCTTGGCAATCTCCGTAAATATATTGGCCAGCATATTGCCCGGCAGGCAAACGCTCAGCCGGCCGGTGATGTTGGGGAACTTCACCGTGAGGCCCACAATGACCACTGTCTCGTCAAAGCCGATCAGCTGCACCAGCGTGGGATTCACCTCTGTGCGCACATATTCAAATTGCAGGGAGATATAATTTTCCCAGCTGCTGCCCAGGGGGCTGACCAGGTCCCGGATAATGTTTTCGTACATCTGCAATTCCAGGTCGGTCATGTTGTAGTTGGAGGGCAGCTGGGGGTCCGGCTCTCCTTCGCCGCCCATCAGGCGGTCCAGCATACTCAGCGTCACCGGCGTATCCAAATGAAACAGGATCGGAGTTTCCTCCTGCAATTCCGCCAGGTTGATATCCGCCAGACTCAGTACATCGCTCTCCGTCAGGGCGTTGGAGAACTCGTGGTAGCGCTGCTCCTCCACCGACTCTACCTCAATCTCACAGTTGGCGTGGAGCAATCCGTTGATCCGGGAGTTAATGACCCGGCTGTAGCTCTCAAAAATACTGTTGAGCATCTTCAGGCGGTCGGTGGTAAACTTCCGGGGACTGTAAAAGTCGTATTTGCGGTATTTCTTTTCCTGTTTTTCCTTGGACGAATCCGCATCCAGGTCCATTTCTCCACTGCGCGCTGCGGCGAGAAGAGCATCTATCTGGCTTTGTGATAATACTTCAGGCATTGCGTAAAGCCCCTCTCGTTCCTAAAATTTACTCGGTGGTAAGGCCCCAACCTTCCCGGATCTCTTCCCGGGCCTGGTCCACCACGACCTCATATTCCTGAAGGCCGCTTTGCAGCTTCTCCTCCAGCGACGTGCCGGTGACCATAATCTCCACCCGGCGGTTATGGGCCTTGCCCTCAGCGGTCTCGTTGGTGTCGATGGGCCGCCACTCGCCGTAGCCCACAGTGATGATCTTCGCGCCATCCAGCCCCGCATCCGTCAGGAACGCGCCCGCTTGGGCGGCCCGGCCGGCGGACAGGGTGCGGTCAATTACGGGTCTGTTGGGCTCTGTGGCGATTTCACGGGCGGTATGGCCCATAATCCGAATCTCCTGGATGTACTCCTGGGCGTTCAGGAACAGGGGGGCCACCTCCCGCAGCACCTCCTTGCCCTCCTCCAGCAAAACGGAGCTGTTCGGGCCGAAGAACACCGCGTCCCGGAAGGTGAGGAACACATAGCCCTCTCCCTGGGTAACCGCAACGCTGCTGGACAGATCGTTTTCGCTGATATAAGCCTGGAGCGCCAGATACATTTCTTCCAGCATCTCTTCCATCTCGTCCTCAGTGGGAGCGTCGCCGGGGCCGCCGCCGCTGCTGTTGCTGCCCTCCGGGCCCTGGGGAATGCTTTGTTCCGGAATCGCTGTAACATTGGGGTTAAAGCTCATGACGATCATCTGCCACTTTTTTTCGTCGATGGTAGACATCGAGTACAGCAGCACGAAGAAGCACAGCAGCAAGGTAACCATGTCGCCGTAGGTATCCATCCAGTTGGCGCCGCCTTCTCCGCCTTTCTTCTTTTTAATATTCATGATTCCTTATCCTTCATCCTTTTTCTTGGACTTTTTGCCGCCGCCGCCGTCCTCGCTGCGCTTCTTTTCCTCGATGAAGGTCATCAGCTTTTCCCGCAGGAACTTGGGGTTCGCGCCGGCCTGGATGGACATGACGCCCTCCACGATAATCATTTTACACAGCACTTCTTCCTCATCCCGCTTACGCAGGTTTGCGGCAATGGGTCCAAAGACCATGTGGGCCAGTACGCAGCCGTACAGGGTGGTAATCAGGGCGGTACCCATGTCGTTGCCGATGGAGCTGGCTCCGTCGCCGGACAGGTTCATGTTCTTCAGCATGTTGATCAGACCCACCAGCGTACCCACCATGCCGAAGGCCGGGGCCACGGAGCTGCCCTTGTCATACAGGGCGGCCGCGTCCTCATGCCGGGCGGAGGACTGCTCGATGTCGTTAATCATGATCTCACGGGCCTGGTCAGCGTCGTTGTTGTCCACAATCAGCATAATACACTGCTTAAAGAAGGGGTCTGTCTGCTGGTTGCCCATTTCCTCCAGGGCCAGCAGGCCGTTTTTACGGGCCACCTGGGCCAGCTCTACCAGCTGGTCGATGTAGGACATGGGGTTATACTTCTTGGTGTTCAGCATGATAGCAAAGTGCTTGGGGATGCTGGCCAGCGTGCTGCCGGGAAAACAGGCCACCACGATGAAAATGGTACAGCCGATGGTGATAAAGATACTGGCCGGGTCCACGAAGTTCATGATCTGGCCGGGCAGAAGCTTAAAGCCGCCCGTAGCCGGGTCGGAACCGAACATCATACCGACAATCATAACGGCAAGCGCGCCGACGAAGCCAACAATATAAGTAATATTCATTTTGCTCTCACCCACTCAAAATTCGCATTCTTTCTTTCCGGGCGCATGTGACAGCAGGCAAAGCCGCCTCTTTAACTTCTGTCACACGCGCCCCCAAAGGGGGCCCCTCCGCTCGAGGCCCCGGGGCTCAACGCGCATCTGTTACGGTAATCTCCCGGTACACGTCCTTCACCTTGGCCGTGTACTCTGCGATTTTCGCCACGATCTCCTCCGGAGTCTCCCGCACAATGAAGTAATCGCGGTTCATCATCACGATTTTGGACTCGGGGATCATTTCGATGCACTCAATCTGGAGATGGTTCACCAGAAATTTCTCGTGATTGCGTTTGGTCAATTTGATCATAACGTACCCTCCTTCTCCGGTGAAAACCGGGCCAGCGACGCAAAATGTATTCTTGGGGGCCGTCCACCACGGCGGCCCGCCAGGTGCTTCCACGCCCTTCTGCGGGCGGCCAGAGGCCGCCCGGCAGAAAATGGCGGTTCAGTAAAAATCAGCCTTAGCGCTTCATATTCACCAATTCCTCCAGCATGGAGTCGGTGACAGTAATCAGGCGGGTATTGGCCTGATAGCCGCGCTGGGTGGTAATCATAGAGGCAAACTCGGTGGCCACGTCGGCAGAGGATGCCTCCAGGCCGTTGGAGCGGATGGTGGAAGCGTCGCCGATGGCTTCATCCACAGAGCCGCTGGTCTTATTATTCAGGAATTTGCCGTCCAAAGTGCCGCCGGGAGCGCCCACGGTAATATCGCCGGCGCCCTCCATGGCCCGGTAATAAGGGCCGTCCACATGGGTTACGCCGTCGGGGTTGACCACGCGGGCAACTGCCAGACAGCCGATGGTAACCGTCTCGCCGCCGTTTTCGTTAACGCCCTGAATGATGCCGTTTTCGCCAATCTTAATGCTATTCAGCTTAACGACCTTGCCCTCCTGGTTTGGCACTTCATCAGAGGTAACCTGTGCATTTTGATTCTTTTCTGCCTTACCAGGTGCACCATTAGTGCCTGCTGTAAACGTATAAGTGTCTTCGCTGTCAACATTGTAAATAGGGTCGCTGGGCTGGGGGTTTGCCGGTTTCTGAAGTGCCGGATAAACCGCCGCGCCGGTTACCCACTGCGGCTCGCCGTTGACCATACCGGTGTCCACTTTAGCGGGGTCCATCGCCGCCAGGGGCAGCCGCAGGGGCACCAATTCGGTGCTGAGAATGGTTTTATCTTTTACCGTGGGGTCAGCTGCAATCTCAGCCTCTGTTGCATTGGGGTTATACTTCGGATTCTGCACCGCCGCAAAGCCGTACACAACCCGGCCGGCACCGTCTACCAGATAGCCCTTGGGGTCGAAGTTCAGGTCGCCCAAACGGGTCAAATCAAAGCTGGTAAGATCATTTACATCCTTCACCTCCTGGCCCTTATCGCCTACCAAAAGGAACCCGTCGCCGTTAATCATACAGTCCATGGGGTAGCCGGTGGGGGTATAGGTGGAGGTACTCATATTCAGGTCAATGGTGCCCACCTGAACGCCGTAGCCGATCTGAGAGGGGTTCACGCCGCCCCGGGTCTCCGTGCCGTTACTGCCCGCCACGGTGGTGCCGTACAGGGACTCACGGAAAATCATCCGCTGGGACTTATAGCCGTAGGTGTTCACGTTGGCCAGGTTGTGGCCGATGACGTTCAGGTTTTGCATATGGGTTTTCAATCCGGAAATGCCCGCATACATTGCTCCAGTCATATCGCTGATAATCTCCTTTTTTGCGTTTTCCGGCGCTGCCGGCCCCCCGCCAGTCGGGCGGGGAGCCAAAGCATCCTTGAAAGGTCCTGCTTTCTGTGTGTTACAGGAGCACAGCGCCGTCGATGTTTGTAAAAATGTTTTCCCGCATTTCGTCCTGGGACATAGTGGTAATCACGCGCCCGTTGGGTACGTTGATGATAAAGGCCCGGTCCGTTGCAATGGCCAAAATATTGGTCGCGCCCTTTGCCTGCGCCCGCTCCACCGAATCCGCCAGCTGATTCATCAGCGCCGGGGTCACTTCGATGCCCCGTTCCGCAGCCCGGTTGAGCGCGTGCTTGGAGAAGGCGATGCTCCGGCCTCCCGCGGCTCTGTCCAGCTCCTGCTGAAGCAGCGCGCCGAAGCCCTGCTGTGCCTGTGCCTCCCGGGCGGTCTCGCCGCTGGAGAGGGACTGGCGGACCGGCTGCATCTGCTGGGCCTTTTGAATCTCCGCAATGCGCTGAATCTGGGAGATTGGGGTGATGCGGTCGATCATGGCTCGATCCTATCCTTTCTAGCCCTTGGCGTCCTCGTCGGGCACGGTGGGGGTCCCTTCGCTTTCGCCCTCGCCTTCCCCTTCGCCCTCCTCGGGCTCCTGGGGCTCGGGCAGCCTGCCCACGGCCATCACGTTGCTCAGAGGATAGCTCTTTCCCTCGATGAAGATCACGGGCTCGCCGTTGTACATACCCATGGCCTCTACCGTGCCGTAGAGCTCGTCGTACTTCTTGGTTTCCTCATTGTACACGCCCACGGTTACCTCTTTGTTCACCAGGGACGCGCCGTAGCTCAGGGTGTTGGACTTCACCAGGGACTCCATACTGGTGGTCATGGCGGTCATGGCCTGCACAGAGGTCATTTGCGTGAGCTGGTTCATCATATCGCTGGTGTCGGCGGTGTTGTCAATGGTCTGGTTCTGGAACTGGGCCACCATCAGCTGAAGCATATCCGTAAAGGACAGCTCGCCGGGGTCTTTTTTGGTAATGTTGTCGGGATTATACCGGTCGCTGCCGCTCTGGGTGGCTCCTGTTTTGCCGGTGTTGACCAGAATGTCAAGCATACTGTCGCTGATCGAACTCATGTTAGATTACACTCCTTCCTGGGTGGAAATCAGGCCCAGCCGCATCTGCTGCATAAAGTCCTGGCTGCTGTGATGCTGCTGTTCCCTGGGCTGGCGCTGTTGGTTCTGGTTGCGCCCGTCGGGGTCGGCCTGCTGTTGCTGCTGCTGCTGATTGTCCTGCTGGGCCTGCTGGCTTTCACCGTTCTGCCGCACCTCCAGCTGTACCTGCTGGCCGCTGCCCTGGAGTAAAACGGTCATTTGCTCCGCGTGCTGGCTGAGCAGGCTCATGGCCTTGTCATTGGCGGTATGCAGCACCACCTGTAAGCTGCCGTCCACATTCCGGGTCATTTGGATGGTCAGGCTCCCCAAATTTTCAGGGGTCAAGCGGATTTCCACCCGCTGCGCCCCCTGCTGAATGGCCTGCTGAATCTTCTGGGCCATCTGCGCGTCCAAATCGGGCTTCTGGGTGTCCACCTGCTCGGGCTCGGCCACCTTAATGGGAGCGCGTTCCACGTCCCGGAACAGCGGGGTCTCGGGGGCCTCCTGGGCGCTGAGAACTTCCGCGTCCTCCTGCTCCTGGGGCTGCTCCACGACCTGGGCCTTCTCCACAACCTCAGTCCGCACCTGGGTCTGGACCTCCTCCCCCGTCTGGGCCTGCTGGGGCTGGGCGGCCTCCTTCAGCTGTGCGCCGAAGCTCTCGGGCTTCTGCTCCTGCTGCTGCAACTGGGGCTGCACGTCCTGGTCCTGCACGGCAGTCTCCTGGGGCATCTCCGGCTGTACGGCCAATCCGGCGCTTCCCTCCGCCTCCACAACAGGGACAGCGGTCTCCACGGTTTCCACCGGCGCCTCCACCTGGGGCTGCACCAGCTGTCCCGCCAGAAGAAGCTCCGCGGGGATATAGCCTGTCTCCGCCAGGGTCTGATCCTCCGTGGCGGCCGCATCCTGCTGGGGCTCCTGCACGGTGGGCTCCTGGGTCTCCGTCTTTTCCCCGGCGTTCTGTCCGTCCTGCTGGGGGACCTTCTTGTCGGGAATCATCTCCTTCTCGCTCTGGACCACCTCCTGCTGCTTCTTCTGGATCAGGTCCTGGAAGGTCTCATTGGCCTCCTGCTTCACGCTGGCCGGAGTCTTGGGCATACTCGCCATTCCATTGGCCATCTGCTGCATCTGCTGCATCATGAACTGGTCTGTCACATTCATTGCTCTCACCTCCTTTCAAGGTATCTTCCTGCTTCTCGAGCTGTTCCATCTGTTTCTCGTGCTCTTCCTGGATCTCGTCGCTCATTTCCAGCCGCACCCGGTCGCCCAGGCAGGCCAGGATGATCTGGACGCAGGGGTTCCCGGTGGGGTCCTCCCGGCCGTCCGTCTCCTCCGAGATCGCCCGGCTGGCCCTTCGCAGCGCGCCTGTTACCGCCCGGTCCCGGGCCGCGCCGCTCTCCTCCTCCGACGCGTTCATGCTGTCGATGACTGCCATCAGCGCGTCCTCGGTCTGCTGGGACTCCTGCTTGCTCCGGCGATCCTTCACAGCCATCAGATATTGCTTGAAGGTCTCGCTGGGGTTCCAGTCCAGCCGGTTTTCCACGGAATTGGGGTTGTACTTCTCGTAGAACTTGGGGTCATACCGAACTTGGATGTCACAGAATGGACCTGTGTTGGCAAACTGCATTGTTCTCACCTCCTTTCTGTCTATGACCCCCTTTGGTTTTTTATGCGCCCAGCGCCGCCATGGCCCGGGCCGTCGCTACAACCTCCTCAATGAACAGCTCGTCCTGTTTTGCTTCTTCCTTGCGGTACTGCTCCAGCTTTTTGTCCCGGAGCATTTCCAGAGAGGAGGTCTCCTTTTTTGCCTCCACCATCTCTTCCCGCTTTTCCTCCGCCTGCTTTTGCAGCTCCAGCAGCTTTTTGGCCTCCCGGTCGATGTCTCGTTCCAACACCCGCAGGCCGCCCTCCAGCATCACAGCGTCCTTGATGGTGATGCCCTCGGCCCGGCGGCGGGTGAACTCCTCGTTCAGCTCCCGGTGGGCCCGCTCGGTCTGCTCCAGAACCTCCTCCTGCTGCCGGACCCGGAGCTGGGCGGCTCCGTACTCCGATTGCAGGGACGTCAGCACCTGCTGCTTGTAGTCCAAAACGGTATCCAGCGAAAATCGGAATTTTTTCATATCTTACATCTTCACCGCTTTATAATTCTTCTCAGCTCTGCCAAGCTTTCCTCGTAGGAGAACGACTCGTCGATCCCCTGCTGCAAAAACTGGTTGATGGAATCAATTTTACTCAGTGCGTAATCCAGCTTGGGATTGGTTCCCGTCTTGTAGGCGCCGATGGACACCAGATCCGCGTTCTTCTCATAAATTCCCATCACGTCCCGGAGCTGAGAGGCCAGCTGCCGGTGCTCCGGGGAGACGATCTCCACCATCAGACGGGAGATGCTTGCCCCCACGTCGATGGCCGGAAAGTGGTTGCTGTTTGCCAGCTTTCGGGACAGGACAATGTGCCCGTCCAGGATGCCCCGGACCGTGTCGGCGATGGGCTCGTTGGTGTCGTCCCCCTCCACCAGCACGGTGTACACCCCGGTGATGGACCCTCTTTCAAAGTTGCCGCTGCGCTCCAGCAGCTTGGGCAGCTCCGCGTAGATTGACGGGGTGTATCCCCGGGCCACGGGAGGCTCCCCGATGGCCAGGCCAATCTCCCGCTGGGCCATAGCGAACCGGGTGAGGGAGTCCATCATCAGCAGCACGTCATATCCCTGATCCCGGAAATATTCCGCAATTCCGGTGGCCACGCTGGGGCACTTCATGCGCAGCATAGCGGGCTGATCGGAGGTGGCCACCACCAGGATGGACCGGCGCATCCCCTCTTCGCCCAGGTCCTTCTGCATGAACTCCAGAACTTCCCGGCCGCGTTCTCCTACCAGGGCAATGACATTGATGTCCGCTTTCACGTTTTTCGCAATCATGCCCATCAGGGTGGATTTTCCCACGCCGGAACCGGCAAAGATCCCGATACGCTGGCCCTTGCCGATGGTAAGGGTGCTGTCAATGGCTTTTACACCGAATTCCATCCGTTCCCGGATGGGAGGGCGGGCCAGGGGGTTGATATAGCCGTTTTCGATGCAGAAGGTCTCCCCCCGCTCAAAGGGCCCCAGACCGTCGATGGGCTGGCCAAGGGCGTTGATTACCCTCCCACGCAGGAAGGGTCCCACGGGAAGGGAGAGGCGTTTGCCGGTGTTCCGCACGAAATTTCCGGCAGAGATACCGCTCATATTGGCGTAGGGCATGAGCAGGATATGGTCGTTTTTAAAGCCCACCACCTCCGCAGGCACCTGCCCGCCGGACTCGCCGCTGTAAATGCGGCAGATGTCGCCGATGGCGGCCCGGCCGCCGGAGGCTTCGATGGACATACCCACGATGTTTTCGATCTTCCCCGTCCGGCTGATCGTCTCCGCGTTATTGACGTGGGGGATCAGTTCCCGAAACACATCCATCACCTCCCGGCTCTGCTCACAGCCTCTCTTTCAAAATATCTTTGATATTGGATAACTGGGTGGATACGCTGGCGTCGATAATACCCGCCGGAGTCTCCACAATACAGGTTCCCGCCTCGTCGTCCCCCATGGGGACAATTTTGATGTGCTCGGACAGGGCCCCCAGGGAGGTGGTCAGCGCCGGAGAAATCTGAGCGATTCCCTTGGCGTCGCACCCGGCAATATAGATGTGGACCCACTCCTGACGTTTGAGCTTCTCCGTGGCGGTCTGGATCATTTTTGCAATGACCTCACTGCTGCTCTTCAGGCTCACCCGGACGATTTTCTCCGCCACGGCGATGCACAGGTCCAGCAGCTCGTCCTGGCTCTGGGACAGCATCTCATCCCGAGCCAGAGCGGCCTTCTCCAAAAAACGCTTCACGTCCTCCTCCAGGCGGGCCGCCTGGACCTCACGGTCCTTCTTGCCCTCCTCCACGGCGTTAGCCAGGCCCTGAGCATAGCCCTCCCGGTATCCTTCGTCCCGGGCGCCCGCCCGGACCATCTCGGACTCCTCCCCGGCCTGCTGCCGGGCTTCCTCCAGAATCCGCTCTGCATCCTCCCGGGCCTGCTTCAAAATCAGCTCTGCCTGGAGCTGGGCGTACTGCACCGGCCCCTGGCTCTCCTGCTTCTCCTCGGGGGGAGACGGGGCCTCCTCCGGCTCCGGGGGAATCCGCGCCTCAAAGGAGGGCTCCTCCGGGGGAGGCAGGCTTTCTTCGGGAATCAGCGGCGCAAATTCCTCCCCCTCCGGCTGGAACTCCTCAAACTGGAGCTCCTCCGCCTTGGGAAATATATAGGTTTCCGCCTTGGGGCCTAGCACCCCTTTCAGGATATTACGCAATGATATCGTCCTTTCCGCCCTTCAGGATGATAATCTCACCCTTCTCCTCCAGGTCACGGATCACACTTACGATACGCTGCTGGGCGTCCTCTACGTCCTTCATTCGGACGTTGGTTGTGATTTCCAGGTCGTCCCGGATGCTTTCCGCCATACGGGCGGACATATTGGCAAAGAGCTTGTTGGACACCTCCGCGTTGGCCGACTTGAGGGCCAGCACCAGGTCTCTGGGGTCGCAGTCCCGGACAAAGCGCTGCACCGAGCGGTCGTCCATGGTGATGATGTCCTCGAATACGAACATCCGCTTGCGGATCTCCTCGGCCAGCTCGTCGTTGTGCTCAGACAGTCCGTCGAAAATGCGCTTTTCGCTGGACCGGTCCAGGTTGTTCATAATGCCGGCCACATAGTCTATGCCGCCCACCTTCACGTTGGAACTGGTAATGATGCTGGAGAACTTGCGCTCCATCTCAGTCTCAATGATTTTGATGGCCGCCGGGGAGGCGCTCTCCATGGTGGCGATCGACTCCACCACGTTGATCTGGCGCTGGGGCTCCAACTGCTCGATGACCGCCGCCGCCTTGTCCGGATCTACATAGGACAGTACCAGCGCCATCGTCTGGGGCCGCTCATGCTGCAAGGCGGAGAACAGGGATTTTACATCCGCCTTGTTCAGGAAATCGAACTCCCGGCGCTTCAGGGACTTGGTCACCTTTTCCAGCAGGCTGGCGGCCGCCTGAGAGCCGAACGCCTTTTCCAGCACCGCCCGGGCATACTCCAGTCCGCCCTCCGTGACCGCCTTGTTGGTCATACAGCTCTGGTAAAACTCGGTGAGCACCATCTCCGTGGTCTCGGAATTGAGCATTCCAAGCCGGGCTACCTCTAAGGTGAGGACCTCCACATCCTCCGGCTCCATATGCTGATAGAGCTGGGAGGCTTTGTCAGCGCCCAGGGAGACGACCACGGCTGCCGCCTTCTGGGAATTAGTCAGCTCCATGGGGAGCTTTTCTGTGGCTGCCGCCGCTGTTTTTGCCTCAGGCATTCTCCTCCCCTCCTCTCAGCCAGGTCTTGAGCATCTGAGCCGCGATCTCCGGGTTGTTGTTTACAAACTGCCGTACTGTCTTACGCAGCTCCATACTCTTCTCTGCGTTGATATCCATGATGTCCGCGCCGGTCTGAGGCGGCGCCATCGGGTTCCCGGCTCCGCCTGCCGCGGCGGCCTCCGCCAATGCGGCGGCTTCCGCTTCGCCCAGTGCGGCCAGCATCTCCTTCTCCCGCTGCTTCTGGCGCTTCTTGCTGATGCTGAGAATCACCGCCAGCAGGATAATGAACAGGATCAGGCCGGCTACTGCCGCGTACAGCGCCCAGGTAGGCACCGTCCGGAAGGGGTTGCCGGAGACCGCCGGCGGCTCCTCGAAGTTGTAGAATGGCGTGATCCAGATATGTACTTTTTCTTCCTGCTCCGGCAGAATGCCCGCCGCCCGGGCCACATGGGCCCGCAACTCCTCCTCGTTGATGGAGCCGTCGTTTTCGTGGTTGACGGAGACGGCAACGCTTACGTCGGTAATCGTACCGGCGACGCCCTTCTCCTGCTCGGTGGTTGTGGGATTCTGATAGTCCGTCTGCCCGGAGTTGATCACCGAGTTATTCTCGCCGGGGTCCTGGAGCAAGTCCTCCATATAGTCGTTAAAATTGTTTAAATCCGAGTTGGTGCTGGTGCCGGGCACGCCGCCCTGGGGCAGTTCTCCGTCCCGAACCAGCTGGTCCAGCCAGTATTTTTGCCCGATGACGCCCTCGCCGTCCTCGCCGATCATATCCGGATGGGTAAAGGACTCAATCTCCCGCACCCGCACGCTTACATCCGCGGTCACAGACACGCCGATATCCACGTTGCCCTCTCCGAAGGGGCCGCGCAGGGCGTTGTAAATTTCATTCCGAATACGGTTAGCCGCCCATTCCTCAAACTTCAGCTTCAGGGAGGTGCCGTCGCTCAGTTCCCCGATATCGCTTACGTCGGTGTATGTATGGCCCTTGTTATCTATAATCGCCACATTTTCCACATCCAGGCCCTGGACCGACCGAGAAATCAGCAGCCGGATGCCGTCGGCCTCTCCCGAGGTCAGCTCATCCCGTCCGGGAGCAAGCTGAATCTTAACGGCGGCGCTGGCCTTGGTCATGTTGGAGGAATCCAGCACATACCGCATATCCTCCCCCTCAGAGATCTGCACCTGGGCGCTGCTCACCCCGTCCAGAGTGGAAATGGTAGCCTCCAGCCGCTCGGCCAGGGCCAGGATATAGAGCCGGCGCTCCTGAGAATTGGTGGTGCCTATATTCAGGCCGTTCAAATACGTTTCATAGCCGAAGCCCGACTGAGGATAGCCCTCCATTACCAGCCGCATCTTCAAGGCGGGCTCCTGGCTGGCGGGCACGTAGATGGTCGTCCCCTCCAACCGGCTGCTGATTCCCGCATTATCCAAATAGGAGATAATCTGCGTGGCTTCGGCGGACTCCAGGTTGGTGAACAGTACCGCGTACTCCTCCGGACGGTTCAGCCAAAAGAGCCCCGCCACCAGCAGTACCAGCAGCACTGCCACTCCGACAGCCAGCGCTATTTTCACTTTTTTACTCAGTTTTTGGAAAAATTCCTTGGCCTTTTCCCAATAACCTTTCAGCTTTGTATCCAAGCCAAACCCCTCCGGTATTCCCGCTTACTTTATATTTACAGGCTGATGCGCATCAGCTCGCTGTAGGCCTCCACGGCCTTGTTGCGCAGCTGGACCAGCAGATCCACCGCCGCCGCCGCCTTGGTGTTGGCCATGGTCACCTCCGCCGGATTATCCAGCTGCCCGGTGGCCAGCAGATACTGCGCCTTATTCATCTCCGCGTCGGTCTCCCGCACATTGTCGATGGCCCAGCGGAACACGTCGGCAAAGGACCCCTCCGGGGCCGCCTGAGTCTGAGGCTGCTCTTTGATGCTGGGCATCGTCTCCCACAGGGGCTGAATCCCCCGGCTTCCCAACAGATTCATATCCATAAAAATACGGCTCCTTTTCTATCCATTTCCCAAACAGCACACAAGCCGGGTCTGAAAACAGTTCCCACGCCCACGGCGCAGCCGCTTACAAACCCAGCGCAATGTACTTACTTTCCAAGCTCAAGTCCCTTGGAAATCACGTTTTTAATCAAGTTAAAGGCTGTCACATTGGAGTTGTACGCCTGGCTGGCCGCCATGCCGTCGGCGATCTCCTTCACCAGGTCTACGTTTGGCAGCTCCACGTAGCCGTTCTCGTTGGCGTCCGGGTCAGTGGGATCATACCGGAGCTTGAAGTCCGATTGGTCCTCAATGATTCCCGCCACGCGTACCCCCGCGGTGCGGGCAAAACCGGCATTGCTGGCCACCGCCGCTCTCCCCTGAGCCGCAGCCAACTCGTTCCGGAACGCATCCTTGCCGCTTTCCGCCTGGAACACGGTCACTTTTCTCCGGTATGGCCCGCCCGCTTCGGTGCGGGTGGTATTCATATTGGTGATATTTTCGGAGATAATATCCAGCCGCAGGTGCTGGGCCGTAATTCCGGAACCGATAATATCAATGGTGCTGAGAAAGGCCATTACAATCTCACATCCTTATTCTCTCATTCAAATATATATGATGAACATCCGGAAAATCAGCCCCGGATGGCGCTGCGCAAAATGCTGAAATTATTGTTGATGGAGTCCAGCACATACTGCGACTGCACCGTATTCCGGTACAGCTCCATCTGCTGTTCGGCCACATCCACGCCGTTATCGTCCATCCGGTAGGTCTGGTCCTCCGCCACTTTGATCTCCGGCTCGTCGAAACTCACCGCCCGGCGCATCGCGCCTCCCTGGAGCCTGGCCTGGGAGGCCGCCGCCTCAATCTTGGCCTTGAAGGTATCCTCAAAGGTCACGTACTTCACCTTATAATTTGGCGTGTCCGCGTTGGTGATATTGTCCAGCAAAACCGCCTGATTGGTCCAGAGATACCGCATGGAACTTTGCAGCATCTGCATGGAATTGCTGTTCATCCAATCAATCATCTGCGCTCCTCCTCAATTTTGCCGTCCTTTAAAAAATAGAACAGCCCATGAAGTCAATCCCTATTATAACCTAGCCAGCCGGATTATTCAAGTGTTAATTTGCCTCCGGCCGTTGAAAACTTTACCAGTTGTTGAGCACTTTTATCAACCCTATCTTGTTTTTTTTACAGAATTTTCATAGAAAAAACCGGCGCCACTTCACTTTTTCCCTGTAAAGTGCGCACCGGCCTTTTTTTATCATTTATTTTTTGTTATTTTTCTAAAATATCAAGCAGGGCCAGAGGCGAGCCCTCCTCCCGGGCCGCGTCCCGGTTGGTGTCCGCCGCTGTGCGCAGCTCGCTGCGCAGGATCGACACGCTCCTGGGCGCGTCGATGGCCAGCCGCACCCGTCCGGAGTCCACCGACACCACGCTCACTGTGATGTCGTCGCCGATGAGAACAGACTCCCCTTCCTTCCGCTGCAAAATCAGCATGGCGCCTCCTCCTTCTGGCTGTGGAGCTCAGACAGAGGATGCCGCATCCCATATTCCGGGGTATCCAGAATGGTCTGCACGGCCTGCCGGGTCCGGTCGTTGACCACGATGGGGCAACGCAGGTTTACCGTGCTGTCCGCCACCGGCTCTCGAACCACGCACAGGGCATAGTAGCACAGCTCCCTGCTGTCCGCCGCCCCCAGCCGCGCCAGCTCCTGGGGGGCCAGCTCCGGCGCATAGTCCGGTTTGTACGAAAAGGGATTCACCGCCACAAAGGCCAGAGCCGGCGTGGCCGTACTCTGAAAGCACAGCAGGGTGCCGCCGCTCCCCTGGAAGGGCAGCAGCAAAAATTCCTTCTCCTCTTCAAAGCCGAAAAGACCGTCGGGGAAGGAGATGCGCTCCTCTTCCCCGCAGTCAATCTGGCCGAAATACTTCGTTTGAAACAGCACTGAGGCTCCTCCTGTTTTTTTACACTTTTACGTCCACCGGCTCGTAGTTGGGATCAGAGGACGGCGGCACATAGATGGGACCGCCGATATACTTGACGATCACCTCCGGCCGCTGGGTCACCGTAAACTCAATGTCGCCGGGGGTAAACTCGAAGCCGCCTTCGTTCATCTTCCAGTCGATGCTCAATTTGTCCATCTCATAGCGGATGTTCATCTCGCCCGGGTCCCAGGTGATTTCCGGCGGAACGGAGGGCAGAAACTGAATCCCCACGTTGGTTTTGACGTCCTTCATCATGGCGTCCTTGGCGAACTGGGTGACCATCTCCTCCCCCACCTGGGCCTTCAGCAGCAGCTGGCCCTGGTTGGCGTAGGTAGCAGTTGCCTCATAGGCGGATTCATGGCCCTTTTGGGCGTTTTGCTCCAGGCTGCGGGCCAGGGTGGGGGTGATGGAATTTCGCGCCTCAAAGGTGTCGATCTGCACCTTGACCGGGCGGCTTTTGATGCTCAGATTGCCGTTGTCCCGGGAAATTTCCATCTCCGCCGTGCCGCGGGCGTACTCCAGCTTGGCGTTGGTGGTTTTCATCTCGATTTGAATGGGAACCGTCGTAATTTCAATCAATGGGCCCATAACGCAAGTCTCCTTACCTTATTAAGATATATCAATATATCCAACGCGGCATCCGTTCCGCGTTCTCAACACACACAAATTAGTATACAACAATTTCCCCGGCAAATCAAGCTGCTTTACCCCATATAATCCAGCAGGCTCTGCGACAGCAGCTGGTTGCCCACCTTCAGGGCGGAGTTGTAGCAGAACTGATCCCAGGAGAACGAGGTGATGGCATCGGCCAAATCCACCTGCTCCACGTCCAGAATCTGCTCGTTCAGGGTAACCTTCTCGGTCTCCAGCCGCTCCAGGTTGGTTCTGAGATAGGTGGCCTTGGAGTCCATCTCCGTATAAGCGTTGTCCACGTCGCTCATGCAAGCCTTAAATTTATTCAGCAGCTCGCACATGGTTTTGTAGTCGTCATCAGAGGCGTATGCCTCCTTGATGGTCTCGCCGTCGTCGGCGTAGTCGCCGGTATCCGTGTCGCAGCGGCTGAAAATCTGACCCATTTTCTTCAAAACGGTAACCAAATTATTGGGCAGCCCCTTCTTGTCCACGCCGAAGCCGATCATGCTGATGCCGGGCAGGGCGCTGTCAAAGGCGGTGGAGCTGATCATATCCCCCCGGCTCTCCTCCCGGAAGCCCATGCCCAGGTCGATATACACCGGGTCGTCCTTGGCGAACTCCTCCAGCTTGGCCAGATCGGACTGGTCCTTTTCATAGGCCTGCAGGGCCGCGTCATACTCCGCTGTACCCGGGTTCAAGCCCAGATCTTCCGGCTTTTTCACCCCGCCGGCGTTCACGTTGACCCCCCGATAGAGCAGATCTCCCGTCTTTTCGTCCCAGGTGAAGGGCACGTTCAGCGCGTCGTCGCCGCCGAAAATGAAGTGGTCGCCGTACTTGATGTTCAAA
>Ga0073907_1002832_pt1 | contig 16424 bp, 18 predicted proteins | sample GluameincwithD2O_FD_65483 | JGI IMG/M metagenome (GOLD analysis project Ga0073907, IMG submission 65483) | Mouse cecum microbial communities from Vienna, Austria - Glucosamine amended microcosms incubated with D2O | ecosystem: Host-associated > Mammals > Digestive system > Large intestine >... | reverse complement strand
AAGTGTCTGCCTGACGCCACACATTCTCTGACTGCGGCTCAACACCTGCTTTCGCATCAAATACACCGACTGCTCCGTCCAGTACACGAAGCGAACGCTCTACCTCTACTGTAAAGTCAACGTGTCCCGGAGTATCGATAATGTTAATACGATGTTCTAACGCACCCGCCTTTGCTTTGTGGTGATCCTCCAGTGTCCAGTGACAGGTCGTAGCGGCAGAAGTAATTGTAATACCTCTCTCCTGCTCCTGCTCCATCCAGTCCATGGTGGCAGTACCTTCATGAGTATCACCAATTTTATAATTAACACCGGTATAATACAGAATACGCTCTGTCAGAGTTGTCTTACCAGCGTCAATATGAGCCATAATACCAATATTTCTGGTACGCTCAAGTGGATATTCTCTTCCAGCCAAGGCTAGTTCCTCCTTTTTCAAAATAAATGCACATCGCCGCTTCCTACCAACGGTAATGAGCAAAGGCTTTGTTGGACTCTGCCATCTTGTGCATATCTTCTTTCCTCTTTACAGATGCGCCTGTGTTGTTGGCGGCATCCATAATCTCGTTCGCCAGTCTGTCTTTCATAGTCTTTTCACCACGATTGCGTGAAAATGCAACCAGCCAGCGAAGCGCCAGAGCCTGTCTCCGGTCCGGACGTACCTCGATCGGAACCTGATAGGTAGATCCGCCGATACGTCTTGCCTTTACCTCAAGTTCAGGCATAACATTGCTCAACGCCTCATCAAATACTTCCAGGGCATCTTTACCAGTCTTCTCTGCAACCGTCTCAAATGCGCCGTATACGATTCTCTGGGCAACGCCCTTTTTGCCATCCAGCATAATGTTGTTCACCAGTTTGGTAACAACCTTACTCTTATATACTGGATCCGCCAGAACGTCTCTTTTCTGAATATGTCCTTTACGTGGCACGTTACTTCCCTCCTTAATAATAAATTAATTCACAGGTACTCACTACTTGTGTCCGCACCAGCTTAAATCTTGCTCAATTTTATCAAAATATATGAAAGATGCAAAAATTAATCCGGTACTTTTTTAACCAGTAAGCATTATTTTCCTGCTTTCGGTCTCTTGGCACCATACTTGGAGCGGGCCTGCTTTCTGTTGGCAACGCCTGCCGTATCCAATGTTCCACGGATAATGTGGTATCTGGTACCCGGAAGATCCTTAACACGTCCACCGCGGATCATAACGACACTATGCTCCTGAAGGTTGTGGCCTTCGCCCGGAATATAGCTTGTCACCTCAATACCATTGGAAAGACGTACTCTGGCAATCTTACGAAGTGCTGAGTTAGGCTTCTTCGGTGTAGCAGTACGAACAACAGTACATACACCACGCTTCTGAGGAGAACTTGCATTGACAGATTTCTTCTTCAGAGAGTTGTAGGATGACTGCAGTGCCGGAGAATTTGATTTCTTCGCAACTGATTTTCTTCCCTGCTTTACTAATTGGTTAAAAGTTGGCATTAATTTTCACCTCCTGTATATAAATTTGTGTGCATCTGCCGGAATTCGGATGCCGCAATAGGCGCAGCAACCCCTACAAACGCATGCTAAATCATTATAGCGTGCGGTTTTTGCTTTGTCAAGCACAAATCTGGCCATTGCAAAAGAATTCTTATGTGTGCTATACTTTTCCCAAAGGCTGCCATACATCCGCAGCCAATATCCAAGTAAGGAGATGATACGAAGTTGGCACTCCAGTACAACATGCATGTAACCGAAGATCCTGTTTCCTCCCTGAAAAAGAACCGAAAGATGATCCTGATCACAATCCTGATCGCCGTGGCTGGAATCGGCATACTGATGACCGTTTCCTATTTTCTAAACAACCGCTGTTACAGCAGCTACCGGGTAGACAGCGAAGTGGGACGGAGTGACAGCAACAATGTCAGCTATACTTATTATAATGGAAATATATTAAAATACAGCCGGAGCGGCATCAGCACCATCGACAATACCGGAAAGAGCCTGCAGAATGGCGGATTTGAGATGAAACAGCCCCAGATCGATATCTGCGGCAGCTATATTGTGGCCGCTGATATAACAGGACGGCAGTTCTACGTATACAACGGAAAGGATGAGGGTACGAGGATTGAAACGACTCTGCCCATCGTCCGGGCAAAGATTTCAAAAAAAGGCATGACGGCAGTCCTTCTGCAGGACTCCGATTCCAATGTCCTGAATGTCTATGATCCCTACAACAGCACAAACAGCCTGCTGGTGGAGATCCCTACAAATGTAAACGAGGAGGGCTACCCTCTTGATTTTGACATCTCCGCCGACGGAGCCAGCGTGATCGTGGCCTATATGGTAAGGGAAGGCAAAACGATAGAAAACAAAGTGAATTTCTATAATTTCACAGAGGTGGGCCAGGACCGGAATACACTGGTGGGCGGCAAAACCTTTGACGACAGTATGATTGGCAAGATAGAATTTATGGGAAATAATGAGGCCGCCGTATTCCACGAAAAGGGCGTGACCCTTTTCAGTAATATGAAACAGCCCTCGGTAACTGCCGAGCTGACATTTCCCGATCAGATCCAGAGTATGGCATATAATGAAAAATACCTGGCGGTAGTTACCGGCGATGCCGAAGCGGAACAGAAGAAGCTCCATCTATACGACCTGAAAGGACGGGAAAAGCTGACCCGCGCCATCTCATACAAATATGACGACATGCAGCTGTACGACGATGAGATCATCTTCCTGTCAAGCCGAAGCTGCCATATACTGCGGACCAACGGACACGAAAAATTTGTCTATGAATTTGATCAGGAGGTGGACGCCCTGTTTCCCACCGCCAACAGAAGTGTATATACGCTGATCGATCAGGATAAGATACAAAAGATCAAATTAACTTGGAAATAATATTATTATGCCATACGGCATGTACAGAGGGAGGCAACTATGGAAGGAAGAATCGCAGAACTTATCGCGCTGTCTGTTATCGTACTGAGTACATGGCAGGGAGCATCCAGGGGACTTGTATTGAAAATATATTCACTGGTAAGGATCATCCTGCTTCTGGCAGCCACGATCCTCCTGGTCCCCCTGCTGCTGCCCCTGTTTCCGTCTGATCTGCAGGCACGGGAGGGTATCGCCCTCCTGGCGGCCCTGGCCATCGCCGCCATCACCCTGCACATACTGGCCCGGGTTCTGAAAATCATCGACCACATACCCGTAGTCAATACAGTCAACAAACTGGGCGGCGCACTGCTGGGCCTTGCCATCGGTCTCCTTCTGGTCTGGACGGCACTTCTTGTCATCGGCGCCCTGCAGGAGCTGGCGTGGTGCCGGCAGGCGTCCTCCTATATCAGCCAGAGTCCGATTTTGCTCCAGTTCCAGGCTCTAAATCCCCTCTCGAAAATTCTAGAACATTTTGAGTTTCCGAATATAATCCCCATGGCCCCCGCCGCAGACGCCGGGCTGGCTTAAGGGCACGAATTTGAACCCGTTCAAATTCGCACCCTTAAGCTATGATCAGTTCATCGCATTTCCCGACACGGCGGCGGTGCTTGCCGGAGCCGGCGTAGGAGTAGCCTTCGTGAGACCAGAGCCCATTGTCTCCACCATAGTCTGGTTCTCTTTCTGGACGCCCGTGGCCATCTGCTGAAGGTTTTCAACCTGTCTTTTCACCTGATCCAGGGCACTCTGGTTGCGCAGCGTCGCCACTCCAATGACCAGGGCGATAAGCGCTACCATACTGCCCAGGCTGTAGCCGAGGCGGCTCTCCCGTTTCTGCTTCTTCCTGCTCTGGACCCGGACCTGTTCTTTCTCTTCCATGATCCCGCGGATATTCCGCAGAACTCTGTCATCCTCCTGCTCCACAATGTGAACGCGCCGGTTGCTCTCGCGTTCTATGTAGGCAAGCATCTCGGGATTTTTCTCATAATATACATAATATCCCTTTTGTTTTTCAAATCTTCCATTCCGATACAGAAAGAAACTGTCCTCTTTTTCATTTTCTTCATATAAATAAAGCACCTTGTCACGATGCTGAAAATTCTGCTTATGTATCTCCAGCAGCTGCGGCGCCTGTTTCGCCGAAAAGCCCCTGCAGGAAAAGAACCAGCCGACAATCTCCAAGTCGGTGAAATTCTCTTTTATCTCCGTATAGATCCGGTCCCACACTCCCTGATCCAGAACCGGTCCACTCCTTCCCGCAAAACCGGGAATCTCCACGACACCAGAGATCTGATAGATCTTCTCTCCGTTGTTTAGAAATGTGCTGCCCAGCAGCATGGCGGCCTTCTCCGTCCCCCGCCCCTGTCCTGCCAGTTCTTTTGCAAAGCGCACTACATAATCCTCAATATATACTCTGTCACGCCCTGGCGCTTCTCCAATCTGCCTCACACTCTTGGGCTTATTCCACTGCATAACAAAACCTCCTGTTCATTCTTATTGACTCCATCATATCATGACCGTTTTGCGGTTTTTGTCGATATGAATGCAAACAGGAAATTTTCTGATTTTTTTATCTCAAAATATGGTTAATTTGCTAAAAATATGAGAATACTTTTCTTATCATCTTTGAAATGAGAAAGGCAGAATTGATCATGATACAATATTATAACCCTGATGAGCGTCAGTCTCTTATCCGTTTTACCAACTCCCTCCGGGGACTCCTGGAGAAGCATTACAGTGCGGGACAGGATATCGTTCTGGTCTGCATCGGTTCAGACCGCGCCACCGGAGACTGCCTTGGCCCTATTGTGGGCCATAAACTAAAATCCTATGAAAGATTTCTGAAAAAAATCAGTTTCCATCTCTATGGCACGCTGGAAAAGCCGATCCATGCCAAAAATCTGGAGGCCACTATTCAGTTTATCCAGCTCTACCACCCGGATTCCCTTATTATCGCAGTGGATGCCTCCCTCGGCGTTATGGAACATGTGGGCTATATCACCCTGAGCGAGGGATCCCTTACCCCCGGCGTCGGAGTGGACAAAAATCTTCCCGCTATCGGCGATATATGCATTACCGGCATTGTGAATCTGTCAGGCTTTGGCGGACAGATGCTTCTCCAGACGACCCACCTCCATCTGGTGATGCAGCTTGCCGATTTTATCGCATCGGGCCTCTACCGCTCTCTGTCAACCCGTTCTTCACAGCTCCGTCCTGCCCTCCAGCGCGCGGAATAAGGTCATCTCATCAATAAATTCCAGCGCTCCTCCTACGGGCACACCGCTGGCGATGCGGGTAACGCGGATCCCCGCCTGTTTGACATATTTGCTGATCCAAAGGGCTGTTGCCTCTCCCTCCACTGTGGAATTGGTAGCAATGATGATCTCATCTACCTCTTCCCTCTGGAGGCGCTGCATCAGCTCTTTCAGTTTCAGGTCGTCCGGCTGGACGCCCACCATAGGGTTTACCGCCCCGTGCAGAACATGATAGAGCCCCTGATACTGTCCGGTTTTTTCATAAGCGGCGAGATCACTGGGTTCCTCCACTACCATGATGGTAGCCGAATCCCGTTTGGGATTGCTGCAAATGGGGCATATCTCCTGATCGGAGAGGTTAAAACACCTCTTGCACAGACAGATTTTCTTTCTCGCCGTCAGGATGCTGTCTGCCAGATGTTCCACCCTCTTCTCCGGCAGGTTCAATATATGAAAAGCCAGCCTCTGTGCCGACTTCGGCCCTATATTCGGAAGTCCTGCCAGTTCTTCAATAAGATTATTGATGGATTCGCTGTAGTAATTCATCAGAATGGGAACCCTCCGCCAAGATTCAGTCCCCCGGTAAGCGCCTCCATGGATTTGGCACTGTCTTCCTCCAGCTTGCGCAGTGCCTCATTGGTGGCTGCCACAATAAGATCTTCTAACATCTCAATGTCATCCGGATCCACCACCTCCTCCGAAAGCTTCACGGAGAGCACCTCCTTCTTACCAGACACCTTCACCGTAACGGCGCCGCCGCCTGCTGCCGCCTCGTATTCCTTTTCCTCCATCTCCTTCTGGGTCTCTTCCATCTGCCGCTGCATACGCTGCGCCTGTTTCATAAGATTGTTCATGTTCCCCGGCATACCGCCCTGAAAGCCTCCACGCTTTGCCATAGTGTTTTCCTCCAACTCTAAATTTAATCCAATATTTCTATCTCTACATTTTTAATGATATTCCGCAGTTCCGGTAGTGTGTTCATCTCCCGCCTGCTCTCCACAAGCCGCACATCCAGGTGGATTTCCTTCCCCGTAAGCTGGGCTGCCGCCTCCACCACCTCCGCCTGGTTGTCTTCCCTGCGGAAATACTCCGCCGTCGTTGACTGTGGAAATGCCAGGATCAAAAGCCCCGAATCCGACACGGAAAGCCTTACCTCCTCCAGCATCTTCCTTGCCACCGGGCTGACCCTGCCGAGAAGCTGCTTCCAGTTCGCCACCACGGCCTTCACATCCTCCGGCACTGCCTCCGGGCGAATCTCCTTCTCGGATTCCGGCGCCGCGCTGCCACCAGCACAGTCCGGTGCTGCCACAGTCAGCTTTCCCGAGGCTGCCGCTTCCAGCAGTTCTTCATTCCTCTGCTCCAAAATATGCAGACGGTTTACCAGGGAATCGTAATCCCGTTCCATCTGTGGGCGGCAGAGGCGGATCAGCGCCACCTCCAGCATAACGCGTTTATTGCTGCCGTATCTCATCTCCCCGGCAAGCACAGACAGCACACGGATATACCGGAAGATCATCTCCACCTCGATCTCCTGTGCGTACCTCTGCAGCTCCCCGATGTTTTCTGCCGACATATCCACCAGCCGGCCAGTTTCCTCTGTGGTTTTCACTATCAGAAGGTTTCGCAGATACCAGACGAACTCATTGACAAACTGGGTCAGATCCTTTCCCTGTTCCACCACCCGGGCAATGAGCTCCACCGCTCCCTCCACCTTATTCCGTACAAGCGTCCCCATCAATTCATGGTACACGGTATTGTCCACCGCACCCAGCACCTTCAGGACATTTTCGTACGTCAGCTTCTGTCCGAAATAGAAGGATATGCACTGCTCCAGCAGGCTCAGGCCGTCCCGAAGAGCACCGTCCGCCTGTCTGGCAATATAGTCCAGCGCCCTGTCCTCCGCCTCGATCCCTTCCCTGTCCAGGAGCTCCTGCAGCCTTTCTGCAATGGTTTCCACGCCGATGCGCCTGAAATCATATCTCTGGCAGCGGGACAGGATCGTAAGGGGTATCTTGTGCGCCTCTGTGGTAGCCAGGATAAAGATCAGATAAGAGGGCGGCTCCTCCAGCGTCTTTAGAAGGGCATTAAAGGCACTGACAGAAAGCATATGCACCTCATCAATAATATATACCTTATAACGCCCCTCTGCAGGAGAATACTGCACCTCATCGATCACCTGCCGGATATCGTCTACGCGGTTATTGGAGGCCGCGTCAATCTCCACCACATTCATGGATGCCTGCTGCTGGATGGCCCTGCACATGGCACATTCCCCGCAGGGACCCTCCGGCCCGGGATTTTCACAGTTGACAGCCCTGGCAAATATCTTGGCCACAGTGGTCTTTCCCGTTCCCCGGGTACCGCAGAACAGATAGGCGTGACCGATCCGGCCGCCCTGGATCTGGTTCACCAGCGTCGTCACGATATGCTCCTGGCCTTTCACATCGGAAAAACCCGCCGGCCGGTATTTTCTATATAATGCCTGATACATAAATTACGGTTCCTTCGTTCCAAAACTGATGCCGAGTCCTTTTGCCTCTTTAATGATAGAGGACTCTGGATCTACCATTTTCAATTTCCCCGCCACTTCCTCCAGGGGCACGGGGATGATCTCATCATTTCTAAACCCAACCATATAACCATACTTCTCTTCCAGGATCAGGTGGGCTGCCGCCGCGCCGAGCCGGCTGGAGATCACACGGTCATAGGCGCATGGGCTGCCTCCCCTCTGGGTGTGTCCGGGAACCGTGATGCGGATCTCCTGGCCGGTGCGCTCCTCGATCTCCGCGCCGATCTTATAAGACACACTCGGATACGGATTGTTTTTGAGCTTCGCCTTCAGCTCCTTCTTGGACAGAGCGGCATCTTCTTTAGAGATGGCTCCCTCTGCCACCGCAAGGATAGAAAACCGTTTGCCGGCCTCCGTCCTCTTCTGTATCGCCTCTGTCACCGCATCAATGTCATACGGGATCTCCGGAATAAGAATCACATCTGCTCCTCCGGCAATGCCGGCGTGAAGCGTCAGCCAGCCCACCTTGTGCCCCATCACTTCCACGATGAAAACCCGCCCATGAGAGTATGCCGTCGTGTGGATGCAGTCAATGGCCGTTGTGGCAATATCCACCGCACTCTGGAAACCGAAGGTCATATCCGATCCCCATATATCATTGTCAATGGTTTTGGGAAGACCCACAACATTTAATCCCTCCTCCCGCAGCATATTTGCCGATTTCTGAGTTCCATTGCCGCCGAGTATAACCAGACAGTCCAGCTTTAGCTTATGGTAAGTATTGACCATGGCAAGCACTTTATCCATGCCGTTTTCATCCGGCTTGCGCATATTTTTAAAGGGCTGCCGGGAAGAACCGAGAATCGTGCCGCCCTCCGTAAGTATGCCGGAAAAATCAGATGGTTTCATCTTAACATATTTTTCATACATCAGTCCCTTGTACCCCTCCAGTATACCGATGATCTCGGTGTCCGGATCCGCATTGTACAAAGTCTTTGCCACGCCGCGCATAGTTGCGTTCAGCGCCTGACAATCGCCGCCGCTGGTCAAAAAAGCTACTCGTCTCATGTTCATACCCCTTTCATCGTTTCAAATGATATGCTTGATTTATTATTTATTGGAGCGCTTCACGCTGCTCCATGTACCATACACTTTCTTCCCTTTGGAATCCTTCCGGTAAGCTCTTATCTTTACATAACAATACTTACTCTTCCAGTTAATGATCGTAACTTTATTGTATTTACTGTGCATCGATCGCTTTTGCTTCGTAAGCTTTTTGTTGCTGCCGAATTTGTACTGGTAACCGGCTGCATTTTTCACCTTTTTCGCAGTGACTGTCACCTGTTTGTTTTTCTTTTTCTTCACCGTGCTGACCACAGCCTTCGCCGGCTTGCTCACGGGTTTCGGTTTCTGCACCACCGGCTTATTCACCACAGGGAGCTTCGGAATTACTTCTACCACGGTTTTTCCGCAGTAATGACAGGTCCCGGTCTTACTGCCGGCTGCCGCGGTGGTAGCCTGTTTCACCGTATATTTATCAATGAAGTGTGCGGAGGGATTCGCAGCTGCCGCAATGGGAGCCGTTCCTTTCTTTGCCTTGCAGATGATGCAAAAAGACGCTTTTCGTCCCGGCGATATACAAGAAACTGGATATTCCGTTCCCATCACTTCATAAAAATGCTCATGGTTCGTATAAAACTCAATAAGCGCCTCTGCATCCGCCTCTGCCAGCGCTTTCAGCCCCTCGTCCTCTGGTTTCGTAAGGTATGCCGCATCCGCCGCATTTGACAGAAAGGCATGTTCCACGATCATAGAGGGGACCCCCCACTTGACGCCGCCCTTGATCACTCCGTAGTAATCCGCTGTCGTGCCCGTATTGACTGCCTGTGTGTCCCAGTTATACTGGGCGTTCCAATATGTTTTGCTCTCGCTCTTCCTTGACTTCACACCGCGGCTGGCTGAGATCCCGGTCTTGTCATGGATCTTGGTGAGGATCTTCATAGGCAGGCCGATGATCTGATACTTTGGCAGCACGGACTCCCAGATCTCTGCTCCGTTTGCAGTCAGTGACGAGGCGGAATTGAAATGCATGCTCAGCAGCAGATCCGCCTTCTTATCCCTGGCAAAGGCAGCGCGGTCAGCCAGAGACACCGCCTTGTCCGTCTCCCTGGTGAGATACACTTCAAACCGTCCATCCTTCTCCAGTATCTCCTTTGTGTACTCGGCCACCTTCAATGAGAGATCCTTTTCCTTCACCTGTACGGTCACCGCCGGTCCTGACGCCGCCGTCTGGATCACAGAAGCAGTAGTTCCCGCATCCGAACCACCGTGCCCGGGATCCAATACAATACAGATTTTTTTGTCTGCTGCCGCCCTCGCCGTACCGGCGGGGACAAATCCTATCATTCCCATGATCAGGGCCGCTATAAGCAGCCATGCTGTCTGTCTTCTCTTCATAGCTTTCCACTCCTTTCCTGTTATGCGGTATATAAAACAACCGGGATGCCGTTCCCGGCTCCCTTGAACTACCACAGTTATCAAAATCCTGATATCATTTTAACACGTACCTTTTTTTCGCGCAATATTCATTGCAAAATTTATTGAGATGTCCTATACTTTACTGTAAAAACTCCGCCGCAGACCTGGCGGAGCAAAGGAGTGAAGAGAATGGAATTTTCCGTGGGACAGCATATAAAAATGAAGAAGCCCCACCCCTGCGGTGAGAACAGCTGGGAGATCCTCCGGGTGGGCATGGATTTCCGTCTAAAATGTCTTGGCTGCGGGCATCAGATCATGATACCGCGCAAAACAGTAGAAAAAGGATTCCGGGGATTTATCTGACAGCCTCATATGAAGGCAAATTTCCCTTGCTTTTCCTGCCCGTCCATGCTATACTGTATATCCGTGATGTAAAAATCATTTTCCTTGTTCTTTCCCGATAGTCCCATATCCTGGGGAAGAGCCAGAGACCAAAAGGAGGTACAGGCAACTATGAATAAGTATGAATTAGCTTTAGTTGTTAGTGCAAAAGTTGAGGACGAAGTAAGAAACGCCACCGTCGAAAAGGCAAAAGAGTATATCACTACCTTTGGCGGAACTATTACAAACGTCGATGAATGGGGCAAGAAAAAACTTGCTTATGAAATTCAGAAGATGAGTGAAGGCTTTTATTACTTTATTCAGTTCGATTCCGAGCCGGATACGCCCGGTGAACTGGAACAGAGACTTCGCATTATGGACAACGTGCTCAGATACTTATGCGTGAAACAGGAGGCATAAGATAAGGAGGAGTCTTCCATGAATAAGGTAATTTTGATGGGTAATCTTACCCGCGACCCTGAGATTCGTTACAGTCAGGGTGAAAATTCACTGGCAATTGCTCGTTTTAGTATCGCAGTCAACCGCCGGTTCTCCCGTCAGGGCGACACCGACACCGATTTCTTCAACTGTACCGCTTTCGGCAAGCAGGCAGAATTCGTTGAGAGATATTTCAAACAGGGTTCCCGCATGCTGCTGTCCGGACGCGTACAGAACGACAATTACACCAACAAAAACGGTGAAAAGGTTTACAGTGTTCAGATCATCGCAGAGGAAATAGAATTTGCGGAGCGCAAAAGCACTGCCGACGCCAATGCGGCGGCAGCCCCAAGTAATTTCGGAGGCGGCGCACCTCAGCCCACAGCGGCGGCAAATGATGATTTCATGAACATTCCAGACGGAATCGAAGACGGACTGCCATTCAACTAATATTAAGGTTCCGCTTAATATTAGCTGCACCAGACAGTCTGATCCGTTACTTCGGACAGACAGGATTTTATAAGGAGGTTAGTTAAGATGGCTTACAATAAAGACAGAGGCGATTCTCCCATGAGAAGGAGAGGTCCCCGCAGAAGAAAAAAAGTATGTGCATTCTGCTCTGACAAAGAGCATGACTATATCGATTACAAAGATACAGCCAAGCTGAAAAGATATATGTCTGAGAGGGGCAAGATTCTTCCAAGAAGAATCACCGGTACATGCGCAAAGCATCAGCGGGCTCTCACGGTAGCGATCAAACGTGCCCGCCACGTTTCCCTGATGCCGTATACCCTTGATTAATAAGACCCGGCTCAGCTGAAAAAAATAAGGTTTTATCAAAAATAGCACTGAAGCTTCACTCCTTCAGTGCTATTTTTTGTGATGTTCTTTATACCCTTATCCCCGCCGGGATCATTTCGCAGTCTTCCCATCCTTCTTTTCATACAGCTTTATCTTTCGCATCACAAATCCATACTTAGCCGTTTCGTCCCTGTCCACATAGACGGTATATTTCTGAAAATACCCTTTGTCCTTCTTATCCCGCTGGGATACCAGCCCCGCATTTACGATCATGCGGTATCTGCCCTCCTTGTACTCAATGACCTTCTCCGTTTTCATACTGTAGGTTTTTCCGGTAATCCGGCTTACATTATAAAAAATCGTAGTCCCGGATTTCACAAAAACATAATCCGGAAATCTTCCGCTGTAGGCAAACTTATACTTCGCATGTTCCCCAAAGAGATCCTTCACCTCTTTTTTTGTCTTCTTCTCTACTTCTGCAAAAGGCGTTCCATACTTCACCTTTTGATCCAGATAATAGAGGTTATACAAAGACATCATCGTGGCAGACGTGTCGTCCCATTTGAATGCATGTCTCCCGTTTTCATAATAAGAAGCACTAAAGGAAAGAAATGGCCGGATCCTCGCCGCCAGCTCCTTCAGCTCCGTCTTCACAGAGTCTGTTGCATCCAGCGGGTATACCACCGCCGGCGCCGGAGTCGGAGTTGGTTCCGGGGTCGGCTCTGGTTCCACTGCTGGTTCAGAAGCACTGGCTGGTCCATTGTTATCCGGGGACTCGTCCCCCATGGCAATGTTTTCCGTTCCCGGCTCCGCCGTCTCTTTGTTCCTGAGCTTTGAAAGGTCCAGTCTCCCCGTCATGATCATCCATGTCATAACAGATGCCGCCGCCACGATAATGACAGCGATGGTGCTTCCCACAATGGCGCGGCTGGCAAACAGCCGCTGCCACACCGTCGTCCTCTGGCCACAGCGGTAGCAGAATTCATCATCGCTCCGCAGCTCGGTCCCACACTTTTTACACTTCATAATTACCTCCATTTCAAACCACACTTATTGTTCTCACATCACTCCATAATTATTATGCTATTATCATACACGATTCCCAACGGAATTTCAACATTTGCATTTGTAAAGCATAGAAAATCATGTTATAATAGTTACTGCTTATACCCATTGGGAACTTGTACGCAGGGAGGTGTCAATATGACAGATAATAAAATCCGGGGAACTCTCCGCTCATATCTGCGCTGGCCGCTGATGTTAGGGATCCTTCTGATTGTAATGAATATCCAGATCTATACCGTAAGCCTGAGAGCCGGGTTTATCATGTCCGCTTACACCGCGGTCTATCTGCTCATCGCCCTGCTCCTTTACCATTTTAAACGCCGCGCCCTGCTGCATGACCTGATCGACTACTCCATGCGGTTCCATGTGACAGTGAACACGGTTGCGTCGAATCTGGATCTCCCCATTGCGGTAGCGGGACCGGATTACCGCTGTATCTGGGAAAACAAACAGTTTCGTGCAAAATTCTCTTCTTCCCAGAGAAAACGGTTTCATATCAGCTCCGCCATCCCGGCCATCTCTGAATCCTCTTTCCCTGACAGTACGGAATCAACAGGTGAGATACACTTCCATGACGAGGATGTCTACTACAAAGTGATCATCCAGCGGGTGGATCTTGAGAAGGCACCGGAACCGGCCAGAGAGAATGCAGGAGAACTCGGTCTTGGCGACACGCTGTACGCCCTTTTTGTTTACGACGAGACAGAGATCGTTCATTATATACGTGAAAACTATGACCAGCGTCTGGATGTGGGGCTTCTCTATATTGACAATTACGAAGAATCCCTGGCCATGGTGGATGATGTGCGCCGCTCACTGCTGGCTGCCCTGATCGACCGGAAGATCAACAAATATATGCTGAATATCGACGCCATCACCCGCAAGCTGGAAAAGGACAAGTACATTTTCCTGTTCCGGCACAAATTTCTCTCGCAGCTGCAGTCGGACAAGTTTGCCCTGCTGGATGAGGTTCGAAACATCAGCGTGGGGGAGGATGTATCCGTCACCATCAGTATCGGCATCGGCATACAGGGAGATACATTCCGCAAGCGTCAGGAATATGCCCGCAGCGCCATTGACCTTGCCCTCGCCCGGGGCGGCGATCAGGTAGTGGTAAAGGCAAAGGATAATATTCTGTATTATGGCGGCAAGAGCATCCAGAAAGAAAAAAATACCCGGGTCAAAGCCCGGGTCAAAGCGCACGCCCTCCGGGATTCCATAGAGGCGGCGGATAAGGTGGTCATTATGGGGCATACCATTCCCGATGTGGACGCCATCGGAAGCGCCATCGGCATTTACCGCATCACCCAGGTTCTGGGCAAGCCGGTACGCATCGTGATCAATCAGGTTACCTCTTCTCTCGCCCCCCTTCTTGAGCTGTTCCGGGACAACCGGGACTACCCGGAAAATCTTTTTGTCCGGAGTGAGGAAGCGAGGGAATTTATCGGCGGCGGCAGCGGGGTCCTGCTGATCGTGGTGGACGTGAACCGTCCTTCCTACACGGATGCCCCGGAACTTTTATCCCTGGTAAGCTCCCTTGTCGTCATCGACCATCACCGGCAGACTGGGGAATTTTTCGAAAATCCCACGCTGTCCTATGTAGAGCCCTTCGCCTCCTCCTCCTGCGAGATGGTGGCCGAGATCCTGCAGTATGCCGGCGACGAGATCCACCTGAAGGCAACCGAAGCGGACGCTCTCTATGCCGGGATCATGGTGGATACAAATAACTTCATGAACAAACCGGGTGTCCGCACCTTTGAAGCAGTGGCTTATCTGCGCCGCAGCGGCGCCGATATCCTCCGGATCCGCAAAATGTTCCGCTCCGACCTGGCCGAGTACCGGGTCCGGGCCGAGGCGATACAGAATACGCAGTTATTTATGAATTCTTTCGCCATAGCGCCATGTAACGCCGACAACTGTGCTTCACCCACCATCGTGGGCGCCAAGATCGCCGACGATCTGCTGGACATCAACGGGATGAAGGCAACCTTCGTCCTGACTGCCTATGAGGGGAAAATTTATATCAGCGCCCGTTCCATCGACGAACTAAATGTTCAGGTCGTCATGGAGAAACTGGGAGGCGGCGGACATATTTCCAGTGCCGGGGCACAGCTGACGGACTGTACCTTACACGAGGCCGCAGATAAGATCCGGAATATATTAACGAAAATGAAAGAAGAAGGTGACATAGAATGAAAGTAATCTTATTACAGGATGTAAAATCATTAGGGAAAAAGGACGCCATCGTAGAGGTAAACGACGGGTATGCCAGAAACTTTATATTCAAGAAAAATCTTGGCATCGAGGCAACACCAAAAAATCTCAACGACCTGAAGCTCCGGCAGAAAAATGAGGACAAGGTCGCCGCAGAAAATCTGGAGGCTGCCAGGGAATTCGCGGCAGAGATTGCAGAAAAATCCGTAGAGATGGCTATAAAAGCCGGACAGGACGGCCGGGTATTCGGCTCCGTCTCCACTAAGGAGATTGCCGCCGCCGCTAAAGATCAGCTTGGCTATGATCTGGACAAGAAAAAAATGCAGCTGCGGGAACCCATCAAAAATCTTGGCACCTATATGGTACCGATCCGCCTTCATCCGAAAGTAACCGCGGAACTCAAGGTAGTAGTAAAGGCCCGATAACACCTGCAGGATCCTATACATCAGAAAGGGAGAGTCGTACACTATGGATGAGGCAGTTATCAAAAGGATCATGCCCAACAATCCTGAGGCAGAGCAGTCCGTCATCGGCTCCATGCTGATGGATCAGGAGGCAGTTATTCTTGCGTCTGAAAAACTGGTGGAGGATGATTTTTACAATCCCCGTTTCCGGACACTTTTCGCCGCCATCATTAAATTATTTCATTCCGGCAGCCCGGTGGATCTGATCACCCTCAGCGACCAGCTGAAATCTGACCATGTGCCGGAAGAAATCGGCAGCCTGGAATTCATCAGCAATATCATATCCTCTGTCCCCACCTCGGCCAATGTGAAGTACTATGCGGAGATCGTGGAACAGAAATCCTTTATGCGCAGGCTGATCCGGATGACCGAGGGCATCACCAACCGGTGCTATCAGGATGCCGGGGAGCTGGATGCGCTCATCGAGGACACAGAGCGGGAAATCTTCCAGCTGGTGAACAGCCACAGTACATCGGAAGATTTCACCCCCATCAATGAGATCGCACTGGAGACGCTGGAAAATATACAGAGCGCCGCTATGAGCACCGGTTCGGTAACCGGGATCTCCACTGGTTTTCGCGATCTGGATTACCGCACGGCGGGTCTGCAGCCGTCAGACCTGATCCTGATCGCCGCCAGGCCATCCATGGGTAAGACGGCATTCGCCCTGAATATCGCTGAATATGTGGCTATGATCAACCATATTCCCACGGCAGTATTCAGCCTGGAGATGTCCAAGATCCAGCTGGCAAAACGTCTCATCTCCATGAACTCCAAAGTAGATTCCCAGCACATCCGTACCGGAACGCTGGAGGATGACGAGTGGGCCAGGATTACAGAGAGTTCTATTATTCTGGGAGAATCTTCTCTGGTCATCGACGATACCCCCGGCA
>Ga0073907_1002826_pt1 | contig 16471 bp, 11 predicted proteins | sample GluameincwithD2O_FD_65483 | JGI IMG/M metagenome (GOLD analysis project Ga0073907, IMG submission 65483) | Mouse cecum microbial communities from Vienna, Austria - Glucosamine amended microcosms incubated with D2O | ecosystem: Host-associated > Mammals > Digestive system > Large intestine >... | reverse complement strand
CTTCAGTGAATAGAATCGGAAATGAAGCTTTCTACTACTGCAGCCGCCTGACTTCGGTTAGCATCCCCAATTCGGTTACTACAATCGGAAATTCAGCTTTCTACTGCTGCTCCAACCTGACTTCGGTCACCATCCCCAATTCGGTTATTACAATCGGAAATAGAGCTTTCTACAGCTGCAGCAGCCTGACATCGGTCAATATTCCCAACTCGGTTACTACAATCGGAGAATTAGCTTTCTGCTTTTGCAAAAGCCTGACTTCGGTCACCATCCCCAACTCGGTTACCGAAATCGTAAATTCAGCTTTCCGCGACTGCATCAGCCTGACTTCGGTTAGCATCCCCAACTCGGTTATCAAAATCGGAAATTCAGCTTTCGCTAAATGCAGCAGCCTGACTTCGGTTAGCATCCCCAACTCGGTTACTACAATCGGAAATACAGCTTTCGAGGGATGCAGCAGTCTTGACTCGGTTTCCATCCCCAACTCGGTTACTACAATCGGAAGGCAAGCTTTCTTCAGATGCAGCAGCCTGACTTCGGTCTCCATCCCCGCCTCAATCACCGAAATCAAATCTCTCACTTTCGACAATTGCTCAGGACTCAAGACAATTTATGACCTGAATCCGACTCCTCAAAAAATAGGGATGAGCGCATTTAAGAATGTCCCGACAGACGTTGTAGTATATATCCCCAAAGGCAGTTATGATGATTATTCTCGGTCCTCCGACTGGACTCATTTCTCCGACTTCCGCGAAATGGGCGCTTTTGACGTCGCTCTGAGCGAGCAGACCCTTGAACTCACTGCCGGCAACACGGCCACAGTCACAGCTACAGTGACGAAAGATGACGACATGACCGTAAAATCCGAGGAATGGACCACGTCCAACCCCAAAGTTGCTACCGTTGACAATGGTGTGATAACCGCCGTGGCTCCCGGTGAGGCTGTGATATGGTTCACTGCCGTCGACGGCTACGGCGTGCCCCACACCGAGGCGTGCAAGGTGACTGTCAGCGAGAATTCCGGTGTCGCCGAAGTTGTGACCGACACCGATGCCCCGGTCGACGTTTACAACCTCCAAGGCGTGGCAGTACTCCGCAATGCAGCAGCAACCGAGCTCGGCAAGCTCCCGGCCGGTCTCTACATCGTGCGTCAAGGCGCAAAATCCCGCAAGATTGTTGTGAGATAAAACTCACCACTTAAGCTTTGAGGCTGTGTTCGCTTTTTTACGAGCACAGCCTTTTTTACATAGCCCAATAAATTCGCTGATTATCAAGGAGAAAATGCTCGAAGAGCAAGTCGCCGTTAGATGCCGGGGTTCAGCACCCTCACTCTCGCAGGGTTGCGGCATAATGCTGTTAACTTGAGGAAAAAAAGTGTCAGCGATAGGAGCTTTTCAGTCTAATGGGCAGTGTCTTCGACACTAATCAGCAGAGGAGAGGCGTAGTCCCCGGCAAACTTCGTAATGCCGGGGTTCAATAAAGTAATGCTCTTCGAGCAAGTCAGGTGATGCTAACTTTCATATAGTCAACACTCTATCTAACTACCCTCTCGTAGGGTCGCGGCATGCCGCAACCGGGTGTCAAAAACATTTGTAGTTGATTATCAAAGAGATAGTATCTCCTACCCGGTCTCGGCATGCCGCGACCCAATGCTGTTTACTTAAGGGGTGATTATGTAAAAAGGACAGCAACGATAGGAGCTTGGCTCTCTTTCTCCTTAAGTAAACAGCAATGTGCCGCGACCCTACGAGAGGGCGATTAGGTAAATTGTTGTTAATCAATGTATTTGCATCGTCTGACCGTGGCTTGTCTCGGTCGGACACGGGGGACTTTGTTATTTGAATACTTTGGAAAGGTATTTTTCGCGGAATCGCTGCAGGAGTTCCCATATCGAGGGAACGAAGAGTGTTCCGAGCAAGGCGTTGACAGCCATACCGAATACAACTGCCGTGCCGAGCGATAGGCGACTTGCCGCACCGGCTCCGGTGGCAAAAAGCATAGGCATGACACCAAAAACAAAGGCCAAGGCCGTCATGAGGATAGGTCGCAGTCGCACATTGCCTGCCGACGACGCAGCATCGTGTATGCTCTCGCCAGCCTTACGATAGTCCATAGCGTATTCAACAATGAGGATTGCATTCTTCGCCGCCATACCAAGCAGCAGTATTATACCGATCTGTGTGTAGATGCTCACGCTCTGACTCAGGAATATGCAGCCGAGAATGGCGCCGAGGATAGCTGTCGGGGTCGTTGCCACCACTGCCACCGGGTCGGTCCACGATTCGTATTGAGCAGCAAGCACGAGTATTGTAATTATCACGGCAAAGAGCAGGGTCATGGTAATTGTGGTTCCCGACTGTGTTTCCTGCAGCGCCTCGCCTGTCCAAGCGTAGCCGAACTGTGGTCCTACGGTCTGCTCCATGATTTCTTCCATAGCCTTGATACCGGCCGACGAACTCACGTGCTGATTGAGCGAGGCCGTGACAGATGCTGTGGTATACATATTATATCGGCTCACGGTTGGCTGGCCCATAACCTCTTCGACACTGCCAAATGAAGCAAAAGGTACCATGTCGCCCGAGGCATTGCGCACGGCGAGGTCGAGTACACGCTCTACTTTACTACGGGCATCGGCATCGGCGCTGACGAGTACCTGATAGGTGCGACCGAATTTCACGAAATCGTTCACATAGTCCGAACCCATGAATGCCGAAAGCGTGGAGTACACCCCTTCGAGGGTGAGGCCGTAGAGCTTCACCTTGTCGCGGTCGACGCTAAGTCGATACTGCGGCACCTGACCTTGGTATAACGAAGTCACCTGCCTGAGTTCGGGACGCTCGGCAGCGGCACGCTGTATCTCGGCCACAGTCTGCGCAATTTCCTTAGCCCCGAGGTTGTTGATATCGAGGAGCTGCATTTCGAGACCCGACGACATGCCCAGGCCGGGTATCGAGGGCGGATTGACCGAGAATACTATAGCCTCCTGCACATTTGCCGACAGCCTGTCGACCTCGCCAATCACGGCATCTACGCTGTTTGCCTTGCCCTTGCGGTCGCCCCACGGTTTGAGAACCACAAACATCGATGCAAGGTTGCTACCTGCGCCACCGCCGAGGAACGACTGCCCCGACACGGAAATAACATCCTTGACCTGCGGCAGAGCCTTGATATCAGCCGAGATACGTTTAACAATCGAGTCGGTACGCTCGAGCGACGCGCCGGTAGGGAGCTGCACCGAGGTGAGGAAGTAGCCCATATCCTCGGACGGCACGTAGCTCTTAGGCCAGCGCATAAATCCCCAGAAAGCAGCACCGCAAAGCAATGCAAAGACAGCAACTGCTATCACCGGTCGGCCCAACAGGCGGCCTACGGAGCTGTTGTAGGCATTTCTCACCTTCTCGAAACCGGCATTGAACCAGCGGTATACGAAGAAGCGCGGCTTGCCGTTGGTGGGTTTGAGGAATAGCGAACACATTGCCGGTGTAAAGGTGAGGGCGTTGAAGCCCGAAAAAGCCGTAGACACCGCAATTGTCAGTGCAAACTGCTTGTACAATTGGCCGGTGATGCCCGAGATAAAGGCCGTGGGTATAAATACCGACAGCAGCACAAGGACCTCGCCGATTACCGGGCCTTGTAGCTCTTCCATGGCCTGCTCGGCAGCCTGAGTCGGGCTTACGCCTCCTTTGTCGAGGATGCGGCTCACATCCTCGACCACCACAATGGCATCGTCAACCACAATGGCTATGGCAAGCACAAGGCCGAAAAGGGTGAGAGTGTTGAGAGTAAAGCCCATGAGCTTCATCACTGCGAATGTGGCGATGAGCGATACCGGTATGGTAATCATGGGTATAATGACCGCACGCCAGTTTTGCAGGAACAGGAGTATCACCAGCATAACGATAAGAGTTGTTTCGAAGAAGGTAATGATAACCTCGTCGATCGATGCCGATACGAAGTCGGTGGTATTGAGGATAATACGATAGTTTACACCCTCAGGGAAATACTGCTTCAGGTCCTCGAGTTTTTTCTCTACAGTCGAGGCTACCTTCATAGCGTTTGCACCCGGCAGCTGGTATACGCCAATTAGCCCGGCATCCTCGCCCGAGACATGCGATATCATGGAGTATGAATTACTGCCGAGGTCTACTCTTGCAATATCCTTGAGCCTCAATATTGCCCCGTCGCTGCCGGTGCGAATCACGATATTGCCGAATTCGTCGGCATCGGTCAGGCGGCCACGCGCAGTGAGTGTGTATTCAAACTGCTGGCCGTCGGCTGCCGGAGGCGCACCAACCGAACCGGCAGAAACTTCCATATTCTGACTTTCTATTGCAGCGGTGACATCTGCGGGAGTAACGCCACGCACGCGCATCTTCTCGGGGTCGAGCCACACACGCATCGAATAGCTGCCCTATCCGAAAGCCTCGACCTGCCCTACTCCGTCGAGTCGAGAAAGTGCGTCGACAACGTTGAGCTGGGCGTAATTGGTAAGGTAGAGGCCGTCGTAGCGCTGCGGGTCGTCGGCTTCGAGGGCTACGAACAAAATAATGTCGGACGATCGCGACATTACATTTATGCCCTGCTGCTTGACCGAACTTGGCAGCACCGGCTCGGCCTGCGCCACACGATTCTGTACCTTTACGGCAGCCATATCGAGGTCGGTACCGTTTTCGAATGTAATCTCGAGCGAGTAAGAGCCATCGCTGCCCGAAGTCGACGACATGTACATCATATTTTCCACGCCATTGACCTGCTGCTCGATAGGCACGCCTACGGCCTCGGCCACAGTCTGAGCGTCAGCCCCCGGATAAGAGGCCGAAACGAACACCGTAGGCGGCGTGATGTCGGGGTACTGCGCTACCGGCAGGGTGGTTACCGTAAGCAAACCCGCCAATATCATCAATATCGCCAGCACCGTGGCGAATATCGGTCGCTTGATGAAGAACTTGCTGAACATGGCTTACTTTACGATTATCGGTTTAACAGTGATGCCGTCGCGCACCTTTAGCATGGCTTTGGTCACATAGCGCTCCGAGGGGGATATTCCTTGATTGATTATGCGCAATGAATCGCGCACACTTGCCCCGGCTTTTACGGGCGTGTACACCACCTTGTTCGAATCGTTGACCACATAGAGGTATTTGCCGAGCTGGTCGGTGGATAATGATGCTTCTTTTACCAGCACAGCGTCGGGCAATGCGCCGGTGGGCAGGTCGATACTCGCATACATGCCACTGCGCAATTCACCGTATTTATTGTCGATGAGTGCCTGGATTTGAATTGTGCCTGTAGAGGTGTCTACCCTTGGCGCGAGATAGTCGAGCGATGCTGTGTAAGTATGCCCGAGGGTGTCGTTGAACGATATGGGAATGTGCTTGTAGTCTACGGCATTGCTTTTGATGTTGTGCTGCAGGTCGGCAAGCGCATCGGCATCATCGATCGAGAAAATAGCTATCATCGTAGCATCGGCGTAGATGTCGGCCAAAGGCACAGGTTCGCCCTCTCCGCCAAGGTATGAACCGACATCGTATATTGCAGATGACACGTGTCCGTCGAATGGAGCTCGCACGGTGCAGTACGACAGCTGAGTCTGCGCAGTCTCGAGCGCAGCCTTGGCGACCTTGAGGTTGGCCTTGCACTGCTCGAGAGTACTATGGCCCTGCTCAACTTCCATACGGCTCACGGCATCGCTCTTGAGTGCTTCGGAGAGCGCCTTATACCGACTTTCGGCGTACTGCAGGTCGGCTTGGGCTGTTGCTACATCACTCTGCGCACGCTCAACGGCATCGCGGTAGTTGCGCGACTCAATTGTAAACAGCACCGTGCCTTTCTTCACAAAGTCGCCCGATTTGTAATTCTTGCTTTCGAGGTAGCCGTTGACCCTTGCCACCAGCTTTACCTCGCGGTCAGCAATAAGCGAGCCGGGATATGTCTTGTAGAGGGTCACCGAGTCGACCACCGGGTATGCCACGTCGACAGTCTCTATTTCGGGAGAGTCGGCTTTGTGAGACTTCGAGCATGCACCGCAGATGATTGTTGCGGCCAATGTGATGTATATGGGCGTCTTGTTCATATCTATAGGGTTTTATTCGTTCCAACCGCTCCCGAGGGCTTTGTATAGGTTTATGAGTGAGTTTATTGCGTCGCCTTGGGCGGATATTAGCGTATTGCGGTAGTTGAGATAGTTGAGCTGGGCATCGACAACGTTTGAAAACATGGTAAGCCCCTGCTTATACTGGTCCATTGACAGGCGTACTTCCTCTTTACTGCTCTCTACTACGTTGGCAATGCGCTCTATATATTGCAGCGACGATTTATAATGTGCTATAGCGTTTGCAACTTCCTCAACTGCCGTGAGTACGGTCATATTATAGGCATCGATCTGCGCCTCCATGCTCTGGCGGGCAGCCAAGGTATTGTTGCGCCGCTGAAGGCCGTCGAACAGCGTCCACGACAATGTAGGCACTACGCTGTAGGTAAACGACTGTTCGTGGAACAAGTCTCCGATATTGTGTGCCGCCGTACCTACCGATGCCGACAGTGTCAGCGAGGGCAGATAAGCGCTCTTGGCAATGCCGAGTTCGGCTGCGGCAAGGTCGATATTTCGCTCAGCCTCAACAATGTCGGGACGGCGTCGCAGCAGGTCGATCGGCGCACCGAGGCCGTAGAGCTGATAGTGATTCGGCATTGTCTCGGCATGGAATACCGCTTCCGGGAGCTGTTCTCGGCCAAGCCCTGTGAGCACACCCAAGGCGTTGTACGAAGCCTCAATCGAAGCCTCAAGGAGTGGAATCGAAGCTATTGTAGAATAATAAAGTGTACGAGCCTGCGATACATCAAGCTTTGATACAAGGCCGGTATTGTGTCGTACTTCAGTGACTTCTACTATATATGCCTGATTAGCGCTGTGCTCTGTCGCAACTTTGAGTTGTTGCTTTTCTACGAGCAGGTTGATATATGTGGCAGCGATTTCGGCATCGAGAGCCACCATAGCAGCAGCATATTCAGCAGCAGAAACCTTGACGTAGCGGTCGGCATGGCGAGCCTGAGCGCGAATCTTGCCGAATACATCGATTTCCCAATTCATTGTCGCTCCGGCATTGAAGTACGACATAGTAGAAGCATCGCCGCTGCGACCGTACAATAACCCCGACTGCCTATCGCGGTTATAAGCGGCATTTATAGCGATAGTAGGAGCATAAGCGCCTTTTGCGCTCCTCAATTGGCTTCGGGCGATGTCGATACGCTTTGCCGCGGCGGCAAGGTCGTAGTTATTGCTTTCGCCTATTATTATAAGGCTGTCGAGCAGCGGATCGTCGAACATGCGCCACCATGAAACGTCGATACCGGCCTGCGAGATGCTGTCGACCGGCCACGATTCAGGCATGCTTACACGCAAATCTTCGGCTCGCGACACCACCGCACCGGCAATGATGATGAAATACAACAATACTATCTTTCTCATAAGTAAGTAGTCAAATATGATTTTATAACAACTCAGCCACGAGAATCAGATTTACGTTATCATATTTTAACATTTATCACAATGTCCCGGCTGTCCCATTTGCGAAAAATGTGGGACAGCGCAGACAATGCTGTTTAGTTAAGTGGTGGATGCACGATGTGGAAATTTAAAAAAAGTCCTCGGAGAGGACGTGATTGTGGTTAACCCCACGATTTTTCGTGGGGTTAGACAACGCGCACCATGCTTGATGTCCTCGGAGAGGACGCCGTATGATATCTACAGCGTCCTCTCCGAGGACTGTTTTACCAGGGGGCGACTCTATTCCCCACGAAGCAAGCATCGTGGGGTTAACCACAATAGCGTCGTCTCCGACGACTTTTTATAGATTCCCGCATCGAGCTTTCACCCCTTAATTAAACAGCATTGGGACAGCGCGGACAATGCTGAATTTTTTAGCGCGGCTTATTGCACAGTTCGAATTAAAGCATTAATTTTGCGACCGTTAACCTTAAAAAAAGAGGCCAACACAAGCACTGCTGTTCATAGGCCTACTTTCGATTTACAACCAAATAACGAATTAACCAAAACATTTTAAATAATAACAGACTAAAAAACTCTATTCCGTAGAATTCCTATCATGAAAAAACAATTACTATTAGGGGCTCTGCTTGGTGCGTGGATGTCGGTGAGTGCCGCCGTACCCGCGTTGACACCTCAGAATGTGACCCTGACCAATGGAAACTTCAAGACAACAGGCCTAAGCGGCTGGACCACCACCGGCGACACCTGGAGCGACAAATCAGAGAGTTCAGCTCCTGATGGCAACTATGTACGCATCGTCAAAACAGCCGATGACCTCGTAGCAGGTTCTATGATCAGCCAGACTGTTACAGGCATGAATGTTCCCGGCACATACGTGCTCACTGCTGTAGGTTCTGTTTCGCGCAACAACTGGGGCGGCAATATCGACACTGTAGGCAAAGGCAATATGTTCGGCTGCCTCTATGTCTCAGATAGCCCGTTGGCCGATATGACTGTCGACTCTCCGGGATTCTTAAAAATCGGTGAGACCGGCGGCACATGGACCACATTTACAACCATGATTACCGTAGATAAGGCAGACCCCACCATGGAAGTTGCGTTCGGTATCCCCTCGATGTCGCAGAAAATCCCCAAGGGTTGCGTCCGCATCGACAAATTCGAACTGACCTTCTACCCCACTCTGGACCAAGAGGCTGTGAAGGCATACCTCGACAAGACCGATTATACTATGGTCGAAAGTATCAGCCTCAGCGAAACGCAGAAGGTAGTCAAAGGTTTGGAACCTTTCAGCCTCACCGCTACTGCTCTTCCTGCCAACTGCACAAACGGAGCTGTCACATGGTCGAGTTCCGACACAAACGTGGCTACCGTAGACGAGAACGGCAATGTTACGCCCAAAGCCTTGGGTAGCTGCGCAATCGTGGCCACATCTGTTGCCGATCCGTCGATTTCGAGCTCGTGCCAATTGACAGTCGAAGTTGCAAAAGTCAATGTTGAATCTGTCAGCGTGGCTATCAAAGAAGGCAATCCCGAAATCGAGGAGACCAAGACCCTGCAACTGATCTGCACAGTTCTGCCTGCAGATGCATCCATCCCCGGTGTTACATGGTCATCGTCCGCCCCCGATGTGGCAACAGTCAACGAAAACGGACTTGTAACAGCAGTCAAAGCCGGTAAGGTGACTATCGCTGCAACATCGGTCGACGATAGCAGCAAGAGCGGCTCAATCGAACTGACCGTTTACAAAAACGCCGTCAGCAGCATCACACTCCAAGAAGCTGCAACTATCGAACAGGGCAAGAGCCTCGCTCTCACAGCGACTGTAAACCCCGAAAATGCAACCTACCCCACTGTCACCTGGACATCGAGCAACGAGGAAGTTGCAACCGTTGACAGCAATGGCAACGTTACCGCTATCAAAGCCGGTAAGGCCAATATCACCGCCACTGCCGACGGTGTGAGCGCCGTTTGCGAAGTGACAGTATTATATATCGACGTTGAAAACGTAAGCCTCTCGGCCACCGAAGGCACTATCATTATAGGCGGCACAGTTGCCCTTACTGCAACTGTGACACCCGACAATGCCACCGAAAAGGACATCGTATGGGAATCGGCCAACCCCGCTGTTGCCACCGTTGACCAGAACGGCACTGTAACCGGCGTAGCTACCGGTGAAACCACCATTAGCGCTACAATAGGCGGCAAATCAGCCACCTACAAAGTGCGCGTCGTTGAAGCTCTCGAACTGCAGTCAACTTCGGTCGAACTGGTCAACCCCTTATTTGAAGCCTCAACCTGGAGCGAAGGTTGGACTGTAACCGGCGAAGAATGGGTTGTGAAAGTAGAACGCAACGCCCAGCCCTACGGCGGCAAGAACTACGCACGTATTGTCAATACCAAAAGCCTGTCGGCCGGTGAAGAAGGTAAATTCGTGATGCAGAGCATCAACGTTGAAAAGCCCGGCACATATGCCCTGTCGGCATACGTCCGCGCCAGCCAGAACCACAGCGCCACACGCACACTTGCCGAAAATCAGTACGGCTTGCTCTTCATCACCGATGATGCCACTGCCATTAACCCCGACAACGCCCTCAGCAGCGCCAAGGTACGCACTATCGACTGGAACTGGGAACAGGCTACAGTATACTTCACAACCACAAAAGAGAACACCACCCTCACCGTAGGCTACGGCATACCCAAGGAATCGGCCGACATACCCCAGGGCAACCTTGAATGTTCAGACTTCCAGCTGCGCCGCTTCGACACCTTCGATACCAATGCAGTAAAAGCCTTTATCGAAAAGCAAGCTTACACAATGGTAGAGTCGGTATCGCTGCCCGAAAGCCTTGAGATTACCGAAGGTGAAGAACTCCCCATTGCAGCCGTAGTCAACCCTGCCGACGCCACCAATCCCGCCCTTACATGGACATCGAGCGACCCGGCAGTAGCAACTGTCGACAACGAAGGCAATGTGACAGCCGTAGCCGTTGGCGAGGCCGTTATCACAGCTACATCGGCAGCCGACCTCACAACCAAGGCTTCGTGCAAAGTGACCGTAAAGGCCGCTTACATACCCGTTGAAAGCGTTACCATCGAATCGACCGAGATTGAAGTCGAAGTTGGCGTTAGTGTACAGCTCCAAGCGACTGTAAACCCAAGCAATGCCACCGAGCCCGACCTGACATGGAGCAGCAGCGATGAGACTATCGCAAGTGTCGACAACACAGGTCTCGTAAAAGGCCTGCGTCTTGGCGAAGCCATTATCACAGCTAAAGCTGGCGACAAGACTGCTCAATGCAAGGTTGTCGTTACAATCGCTACCGGTATCAGCGAGATATTCGACAGCGCCGAGGGCGATATCGAGATTTACGACCTTACAGGCAAACTGGTCAACGACCGTCCGTCGGAACTCAAGACCGGTGTCTACATCGTACGCCAAGGCTCAAAAACTGCTAAAGTATATGTAAAATAACTAAAGCAATCCTTATAATGGCAGTGCCCGTCGGTTTTGGCGGGCACTGCTTTTTTATACAGTTACACGATATTTTGAAATATCAATTTTTATCGCTAACTTTACGGATAAATTGAATTGTTAACGCATCGCAAGCTTTCACTTGCGAAAATCAAAGTTTGCACAACCCTATGAAAAAAGCAATTATACTCGGCGTAGCGATACTCCTTGGAGCCGGAGGTGCCTACATGGTATATCACGAAGCCGAACGATATAAGGCCGAAGGAGTGGCCGAAGCACAGAGCGATCTTTATCCCTGGTTTGAGAGTGATTCGGCCATGGCTATTGCCCGTCGTACGGCATCGGATTTCTCTCTTAGCCGCAGCGAAGCCCTCGATGCAATACGCATGCAGCACCCCGAAGTAGGCGAGGCCGACCTCGACACATTCCTTGCCCGCCACTATGTTGAGGCAATGATTATCGACGGCGAACAGCGCTTCCACCGCAAGTCGCCGCGCAACCTCAACCTGCTCAACCCCGAATATGCATCGAAGCAAACCCGAGGCGATGCCGCCGCACAAAACCGATTTGCATATGTTGACTCCGTATTGGGCTATTACAAAGGCACAAACCCTCGCGGACTCAGCCACAAGGTTAAATACCGCTTCAGCATCGACGTTCCCGGCCATGAGCTGTACCAAGGCGACAGCCTGCGCGTATGGATGCCGGTACCCCTCGGCAATCCCGACGGTGGCCGTCAGAGCAATGTGGCTGTACTCAGCTCTATGCCCGAGGAGTACGTGCTGTCCGACGGTCGCTCGGTGCATAATACCATTTACTTCGCAGCCCCGGCACCAGCCGTGGGCGATACTGCGCACTTCGAATACGTGGGAGAGTTCGTGACATCGGGTCGCTACTTCCCCGCAGAGCAAATCCTTGGCTCTATAAAACCCTACGACAAGAACAGCGAGCTATATCGCCGCTACACCTCGACCGAAGCACCGCATATCGTGCGCCTCGATTCGCTGGCACACGCCATTGTAGGCGAGGAGACAAACCCATTCGTACAGAGCGAACTCGTATATGACTATATCGACGCCAACTTCCCCTGGGCCGGAGCTCGCGAATACAGCACCATACCCTGCATACCCGAATACGTGCTCACCGAGCGCCACGGCGACTGCGGACAGGTGTCGCTGCTCTACATCTCGCTCATGCGCAGCCTCGGCGTACCCGCCCGCTGGGAAAGCGGCTGGATGCTCCACCCCGGCGAGACCAATCTTCACGACTGGGCCGAGGTTTACTTTGAGGGCGTAGGCTGGGTGCCTGTCGATGCTTCATTCGGTCGCTACAAGGGTAGTGACAACGCCGAGATTGTAAACTTCTACAGCCACGGCATCGATGCTCACCGCTTCGCATCTAACACCGGCGTATGCGGCCCGCTCTACCCTGCCAAGAAATTCGTTCGCAGCGAGACTGTCGACTTCCAGGTAGGCGAAGTGGAAACCAACCGTGCCAACCTCTTCTACCCGGCATGGGACTCTAACCTCGAAATCATATCTATCGAACCTATAGCCGATTCCTCGAAATGAAATACCTCGCAATCATAGCCTTAGCATTGGCCGTATTCCCCACTGCAGCACAGTCGTCGGCCAACATGCTCGCCAAAGCACAGACCTGCATCGCAGATGTAAAGGCCCGCTTCGCTCCCGACAGCCGCCAGGCAATATACGATATCAAGGCCTACAACGACAACAACGGCAATCTCACGGTAGGCGGCGAGGTATCAGACTCAACAGCCGCTTCAGCCACGCGCCGAGCACTTGCCGAGGCCGGTATCGACTATGCCGACGGCATCAAGCAGCTTCCCTACGACAAATGGGCGCAGGTGCGCATATCGGCGGCAAGTATGAGGACCGCAGGCCGTCATTCGGCAGAAATGGCCACTCAGGCAGTATTGGGTACTCCTCTGCGTGTGCTTACCAAAGGCAGCGACTGGTGGCGCGTACAGACTCCCGACGGTTATATCGCATGGATTCCCTCGTCGTCGGTAGTGGCAAAGACACCGGCGCAGATGCAAGAATGGCGCAAAGCCAAACGCTTTATAGTGACATCGCCCTACCAGATACGGGCATACAAGACCCCAAAGACCAATGGCTTGCGCGACGTTGTAACCGACCTTGTCAACGGCTGCATCGTCACCGTTCCCGGCAATGAGATGTCGGTTGTCGACGGTCGTGTATGCGTCGAACTCCCCGACGGCCGCACAGGCTTTGTCAATGTCGACGATCTTACCCCTATCGAGACATGGGCGGCGCAGAACTTCGATGCCGAGCGCATACTCGACATAGCATACTCAATGGAAGGTACCCCCTATCTATGGGGCGGTACATCTACCAAAGCCCTCGACTGCTCAGGCCTTGCCAAGGTGAGCTACTACGCCAACGGCCTGATACTGATGCGCGATGCCTCGCAGCAGGCAAAGACAGGCCGTCGCATCGAGGCAGCCAACTGGCGCTCGTGCCAGCCCGGCGACCTGCTATTCTTCGGCAATGCCAAGACCGGCAAGGTAACACACGTGGCAATTTACGACCACGACGGCAACTACGTACATTCGTCCGGCAGGGTTAAACGCAACAGCGTAGACCCCGAATCGGACAGCTATCTTACCACACCATTTCTACATGCCGTGCGCATCAACGGCAACGAAGAGACCGCAGGTATAACCCGTGCCCGCAACCACCCGTGGTATTTCTAATACAAAGCAAATCAAAAACATGAATCGTAGAAACTTCCTCAAGACAGGCATGCTCGGCGCAATGATAGCAGCATCGCCTATATCATTCTCGGCCTTCGGTCAGGCTACGACCCGGACCGGACGCAGCGGACGTCTCAACCTACGTTTCCGCCCCTACGAACTACAGCTACGCCATGCCTTCAACCTTGCGAGATCGCAGCGCACTACCACCCCCGGCGTGCAGGTAGAAATCGAATACGACGGCATCATCGGCTATGGTGAAGCATCAATGCCGCCGTATCTTGGTGAGAATGTCGCTTCGGTAACAGAATTCCTCTCGAAACTCGACCTGAGCCAGTTCGACGACCCCTTCCGCATCGAAGACATCCACGAATACATGGAGAAGGTTGCACCCAACAACCGCGCAGCAAAAGCATCGGTCGACATAGCCCTGCACGACCTTACAGGCAAAATCATGGGACAGCCCTGGTACAAAATCTGGGGTCTCAATCCCGACCGCTGCCCCAACACATCGTTTACCATTAGTTACGATGCCGACGCAAACGAAATGCGCAAAAAAATCGAGGAGACATCGCCCTACAAGGTCATCAAAGTGAAAATGGGCCTTGACCACGACAAGGAAATCGTAGAAGCACTCCGCCGCCATACCGACGTGCCTATCTGCGTTGATGCCAACCAGGGCTGGAGCAACCGCGAAAAAGCCCTCGAAATGTGCCACTGGCTTGCCGAACGCGGATGTCTGTTCGTAGAGCAGCCCATGGACAAGAAAGCTATCGACGATACCGCATGGCTGAGGGAGCGCTCACCACTGCCTATCATAGCCGACGAATTCCTGCAGCGCCTGCCCGACGTGCGCCGTGCCGCCGGGGCATACGACGGCATTAATATCAAGCTGATGAAGAGCACCGGCATGCACGAAGCATATCAAATGGCCACTCTCGCAAGGGCTATGGGCATGAAAGTAATGCTCGGATGTATGACAGAGACCTCGTGTGCAGTCAGTGCCGCAGCGCAGCTCGCACCCCTGGTAGACTGGGCCGACCTCGACGGCAACCTACTGATTGCCAACGACATTTTCGATGGCATGAAGATTGTTGACGGCAAAGTCACACTCCCCGACCGTCCGGGGATCGGCGTTGTTCCAATCGCTTGAACAAAATAAGGAGCTACTACGTTAACTTAAAACGTAAGATTCTTAAGTCACTTATAAATATACCATGCAAAACACACTCGAACTCACCAAGAACCCCATTGCAGCGTACCTGGGCAAAGAACCGGTAGCCTTTACGCGAGCCGACATTATCCGCTTTATCCGCGAAAACGGCATAGAGATGGTAAACTTCATGTACCCTGCAGCCGACGGACGCCTCAAGACCCTCAACTTCGTAATCAACGACCTTGCCTATCTTGAGACAATCCTCACCCTTGGCGAACGCGTAGACGGCTCGTCGCTATTCCCCTACATCAGCGCCGGTAGTTCCGACCTCTATGTGGTGCCCCGCTACCGCACAGCCTTTGTCGACCCCTTCGCACCGCTGCCTACACTTGCCATGCTCTGCTCGTATTTCGACAAGGACGGCAAGCCCCTTGACAGCGCACCCGACCACCTGCTCGACAAGGCTTGCACCGAATTTACAAAGGCTACAGGCATGTACTTCCACGCCATGGGCGAACTCGAGTACTACGTAATCGGCGACAACCCGGGCCTCTACCCGGCCGTAGACCAGCGCGGTTATCACGAGTCGGCGCCCTTTGCCAAATTCAACAACTTCCGTGTTCGCTGTATGCACGCAGTGGCTCAGTGCGGCGGTAAAATCAAATACGGCCACAGCGAAGTAGGCAACTTCACAATTGGTGACAAAATCTACGAGCAGAACGAAATCGAATTCCTGCCCGTAGATGCCCGCGATGCCGCCGACCAGCTTATGATAGCCAAATGGGCTATCCGCAATCAGGCCATGGCCGAAGGTCTCGATGTAACCTTCGCACCCAAGATTATCGTAGGCAAAGCCGGTTCGGGCCTTCACATCCACATGCGCCTTGTCAACGGCGACGGCAGCAGCGCGATGCTCAATGCCGACGGCACCCTGAGCGACAAAGCCCGCATTGCTATCGCAGGCCTTATGGACCTTGCCCCGGCCATTACAGCATTCGGCAACACCAACCCGACCTCGTATTTCCGCCTTGTTCCTCATCAGGAAGCACCGACCAACATATGCTGGGGCGACCGCAACCGCTCCGTACTGGTGCGCGTACCCCTCGGCTGGACTTCCGGACGCGACATGTGTGCGACAGCCAACGGCATCGCAAACGCTATCGGCGAGGGCGTAGACCCACGACAGAAGCAGACTTTCGAAATACGCAGTGCAGACTGCTCTGCCGAGATTTATTCGTTGCTTGCCGCTCTCGCGGTCGCAATCCGCCATGGCTTCGAAATGCCTCACGCACTCGAGAAAGCAGAAGAATACTATGTCGACATCGATATCCACAAGGCAGAAAACGCCGGTCGCCAAGCCGCATTGCCTACCCTGCCGGTATCATGCGAACAGTCGGCCGACGCCCTCTTGGCCCGCGCAGACGTATTCGAAGCACACGAGGTATTCCCTGCAAGCATGATCGAGGCCCAGGCTGCAAAACTACGCAGCTACGACAGCGACCAAGCCGCCAAGGCACTCAAAGACCCCGACCTAATGGCAACTCTCGTAGAACGTTATTTCTACTGCGGATGAAACTAATATGTACCGGTGACTGGCAT
>Ga0073907_1002797_pt1 | contig 16678 bp, 8 predicted proteins | sample GluameincwithD2O_FD_65483 | JGI IMG/M metagenome (GOLD analysis project Ga0073907, IMG submission 65483) | Mouse cecum microbial communities from Vienna, Austria - Glucosamine amended microcosms incubated with D2O | ecosystem: Host-associated > Mammals > Digestive system > Large intestine > Cecum... | reverse complement strand
CTGCTCTCGTATTTTCAAAACAAGCTCCATATCGCCGTCGATCAGCGCCTGTTCCCGTTCATCGTATAGCTTTTCCGCCTTCGCCTCCAGCTTCTTCTGGTTATTCCCCTTGCGTACGATCCTGCCAAGACGAAGCCTGGCAGAAGCCTCGTCAATAAGATCAATGGCCTTATCCGGTAGAAAACGGTCATTGACATACCTTACGGACAGTCTCACGGCAGCATCTATGGCGGCATCGCTGATGATAACCTGATGATAATCCTCATAACGGCTGCGCAGTCCCCGCAGCATCGTTACGGTCTGCGCCTCCGACGGTTCCTCAATGACCACCGGCTGAAAGCGCCGTTCCAGCGCGGCGTCCTTCTCCACATGCTTGCGGTATTCCTCTCTTGTAGTAGCGCCGATCACCTGAACCTCTCCCCTGGCCAGGGCAGGTTTCAGAATATTGGAGGCGTCAATGGCGCCTTCCGCACCTCCGGCTCCGATAACCGTATGAATCTCATCGATAAATAACAGAATATTTCCCATAGCCCTGGTCTCCCTCAGGGCACGTTTGATGCGCTCTTCAAATTCACCGCGGTATTTGGACCCCGCCACCATTCCTGACAGATCCAGAGTCAGCACGCGCTTATCCGCGATGGAATCCGGCACCTCCCCCTCCACGATGCGGGTGGCAAGTCCCTCTGCGATGGCGGTCTTGCCCACCCCGGGCTCGCCGATAAGACACGGATTATTTTTTGTGCGGCGGCTCAGGATTTCGATCACACTGCTGATCTCCGTATCCCTGCCAAGAACAGGATCCAGTATCCCATCCCTGGCATACTGATTGAGATCCCTGGCGTACTGATCCAGCACCGGTGTGGAAGACTGGCTGCGGCGGTTCTTCGTCCGACTGGCGATAAGATCGCTTTTGGCCAGTGCCAGATCCGCTCCTGCCGTCGTGGCGATATCCATATATATTTTCTGGATGTTGCCCCCTGCCGCCATCAACACATGATAGGCAACACAGGACGTATCCTTCAGGATCGCCATCAGCATGTGCTCCGTGCCAATCCTGCTGCTCTCCATCTTCACTGCCTCTTCATCGCATTTCACAAGAAGCCGTTCCAGCTTGGGAGACATATCCCCGCTGAGCGGACCCGCCACTGCTGTCGTGCCATGTCCGCAATAATTCTCTATCTCAAACTGGATCCCATCCTTGTCCAGTCCGTTTTCCCGAAGTACATGGGAAGCCATACCGGGTGCCGCCGCCAGTCCAAAAAGCAGATGCTCCGTACCCATCACCGGATTTCCCATTTTGACGGCAAATTTTGCCGCTTTCCCCAAAACCTTTTCCGCCTCAGCGGTAAAATCTCTCTTCATCATAGCCCTCACTTATCTGTTTCTTTTCTTCTTTCCTTTTCATCGCCATTTTCAGCATGGCGATAAGCATACTCAAAATGATAATGATCAGTCCGATAATAATCCCAAACAGGAAATAATTGGAGACGGACATAACCGAATGCCGATCCTCTGCCCCCTCACTGCGGTTCACCTTGTCCACCATGGTTCCGGTATACCGCTGCAGGGTTTTCTCCGTGCGGTCATACTGATAGATCGTATTCTCCCCCGCCGGTCCCTTCAGATACATAAGCAGATAATTATTATCCAGATCATTCTTCATGGTAAATGCCGGAATCTGGACTCCATCCACCTCAATCCTGGACAGAACGTACCCCGCCGGCACTTCTTTCAGGCCGGAGGGGTCCAGTACCTCAAATTCATAAGAATTTTTCAATCTAATCTTGTTCTTATCCTTCGCCGCTGCGAAAGAAATGTCTTCCCCGGCAGGCTTCCCGCCGGTTCTCTCCTGCGCTTCCTTCGCCGTCTCCCTTGTGACGGTTATGGAATACGTTCTTCGCTCACCGTTCTGAGCTGTCACAATAACGCTTACCGCATTGTCGCCTTCCTTCAGATTCTCGTTTCCCTGCAGCTGCACCCGCGCCGTCTCGTCCTCAGTCTGAAAGCTGATAAACAGCGTGTCCGCATCGTGCTCTACCGTTGCCGCATATCGGTCCCTTCCCCCGTTAAATGCCGGAGTGAAATCCAGGGCGCTGGTCTTCAGGTCCTTCAGCTTATTGTTGTCAGAGAGTATGGGAACCGGCGTGGCCCGGGGAGGCTCCGTGGGTGCCGGGGTCTGCTTCTGTGCGGATCCCTTCTTCTGAATGCCCACCACCAGACGGTTGCTGGAGCTGGAGAAGGAGTTGCCCTCTTCATCCCGGATAGAAGCGTTCCCCTTTACCTGAAAAACGGCGCTTCCCTTCTTATTCGCCACAAACTGCAGTGAGAATGTCTTTTTCACCGCTGTCTCCTCATTTCCCACAGAGGACACCGTGAGGATGCCATGATCCCCCGTAACCCTGCTGCCTCCATTGAGAAACTGCACTAACTCTGCATCATACTCGATCTGAAACTCTGTGTCAAGATAAGCTTCCGTGGAAGTCACCTGACAGATGACAGTAAAAATATCCCCCTTCTGTATCTCCTGTTCCGCCGTAGTAAACTGGATCACCGCGCTGCCCGCCTGTATGTGCAGCGGCGGCACGGCAAGTGCCAGTATGATTCCCATCAGCATCACTGCTAACCTTCTCCTGCTCTCTGCCATTTGGTTCTGCCTCCTATTGCGGCGCTGCACAGGCAGCCGCCGGCATATTATTATATACGGGTATGGAGAATATGATCGGTGTCGCATTCATCGTCTCCGCATACGCCGTCTTTGTCTTGATGGCCTCAGAATATGCCGCCTCAACATTCGTCATATATTGATGCTGGAACTGCTGGTACGGCGTCACATTAAACTTCTGCAGATATCCAGTATTCTGCCCTTTGGCGATATAACTCGTGCCAATATACATGGCACCTCCCACAATTGAGCGGTAACGGTCTGTCCATGGTCTCAGATAAGTGGTCCCCGAGTTCGCCCACTTCAGTCCATTCAGTACCGGATTTTTACTGCTTGTAGCCCCGATATTGTAGAAATTGTAGATGCCCGGATAAGTACTGTTGGTGCCGGTCACTGCGCTGCTTGTAGTAGTCGGTCCGGTGACTACCTCCTGCTTTACCCGGGACGCCAGGTGATACGGACTGACGCCGGACTGCTTCGCTGCTGCCAGAAAAGCATCCGTATAGGAGATGGTCTTTGCCGCCCCCGTCTCCGGATCTTTATAGGGGAAAGTCTTCCCTGCAAAGGGAGTGTTGCGGAGAATTGTTTCCACCCCTGCCTTTGTCTGATACTGGCTCTGGTACTCCAGCGACTCAAACATAAAAATATTGCGTTCATTCAGGAAATTCCTGGGATCCATATAGTAGGAGATGGCAGCCCGTGAAGCAGCCACCCAGGTACTGCCGTCAAACACCGTCCACTCACCCGTACTGGCATCGTAAGCGCCCGGTTCTGTGGATTTCCATGCCGCCGACTTGGAATTGGAGATGAGATTGACGCCGAGTTTCGATTCGTTGTCGATCACCGTGTTCCAGTCAAGATTTGTCCGGTATGCCACAAACTGCCAGTACGGATACTTCTTGTGCAGCGCCCGGAGACTCTCTTTATAGGAATCCGGAAATCCCTGCTGCGTCAGACTCTTTTCAAAGTCAGCGTCCGACAGGATTGTGACTGGGATTCTTTTGACTACCTTTTTCTTCACCAGCTTAATATATTTGGCCGCCACGTAGCCTGTTTTGGTTTTTCCCTGCCAGGTATAGGATAGCTTGTACCACTTCACTTTTTTCTTCCTTATATCCTTTGTAATGGTAACCTCTGCTCCCTTGGACAATCGGATGTATTTATTTCCCGATTTTTTATATCCCGACTTGACATCCGCCTTGGGACGCACCTTAATAGAGGTCTTCAGGCTGTTGACGGCACCCGGTACCGGCGACTTCAGTGTCATTTTTACATACAGGTTTCTCACATAGCCGGTGCGTTTCTTTTTCTTATACGTGAAGCTGATCTTAAACCATTTTTTTCCCTTCACCATCTTTTCCGCCGTTATCTTAACGGATCTTCCCTTGTTCAGCGAAATCTTTTTTTTCGCGATAACCTTTCTCTTCCCTCCGGCTTTCGCATATACGTTGGTCTTCTGTAATGTTTTTGCCGATACATTGATTGCCTTATAAGAAATTTCATTCCGGTAGGTGACAGTGGGCACCGGGGCCGTTGGGGCCGGCGATATAGTGGGACTGGCCGCCGCCATTGCTATGTAGGTGGCGCTCACATAGCCGTCCACCGTCTGCCCATTTATCGTAACTGGAATCTTGTACCATTTCTCTGATGTACCTGCCGCCGTGACCGTCTCCCGGATCGTCACCGACGTCCCCTTTGGCAGTCTGGTCAATATCTCGAAGCTTGTGCCGGCACCACTGCGCACATTGAGGCTTTCCGCCGTCACAATACCGGCCGTATCTGCCGCATAGGAAACATCCCTCACCACTGCCATAGCTGTGATCCAGGCCAGAACTCCCGCGAAAAGGAATATTCCAGCCCATTTTTTCTTACTGTTCATCTATATCCTCCCTTTTCTTCGCTATCATGTATATCCGCTCACTGTCTTCTTTCGGTTCTTCCTTCATGGACGAGTCCAGCACGCCGGCCACCATAAGACCGCTCTGCTCAAGCAGCTCCCTCACCGTGGATACGGAGTATGCCCTCTGATAATGAACCTCATCGATCCGTTCATAAAGACGGCTCTTCGGCTGCCGCTGAAATATCGTCAGCGCATACTCATTGATCTGCTCATCCTCATCATAATAATTATCCCATATATAACTGACATCCTCGTCCTGCTCTGCAAAGACCCGGCTGCCAATAACATTACGATAACAGTATACGGTCTTTAAGTCAAATATAAAATATCCCCCCGGCTTCAAAAACCGGTAGACTCTGCTGAAAACACGGCCCATAGCAGTTTCTTCCAGAACATAATTCATCGTGTCACAGACACTGATCACCGCGTCCACCGGCCCCGCCAGCTCCAGCTGCTCCATATCCTGCTGGATATAAAGAATATCCAGGCCCTCCGCGTCCTTCCTGCTGCAGGCGGCTGCCAGCATGTCCGCCGAGAGATCCACACCGATCATGTGAAATCCTGCCCGGGCAAACCGTTCTGTCATACTGCCTGTCCCACAGCCCAGCTCGCATACTGTCCCCTCTTCTATGCCATGCTCCGCCAGATAGATCCGCAGTGCATCAAACCATGCGTCATAGGGAATATCGCTCATCATGCGGTCATAGACATAGGCAAATCCTTCGTACATGTTCTCCCTCCATTCAGACGGCTTCCTTATCCTCCTGCCTCCCCTGCCGGGCATGGAATCTCTTTTCCCAGCGAGAAGGAATACAGGAAGCATTCTATCACCGGTTTCTCCATCATTTCCTCCAGTGCCCTGCCATACAGACGCATCTGCTCCTGATAACGGCAGATGAGCTTCTCTTCCTCTCCCCGTCTCAGGGCGTCTGTTTTATAGTCCAGCAGAACAATACCGTCCTCCGTCTCAAAATAGGCATCGATAATTCCCTGCACCAGCACGATATCCTCTTCGGTCCGGTCAGGAAATATATCCCTCGCCGGTTTCCCCATTACAAAGGGCTGTTCCCTGTGAAGCCTGCCGCAGCAGTCCGCCTCCCGCATCCGGCAGCCCAGCTCGGAAGTAAAAAAGAGCTGTAGCCTGCGGTAATTCAATACCTCCGTATCTTCCTCCCTCAGTCTGCCCTTCCGGACAAGCTCCCGTACTGCCTCCCGGATCTCGTCTTCCGACCTGGTTCTGGCAAAATCAATGGCCGCCATAACCTGATGCCAGATCGTTCCATAGGCAGCACCCTGTCCCGCCGCGTCGGTCTCCTGTTCCCCCTTGATAAAGGACGGCACCGGCATCTGCGTCTCATCTTCTTCGTGGGTAAGTATCCTGAAGTCCTGAAAGTCCTGTTCTTCCATGGACTTTACCTTCAGATCCGATACGGATACCTTCACCGGAAGGGGCTCCGGCTCCCCGGCTTCCCCGTCCTGAAACTCCTGCAGATACCTGTGTAGTTCCTCATGATAGATGAAAGATGTGTCAAAATTGTAAAGCGCCTCTGTCTCAATCTTTTCCAGCGCCATATCCCGAACGGATTCCTCCACCAGTCCTTCCCGTTCCACCAGCTCCACATGAAACCATTCCGGCTCATTTAGCGCGGCCGGAAGTATCATATCAAGGAAGCCTGCGGTCTGGCTCCGCCCCAGATAATTCACGGGAACGGCCCGGGTCTCTTTGGCGCAGCCGATCAGTATCAGCTTCTCTTCTGCCCGCGTCATGGCCACATACAGAACCCGCATTTCCTCTCCCAGATCGTCGATGTCATTCTGCCGGATCAGGGCGCTGCGGTACAGATTGTCCTTTACCGTCCTAGTCTCGTTGTCCACGATCTTTGAGGCAATGCCAAGCTCTGGATGGATCGTGAGAAACTGGCTCCGGCTCCCCCCCAGTTTCCTTCCCAGTCCAAGCAGGATGCAGACCGGAAACTCCAGTCCCTTGCTTTTGTGCATCGTCATAATGCGGACAACATTTTCCTCCTCCCCCACGATATTGACCTCCCCCATCTCCTCCTGCTGCTCCCGGATCCGGTTAATATACTGTACGAAAGCGTGCAGGCCGTGGTATACCGAGGCGTCGAATTCCCTTGCCTGTTCCATCAAAAGATCCATATTTGCCGTTCTCTGGACGCCATCCCGCATCATCTGGACGGACTCATAGATTCCCGTCTCATCGTAGATATCCTGGATCAGTTCCGCCACTGTGGCGTATGCTGTCTTTCGCCGAAGCCCATTCAGGATCTGGAGAAAACGCCCTGTCTTGTCCTGCAGCAGCTCCCCTTCCCGGGATGAAGGTGTCTCCTCCTGATACGCCAGCAGAGAGGAATACAGATCGGTCTGGCGGCTGCCAGCCCGGAGCATGGCGAGCTCTTCCTCCGTGAAACCGTACATTGGACCGCACATCACTCCCGCCAGGGACAGATCCAGTCTCGGATTATCTATGATCTGAAGCATCTGTGTCATCAGCTGGATTTCCCTTGTGTCAAAAAAACCCTGGCTGTGCTCCATCACTACGGGGATCCCGCACTGGGACAGCACATCAAAATATGCCTGTCCCACTGCCCGGACACTCCTGGTCAGTATAACGATATCTTTGTATTTCACCCGGCGCAGCATCTCCCCATCCTGTATATACAGAGGTTCTTCCCCCTCTGTCATGGCCTGGATCCGGGATGCCGCAAGCCTTGCCTCCAGTTCTGCGTCCCCTTTATCCAGTATCACATAGGTATCGATCCGGTCTGCCACAGGTTTCCCGGTATCGGCGAAGCTCCTGCCCGGCTGCAGACTTGCTTCCGCGTCATATTCCACGCCGCCGATATCCCGGTGCATCATCCGGCGGAAAACCGCGTTAGCCCCCTCCAGCACCACCTCCCGGCTCCGAAAATTCTGGTGCAGGTCAATGCGGCGGTTTCCGGCTCCCGGCGTCATCTCATAGGTCTCCAGTTTTTCTGCAAACAGCTCCGGACAGGCATTCCTGAAACGGTAGATGCTCTGCTTCACATCCCCCACCATAAAGAGATTCGGGTTCCTCCCCGGCAGTCCGTCCCTGGATACGCTGGTGAGAAGGGTGTCCTGAACATGATTGCTGTCCTGGTACTCGTCGATCATAATCTCCGCAAAATGCTCTGACAGCTCCAACGCCGCCTCGGAGCGGACATACTGCTCCTTCTCCTCATCCCACCGCAGCAGAATCGACAGCGCCAGCTGCTCCAGGTCATTGAAATCAATGACGTTCCGCTCTCTTTTCGCCAAGGTAAAGCGGTCCATCAGCTCCCCGGCCAGCCGGAGCAGGGTGGAGATCCTCTCCCCCATAACTATAAGATCCCGGAGATGTTCCTTCCGGCTCTGGTAAAAATACCGGTCCCGCATATCGGTCAGCACGGTTTTGCAGCGATTGCGGCGCTCCTTTACCTCCTCCCGCTTCTCTGGAGAAATCCCCTCTCCCTTCTTCCGGGACATACTGCTCACCTGCAGTTCCCGGAAAAGGGTGCGGAATTCCTCATAGCAGCCCGCGGTCTGAAGCCTGCCGCAGAACTCCAGCAGCTCCTTCACATTGTCCTCATACACATAGGGACCGTCCGGCTCCCCGCAGATCTTCAGCTGCTGCTCCAGCTCTTCCTCAAGCCCCGACGCCATCTGGCGGCAGTCCTCCAGTACGCAGCGGCACACGGCTGACCGCTCCCACTCCTCTTCCTCCTGGATCTCATACAGGTTCAGCATCTGTTCCAGCCAGTGCCGGGGAAACGGCTGGCTCATAGCCTTATCATAGATGTCCGACAGCATTTCCTCCATCTTTTCATCGGAATGATTAAACATATTCATATCCGCCAGTGCCACGAACGCCTCGTCTCCCTCTTCATATTTCTCCTCCAGAAGCTCCGTCAGCACCTCCTTCCGGATCAAGGCCAGTTCACTTTCCGTCCCCTGCCGGTAAGAGGGATCCATACCAATGCGGTGGAAATAATTCTGTATCACATAGCCGCAGAAGCTGTGCACCGTGGAAATATGAGCCGCCCCCATCAGCTGCACCTGTCTCTGCAGGTGAAGATCCTCCGGGCGCTCTGAAAGGGCCTGCTCCAGACGCTCCCGCAACCGGTCCTTCATCTGTGCCGCCGCCGCCTTCGTAAAGGTCACCACTAGAAACTGATCCACATCCACCGGCTCGCTCTTGTCTATAATCCTCTGGTAGATACGCTCGATAAGGACGGCAGTCTTTCCAGAACCCGCCGCCGCAGAGACAAGAATATTCGATCCCCTGGCTTTTATAATTTCCCTCTGATCACTCGTCCACTGGATCCTGCCCATACAGCACCTCCCATACCTCTTCTTCCTTCATCTGGGGAAACGTCCTGACACAGGACGCCAGTGTTTTGTCCTCCACACCGCAGATCCCCCGCAGCCCGCAGTAATCACACCCGCACTCCCGCCCCATGCGGTAAGGAGCTGCTCCAATTTCTCCGTCGTAGATCCGGTTGCCAAATTCCTCCAGCTTCTTTCTGGTGTGTTCCATCAGCCTGCGGAAACGCTCCGTGGAGAGAACATGGGAATACTGGCTAAATGTCCCCTTCGTTTTCGTGATATCCACCGGCACAACAGACGAGCTGCTTCCGGGCCGAACCGATCCGCCGCTGGCAAGTCCCCGGTCAATCCTCTCCAACACCTCTGGTTCCTCATTCACATAGCCAGTGCACCGCAGATCTCTCAGTGCCCGCTCCCGTCTCTCCGGCTCCGATTCCGGCTTCCAGGCAAGCTCCGGCTGCTTCATCTGGTAATACAGCATGGCCGCCGGAATGGATTCCACTCCCGGATATTTTTTCCCCTCCAGCTCCAGCGCCGCCGCCATATATACCGTCAGCTGGAGCTGAAGTCCATAATACACCTTATCCAGCGAAAGGTCATGCCTGCCGCTCTTGTAGTCAATAATTCGGATCAGCCGATGATCTCCCCACCAACACGTATCCACCCGGTCAATCTGTCCTCCCAGCACCATCTGCCTCTGCCCTTCCAACGGGATCTTTAGTGACTGCAGGTCATCCCCCGCCGTAAATCTCTTCTCGGAGGCCGTCTGTTCAAAGCTCCCCTCCCGCATCTGGCGCCAGATTCCCCACACGGCGCTCCGCATAACATTTTTCATGCGGCGTATCATAAATTCCACCCGCCTGGATTGATAGAACATATCTCCCCGATACTCCTCTGCGGCATGATCGATACAGATCTCTGCCAGCCGGCATACCTCTTCCTCTGTCAGCTCCTGCCAGCTCCGGTTCTCCTCCTCCAGCAGGTGGGACAGATGTTCCATGGCGCCGTGAAAGACATTTCCATAATCAAAGGCCGCCACCCTGTACTGCTCCCTCTCCCGCAGTCCCAGACCGAATATAAGAAAATGCGCATAGGGACAGCGGGCAAACTGCTCCAGCCTTGTGACGCTGCCATGGATCTGGTCTCCATAAAGAATCTCCGCCGCCTCTCTGGTAAGTCTTGTCCGGCTCTTATCCTGCTGCCGCCCCGCCAGAAGCCATGGAAGCAGCCCCGGTTCCCGCCTGCCATAGTAGGCCGCCAGCTCCCACCAGTACATATCCTGCCGAAACGAGCCGTCTGCCAGATGACGGATCAGATAACCCCGCCCCCTGTCCGTCCCGAGAACCTTCCGGATGGAGTTTTCCTTTTCGTCATCCTCTGTCACCAGGGCAGGAAACATCTGACGGATCTTATGTATGAGATAGGCCGGGCGTTTGCTGGTACCATCGTTTCCCATCCGGGGATAGGACAGATAGAGCAGTTCGGAAGGCTTTGTGAGAGTGAGATACAGATAGAACTGCTCGCGGGCTGACTCTTTTTCCGGGGTGGGCGCCAGCTCGATCCCGCACTCTGCGATCTGCCTCCTCTCCCGGTCAGACAGGATGCCGCAGCTCCCCCTGCTCCCAGGAAGCCGGTCGTCGCTGATTCCAATGAAGAACAGAACCTTTATCTCTCCCAATCTGCTTCGCTCCACATCCCCCACCACGACCTGGTCCGATGCGGGGGGTACAAACCCCACCAGCCCCTCCGAGATTCCCGCCGTGAGAAGCTCCTCATACTCCCGGAAACTGACCCTCTCTGTTCCAAGCAGCTCCACCATCTCATCGAACAGCTCCATCATCAGACGGTAGATACTCTTATATTCCCGGGCCAGAAGGATTTTTCCCTCCTCCTCAAATACCCTGCCCTGTTCCTGTATTTTCTTATAGATATCACTTTCTATGATCAGCTGGTACAAAATCTCGGTAAATTCCCTGACAGACTTTCTGCCGCCCTTCAGCCGGCGGAAGGGTTCCCTGACCGTATCTAAAACCCGCTGCCGGTACTGGTTCACCAGCACCAGATCCAACCTGTCCACCGCATATTTCCATTCCTGCTGCCAGGAACGGATCCCCCGGCGGCCCTGTGCCGCCACATAATTTTCCAGGATATCCGTCTCCTCCATGGAGAGGGGGGACAGGCCACACCGCAGGAAACGGAAGGTACTCTCGTAATCCATATTGCGCCGGAACATTTCCAGAAAGGCGGTGATGAATTCTGCCATGGCATTGGCTCCGATGCTCTTCTTATAATCCATAAAATACCGGATCCCCATGCGGTCAAATTCCCTGGCAAGGGGCTGCTCATAGGCAGCGAGATCTCCCGTCACCACAGCAATATCATCATATGTATATCCCTTTTCCTGCACCAGCTGCCAGATCTGCCTTGCCGTCCAGGCGGCTTCATCGGCCTCACGGCGGCACACTCTGATATGGATATCCGTTACCTCTTCCTCCCATTTCGTCCGCCTGAAGGAAAAAATGTTTTTCTCAAGAAAGCCAAGGGCCGGACTGCCCATGGTCCGGTATGGGAGCTTCTCCTTCCCCTTTCCCGTAAACACCGGCTCTTCAATGCGCACCGGCACCGCCGCCGCCAGCTTCGACAGGCGGTTCATGGTATCCGTACTCATCTGGAACACCATTCCCCGATCCCCGGTCCGGTCTGTGGTCACTGTGACGATCATTCTGTCACAGCAGGCCAGCAGCTCCCCCAGCAGTTCATACTGAACCGGTGTAAATCCGGTAAATCCATCCAGGCAGATCACACTGCCCCGCAGCATGGGGATGGATGCAGCCACCCCGGTGAGCTGGGACACCAGTTCCTCCGCCATCATATAGGTATCTCCCAGTTTCTCCTTCAGGGCATGGTAGATCCGGCGCAGATCCCGGATTTTCCACGCCATCAGCCCCTCGCCTCCCACAGCCCTCTCCATGGTGTCAAAGTCTTCCTCCTTCACCGCATACTGCATCAGCTCACAAAGAAAGGACTTGCACTCATCCAGAAAGCCTGGTTTATACAGTCCCCGTTTAAAATAACAAAGCTCCTCCTTTTGTTCCGATAGAACCTTGCGGAGCAGCATCATCTTCCCCATATCCTCCAGCACGGCTTTCCTCAGCACCGGAACCTCTTCAAAAACCCGATAGGCCAGACGGTGGAAGCTCAGCACATCCACATTCAGTATGCCGCCCCGGCCGCTCATCTGCACAAGGGTCTTCTGCGTCTCCAGCGTGAACTGATCCGGCACCAGAATAATATACTGCCTGTCCCGGTGTTCTGCCGCCTCCCTGCTGATCATATGATATAACCAGGTGCTCCTGCCGCTCCCGGAGCCACCCATGATAAATTGTAATGACATACTTCCGGCACCTCCTGCATACAATATACTAAGCTGGTAATACACTCCATATCTCAAAGGAGGCTCACCTATGGCAAAGACTAAAATTGTTGTCATTCAAATGAAAGAACTGGTCTATACAGCTATTTTTGCAGGGCTTGGCATCCTGCTGATCCTGTTGCTTGTCTTTATGTTTCTCCCGTCCCGCAAGGACGGTGAAAACACCTCCGACAGTACCGCTGCCGGCAAATACAATCCCGGCGTCTACAGTTCCCAGATCACCCTGGGGGACTCCACCCTGAGTCTGGAGCTGGTAGTCGATGCCGATCAAATTAAATCCGTATCCTTCATCAATCTCGAGGATTCTGTGGCTACCATGTATCCTCTGGTGAAGCCGTCACTGGCGTCCATCGAAAAAGAACTGGTGAAAGGCACCGGACTTGACGATATCCCGGTGTCGGAGAAGAGCAAGTATACAGAAACCCTTTTGATCGAGGGAATCCGGACGGCGCTAGACAAGGCTCTCGTGAATCCGGTCTAACTCGGCTTTCCAGAGCGCATCGGAAGCGTCGCTGGGCATCCTCAGATCGCCCCGGGGCGATACGGAAACGGTCCCGACTTTGGGGCCATCCGGCAGGCAGGAGCGTTTAAACTGCTGACGGAAAAAGCGATGATAGAACGTATATAACCATTTATATATGGTTTCTTTGTTATATTTATCCTGAAAGGTATAAACTGCCAGGCGAAAGATCTTGGATGGTGAAAATCCGCAGCGCAGTACATAATATAAAAAGAAATCATGAAGCTCATACGGTCCCACAATATCTTCCGTCCTCTGGGAGATCTCCCCCTCTTTGGGCGGCAGCAGCTCCGGGCTGACAGGTGTGTCCAGTACATCATAGAGGATCTCCTTTAGAGCGGGGCTGTCGGATGTATCCGCATAATACTGAACCAGATACCGAACCAGTGTCTTGGGCACGGAGCAGTTCACACCATACATGGACATATGGTCCCCATTATAAGTGGCCCAGCCCAGAGCCAGCTCTGACATATCCCCGGTACCGATCACCATGCCTCCGCTTTGGTTGGCAATATCCATCAAAATCTGGGTGCGCTCCCGGGCCTGTCCATTTTCATATGTCACGTCCTGAACCCTGATATCGTGGCCGATATCCCGAAAATGAATGGATACCGACTCCTTAATGTCCACCTCCCGCAGCGTGGCGCCAAGTTCTTCTGCCAGCCGGACAGCATTCTCATAGGTCCTGCTGGTAGTGCCAAAGCAGGGCATGGTGACGCTCTCAATACCCGTTCTGTCCAGTCCCAGCCGGTCGAAGGCCCGCACTGTCACCAGAAGTGCCAGTGTGGAATCCAGCCCGCCAGAAAGGCCGATAACGGCATTTTTGCAGCCAGTGTGCCGGAGCCGTTTGGCAAGTCCGTTTGCCTGGATATTCAAAATCTCATTGCAGCGCTCTTCCCGGTGCCTCTTTGTGGCAGGTACGAAGGGCGTTCTGTCATAATGCCTTGTCAGCTGCGTAGCCTCCCCGGTCCCCACAAGAAATTTTCGAATCTCATACCCATATTCTCCTGGATCTGCCATAAGGGGAAAGGTCGTCATCCGGCGTCTCTCGCTGCGCAGCCGGTACAGATCGATCTCCGTAATGATATCATGGTTCTCTGCGAAGGGCTGGCTCTCCGCCAGGATCACCCCGTTTTCCACTATAAGGTTGTGTCCCGCATATACCATATCCTGTGTCGATTCACCCTCACCGGCATCGGCGTATAGATACGCCGAAAGAGTTCTGGCAGACTGGTTCTTCACAAGCTCCCTGCGGTACGCCGCTTTCCCGGTCAGTTCGTCGCTTGCCGACGGGTTTACAACAATAACAGCTCCCGCCATGGCAAGCCCGCCGGAGGGCGGCTCCGGTGTCCAGAGATCCTCACAGATCTCGATGCCGAATGTAAATTCCGGCATGTCCCGGGCCTCGAATAGAAGCCGGTTCCCCAGCACAGTTTCCTCTCCCCAGGGAAGGCACACCTCACAGGCCGGCCCGTCCCATGGCGCGAACTGCCTCGCCTCGTAAAACTCTCCATAATTCGGCACATGGCTCTTTGGCACAAGGCCGCAGACCGTTCCCCGGCAGACAACCGCCGCCACATTATAAAGCCGCCCCCGGTGCAGATACGGCAAACCGAGGACGGATACCAGATCCAGATCCTTCGTCTCTTCCCTGTATTCCCTCAGCCCCTGCAGCGCTCCGTCCAACAGCGTATCCTGAAGAAACAGATCATTGCACGTATATCCCGTCAGTGAATATTCCGGAAATACCAGAAGCTTTACGCCCTCCTTCGCCATCCTGCCGGCTGCCGCTGCCAGCTGCTCCCGATTGAACCGGCAGTCCGCTACCCGCAGCTCCGGCGAGGATACAGCTGCCTTTACAAAACCATCCCTCATAATTTCCTCCTGAAATATATATAGCTCAACGGCGCGAATTTGAACCCGCGCCGTTAAGCTATAAGGGCAGCGATATTCTCGCTGCCCCAGATCTTTCGTAATATACCCAAAATGCCGGCTCCTGATTTTTGACTCCTAGCACACAGCTAGGTGGGCAACCGCATGGTGTCTTCTGCCTTCCGTTGATATGTCACCATAATACCCACGAGGGTGGGCAGTGACGGCCCGACATCTAACCCCAGATATAAGAATCCCGTTTAAAGTATTGTAGGTTCAAAAATTCAAGAGTTATCGAACATCTCAGGATATATTATCTGCTTACTAATAGTATACTGAAAAACTTCCAATTTATCAAGATATATTTTCAGAAGTTTCTGGAAATTCGACAAAAAAAATGGTTCCCGATTCCTTGTCGCTCCTTACGGAGATCCTTCCCCCGTGGCGCTCCACAATACTCTTCGCCACAACAAGCCCCAAGCCGGAGCCCTCCTGCCCGCCGTGATTGCTGGCCCGGTAAAATTTGTCGAAAATGTTTTCCCACTCGTCCTCTGGAATCACACTCCCCTGATCCTTCACCGTAGTAACGATCCTGTCGTTCTCCCTGACAATATGCACAACAATCTGCGTCCCCTGATCCGAGTACTTCACCGCATTCTGCAGAAGTATCGTAAAGAGCTGACGGATCCGGTCATAATCCCCATCCACCAGAGAACATTCATCCTCATAGGTAACGCTGCCCGTGAGATCCTTTTCCGACATCAGAATACGGATGCTGCGCATGGCATCCTGTGCCACGGCAATGACGTTCAGCACCTCCCGGTTCAGTTCATAATCCGGATTCTGCATCCGCGAGAGGATCAGAAGATCCGATACCAGGCGCTCCATGCTGCCGCACTCATTCTGGATCCTGTGAAGGTATTCCTTCTGTTTTACCGGATCCTGCACATATCCCTCCGCCATCGTATCCGCATAACCTTTTACTACGGCGATGGGGGTCCGGAGCTCGTGTGAGACATTGGAAAAGAAATCCCGCCGATTCTGCTCGATATCCTCCCGGTACTCCTCCGCCTGTACAAGACGGTCCGACAGAATATCCATGCTCTCCGCCAGCGAGCCAAGCTCATCCCGGCGGGTGATCCCCGTCCGGCAGTCGTACTGCCCCGCCGCCAGAACAAGCGCCGTCTCCTTAATGCGGATAATGGGACGCACCAGCTGCCGCGAGAAGTAAAAGGCCAGAAGTACTGCCATAAGAAGCCCCATCAGCACACAGATCAGCATATATTTCTCATACTGTATAATGGTATTCTCCTGCATCTCCATGGGACCGGATGTCACCACGGCCCCCACCACTTCGCCGGCATTGTCACGGATCGGCACCGCGATATGGAGCATCGTCTTTTTATAGATATCGTCGTAATCGCTGTAGTTCTTTTTCTTTCCATTATATGCACTTTCCAGGATTCGTTTCGTCTCTTCTGGAAGTTTTACAGTGCGGACATCCATCGTAGTATAATCCTCGGAAAGAGGACTGGCGCTGCCGGGATTGCTGAGGATCCACACATCGATATCCTGCTGGTTCCCGAAATCCTCCAGAGCCTTCATATAATCCAGAAAAGCATCCGCCTCGTCATTCTGCACCGCCCTGCTTGTGCGCTGCGCGACACCGGCTCCCAGATCCCCCAACTGCTGCTTGTATGCCCCCACAATGTTTGTCCGGTTGAACCGGGTAAACATAAGCCCGATCATTATGGTGAATACCATGAGCACAACACTGAAATATACAAATACGCGCCAAAAAATCTTCTTCATCCCATATCACCTATCTATGTGTTCAGTTCAAATTTATATCCCAAGCCCCAGATGGTTTTGATCTCCCAATCCGGATGCGGCACCTTATCCAGCTTTGCACGGAGCCGCTTAATGTGGGAATCCACAGTACGGCTG
>Ga0073907_1002787_pt1 | contig 16732 bp, 16 predicted proteins | sample GluameincwithD2O_FD_65483 | JGI IMG/M metagenome (GOLD analysis project Ga0073907, IMG submission 65483) | Mouse cecum microbial communities from Vienna, Austria - Glucosamine amended microcosms incubated with D2O | ecosystem: Host-associated > Mammals > Digestive system > Large intestine >... | reverse complement strand
GACCTGGTCTGGCGGCCTGATTCAGTGTTGCCTGAATGAACAGTTCATGGGGCATCCTCAGCTATTTTATCAGTTGAGGATGTCTTATTTTTAGGCAAACCTCATTGTGCGGTATTGCCCCTAAGTTGTATTTCACCCGCCCATGGTCCACGTTGACGGCATGGTCCCAGATGCCGCCCGCCATGAACTTCACGTTGTTGGGCCAGCTGACCTGGGAGAAAATCTTCTCCAGGCGCCGCCGGATGGTGAAAAAGTTTCGATGGAGCACATCCCGGAACAGCTGGCTCTGCCGGAAGGGAACAGACTCCGGCCTGGTTTTGTTCTGGCCATACTCCTCCGGTTTCTCCAGCAGGGCATAACTCTCGGCGCAGAAGTCGTCAAAGTAGAGGCAGGCATACCGGCGCCCGTTCTTCATCAGCACCAGGGACCGCCTGGGTTCATAGTCCATAGGCGCCTCGTCCACCGGGAAGGCGCATTTCCAGGACCACTCCATCCGCTCCACCCGGCCCGTGGAGAACAGTGTCAGCAGCTCCTCCAGTTTCTCCGCCGTAACCGCCTCTGCGTGAAGATTCACCGGGGTGCTCCAGAGGGGAGGGAGGTCCTTGTCCCGGCTGCGGACGGCGTAGTCCCACTGGGCGTAGACCGCCTCCGGCAGGACCTTCAGCGCCTCCATGGGAAAGCCCTTGGGGTGCATCTGCTCCTCCAGAACCTGCCGTGCCAGCTCTGCGGCGGTCTGGGGGTCCTCAATGTCCTCACGGTCCTCCAGCTGGTCTACATCGATCATCCGCCGGCCAAAGGGCGTCTGCTGGAACAGGCCCATAGTTCCATCCCGCTGGAACCAGACGCAGACGTACAGCAGCTCCGTGTTCTCGGCAAACACCTCAAAGGGCAGGAAGCTCACCGGAGGCAGATTTCGGACCCGCTCCGACTCCTGGACGTCTTCCGTCCCCGCCGCGTCGGGTATGGGAAGCCCGCAGACCTGATCGGCAAGGCAGGCGGCGATGAACGCCCAGCTCTCCTCAGGGGCAGCGGTGTCCGGAAGACGGCGGAGAATTTCCTCCCGCACCTCGCCGTACTGGTTATAAACGGCGGCGGTGACGGGCAGAAGGAGAAAGAATGTGTCCAAATCCGGGGCCCGCTCCAGCAGCTGTTCCCAGAGGAAGCAGGGACGGTACACCGGTACGCCGTTTCGCAGAAAACTTATGTAGCGCAGGTGGAATTGGACGGTGAGCATGTCCTTTCCGAACTCCAATGTCAGGCAGACCGGCTCCGGAATTCCCTCCTCCTCCACCCGCAGAAACTGGCCGCTCCACTCCGGCAGATAGGGAAGCTCCTTATTCAAATATCCCAGCAAGGGTTGTTTGGTCTCCCGGTCCATGGCGTTGTAAAAGCCGGTATTCAGCCAATGGCGGAAGAAGGGGCCGTTCCTGAGCGTGGCCGCTTCCCTAGGAGCGGGCGCATTGGCGTCCTCCCGGTTCCGGCGCTGGATTTCCCTCCGGTAATTCGCCGCCGCAATCAGCTCCGTCAGCTGCTTTGCGCAGGGAGCGTCCGGGTGCTGCTCGTAAAACGCCAGAACTTCCTGAACAAGGTGCTCTCCGCTCCACTGGACATGGTATTTCATATGCTCTTCGGCAAACTTGCGGTTCCACAACGCTTTTTGAAAAACCGGGCGGTTGAAAAAGGCTTTGGTTTCCTCCCTGGCCTTCTCCCAGTCCCCCGGCTTTCCGCTCTCTTCCAGGGCCCGCACCCTCTGACGGAAGGCCTCAAATTCCTTGTTCAGCTGCCGGATATCCAGCTCGTTCTCCATTATATCCGGGACCTGCTCCAGCACCCGCTCCCGGAGAGCGCCGTAGAAGAGCTTGGCCCGCCCCATCACGGCGGTTTTCAGCTCCAGCTTTTGCCAGGCCATCTGATAGAGCTCCTTGGGCAGCTTCTCCCTTTGGAAGAAGTGGTTGATGAGTCGCATCCCCGCCGGGTGGCGCTCCGAGGGAGAGGGATTCCTGTCCTGGAAGTTTCCGATCATGTAGAAGTCCAGAATACTTCCTGCCTTTTTCAGCTCCTCCTCGGTCCAGCGGCCCTTCTCCGCCAGCCGGACAAGGGCCCGATAGTCGGCAAAGCTCCGGGAGAGCGCCCGCTCCACGCCCTTGAGAGGCTTTACCGCTGGGCCCCGGGCGGCCAGCTGGAACAGAAACTCCTGCCCCTCAAACTGGGCTTCCTGCTCTATTCTGAAACTAAACTCCGTCCGTTCACTGCCGTCCGGATTTCGGTACACCGCCCGGTCCACGGTAAACTGATAGACGGCGCACAGCCAGGCCAGAAACTCCCGGGGAACGGGGTGCTCCTCCAGCTGCACCGTTTCCTCCAGCAGCAGCCCCGCGAACCGGCGCTCCCAGGCCGCATCCAAAAAGCTGCCGGAGGTGAAGTAGTCCATCCACATCTGCGGATTCTTCCGCTGCTTCCCGGTATAAAGAGACAGGAACGCCTGCGCCGCCGGATGGTCCGCAAAGGGGTTTGGCCCCTCGTCGATGACGGCGGGGCCGTCCGTGAGGGTCCAGCCCTCGTCCTCCGGTTCTGCCCCTTCCAGATCAGGGGACGGGACCTCCGTTTCCTCACCGCTCCCGGCATAGGCCAGCGCTGTCTGATACGCCTGCCGAAGCCGCAAAAAGCCCTCCGGGTTCTCCTCCGGATGGCAGACCTTGGTCCTCTCGGCATAGGCCCGCTTGATGGCGGAAACGTCCCGGGTGGGGTCCAACTCTAAGATTGCCCAACAACTGCTCATAAATCAGTCCTCCATACCCTTTTCTAAAAAAACGCCGGATGGTCCAGCCTGCTATCATTCCTGAAGCAAGTACAGCTCCACAAGCAGCTCCTCGATTTCCCCGCGTATCTTCTTGTCTTCTTCCGTAAAGAACCGGCTTTGGAGCAGCAGCTCTTCATAGGCGCACTGTTCGCCGGGGAAGTGTTCGTCGTGGTAAGGGCCGTTCGCAAAGGGCTTCCGCTTGCTCCGCCGCATTGCCAGCAGCTTGGTCAATGCCTCGGGATTCTTCCCGGCTTCCAGAAATGCGGGATAGTTGTCCAAGATGTAGTGGGGCCGTTTTTCCTGGTTCAGCCGGTAGGCTTCCCGGCCCCAGGAATCCCACATCTCCGCCGCCTCCTTCTCCCGAAACAGCAGCGCCATCATTTTCATATTCAGCAAGCGGATCAGATCGGAAATACCGGCTCTGCGGGGCCAGCCCGGTTTCGTCCAGGCTTGCCGTTCATAGGAAACACGTTCCGTCTCCAAAATGTACTGTTCATACAGCGTAAGCGGATACTCTTTGCGGACGTCACTCAGATAAAAGCTGATCCTGCCGCCCCGGACATCGGGATTCGGCGTCTGGGACAGCGCCTCCAACAGCGCGGCATTTTGTTCCTGCCATGAGCTCATGCGCACTCCTCCTCCGAAAAACTGACTTCATTATAATCCGCCGGCAGGTTTTCGACAATCCTGTTTTTGACAGCATGGTTTCCCGCCGCACATCCGCTTTGAAGTCTTGCGCCGGATGCCGGGATATGCTATATTATGGTCAACCCATCAATGAAACCCATGTTTTATGATACAATTCATGCAAGGAAAGGGCATATGCGTATGAACAGGTACCTCATGATTGGGATTCCGATATGGATTCTCTTACTGGCAATCGCCTATATCGCGCTGTATAACCGGCTTCGGCGGCTTCGTATCAAGGTGGAGGAGGCTGAAGCCGGCATCGGCGTGGCGCTGGAAAAACGGTTTGACCTGCTCTCAGAGGAGATGGAAGCCGTTAAAAAGTACCTTTCCCATGAGTATCAAATCATGACGGACCTGACCGCCGCCCGAACAGGCGCTGATCTGGAAGAGAAGCGCATGGCCCGGCAGCAGGAGATTTCGGAGGCGGTCCTCAAAAGCATCGACCAGGAAATCGCCCGCCAGACCCGGACCATGGAGCAGATTCAGGGCAAGCTGGGCGGTATTCAAAGACGTATCCGCCGCCGGAACGGCATCCGGGAAGAGGGCCGGCAGGAAGCTCTGACCCAAGCGGAGGACCGGCGCGGTGCCGCTCTCGGCCAGAAGGTAGGCGCTTTGGCCGGGGTCCACCGGGACCTTGCCAGCGTAGGCGCCGGAATCAACGGTCTGGCGGAGCAGTATCCCATTCTCAACTCCTGGATGTCCATGGACCATTTCCAAAGGAGCATCTACGACTCGGAGGAGCATCTCCAGGCGGCCCGGCGGCTGTACAACGCCAATGTATCATTGTATAATCAGGCCCTGGCCTCCATTCCCTGGTCCATTGTGGCCGCGATCTGCCGCATGGAAAAAGCCGCCTTCTATGAAGCGGAGGAGCGCAAGCGTGACTTCCAAGTGAAGTTTGACTGAAGAGGTATACATCATGGACTATACCATCAGCGGCCAGGAACTGGAAACGCTTCGGAAAGCCTGTAAGCTCCGCTTACTCATCAGTACGATTCTGGCCGCGGCTGTCTATCTGGCCTTCCTGTGCTTTTCGCTTTGGGTCTTCTTCCTGGGGACCCCGGAAATGAGGGCGCGGCTTGGCGCCTCCCTGCCGGAAAAAATCGTGACGGGACTGGGGGCTCCTGTGGTGATCGCCGTGCTTGCCTGGGCATTTTTTTACTGGCTTTTGGTCAAGCCGGACTATAACCGCTTCAACAGCCTGTTCAAAAACAAATACGTTGTATCCACCATCCAGGAAACCGGGCTTTTTCAGGACTTGCGCTACCAGCCACAGGGCGGCCTGACCCATGACGAGATCCGCAACGCCGCTGTCGTGGCCTGCGGGGACAAGCGGCGTTTTGAGAGCGAGGATCTGTTGTCCGGCTGCTATCAGGGCCTCCGGTTCCGGTATTGTGATGTCTCCACGGCCCGTATGAAAGGAGTCGGGAAGAATCACCGGGAAGAAGTCCTTTTCCACGGTCAGGTTATGCACTTTGCCTCCTTCGATGAACACAAACGGAGCGCCGGGCATCTTCAGATTTTCGAGAAAAAACTTGCGTCCGACCTGATTGGATGGACGGCGGAGCACGAGATTCAAACGGAAAGCGAGGCCTTCAACCGCCGGTTCCGGGTTTTTGCCGCCGATGAACACAATGCTTTCTATATCCTGACGCCCAAGATGATGGAACAAATTACCCAGTTCGCCGACCAGGCTAACGCGCAGATCGCCATCTCCTTTTGCGGCTCTTCCATGTTTGTGGCCATCGACCGCCTGTACAGCATACTGGACGCCTCGTTCCATGTACCTGTCCCGGAGCAGAAGCAGCTTATTTTGAAGGATGTGGAGCTGCTGCGCCAGGCGGGAGAGCTCTTAATTTTAGAGGCCTCCTCCTTTCACGAACGGCAAAATGAACCGTCTGGTTCCTCTTTTTGCTCTCCGGCCGGTTCTATCTGCCCATCCCCTGGTTTCAGCCATCGGTGAGGTGATTAAAAGTGGCACAAGCCTACCCATATCCATACAAAGGACAACTACGGACTAAACAGAACAAATGCAGAAACACGGGGCCGCTCGATAAGCCCAGAATTTGGCTGGATTTCAATGAGCTTTGCGATACTGATATGGATACGAAAGCCCCGATATATTTATTTTCACAAGCAGATATCGTAAACGACTCTGGCGGAAATGACGTTGAGCTATACGATGGAATCAATGTATCTGTATTTGATGACGACTTAGATATATCCGGTATGCCGGATGCCATTTTAGCGGATGGTGTGGTTATTGGAAACTATCTCGCACAATATCCACAGGTAAAATGGCTGATAAGGCTGGTAAAGCATCAAAAAAATGTGAAAAGCGGAGAGGAATATGTGTATTGGATGTCAGACTTGTCGTAGATAAAGGAGCGAGGTCACTGTGGAAACCGTCAAACGCGGCTATATGCCAAAAGACACCATTGAATTTGGCCCCAAATCCGAGGCCAAGCTGAACGCCGCCGCCCAGGAGCTGGTCTTCCTGATGGACCGGGGCTATGACACCAAATCCGCCTCCGCCTTCGTGGGCAACCACCACCTGCTCTCGGAGCGCCAGCGGCTGGCCCTGGCCCGGATGATCTCGCCCCACGCCGCCCTGGGGGAACGGGAGCGCAAACGTCTGCGGAAAGAGCCGCAGGCCCTGGTACTGGACGGCTTCAACACCATCATCACCCTGGAGGTGGCCCTGTCCGGCTCCTTGCTTCTGGAGGGGATGGACGGCACCATCCGGGACCTGGCCGGACTGCGGGGAAGCTACCGTATTGTGGACAAGACGGTGCGGGCCATGGAGCTTCTGCTGGGCCGGATGGAGGCGCTGGGGGTGAAGGAGGCTCTGTTCTATCTGGATCAACAGGTGTCCAACTCCGGCCGTCTCCGGGCGCTGCTGCTGGACAAGACGGAGGGCTGCTCGGTCCAAGTCCAAGTGGAGCTGCACCCCAGCGTGGACGGCGTTCTCTCCCGCCTGGAGAACGTGGTCACCACGGACGCCATTATCTTGGACAAGTGCGGAAGCTGGTACAACCTGAACCGGGAGCTGATTGAGGAGACCGTCCCCGAGGCGTGGGTTTTCCGGCTGGAATCTTTGAAAATCTGGAACGAGACGGCAGCTATGGAGGGGCCATGAAAGCAGCGATTTTGAGGGCCTTGCTTCCTCCGCTTCTCATCTTAATGCTCTGTGCTTGTCAGATAGATAGCGGCGGAAGTGCGGAGCTGCCTTCCCAAGCGGGACGTGTACCGGATTCTAATAACGAATGCAGAAAAGCTCTGGATGCCAACAAGGCTTTTTTGCGGGGAGATATTGGACTGAACAACGACCCAACCTTTACGGTTGCGCCAGCCCCTGACATGAAATATACTGTTCTCGACATGAACAATAATGGCGTTCCAGAGTTAGCTGTGACAACCGTCATATTTCAGGAACGGGATTCCGATACCTTAGAACTGGAATCCGCCTTTTTTGACAGTGGAATTTTTTCTTACAAAAACGGAGAAGTGTTTATATGGGCTGGCGGAGACCACCGTCATAATCATTTTGAGATTTTAAGCAACAAGGCATTATTATATGATGGAAATAATGGGCATGACGGCCGGGAAATCATTTACCATGAACTATAGCAATCCTCAGAAATAGTGACAGCAGTTCGGCAGATCCAGACAGCACATCACCGCGTCTTCCTCCTTGACGGGCGTCAGCCCGCCTGCGTCGTCATCCTTGTGCTGTACCGCCTGAATCCACCTCCTTTGTTGTCATTATTTTTGAGGATTGCTATAGATGCTATAGATGAAAATGGTGACATTATTTATGAAATAGAAATATGGGACGGTTGCGATGGACGGTATTACTTCATAGACCATACACAAAGTGATTCACAGGCAGAAATCAGTGAAGAGGAGTGGCACGAGATTGTTGACCCAATTCTGACACTGCGAACAGATTTGACTCCTTGGGCCGGCTATTCAATGAAATATGAAAAATAGCGCTTGGCATACATCATCACCGGACGGCTTTGTGTTTGTCAGGCAGATGAAGCCTGCCGGGATATGACAGAACAGCCCTCTCCATCCATACGCCAGATGTTTGGCGTGCGTTCCAGTTCTTGCTGAAAATGATATAGAAAGCCCTACGTTCTCGTTGATCTATTTGGATGAAGATGATATTTCTGAATGGGTCATCCTTGATCGAACCTGGGATAAATATTCGCTTTATACTGTCAGGAATGGTAATGCCGAATGTCTGGCAGACTCCATGACTACTGTAGAAATGACCTACTACAAACATAAAAATATTGTCGCCGCCTTTTCCCGTGCAAAAGGCGGCGGAGACGAGGGAGAATACGCCAGCGCCTATTATCAGAGGAAATCGACGAGACAGCCTATAATCGAATATTTGCCGATCTTGATATTTCGCAGATGGATGATACAAGTTGTTTTTCAGAAAGCGGAAAATGCTTTTCAAAGGATGAAATGCTGACGTATCTGAATGCAGAAGCAACCGTGGAGGCAGCTTCCTAATGGACAAAGAAAAAGCTATAAAAACATCGTGGTATATCTTCTTGGCGGCTATGGCCGTGCTTACGATTTTATTCTTTTTTGAGATGAAGTTTGTGGTAGTTGGAATCAACATCCTCGTCTTAGACGCGCTGTTTGCTGGCGTCTGGATGTTTGTCCGTTTATGCAAATGGGCTGGCCGTGAGAACACAGGAAGAAGGACTGCTGCCCTAATCGCTGTAACGCTTGCGGGATTGCTTGCAGTGTTTGTCCTGGCTATGGATAGCGGATTATACGAGTACGCCGAGGGAACAGAGCCGCAAACACGCCGCACCTTCGTTGTAGAGTATCGGCGTAATATGTTTCACAACGGAACAGCTAAGGTGTACGAGAGATTTGGCCCACTGTTATTCCCCTGCGATGTGCCAGAATATAGCGGGGAACTGTTTTTGGATGAATTCGATGCTGAATACGGGAACGTCCATCTCAATGAGAAAGGAGACGTGATCATTGTCTCACTTTTTGTCTACGGTCCCAGGTTCCGCGTTCCAATAAATCAGACCGCGGAACCAACGAAAACACCCCGGCAGGCATTGTTGGAGGAACAGCTCGTTGATGACATGCACGACGCATTCCTGCTGGATACCAAGGGCGATCTGGGTACATTGCTGATTACAGCGGAACAGGGGTTCATACCTTCCGCCAGTGGGAGGACTGGAACCACCCGGTCTGTATGCGGCAGATTCATATTTATGGGATTGTCCAGAGCAATATAGTCCATATGTCCATTTGGGATCGCGTTGCTGGTGAGCTGGCCGAGATCTACCATGAAGATTTTTCTTCGGAATCCGGCGGATGGCTGGATGTGGAAATGATATGGCACGATTTGAACTATCACGGCGTGTCATCTTAGAGTATATCAAAGAGGCTAGCTCTGCTGGCCGTGTCCGTCCCCGGCGAGACGCCGGAGATCAATGTTTAATCCGCCTTGCGAAAGAAGGACCCGGCCAGGCGGTCGGGTCCTCCTTTTTGTCATTCGATATCGTAGAGAGCGTCCAGCACCAGCCAGGTCTGGGAAAAGGGGCGCATGAGGTTCCAGAATCCCGCCCCCCGAAAGCCGTACTCCGCCACGAGGCGGAGCTTGGCGTCCATGCTCCGGGCGTCCTCGAACCAAACCTCGTGGACGCCGCCGGCGGCGTCGGTGTAGTGGAAAAAGGGAGACTGGGCGGTCTCATCGTACTCAATGGCCACGCCGTACTGAACTGCCAGCTCGATGGCCCGCTGGTTGGATATGGACTGCGCCTTTGTGGTGCCCTGAACGAAGGGCAGCGGCCAGTCATAGCCGTAGTTCGGCACGCCCAGGAAGATTTTTTCCGCCGGGATTTCCGTGATGGCGTAGTCCAGCACCGCCCGGACGTTGGGGAGAGGCGCCACCGCCATGGGGGGGCCGTAGGTGTATCCCCATTCATAGGTCATCAGCAGCACTCCGTCCACTGCCGCCGATACAGCGGCGTAGTCATGCCCTTCGTACAAAAGTCCGCGCTGGCGGGTGTTCGTCTTTGGGGCCAGCGCGGCCCAGAGGAACCGCCCCTGCGCTGCCAGCAGCTGCCGCAGCCGGCCTAAAAACGCCGCGTAGCTCGCGGCCAGCTGTCCCGGCAGATATTCAAAGTCTACATCCAGCCCCGCGTAGCCCTTTCTCAGAATCGTTTGCAGTACCTCCGCCGCCAGACGGCCCTGCGCTTCGTAATCCGTCAGAATGAGCTCCGCGCGCCCGGTGTCAAACTGTCCCGCCTCCGTCAGAGTGGACAGGTGCATCACCGGCCTCGTTCCCCGAACCCGAGCCGCCGCCAGCATCGCCTCGTCATTTAAAGGCAGCAGACCGCCCTCCGCCGTGATGCCGTAAGTAAAGGGAGCCATGGCGGAGAGATAGGGAAGCTGCTCCGCCAGAAGCGCCGGCTCGATGAAGGGATAGGCGTAGCCGTTAAAAATCCCCTCCCCCAGCCTCTCTTCAAAATAGGAGACCACCAGCACCTGTCCCACCGCCAGAGCGTCCCCGCCGCCCAGTTCCCAGTTGTTCCGCCACAGCTGCCGCACCGTGACACCGTAGTCCGCTGCGATGGAGGTCAGCGTTTCTCCCGCCGCCACGGCATGGACCTGCCGGGGGAACCGCACCACCAGCGTCTGTCCCGCCGCCAGGGCCAAATTCTCCGGAAGGCTGTTGTCCGCCGCCAGTCGCTGGGGCGACACGCCATAGCTTCCGGCAATGGCATCCACTGTCTCGCCGGGCTTCACCACATGAATCGTCATGGTTCACATCACCTCTCGGAAAACCCTATGCGGCGCGGTTCGTCCGCTATACGCATTTTCCCGCATACCCGGCGGCGGACCTGCCATATACATGGGATAAGTTCGCTGAACGGGAGGAACTGTCAATGCGCAGAACACAACGTTGGACCCGGTATCTGACCCCCGGCCTGGTATTTCAATCCGTCCTGATCGGCGGAGGCTACGGCACCGGTGCGGAAATCGCCCGGTATTTCGGAAGCTGCGGCCTGCTGGGCGGCCTGCTGGCCCTGGGCGCTGCGGCGGCCGCCTGGGCGGTGCTGTGCGCCGTGACCTTTGAGTTTGTCCGGGTCTTTCAAACCTACGACTACGGGTCCATGATGAAAAAGCTGCTGGGGTCGGCCCACTTCCTCTATGACCTCTGCTTCTATGCCATGATGCTTTTGGTCCTGGGCGTGGTCAACGCCACTGCCGCCGCCTGCGTCACCGGATTGACCGGCGCGCCGTCCTGGGTGGGTGTGGCACTGCTCTCCGGCGGTGTGGTGCTGCTGGTGCTCAAGGGCACGGAGGCTATGGAAAAAGCCCTGTCCCTCTGGGCCTATGTGCTTTACGCCGTCTTCACCCTGTTTCTGGCCGCCGTCTTCCTCCGTTCCGGCGGCAGCATCTCCGCCGAGCTGGCCAGGGCTGAAATCGCCCCGGGCTGGCTGTTCAGCGGCTTTCGCTACGCGTCCTATAACCTCCTCTGCGTTTCCATGATTCTCTACACCCTGCGAAACCTCCGGCAGCGGCGGGAGGCCGTGATCTGCGGCGTGCTGGCGGGGATACTGGGGGCGGCTCCCGCCCTGCCTCTGCTGCTGGCCATGGGCAGCGACCTTTCGGCTGTCCTGGCCTCCGAGACGCCGGTAACGGTGATTTTCCAGAGACTTGACCTCCCCTGGCTGTACGCGCTGTTCCAAATCGTTCTCCTGGGCACGTTGGTGGAAACCGCCGCCGGTTTCATCAAGGCCATGGAGGACCGCCTGGAGCGGGCCTTCTTTCGGGGAAAATCCTTTGAGCTGGCCCGCCCCCTCATCACAGGAGCGGTGACCGCTCTGGGAATCTGCGTCTCCACCTTCGGCCTGACAAAGCTGATTACCAGGGGATACGGCGCCATCTGCTATGGCGCGCTGCTGCTCTTCGCCCTGCCCATGCTGACCCGAGGGGGCCGCATGCTCCGCCGGGAACGCCTCCGGCAAAAAGCGGGCTCCTCCGCCCGCTGTCGCTGAATATTTTCACAGGTCTTCAAAAAGCCGCTCCTTTTTTCAGCGGCGGAAGCCTTGTAATTTGAAGGGGTTTGTGATATACTGTTTTCAATTTCGCAAACGAGGTGAATGAAATGGCTTTTTTTGGAGGACCGTCCAAGACTCCCCCTGTAACGGAGTCTCAGACCGATAACGACCGGCGGGAAAACGCCGACATTCCCGAACTCCCCGAGCCTCGCAGCAATACGGTGATCGCCAAGGACCTGATTGTCACCGGCAAGCTCAGCGGCGAAGGCGTGGTCCAGATTGAGGGCACTGTGGAAGGTGAAATTGATCTGAAGGGCTATGTCATCGTAACGGCCACCGGCAGGGTAAAGGGCCCCGTGGTAGCGGACGTCATCCGCATTGCCGGGCAGGTGGAAGGCAACCTTACCTCCAGCGACCATGTCCAGCTGGAGCGGACCGGAACCATCGACGGCGACGTGACCACAGTCTCCTTTGTCATTGAAAACGGCGGCCGGCTCAATGGCCGCACCACCATGATCCCGGAGCAGCCTTCTACCCCCCGCGTGGACGGTCTGGCGCCGCCAAAGGACCGAAAGGATGAAGAGGGCGGCGCTTGAGACGGCGTACATTCATCCCGGAAGCAAATACGGCGCTTCTCCGATACTAAATCGCAAGAAGTTTTCTGCCATCGTTCAACGAGATCAAAACGCATCTCTGCGGAAGGAGCCCCATGGGGCCCCTTCCGTTTTCATGTTTCCGAAAAGCCAAAACGCATTCCGCCCAAATCTGCCGGGGCTGCCGGAGCCCCCCGGCGCTCCACAGCTCTGGCCGTCAACCGAAGCTCCAGCCGCGCCCATCCCCGCCTGCCTGCTTCGCCCCGGAATCCTGTGTGCGCGCAAACTCCGGTTCCACCCCCTCTCTGCGATTACCTCACGTATTATTGCAGGATATCCTGCACTTTCCTCTTGAACACTTTGTCAATTTTTGACGGCAAACGGTTTTTCGTCTTCCGCGCGAATTGCCGTTTCGATTTTCTCCGTCAATTTTTTCGCTGATTTTCCTGGCTTCTTTCTCCCGTCCATTTCTCTGTCAATAATTTTTTCGTCCCCGTTTTAAATTTACATAATGATTTTCATAAAAGCCTTCTACGAAGAGTTATCCACACTTTCCACATGGTTTTCCACATGGTATTTCCCGCATGTCCCAATCCTTTCACGTCTATTCCACCTTCCTTCAAAAGGCGGAAATCCACTTATCAACCCTCCTGCATTTTGCCGGCCTGTTTACATAATATAGATTCTTCCGCGATTTTCTACACTCTGCCTTTCAAGTTTCTCTGGACAATCGTGTTTTTTGTTGAAAAAGGGATAGTCTTACGCAAAAAGCGCAGGCTATGAATCCAATCATGCAAAACATGTGCGTCTACCATTAAATTGTGGATTTAACCCGTGACAAACCTGTAAACCTGTATTATAATAATAAAGCTTGCAAAAAAAAAGAACGGCTCTGAAGCAGGAGAGAACAGCGAGGTGCGCTATGGAACAGGCGAGGAAGGCGGGCGTTTTAGTCGCCATGAGCGGCGGTGTGGATAGCTCTGTGGCGGCGTATTTGGTACAGGCGGCGGGCTTTCCCTGCCAAGGCGTCACCATGCGCCTGCTCCCGGAGGACAACAGCCGGAACACAGCCGACGCGGAAGCCGTCTGCCAACGGCTCCATATCCCCTTTTCCGTACTGGACCTGCGGGAAGAATTTGAAAATGAAGTGATCGCAAAATTCATCCGCGTTTACCAGTCCGGCGGAACCCCCAACCCGTGTGTCGACTGCAACCGCTGTCTGAAATTTTCCAGACTTCTTAACGAGGCGGAGCGGGCCGGACTTTTCTACGTGGCCACAGGGCACTACGCCCAGACAGACTACGAGAAAGCCACAGGACGATGGCTTTTGAAAAAGGCTCTGGACATCGGGAAGGACCAGAGCTATTTCCTCTACACCCTCACCCAGAAGCAGCTTTCCCATATCCAGTTTCCCTTGGGCGGGATGGAGAAGCAGCAAGTGCGGGAATTGGCGGACCGTCTCGGCTTTGTCAACGCCAAGCGGCGGGATAGTCAGGACATCTGTTTTATCCCGGACGGCGATTACGGCGCTTTTATGGAAGCCTATACCGGAACCCCCTGTCCCGCCGGGGATTTCCTGGACCTGAAGGGGAGGGTCGTGGGCCGTCACCAGGGTGCGGTGCGCTATACGCTGGGACAGCGGAAGGGCCTGGGGCTGTCCATGGGCGAGCCGGTTTATGTCTGCGGAAAAAATATGGAGGAAGGTACGGTCACAGTCGGACCTGAGCGGGCCCTATACAGCCGTGAAATTCTGGTGGAGGAACTGAACTGGATTGCCCTGGAAGCCTTTACCGCTCCGCTTCGGCTGAACGTAAAAACCCGTTCCCGCCAGCAGGAACAGCCGGCCATGCTCTTTCCGGAAAGCGGGAACCGCGTCCGTGTGGTCTTTGACGAGGCGCAAAGAGCGGTTACGCCAGGCCAGGCGGCGGTATTTTACCGCGGCAATGTAGTAATCGGCGGCGGGACCATCCTGGAAGCGCAAGGAGGCGCTGATAATGGGCTGTGAAAACTGTCATGGAACCTGCGGCGGCGAAGGAAACACACTGCTGCTGACACCAGAGGAGCTGGAGCTTCTGCGGCGTTTCGCCCAGACGCCCTTTCTTCCAGCAGCGGCCATGTTTGACCGAAAAACACCGGTATACTGGGAGAGCCCGAAAGAGGCTCCCCCCACCTACTCCGCCGCCATACTGGGCCTGACGGAAAAAGGGCTGATCCGTCTGGATTATGACATCCCCCTGAAAAACTTTGACTACGCGGGCTATGAGTCCTATCCGCTCCACGGTAGTATGGCGCTGACCGGGCGGGGGCAGGACATTTTGGAACAGGTAGAGATTCAAGGCATTGAGGAGTAATGTATGCTGGGTCCGTTTTCAAGAACCGAGCTGCTTTTGGGCCAGGACGGCATGACCCGCCTGGCGAACGCCCGCGTGGCGGTATTTGGCCTGGGCGGCGTAGGCGGTTACGCGGTTGAAGCATTGGCGCGCAGCGGAATCGGCGCTCTGGAACTGGTGGACAGCGACCAAGTGAGCCTGACGAATCTGAACCGCCAGATTCTCGCCACCCATGAAACGCTGGGGCAGTTCAAGGCCGACGCCGCCAGAGACCGGGTGCTGTCCATCAATCCGGAGGCGGAGGCCGTGGCCCGCAGAATTTTCTACGGCCCCGGCACCGCCGGGGACTTTGATTTTTCCAAGTACGATTACGTGGTGGACGCCATTGATACGGTTACCGGCAAACTGGCTTTGATTCAACAGGCCCAGGCGGCCGGAACCCCTGTCATCAGCTGCATGGGGGCCGGAAATAAGATGGACCCCACCGCCTTTCGTGTGGCGGACATCTATGAGACCTCCGTCTGTCCCCTGGCCAGGGTGATGCGAAAGGAGCTGAAAAAACGAGGCATACGGCGGCTGAAGGTGGTCTACTCCCAGGAGCTCCCCCAAAATCCAAAGGGGGCATTGTATCAGGAATCTCTCGAGGGAGAAGTCCGGCGGCAGATACCGGGCAGCAGCGCCTTCGTCCCTTCTGTGGCGGGGCTGATTTTGGCCGGTGAGGTCATCAAAGACTTGGCGTTTTCTTTTTCGCAAGGGACCTAACTGTGAAGTCTGCGGGACCTTCGTCATGACCCCCTGCGGTATTTGTACAACACTTTTTATCATCCGCTGAACCCGTATCCCCAAAATCCATGCGAGAGGCCTATGCCCGTTGGAATGGTTTCCCGAATCCCCCCATTTTACTGACGACGGTATTTCTGGCGCCGGCTTTGCTGCTCTTATAGGTTTCCTTCTCTATCACATTAAAAAATTACCGAGCTGGGCGGCGGGACAGAGCGGAGGAACCGATCATGGATAAGCCGGATAAGAAGTTTGAGTTGATTCATGACATCGTCGCCAAAGAGGATAATGTTTTGAACGTTACAGAACTCTGTCGAATCGCCGGCGTATCCCGTTCCGGCTATTACCGCTGGGTGAACGCAGAGGATGCGCGGCGGGCACGAGAGAAAAAGATCAGGAGGATTTCTCGCTGATTTTGCAGGCATATTAATTCCGAGGCCATGCCAAAGGCATCCGCGGCATTCATATGAGACTGCTGCATCTACCGAACGGCACGTTGATTCTCTCGGTTTGAAGAAGCTGCCGTCCATGCAGTCGCTTGCCGCATTGAAGGCTGAGAATAAAAAACGGTATCCAGAGTACAAGCAGGCGCGAGAAAAAATGATAGAACTGCTCACCGCCAAAAACAACGTGGAGCGGATTTTGGCCGTGACGGAGAAGGAAAAAATCGCGACCGCCAGCAGGGGGCGCGGTGATGATTTTCTCTTTCCCTGCGGGTAACAGCAGACGCCGGAGGCGGCTTAAAAGGACCGACGCAGCTGCGCCGGTCCTTACGGGAGCTTGGGGGCGGCAGCCACCAACAAGCGAGCGCCGGGTAGATACCGGCGCATTACTTGCCGCTGCCTTATTTGGGTAGTACGTTTCGCTTTAAGCTGGTATAGGCCAGCAAAATATAGATTGCATAAATCAGAAAGAAAATCCCCAGCGAGATCGTCACAATGGACAAAGGACTGTTCATTCCCACCATCACCCCCGGCTCAGGCGCACTGACCAGATGAAGGATAAAGGGTACGCCAATCAGTATAGGAGGAACGGCGGGCAGAGCGTAGTAAATCGTGAACTGGCGGCTCAGGGCCTTTGCCATCTCCTGCCGGTCCATGCCCAGCTTTTGCAGGAGCTGGAACTGCCGCCTGTACCGCTCTGCCTCGCTGAGCTGCTGAATGGTGAGAATCGTGGCGGCGGTCATGGTCAAGGCCAGGGCCAGATAGAAGAGGGGGAAGACGACCAGGACCGTCTGGGCCGCCTCTTCCGCCTTTTCCGAGGCTTTGGTGTGAATCTCATCATAGCTTGGCTCCAGAAGATTCTGTTCTCCCAGTCTGTAATTGATGTCACACAGGACGTCAAATTGGGACTCTGTCACCGGCTGGGCAGTCTTGGCCGCATAGGCGTGGTGAAACACCGGAAGGCCCTCCGCCGCCTCGTCCGGCACCACGAGGATATACCGCGCCCCGTTGCCCGTGTCGTAATTTTGCAGCAGGTGTTCCG
>Ga0073907_1002705_pt1 | contig 17200 bp, 17 predicted proteins | sample GluameincwithD2O_FD_65483 | JGI IMG/M metagenome (GOLD analysis project Ga0073907, IMG submission 65483) | Mouse cecum microbial communities from Vienna, Austria - Glucosamine amended microcosms incubated with D2O | ecosystem: Host-associated > Mammals > Digestive system > Large intestine >... | reverse complement strand
TGCCTTGGTATCAAACTTATCAACCAGGTCTGCAATCTTGGCCTTCATGGCGCTGCTCATACGGGCGCTGTAGGCTTCGTCATAGATTTCTTCCTGGTTATCTTCATCTTTTAACTGAGACGAGGTCGGCATTTGGCCGTTGCCAATGAATGTCGCATAGCAATATTTGTTTGAACCGATTGTGTCCAGACAGTTATTTTTAATATAAGACGCAACATTGGATTTTGTTACAATATCCATTCCGCTGGTAACGGCGGCGATTGTTGACGCGGCCGTGTTTTCAGCCGTTGCGGTGCCGGCATTTATCAACTCAACCAAATTAACTGTTTCGTTTGTGCTGTTTTCAAAGCACTTGTACGGGTTTGCCGCACAGGCGTTAAGGATACACTGGTCAACAACCTTATAGCATGTAGAGACCGCATTTACCGCCGCCAACGCCGCACCCTCTGTAATCATTTCGCCAATGCGCGATGTCCCAGACGGTGTGCCGGATGTGCTGGCACTGCCGAACAGTTCAATCAGGCCATCAGACTGGCAACGTGCCAGAGTGGAATCGCAGAATACGCGCTGTTTTCTAAATTCTTTGTCGGTGGTGCAGAGCTCAAAATCATTTCCGCAGACATTGTCTTTCTTTAGACAGGACGTATAGCGGCGGATACAGGTTGATGTGTCGTATTTATTAGAAATTGCCGCACCGGTTATCATCTGGCCCAGAACACTGCCGTCGGTGGGGTATGTGTAGTCTGTTACCTCACCATAGCTGTTCTTTGTAGCGACAGCAGACAGCGCCGATACAGTTCCCGTACCAAACAGGCTGGTTACACCGGCCGTGCTGCACTGTGCCAATGTGGATAAACACTGGGGCATTTTGCCGTGGAACAGAACCTTGGTCGTACATTCTTCAAAATCACTGCCGCAGGCATCGCCACCCTTCATACAGGATGTGTATGCATCAATGCACTCAGCATTCGCCAACAGGTTTGATGTTGTTGTCGTTGTACCGCTGACCGAGTTGCCGCCATTTGTTATTATGGCCGTCATTGTCGGCATACGCGCCGATGCAGTGCCAATAACACTGGGGCGTGCCGTCAATGCATAGGATGCCGGACAAACCGCCAAAACCGCCAAAAAACTAATAGATTTTGTAAAGAGACTCATTCTGCTCGCTCCATATTTTATATTTTATTATATCATAAAAAGAAATTCAGACAAATAAAATAATCAAATATGTGGCGGTTTTATTCAGCCTCGTCCAAGATACAGCGAAGTGTCGCCATATCATCCGGCAAGGGTGCGCGAAAATGCATCTGGGCGCCGGTTGTGGGATGAATAAATTCTAAAACCTCGGCGTGGAGCATCTGGCCGTCGTGCGTTTTTATAAAATCAAGCAAATCCGGATTCTTGACCGAGCCCAAACGCGATGCACCACGACCATAGACAGGGTCGCACAATACCGGAAAACCATGGGCAGACAAATGAACGCGTATCTGGTGCGTGCGGCCGGTCATCAGTGTACAGCGCAACGCCGACACGCCCACACGCGGCCAAACATCCATTACGTTTACAATCGTATGGGCCGGACGGCCGCCGGTTTTTACCATGCTCATCTTTTGGCGATTGCGTGACGAACGCGCAATGTTGCCAGTAATATCGGCCCCGGTCCAATTTGGAACACCCCATACAAACGCAACATATTTGCGCGTCAGGTCGTGTTCGGAAAATATCTTTACCAGGCCGCGGAACGCCGCATCCGATTTTGCAAAAACCATGACGCCACTGGTGTCCTTGTCCAGACGGTGGACAACACCGGGACGCGTCGCCCCCCCAAGTGTCGACAACGGTGTATGCGCCAAAATATTTTGAACAAAAGTCCCCGTCTTGTTCCCCGCAGACGGATACATCACAACCCCGCGCGGCTTGTTAATAACAATGATATCATCATCTTCGAACAAGATATCCAAATCAAAATCCGATGAAACATTGTCGGCCGCCACATCAGAGGCGGATGCACGCTCTGTCAATTCAACCAAAAATTCTTCCCCGGGGCGAACGCGCTCTGAGAACTTTACAAGGCGGTAATTACGCCATACATTAAATTCCTGTATCTCGCTGCGCGAGAACTGTGGCATCTGAGTCGCCAGAAACTTATCCAGGCGCAACCCAGCAGATGCATCGTCAACTTTAAATCTGCGCATATCAGTCATTATTTATAGCTCTTCCAGTCTGCGCCGCGTGTGCATTGCGACAAATCAATTGTTAAATCCCGATCACCGGCAACGGGACATGTTAAAATACCCTCTGTCACAGCCTGGTCCGCATCACGGGTGGCGTTGCGCCATGCAAACTTTATCTGGGTCGGGGCATGGACGCATGCGATACGCAATTCGCCGTCATGTTCGCCGCGCGGCCCCAGCCATACGCGCACCCCCTCGCCCAGGCCATAGCACGGAAAACCGTCCAAATAATACAAAACCAACCCCCGACCAATTAATTTATCATTATTCTTGTAGGTAAATTCACCGCGATATTCGTGCAGGGTCAGACCTGTCACAGCCTCCCAGTCGGTGCTGGTGGAAAAAATACTGACACGCGGGCGCGGCGGCGTTGCAGTGGTGGTTGCACCATGTGCACAATACATGCACACAAACAATCCGGATATGAATAAAGAAATGCGTTTTATCATATTTCCCCCGCCTGGTCTTTTAATTCGACTGTTATTTTTTTAACACCGTCGCTGGGGGCGGACAATGTATGGGAAAACTCCGCCCAGGCTCCAGAATCGAGCAATGTTGCCGATGGCATAAATTTTTGACGGGCAATTTCCGCCCCTGATTCATCACGGGAAACAATTATCAAATCAGGCACGCCATATATCTCGGCCGACTGGTTCGTGACGCGCCCAGACACCACAAAATGCGAAACGCCGGCCGCATCTATAACCGAACGAATATCAGTTATCGTTGCAACCAATGGCCGGGCATCCGCCGCCGCACGCGCCTGGTGCCGGGTAATAACCGCCACAGAAAAAACAATCGCCGCCAGCGCCGCCGTTGCCGCCGCAATAAATGTCAGCCACGCCCCGCGCCGGGATGCCGGCGATATAATCCATTCATAACCGCAAACGGCACATTGAACGCGACCGCGGGTTGATGCATCCAGATTGTATTCCGTTTTGCAAAAATCACATGTTGTCTTCATATTTTTATCTTATAGCATAAATAGTTACAATTTCAACCCGCGATATTTGGCGCGAACTTTTTCCTGAATTTCCGTTATTGCGTTCATATAGTCGGAAACAGTTGCATTCTTGTTTGCCGAAACGGCACCAAAAATCTGGGACGCCGTTGTTGCGCCGCCCTCTTTGGCCAGCGCAATACGCGCCATATGCGACAATTCTGCAAACGATACATCCGAAAAGTTTGCAACACCCGCCGACGCATCCCAATAATAGGCAGGGTTTACCGAATCCTCTATACGGCTGCGCACAACCAGGCGCGGCGTTATAGAACCGGCAAAACCAACAGTTACAAACATTGCATCAATGCGCCCCGATGTCATATCCAGGGCCTGGTTTATCTTTAATGTGGAAACTTTTTCTGTGTCTGTAATGCTTAATCCCGACAGGGTCATATTCGTAACATACATGTCATCGACGGAAAAATTTGAAAACTTTGCCGTGTCCGCCAGGGAAAACCGGCCTGAAACCTCCATATTTTTAGAATCCGACGACAATGTTCCGGAAACAGTTGAAGACCCGGCGCTCAGTTGTTTATCAATCGAAGTTCTGTTTTGAAAAATTACATTATCAGCGGCAATTTCCCCAATGCGCAGCATTTCGTCGAAACGCGCGGTACGGCTGTTAAAAAATGACGCCCCCACAATGTCATGCCCACCCAAACTAAGCGCGGAAAGCATTGTTGCATCAGACACGTCATTTGACGGCACCCGCCACAAATATTTTGCATTGTCACGCAGGGCGGATGTTGTCTCTACTATTCCGCCAGCGGACCCAACGCCCAAATCCAACGCGGCCGAACGCCATGTGCCAAACGCGCCATATGCACGACCATTGTCCAAGAAACCAACCTTGTCGCCGGCGATATTTACAATCTCACGCGTGCGCATGGGACTTATTTCATCATCAGCCAATACTATTACCCCCTGCAGGGTGGCGCCCCGGACCGCATCGGCCGACTTTAACACACGCAGCTGGTATTTATCGCCGCGGGCCGCCACCAGGTCCTGGGAAACGCCAAACGGAATCAAATCCGATAGCTCAACGCGAACAATATTTTTTCCCACCGGCGCCAGCAATTCATCGCGGCGCGCAACAATATAGCGCTCCAGTGCCGACTGGACACCCTGCATCTGGCGGGCGACGGCAATATTTTGCGAACGACGAACGGCGCGCTGGTGATAATTAAAAATAAAGGGTATGACAATCATCGCCAATGCCACGCTAAGCATCAGTTCAACCAGCATCCCGCCGCCTTGGGACGGGGAACTAAAAAATCTTTGGCGCGGTTTCATTTGTTTCATATCCATCCATCCATCCGCGGCGAATTATCGGCGCGAATTCGTTTTTTCGCACAGCGGCCGGATATTCCGCACGCCGGAGTGTTAGTTTCGTAAATTTTGGCGGCGTGGTCGACGGGAATGTCCATGACCCTATGCGCAGTGGCGCCGTGGTCGACATCAGTAGCTCGCCCGACAGCGTCAGACCAAAATTGTCATAAAAAATTATTTCATCTGCAGATATAAACGGCGCGGCGACAGAACTGACCGTGATGCCGTCAAAACCGCTGATGGTGCGACTGGTGTCAGATTTTAGAGTCAAATCACGTGCGACGTTAACACTGTGATATACCGATGCACGGTCGGCGATAACGCGCCCCGCAGTGGTATATCCGGACCCGTTTAACGATGCGGCCGCAATATTTCTAAACCCGGTAATGTCGCCCGTCACGCGCAGTGCCCCCATTGATGCCGTCCCGCCGTCGATATTTGCGCCGGCGGAAAAATATGCCGCAGACGTAACGACTTTTTTAGATTCCACAAACATTGCCGTCGCAGAGGACATTTTTGCGGATTTTGCAGAAACACCGCCTATATCGTAAACGTTGTGATCGCCCATGTTCAAATCACGCTGCATCACGTTCAGCTTATCCTCGCCAGAGGTGCCGCGATGCAGATATTTCGCCGTATCCTGGCCGCCGACGTCACGCGATATTCGGTATATCAAATCACCGGGCAGAAAATCCGGGGCGGTCACCGCCCATGATGCGCCATATGCCACACCGTCTTCGCCCACAACCGCGGCATCCAGGCCAATATGGCGTGCAATCGAGGCCGCACGCAACGGGGTATCATGCAAATCAAACGCCAAATAGACATCCGTAACGACCCCGCCGGATATGCTATATTTATCTATAAAGCCGGCCGACGGTTCGGATGCAATCTGTTCCAGTTCTTCGGGGGCCAGGCGAATCTGGGCCATATCCGGCCATGCGTCACCATGCATGCGAACAAAATTTAATGCCGAACCACGTGTTGCAATTATCCGCTGGGCCATGCGAATATCAGATGCCGTACGGGTCGTTGCAACAACCTGGTTATAAACAAACGGGGCCGCAATTGCCACAACGGCCATGGCCAGCAACGCCTCTGTCAGCCCGGCGCCCGAACAATCGTCTTTGAAAATTGCACTTTTATATACAGTCATCACGGCCATCCTGTAAGCACTGCAATATATTTATTCTTTGTTCCAAACGCTGCCAGAAGACGTATTGGCATATCAAATACTGCGACAGACTGCGCTGGTTATAAACACCATCCAAACCGACAACAACGGATTTACAGTCAACCGTCTTGCCGTCAGGATCCGCCGGATCGGCGATAATCTCAAACGCGCCATTGTCAACAGAATTAACATATGCATCGGGCAGATAAGACGTGCCCGCCGGACGCACATCCAGAATAACGGCGCCACTGTCCCCGGACGACAGCGCATCCGACGTCTGGTCGCGCATCGTAACATTTGACGCGATAAGAGTGTCTGTTTCTATGCCACTGCGCGAGCTGTATTCCAAATCGTCGTTTATAAATACGTCCTGGCCGCGCGATACGTTTATATATGACGAAACATCCAGACGCTCTACACTGAAATTAATTCTGTCGGCCAACACGTTGCCGCGTATATTCCATATACTGGGGCCGGTAAAGCCGGTGCGGCCGGCGGTCATTGAAAAATCATACATCGATCCAGTGGCGGCCGAAAAGTTACCAGTATCGCCAAAACGCGCAACAGTACGGGCATCGACACTGTCCGCGACAAGCGTACCACGCGCCAGGGACAATGCCGCCTCGCCGCTCTGGCTTTGGAACACGGCGAGCGTGGCGGACAGACTGTCTATCTGGTTGCGAACCTTGCGCCCGTTTTCAACGCCCGCCACAGACAAAGTTGAAATAATCGCCGTATCAAAACCGCCCGTGCGCGCAACCGACGAGGCCGCACTATCAAACACAAAACCGCCCATATCCAAATCGGTCAAAAATGCACTGGCATCAACATTGGGTTCGTTTCGGCGAACAACGTCCGAAAACCCCTCATCCAGGGGGATGCCCACATTTACAACGCCATCGCGCGACACCGCATAAAACCCGATACGCCGCGCCAGTTCCGCCGCACGAACCGCCGACAAATCGCCCCCCGACAGTTCCAGATACGCAGATATCTCTTGCGGGGTTTTGTTTATAACCAGCGCAATATCCTGGCCCAGGGCCGTTCGTGGCACAAACCCCAGCGGCAGGCCATACGGTTCCAACAGGTCGGCAAAATCGTTTCCCGTGACGACAGTCTTGTCATATTGTATGTGCGATGCGTTTTCGCGTATAAAAATGCGGGCCGCGGTGGATGCAACATCAACCTGACGCGTGGCAGAATACATCTGGGCGTCGGTATCACGACGCGCCAGCCGGTCGGCAAAAAATGGTATGAATGCAAAAATCAGGGACAATGCCAGCAGGGCCTGTAATAAAAAGTTTCCACTTTGCCGTGACAAAATCCGTCCCTCCTACGTTGTTCCAGCATAGCAACACAAAAAAAATATTGCAATCAGTTTTAGGATGCTTTAACCTATGCGTCGGACGCCGATGTAGAAAAACAAAAAATCCGTCGGCAAAAGAGAAAAAAGTATTTCCTGATAATAAAGAAAAACTAAATGCAGAATAAGAAAAACCAATCCTCGGTCGGGCTGATGATTCAGCGTTGTCACAAATGGCGCCAAAAGCGCAAGCAGTACATGGACCAGGCACGTCAAACCGCGGACGAAATTGAACGCGAACGCCTGATGCAGACCGCAGAACATTATGGCCGCATCGTTGCCGCCGAACAGGGAAAAATTGATTCCACGCGCACCCCAGGCGACAAATCTGCACCGGTACCCGCACCAGAAGACGCGGCCGACGGCGACGAAGACGAGAATACTTTCCCGGACTTTATTTCCAACCTGAAATAACGAAAAAACCGAACTTTTAATTGTTGAAATTTAGACTGTGCGTGCTATGCTTTCCTCCAAAGGAAGAATTGCATGGATACGAACTATACCGTTTTGGCCCGCAAATATCGCAGCCAGGATTTTCAATCATTAATCGGCCAGGATGTGCTGGTAAAAACACTGACCACCGCGATTAATACAGGTCGCATTGCACATGCATACATATTTACCGGAATACGCGGAACCGGCAAGACCAGTACCGCACGCATTCTGGCAAAGGCGTTAAACTGTCTTTCTGCCGACCGTGCAACGGCAACACCATGCGGAACATGTGAAAACTGTCGGGCAATTGCCGCCGGCCAGCATATAGACGTTCTTGAAATAGACGCCGCATCACATACGGGCGTCGACAATATGCGCGATATTCTGGACGCCGCACAGTACAGACCAACAAACGGCCGGTACAAGGTATATATCATAGACGAAGTTCACATGCTGTCCACGTCGGCATTCAATGCATTGCTGAAAACACTCGAAGAACCGCCGGCACATGTAATATTTATTCTGGCAACAACCGAAATAAGAAAGGTTCCCGTTACAATCTTATCCCGCTGTCAGCGGTTTGATTTGGTTCGCGTGCCTGTTGAAACATTAAAGAAACACTTTGCATGGATTGCAGACCAGGAAAACGTTAAACTGGCCGATGCCGCGAACGAACTGCTGGCACGCGCCGCCGACGGCTCCGTACGAGACGGACTGTCCCTGTTGGACCAGGCCATCGCCCAGACAGGCGGCAACATAGACGAGGCGGCCGTACTGGCCATGCTGAAACGCGCAGACCGCGGCGTTGTTGTCGACTTTATGCGCACGCTGTTGTCCGGCGACGTGGCGGCGGCACTGGAAAAAGCCGACCAGATTTACACTAACGGCGCAGATTTGACCATGCTGTTGTCCGACATGATGGAATGGACACATTGGGCAACGCGCATGCATCCGGCACTGCATGCAGGGGAATGTATAAATTCGCCATATACCGCCGACATGCGCGAACAAATGCAAAAAATCATCGCAAATGTCAGTTTGAACACCCTGTCGCGCATATGGCAGGTATTGGTCGCATCGATATCCGAAATGCAGGCCGCGGGGAATCAAAAACAGTGTTTTGACATGCTGATTGTGCGATGCATGCATATTGCGGAAATACCACCTATTTCAGAATTGCTGAAACAGGCCCAGGCGGCCGAACCAGCCGGAAACAAAGAACGCAACACGCCCCGCCCCGCCCCGGCGGCACCCGCGGCCGCGGCGGCCCCAAAACAAAAGGTATGCGACATTACCTGTGCGGCCGCACTGGGGGCGGCATTACAAGAGGCGCGCGAAATTCTGTTGTATTCGTACTATAGCAGCAATATAGAGATATGCGACTTTGCAGATGGATGCATAAAATATTTCGACCGCAAAGGAGATGCAGATTTCGCACCGCGTTTGGCGGCATGGCTGGCACAGGCCACAGGACATGAATGGCGCCTGGAACGCGCAACGCAATCTCAGAACACACACACTATAACAGAGCAGAAACAAGAAGAGCTGGAGGCGGACCCGCTGGTGGCCAGCGCAATGAATCTTTTCGCAGACGCCCAGATTGTTGGCGTATCAAACTAAAACAATACGGAGGAAACATACCATGTGCGAAGAATCAGGACGTTCCCTTGTTGAGGTTATAGGCATAATGGCAATCGGCGCCATCATGACGGTCAGCGCGGTATCACTCTATAACATGATACGCGGAAACCAGATACGCGCCATCGCATCGGCCCAGCTGGAACAAATCGCACGCGATACTCAGATGCTGATGGGTATGCGCGGGGATTATTCCGGAATTTCCGTCGAATATTTAATCAAGGCCGGCGCACTGAAGTCAGAACGCGCCCCGCTGGGCGGGCCATGGTCGGTTACCACATCCGCCGATGGAAAAACATTTGCAATAAACCTAACCGAACTGTCGGTGGGGGAATGTGATTACTTTATAACCGCAATGCCCAAATGGGCAAGCCAGGTTCGTGTAAACGGCATGCCAGCTGATTCCACCGCAGACAGCTGTTTTTCATCACGTACAAATGAAATATCTTTCATAGCACAATAAATGAAGCGATACTTAGGACTGCTTTTTTTACCACTGTTGTTATCCGCATGCACGGCATACACCAGCGGACCACGCGACACATGGCGGTATTATATACAAGGCGCCAGCATGTCTGACATGACCGATGCCGCCCGTGTTGCCAAACGGCCGGTCTATCTGGGGGCGGGTGGGCGCCTGGTGGGCGATGCCGTACAAATGGCCAGCGGCGCAGAATACGGCGACAAAATAGCAAATGACAATGCCGCCGCAATGCAGTACATGGCGAAACTGGAATTTGCATTATACGACGCCCTGCGCAAACCCGGCATATCGGTACAGAGGGCCGGAACAGACGTCGTTATCATATTGGTACGTGATGCAATAATGGAAATAAATGTGGCCGAAATATCCCCAACAGGTGCAGACACACTGGCCACGATTGCAAAAATATTAAACAAATACGATGCAACATTCATAGAAATTGCCGGGTATACCGACGCCATGCGCGATACCCGCGCCGCCAGCGCACTGTCATCTGATATGGCAATGAGAACGGCTGTTTTTCTGGCACGCCACAAGGTATTGCCGGCACGAATGTTTATAGTCGGGCGCGGTGCGGCACGCCCCATCGCCGCCCAGGACGACATTGGCCGTCTGACCAACAGACGTATTGAAATTCGTATCGCCCCGGCACGGTAAAAGTCGCAAAAAATCAACTTTTCATTTTATTTTTTTATTGTTATACTGAATTCATCAACAAAACAAAGGAAGGAAAAATATGGCAAACAAGAATGCAAACACGGCGGCCAATCCGGCGGTGCGCAACTATAAAAAAACCGGCATAATCGCGGCCGCGGTTGTGGCGGTTGGTGTTATAGGCATATTCGCGGTATCCAGCCTGAACAATAAAAAGTCATCCAATCTGGACGCCGCGATGGAGGTTATTTCCAGCGATGCCGCCAATGGTGCAAACCTGCGCGTGGCGGTTATACGCATGGACGCAATTCAAAGCGGTGCAAACGCGCTGAAGGATTTGCGCAAGCAAAAAGAAGCATACGAGTCACAACTGCGCGATGAACTGACACGCGATCAAAAGGCACTGGAAAAAGAAAAAGCTGAAATTGAAAAATCCCAGGATATTTTATCCCGTGATGCGTTGCAGCGCCGCGTGGTCGATTATCAAAACCGCGTTGCAAAACTGCAACAGGATTTGACCGAACGCGCACAGAGTATTGATGTGGCCTTTCAGAAAGCACTGAACGATGTTCAGGCAAATCATCTGGATCCGATTATCGAAAGCACGATTGCAAAAAAGAAACTGTCGTTGGTAATTGACGGCCGATTTGCACGCGTTGGCCAGGATGCAGAAAATCTGGACATAACAGACCAGGTTATAGACGCCTTGAACAAAAAGGTTTCAAACGTACGCATGGAAAAACCAAAAGGTTTCTAAAAAGTCATGCAGACACACAAAAAGGCGCGAAAATCGCGCCTTTTTGTATTGCACACGGTTGACGTATAGAGCACAAACAGCACGCGACAACCACAGATTGACAGCAGGCCTGTCAATCATATGGATTATCAGATTTTTCATACTCTATTACAACAGGCAAGTGTTCCCAGTGCAGTTGTGTTGCAATTCCGCGGCGCAGATACCGCGTATATGATTCCGGTATGTCCGATGCACCACCGACATTTATTGTTATCTTCATCGGATGCCGTCCGGTCTGGCGCGCAAACTTTATCTTCATCGGGCGTTTCAGGCGCGACATCGGCGGCTGGCGCAATGCGACCAGGCGTTCCACAATGCGGTTCAGCAGGCTGGTCGGAACAGATGCGTCGGATATATCCCACTGCTGATAAACACGTTTAAACAAATTCTGTACGCCGGTACCCTTTTCCGCAGATATCGCCAATATCATCGGCTTTATAATCTGATGAAACGAATTAGAGAACTGGTGTTTGAGTTTAAGCAGTTTTTCATCGCGCAGCTCGGGTTCCACCAAATCCCACTTGTTTAACGCGACACATAAAATCTTGCCTGCGTCAAATACACGCGCCGCAATCCCCAGCGCCTGGTTTTCAATATTGCGCGTGGCGTCAACAACCAGTATAACCACATCAGACTTTTCAATCGCATCCAATGACTTTAGCGCCGAGAGTGTTTCAACATCGTCGGTTACACCGGCCTTGCGGCGCAGGCCGGCCGTATCCATCAAAACTATGTCGCGGCCGTAAAAATGCGCCGGAATTTTTACCGTATCGCGTGTAATGCCGGGCGCATCACGAACTATCTGGCGATTTTCACCCAAAACACGGTTAACCAATGTTGACTTTCCCACATTCGGCTGGCCCAGGATGGCAATTTTTATCCGTGTATCGGTCGGCGCCCCAGGATTGTCATCGCAATTATCATCGGCCGCATTAAAACCAGAAATGCCGTCCAAAAATTCATAAATCTGGTCAAAACCCCGCTTATGCTCGGCCGCAATCAGAACAGGCGCACCAAAACCCAACTTGTAAAAATCATGTACATCGGCCATGCGACGTGCCGATTCCGCCTTGTTTACCAGCAGTAATACAGGCGCCTTGGTTTTGCGACGGACCATACGCGCCCATTCCATGTCTTCGCCGGTCAGGCCCGCCCGGCCGTCTACAACAAACAAAATAGCGTCGGCCTGTTCTATTGCGCGGGTCGCCATTATCGTAGAATCGGCCGCAATACCAGAACGCGCCTTTTCCAGACCGGCGGTATCATAAAGTGAATAAGGCCGCGCCGCAAAAGTACCAGATATGGTGTCGCGCGTAACACCGGGACGGTCGTGAACCAGCGCATCACGCGTGCCGGTCAGACCGTTGAACAATGTTGATTTTCCCGTATTCGGGCGCCCAGCAATAGTTACTTTTATCATCGTTTTTTCCATTGATTTTTTATAATTATAAAGCAAAAATATAAATAATCAAACCCAAGGGTCACATTACATGAAATCAAAAGTAACAAAATGGATGAAAAGCATTCGCGACATAATTATCAAACCGCGGCGCTTTTTCACAAAAATAGTCGCAGACGGCAACATGGAGGAAGCCATGTTAAAGGCATTCATGTACGGCCTGGTCGGGGGTATAATGGTGTTGGGCCTGCGCCTGATGGGCGGTGCGACGGTAACACTGGGGGCGGTGTTTTCTGCAATTGTTATCGTTCCTGTTTTGGCGGTGGCGCTGTTGTTCGTTATGGGCGGCCTGATGATGCTGGTGTCGGAAATAACAGGCGGCGAACGCGACTGGGAAATCGCGATAAAGGGACTGGCGTCCGTATTCTTTATATATCCGGTGATACTTGTTATGAATGCACTGGCGTTTAACTGTACGTCCATGTGGATTATCAGCATTGCCGTTGATGCATACGTTTTATTCCTGTTTTACAATATTGCACTTTATTGCATGCGCGGGCGGCGCGGCAATGTTATTGCGGTAATTGCTATTTTCGCGCTGTTTCTGATAACAGTATACGCCACAGATTATCGTATTGGATGGTTTATGCTGAAAAACGCCGGCGCAACGTTGGCGTGCCTGATGTAAAAACCGGGGCATGCGCCCCGGTTTTTTGTTTAAAAAGTCAGCCTTAATCCAGCCGCAACAAACGGTGTCTTAGAAGAGGCGCCAATCGATGTCCAGCCGTCTACGTTTGCGCTGTACTTATATCTAAACGATGCCACAACGGTATTATCCGTATACCTACGGTCGCCATCATGCCATATACCCACAGACGACAGCACATAAGACAACGACATACTGTAATTCAACAAATCATAGCTGATACCGGCGCCGGCAGAAACGCCGTCCGATGCCGGCGACACCGCATCACGGTCATATATGGCGCGGGCATTAAGACCCACAATCCAGCTGTTATACTGCACATTCATTCCGGCCGCAACCTGGGCACGCCAATCCGCCGTCAGCGCGGGGCTGTATGGTTCATCGGAAAAATTATCCGGATTTTCCATAAAAGACGCCCCTATAGAAAAAGCCGTCTTTACCTTGCCGGCGGGCCGGCGAAATTTTATGCCGGCATCCATCGCATAATCAAATCCATCCGCAATCGTTGCCACAGAAACGCCGTACTGCGCCCCACCGATGGAATTAGAAACAACATTGACGCGCAGCGACTGGTCGCCGGTGTCAATCGTATTGTCGGCGATAACGGGCCCGTCGGGATTTATCTTTTTGTAAAACAGCGGATTGTCATTTATTCTAAGCGCACCCACATCCGGCAACCCCAGCCCCAGTTTCCCCGCGGCGGATTCGGTCATACCAACCTCTATACGGCCAAATGAACGCGACTGCCAGAATACGAATAAATCATCAATTGCCTGGTCGCTGTCCACGGTCTGGGCATCAATTGAGTACACCGCCCCAATGCGTGAACGTGCGCCCATATCATAAGACGCCTGGGCACGCAGACGCCAGTCACCCAGAAAATCCGGTTTTTTATCATCGGCATCTATCATGCCCGCCGTACCGTAACCCGACAAGTCCAGCGCAACCCCACGCATCTGCCAGCCCAGCGCGAACGCCGACGTCGGCGCGGCAAATGCAATCGCCGCGGATGCAAAAAGTATTTTTTTTATCATTTTCCCTCTCCTGATTCCTGTAGAATGGCGGTGCGCAATTTATCATACGCCCTTTCTTCTATCTGACGTACGCGCTCCCGCGAGATGCCGTATTTTTTCGACAGCACCTCTAACGTTGCGGCCGGATCAGAAAGACGGCGCGCAACCAGTATTTCCCTGTCACGGTCTTTCAAATTGGCCAGATGGCGGCGCAACATATCATAACCGCGACGACGCAGCTGGGCCTCTTCTGCAACAACGGCAATGTTGTCGTGCGTGTCAGCCATATTTGCAAGAACATCACCAGACGCCGCATCGTCGTTATGTGCCGGCGCATTTAGTGAAACATCACGCGCCCCCATACGCGTCGCCATTCGGCGGACATCGTTTTCAGGCACGTCCAGATATTGCGCAACGGCACGATTCTGTTCATCGGACATGTTGCCGTCCATTATCCCCAGTGCCCTCTTTGCACGGGATAAATTAAAAAACACTCTTTTTTGATTGGCAGATGTTCCGATTTTAACAATAGACCAATTGTTCAGAATCGTCTCGTAAATTTCGGCCTTTATCCAGAACATGGCATATGTGGAAAAACGAAAGCCCTTTTCCGGATCGAATTTCTGGAGCGCCTGCATCAGTCCCAGATTACCGCTGGCAATCAAATCCGCAACCGGCACGCCGTAATTTTTAAAATCATACGCCACCGACACAACCAGGCGCAAGTGACTGGCAACCAGCTGTTCGCCCGCGCTCATGTCATTATTTTGCACCCAACGCGTGGCATATTCGTATTCCTGGCTGGCCGACAAAACGGGGAACTTTTGTATTTCGCTGATATATCGGGCCAGCGAGTCCCCCCCACCCGACACAAGGGCGGCGGATTGCACTGCCGGTAAAGCGTTCTTGATTTGCTTTTTCATAACATTTATAGTATAGCAATAAAATAAGATTTATCAAGGGTCCCACGACACAAGGAGAATTATCCATGGCATCAATTCTGGAAAGGAACAAAAAAGTCAAAACACCTAAAAAAACACGTGAAGAATACGCCGAAGACGCCCTGTACCGCGAGGTATGGGAGGAAGTAAACAACGAAAAGACACAGCGGTTTATTAAGAAATATTCCCGCTATCTGGTTGCCGGCGCATTGACTATACTGATTGCGGCGACAGCATTGCAAATCGGCCTGCGCATGCATCGTGACGCAAAAGTGGCAATGGCAACAAATTATGAAACCGCGGTTTTGAACGCAGATGTCGGCGCACTGGGGGCGATTGGAAACAGCGGACGCGGCGCAACAGCGGATTTGGCCCTGTTCCAGTCATATATGCTGGATCATGATGTGGCAAAAATAGAAAAACTGGCCCGGGATGGCAACACTCGCGATTTTCGCGATTTGGCACGCCTGCACGTTGTGGGAATAAAGGGCGACGATATGACCGCCGCAGAGGTGGAAAAGTATTTAAGCCCGCTGAACACCAAATCATCGCCTTACTACTATGTAGGGATGTTGACCGTGGCACAAAAGCATCTTGGCGCGGGCGATACAAATGCGGCGCAAAAATGGCTGGATAAAATCATTGGCGACAAAAACGCCCCGGCAACCATTTCGGCGGCCGCGGCGGCATTGAAATAAATAATAAAGGTAGAGAAAACATGCGTAAGATTGCGACGGCGCTATCAATACTGGCATTGGTGTCCGGGTGTGCAAAACGCGACCCCATATTACCGGGCGAACGGACGGCCATATTTGAAGAAGATGTGGCAAGTGTTACCGGCGGAACCTTTGAAAATCTGCCCGCGGCGGCGGTGGCGGCAAATGATGCGGCCTGTCCGTACACCCAGGATAAATCAAACGTAATATGGAACGGCGACAAAAAAATATTCAGCGGTTTTCCAACCAGCAACAGTGTCAAAAGCACCCAAAAACCCGTATGTGCGGGCAAATATGTGGTTGCGGGCCTGACCACGGGCGAAGTGGTAAAGGTTAATCCTGCAAACCGTCAAATAGTATGGATTGCGGACATATTCCGCCCAAGCAACATGACCGGCGGCGCATCCGTTCTGGATATCGTGGCACCGATAATAATTGATAAAGATGCGGTATACGCCGGCGGAATGGGCGATGCGTTTTGCCGGTTAAACCTGTCAAACGGAAAAAAGAAATGGTGTACGCCAATCAGCGTATCTGTTCCTTTTGTAGTTGCAGGCCCGGCATCGTTTGTAATGGCAACCAATGGAATGTTGCATGGGGTGCGCAACACCGATGGCGCCATTGTATGGCAACGCGAAATAGGGAAATGTGATAATATTTCATACGCGGACGGCCGCATTACGGCATGCAAAATACAAATAAATGCATCAACCGGCCAGGTTATTGATTAAAAAAATCCCCCCCATATGGGGGGGATTTTTTTAATCAGGCCAGAACCTTAATCTCATGCGTTTGCGGGTTATATACACGTGGGGTGCCCGTATATCCCATGGCCGCATGATGCGAAGGGATCAAGAATTCAGGCAGTGGCGATGATTCCCCCATTGCCATATATCCGGCCAGACGCGGGTCCTGCCATGCCTGCTGGTGGTCGGCCTCAATAGGCCGGTTATAGAAACCCTGGAATATTACCAGTTGCTTTTTCTTGTCCAGTTTCATGATATCCATGGGGGTATAAAGCAATTCCTCGCTGGTGGATTCCTTGCCGTCCTTGTCGGTTTTTACTTTCATCTTGTACCCCATCATGTCGGAAAAGCGTTTTGCAGTATCCGGGTCATTCTGGCGCAGTACAATCTTGGCCGCGGTTGTGGATATAATCGTTGCGGCCGCATCATTGCCATATTTTTCAGCAATCTGGTGCAAATCCTGGCCGATAATCAGATATGAAATCTTTTGACCACGTCCCAGGTCAGGTCCCTGGATCACCGCCTGCAGCTTTTGCATCTTTGGCATTTCATCAAGCAGGAACAAGACC
>Ga0073907_1002691_pt1 | contig 17306 bp, 13 predicted proteins | sample GluameincwithD2O_FD_65483 | JGI IMG/M metagenome (GOLD analysis project Ga0073907, IMG submission 65483) | Mouse cecum microbial communities from Vienna, Austria - Glucosamine amended microcosms incubated with D2O | ecosystem: Host-associated > Mammals > Digestive system > Large intestine >... | reverse complement strand
TTGGATAGGTTGCGGAAAGTGGTCGAGGATGTCGTGGGCTGAAACTAAAAAAACCGTTCCCCCGAGAAGGAACGGTTTTTTATATATGTGAGGATTGGTTTATCCGATCAGTTCTACGCTACGTTTGATGAATTGGCTTAAGGCCTCTCCCTTCAGCATACCGTTTCCTAACAAAGCAAGGTCGATCAACTGACTAACTGTCTTGTTCGTGCCGGCGTACTCGGCCAGAACTTGGTTGCGTTGCTCACGAAGCTCATCCAGCTTATGGTCGGTGTTGGTCATATCCTCTTTCTCTTGCGCCGTGATCTCATCTTCTTTCTTTTTGCTTTGAGCCTCACGTAAGTCGGCTTGACGAGCCTCCCATCCTTTGATATCGCTAAGGATCGGTTTTAACTTCTCGTCGCAAGCTTGCTCCTCTTCTGTTAATACTTTCTTGATCAACGGATGATCCGTATTCAATACGAAGTTGAAGCTATCCGGCATCTCGCCATAGAAAGACATACCCGGTTGCATAGCGGACATCTCACGCATTCTTCGCATATACTCGCTTTGTGTCAACATGACAGGGTTCGCGTTTTCGCCCAATGCCTCGAATGTTACGTAGAACTCGGTCTTGTTCAATTTCGGCATCTGACTCTTGAATACTTCCTGCATGGCCGTTTTCTGCTCCTCGCTCAAGGTTACCTTATTCGAGTCTTCCTTGCGGATCAGGTTATCGATCGTATCGCTATCCACACGAACGAAGCGGCTCTTCTCGAACTTCTGTTCCAATTGTCCGATCAAGTGTACATCCAATTGTCCGTCCATTTCCAAGACGCTGTAACCTTTGTCCTTTGCGGCTTGTATATAGCTGTATTGCTCGTCTTTATTGGTGGTATACAGATAGATTAAGTTACCCTCTTTGTCTGTCTGGTTGTCCTTGATTAAGTTCTTGTATTCCTCGAAAGTGAAGTATTTGCCCTCTACGTCCTTGAATAAGGCGAACTTAACCGCACGGTCGTAGAACTTCTCATCAGTCAACATACCATATTGGATGAATAGTTTCAAGCTATCCCATTTCTCCTCGAACTGCGGACGGTCGTTCTTGAAGATCTCTTCCAAGCGGTCTGCCACCTTTTTGGTGATGTGGTTGGAGATCTTCTTCACGTTCTGATCGCTTTGCAAATAGGAACGGGATACGTTCAACGGGATATCCGGCGAATCCAACACACCATGCAATAATGTCAAGAACTCAGGAACGATACCCTCTACGGAATCCGTAACGAATACTTGGTTGCAATATAACTGGATCTTGTTACGATGCAAGTCTATATTGCTCTTGATGCGGGGGAAATATAAGATACCGGTCAAGTTGAACGGATAGTCTACGTTCAAGTGAATCCAGAACAACGGCTCATCCGTCATAGGATATAAGTCACGATAGAACTTCTTGTAATCCTCGTCGGTCATATCGGCCGGTTTGCGAACCCATGCCGGTTTGGTGTCGTTGATTACGTTATCTTCGTCCGTATCTACATATTTACCATCTTTCCACTCTTGCTTCTTGCCGAACGCAATAGGAACCGGTAAGAAACGGCAGTATTTTGTCAATAAGCCATTGATCTTATCCTTGTTCAAGAAATCCTTGTTCTCGTCGTCGATATACAGGATGATATCGGTACCGCGATCCTCTTTCGTCGTTTCCTCCAAAGAGTATTCCGGCGTACCGTCGCAGCTCCATTTCATGGGAACAGCGCCTTCTTTGTATGATTTCGTCACGATCTCTACTTTCTTGGAAACCATGAAAGAGGAGTAGAAACCAAGACCGAAGTGACCGATGATAGAAGCGGCGTCGTTCTTGTATTTCTCAACGAACTCCTCGGCGCCGGAGAAAGCGATCTGGTTGATGTACTTATCGATCTCCTCGGCCGTCATACCGATACCCCGGTCAGAGATCGTGATCGTTTTGTCATCGAACTTAACCTGTACGGTCAAATCGCCGAGTTCGCCTTTAAACTCGCCTACGGAAGAAAGCGTTTTTAACTTCTGGGTAGCGTCTACCGCATTAGAAACAAGTTCACGAAGGAAGATTTCGTGATCACTGTATAAGAACTTCTTGATAATCGGAAAGATGTTTTCCGATGTTACTCCGATGTTACCTTGTTTACTGCTCATAGTCTGAATATCTTATTATTTTTATTGTTATTTTGTGCGTATTCCTGATCCTGATCATTCTCAAGATCCGCCTATTCCTATACAAAACGAATGCCAAAATGTTTCGGATAAACTATAAATGACAAAAAGGCAGATGCCGGCTGATAGATTTGCAGCCGGGCATAGTTTGATCAAACCATATCATCTCCTGTCTTGGCGAATGTAACACGGATGGTTTTATGGAATGGGATAAAACGGGATACGATCGCTATGAATAAGGAGATGACTAATAAATACCCCAGTATCTCTTTTAACGCCAATAATAAGCTTTGTTGCTGTAACGTATTATAGAGTGTATTGGTAGCCATTTGCGCCGCCTCGTCGTAGGGATGCCCTTGGGTCAAGGCATTGCCAAGCGCTTGGTTATAGCGTGAGGCGGCTAGAGGATCGGCCAGCGTAACGGTTTCTGATAAGGAATACGTATATTTTTGTTCCAAGCGATATAGTATATTACTGTAAAAAGAAGTCGCCATGATGGGGGATAATACTGAACGGAAAATGATGAGAAAGAAAGCGTTTGACAATAAATATTTAGGATTTAAATCTTCCACGGCAAATAAGGCGAAAGCTATGATAAGAACCATCATGCCCAATCCCCTGAGGAATATAGGAAAGTAGAGCATCTCGTATCTGCTATCCGGTGAGATCCCGAAATAAAGGCTCCCGAAGAACAGGACGAAACAACTCATTCCTCCCGCTATCAAGAAACGAAACCGCCAACGTTGCCACCGGAACCACCAAAAACAGATGAACGCCCCCAAGACATATCCCGGAAGCAAATAAGTATAAAGGGAATAGGTATGGGTGCTGTCTACCTTTAAGATACTGGTCAGGTAGCTGGTCAACAAGGTAGTCGAAGTACTGAAAAACATGACAAGCATCATATAGAAATAACCGATAATGGCTTTCGGCTGGTATAAAGGCGCCAGATTCACGTACGGACGTTCCGAATGATATTGATACCAAATAAATAAAGCGATCAATATCGGGGCGATCATGATATAAAGGCAAATCTTGGGGGATGCCATCCAGTCGAGTACTTTCCCGTAATTAATGACATACATAAGCATTAACAATCCGGTGGATATGATGAACATTTCCCGGATGTGTAGATCGGCCAAGGGGATGGACTTGATCGGCCGGTTATGGCGGAAGCAGATGATTACCACTAGTATGGCCAATAAGATCATCAGCATCATGAAGTAATACATATATTTCCAGTCGTAATGATAGGCTAACTGTGCGGTAACAAGCATGGATGCTTGTCCCCCTCCGAAAACAAAAGGATAGAAGTAGGAATAGAATTGGCTACGTATATTTTTAGGGCTGAATATCTTTTGTGCGTACCGGATAAACCACAGCATGAGAAACCCTTTTAGGAAACCGATCGCGAAACTACAGACGATCAATATGTCGGCGTTCTGGGAGCGGGCACAGATCCAGCTTAAGAAGAACTGGGCGACTAAATCCGCCAACAATAAGAATTTTATAGAGAAGGCTTCTAATATCTTCGGAATAATCGGATAGGATACCGCCATTCCTGCCGCTGCCGCGTAATATCCCATGGTTATATCCTCGGTGTTCGTGCCTAGCGTGTTTGATACCTCCAGCATACTGCCGGTGTACGAACCGTTTAGCATCGTAACCGGAAGGATAACGATGAAGATGCAAATCAATCCTAACCAGTCCGGCACCCATTGGCGGATCGGTGCCCCAAGCTCTTTCATCGTGATCATTTGCGTAAGGCTTCTGTTTCAACCATCATGCCTGCTCTTAAATATTGCGTATCTTCTTGCGATAGATTTTCCAAATCTATCCGTACCGGGATACGTTGTTGTGCCTTGACGAAGTTTCCGGCGGAATTGTCGGTCGGGACCAATGAGTATTTGGAGCCTGTGGCGTCGGAGATTGCGGTTACCTCCCCGTTGAATATCTTTCCCGGCAACGCGTCTACCTTGATACGTACTTTCTGCCCGATATAGATGTGGGGGATCTGGGTCTCCTTGTAATTGGCCGTGATCCATTTGTCTTTATCTCGTACGAGGTAGGATATCGTTTGTCCGGCTTGCACGTATTGTCCGGGCTCTAAGGCCCGTCTGCCTACATGACCGTCGTAAGGGGCGGTTATAACGGTATAGGAAAGGTTTAACCTCGCTAAATCCAGATCCGCTTCTTTTCGTAAGATCGCCGCCTCGGCTCCTGTTGTCTTCTTGCTGGTTTCGGTGAATTGGAAGAAAGCGGCTTTCTTTTGTTCCACCAACGCCTGATATCGGGCTTGCGCCGCCTCGAAAGCGGCCTTGGATTGCTCGTATTGTTGCTCGGGGATCGATTCTTCTTTCAGCAGCCGCTCAAATCGGTGATAATCCTGTTCCAGTTGCCAAAGCTTGGCTTTAGCCTCGGCGATGTTGGCGTCTTGTACGGCGATGTTCGTATGGGAGGTCTCGATACCGGAACGAAGTACGTCTTGTGATCCTTGGGCGTCGATCAACGCGGCCTCTGCCTCTTTTACCTTGATCCGATATTCCCGATCGTCCAATATGAGAAGTGTGTCCCCTTGGTGAACGTACTGGTGTTCCTTGAAACGGACCTCTTTTATGTAGCCGGAGGCACGTATATTTAGTGGGGCGATATATTGGCCCACAAAGGCATCGTTTGTCACCTCATAATTGATGTAACGCCAGAAATAATTGGCTGTCCACCAAATGCCGGAACCGGCTAAGAGGATACATATGGAGTTTAATACTATATTCCGTGTCCTTACTTTCTTTAGTCTTTGATGTTTCTCTTTTAATTCGTTTGCCATAGTCGTTGTTTCTTTTTAGAGACGGCCGCAAGCCTTCTGTAGTTGATAGTAAGTGTAAATCACGTGGGTACGGGTATTCGTGAGCTGTAGCTCCGCGTTGAGGAGAACCGAGTTCGCGTCGAGTAAGTCGGTTAGGATCGCCAATTGGTTTAAATACCGGTTTTGCATGATCCTGTAGTTCTCTTGAGCTTGCTGTACGGATAACTTCAAGGCTTCCACTTCTTGCAGGGCCTCCTTATGACGTAAGAACGCGGTGCGCACTTCTATACGGATTTTCTGTTTTTTCTGTTCCTCCTCGTTTTTATGTAACGAGACCATCCATTTGCTTTCCTTTATCTTATGGTTGTTTTTATATAAAGAGGATAAAGGGTAGGAGAGCGACAGACCTATGTTCCAGTTGTTATTGTACATATCCGCTAATGTTCGGGAGACCGGACGTGCCAATGTGTTCGACGCATATAGCGATAGGCTGGGTAGCGAGGAGGCTTTCGTCAAACGTATATCGTTTTGGGCTAACTCTGTTTGTTTCCGGAGTAGACGTATCGCCGGATCATTGGAATAGGCTTGGGCTACATAATCTTCGTAAGTTTCTAAAGATACGGTTTGGTCCAGTAACGTGGTATCTGGCTTGAGCAACAGATTCTCATCGAGGCCGATTAGGATATCCAATTGCTGTGATACCAGTATGAGGCTATTATCCGTTTCTTGCAAGGATAGGCGGTCGTTGGTTAATTGCATCTCGCTTCTTAATACGTCGTTATTGGTTATCAGTCCCTCTTTTTTCATACGCCGGATATCTTGCAGGCGGCGTTCCGATTCCTCGATATTACGGGAAAGCACCTCACGTTGTTTAAACAGGCTGAAAAGACCGATGTATTGATTTAATAGACTGAGCTTGATCTCACTCTGGTCTGTGAGCGTTTGTAAAGAGGCGACTTCTTTCTCCAGATCCGCTTTCCAGATGGAATACCGGATTTTACCGCCTTGGTATATCGGTTGGGTAAGGTCGATGGCATAGTTCTGGGACCAATCGGGCGCTTCCGGGCGAGTCGGATGGGCGAGTCCTTGCTCAAAGAGGATCGGTTGCCCTACATATCCACCTTTCAAGCCGATTTGCAGGTCTGGCAATTGTGCGGAACGTGCCGTATGGGTTCTCTCTTGCGCTATCGATTCTTTTAAGACGTCTGCTTGGATCTGCAGACTATGCCGTACGCCTCTCTCGAAAAGCTGGTCGATGGTCAAGAAGAGCGAATCGGTTTGGGCGATTGCCGGAAATGTAGCGACCGTCATACAAAAGAGGCTCAATACGTGCTTTTTATATATTCTCAAGGACATTATGTACTGCTTTTAATTCGGATAACATGGTTTCTACGTTCTCTATTCCGATAATATGCTCCGCATGTACATAAACCAGATCAAGGATCGGGCGAATTTGCTTTTTGAATTCTTCTCCTTCCGGGGTTAGGAAAACCAGTTTGTTCCTCCGGTCCTCGGGATCTTCTTTCCGATGGACGTAGCCTTTCTTCTCTAAATTGTTCATTAGGTTTGTCAGACAAGCCTTATCCTTTGCCGTTCTCTCTGCCAAGACCTGTTGGGTGATACCTTGTTCGTGCCATAGGCAACTCAAGATTTGAAGCATCTCAAATGTTATACCGGCGTTGTTCTTTTTCAGCGTTCGTTGCATAGACCGACGAAATGCCATGCGTGTGCGGACAACTTGTAACATAAGTTCCCGGAATTCTTTACCTTCTACCATTACTTATAATTCTTTTAAACTTGCTGGGCGCGAAGATAGCGTTTTTTCTTGGATTAGTCAAATGTTTAACTAATTAGCGTCTCGCTAATAAAGTATGTTTGCCATCTAGGTGGCACAGCTTTGCCATCGGCGTGGCACGGGCTTGCCATCACTATGGCATGGGTATGCCATCAGTGTGGCACAGCTGTGCCAAGGCGATGGCAGATGCTGGCACAGTATGTGTATGAAAGACAGGCGTATAGACTGAAAGCGTAACAAACCCGTGGAGTGATTCGTTACGCTTTCTGTTTAGTTCTCGTTTACGAGTTTAAGATGCATTCTTCTTTATCCGAACGCCTCCTTCAATTGCTTCACCCATCGCTCGATTCGTTTGTCGGTTTGATCCGGTTGGTTTTCCAAATCGAGGACTAAGCCAAGTAGTTTGCCATTTTTCAAGGCTTTGGAGGCATTAAAGAAATAATCATCCGAAGAGGTCTCGCCTACTAAAGTCGCTCCACAGGAGGTGAAAGCGTCCGCCAATATGCCGACTCCATCGGCGAAATTATCCGGATAATTCGTTTGATCTCCAAGACCGAAAATAGCGACCTTCTTATTTTTAAGGTCTAAAGTGACCAGTTCCGGGATGATCTCGTCCCAATAGGTGGGAAGCTCGCCATCGAACCAAGTGGAGGTTCCTGCGATTATATGGTCGTAAGCCTCGAAATCTCTTTTCCATGCGCTTTCAATAGGGATGATATCGATTTTATCTTCCCCGAAAGCTTTTCTTATTTTGTTGGCGACAAAGGTTGTTTTCTCTGTGCCCGTTCCGTAAAATAATCCTGTTTTCATATGATGCTTTTAAAGATTTAACGAAAGTGGATCTAATAAAGCAGCAGTTCTTTTGCCGCATGATAGATGGTCTCCTCGTTGGGGAGGATGGCCCGTTCCAAGACCGGATGGAAACCAACCGGAGTGAATAGGGAACCTACCCGTTGGATCGGAGCATCCAAGTACTGGAATAGTTCCGAGCCGATGATGCCGGCAATTTCCGCTCCGAAGCCAGAGAAGACCTTGTCCTCATGTACGATCAATACTTTACTGGTTTTCTTCACCGAGTTGAAGATCGCCTCCTTATCCAAAGGTATCAAGGTACGAAGATCGATAACCTCCAGTTCCCAGCCTTTTTCTTTGTAAAGAAGCTCGGCTACGTTGAGGCAAAGATGGGTCGTATTGCCATAAGTGATGATTGTCAGATCTTTTCCCGGACGGCGTATGCGGGCTTTCCCGAACGGAACCTCGAAATCCTCGGGGACAAAGGTGGAGGCTTCTACGGCGTTGTAGAGTGCTTTCGGTTCCAGATAGAGCGTAAAGCCTTTAGAACGCATACTCGTCCGCAACAGTCCGGCGGCATCATCTGCGAAAGAAGGATAAACAATCCGGGCACCGGGTAGTGAGGTCAATGCGCCCTCAATGGTCTGGGAATGATAAAGCCCTCCTCCGATATAGCCTCCGGAGGCTAGGCGCAAAGTGATGTTTGGGGTAAATTGCCCGTTGCTGCGCCAATACTCATGCGTACATTCCACGTATTGCTCGACGGCCGGCCAGAAGTAATCGGCGAATTCCGCGCCCTCGATCACTACATGGATCTTTGGGTCAAAGCGGCACATACCGTTCGCTGTCCCTACGATATAATCCTCGGCGATAGGGGCGTTGAAGACTCGCTCGATACCGAATTCTTGCTGCATGCCTTTGGTGATGTTGAATACGCCACCCTTTTCTTTATTGGCTACATCCTGTCCCCAGATAAATGTATCCGGGTTGTGCCGGAACTCCGCTTTCAACGTCTTGTTGATCGCCGTAACTAGCGTTTCTTTCTCTCCTTCCTCGTTTTGAACACCTTCTTTGTATTTCAGAGGTTGATAAGGTTCCGGGAGGACGTAATCCTTGACGGTAGACGGATCGGGATCGGGGGCGGCCATCGCTTTCCGATTGGCGGCTTTCAGGTCTTTAGCCGCTAGATCCGCGATCTCTTTCAATTCTTCCTCGGTGAAACGTCCGTAACGAATCAGCATGCGATGGAATTTGTATAAAGGATCGGCGGATTTTACATAGGTAAGCTCGTTCTCATCACGATACAAGGTATGTTTATCGGAGTTTGAGTGGGAGCCTATCCGTACGCAATTGGCCTGAACGATCACGGGAGTCCGGTTGGCGATCGCGTACTCCTTGGCCTCGGTCATGGCATTCATGGAATCGAACACGTCTTTTCCATTGCAATGGATAATACGTAAATTCTTGAAGCCGGAGAAATTATCGGCAACTTTACGATTGGCCGTCTGGTCCTTTTTGGGGACAGAGATACCATATCCATTGTCTTGGAAGACAAAGATAACCGGCAGTCGCTCATTGCTGGCGCCATTGATCGCCTCATACACATAGCCTTCGGAAGCGGCCGATTCACCGTGCGAGGTAATCGCTACGCCTTTCTGTCCATAGTAAACCATCGCCCGTGCCACGCCGGCGGCATGGAGATCGTGAGTCGCCGTAGCGGAGGAGACGTTCTCTATATGCCATTCCATCTTAGAGAAGTGATTGGACATATGTCGGCCACCACTGGTCAGATCGGTCGCCTTGGAGATACCGTTCAGGATGATCTCCTCGGCGGTCATTCCCGCTGAGAGAACCGTCAACATATCCCGGTAATAGGGGAAGAGAAAGTCCGTATCCTTATCGAATACTTGTCCCATGGCGAGTTGTATCCCGTCGTGCCCGGCATACGGGGCATGATAAGACCAGCCGAGAGATTGCAATAAATAGGAGGGAGCCTTCTCATCGATCGCCCTTCCGAGCGTCATAAGGTAAAACCATTTCCTGAGAGTCTCCTTATCTGTTGTTTTTATATCATACTTTTTCATGTTGTTCTATTATATATAATGTATTAAGAGTTCCAATTCTCTAGTTCGTCGGCGATGGAACGTAAAAAGGCTCCCGCCAAAGCTCCGTCCACGATACGATGATCGTAGGAGAGTGAGAGGTACATCTTGTGACGGATAGCGATCGTATCTCCCTCGGGCGTCTCTACTACCGCAGGCTTCTTCTCGATATAACCGACGGCTAGGATCGCTACTTGAGGCTGATTGATGATCGGGGTGCCGAACAGACTCTTGAAGGTTCCGAAATTCGTAATCGTGAACGTTCCGCCTTGGATGCTATCCGGGGCGAGCTTATTCTCACGGGCTTTAGCCGCCAAGGTATCTATTTGTGAGGCGAGGCCACTTAGGTTCAGCTTATCGGCATCGTGTATAACCGGGACAATTAAATTTCCGTCGTTTAAGGAAACCGCTATACCTATATTAATAGGCTTCTTTAGGATGATATTGTAACCGTCCACAGATGAATTTACTAATGGATAGGCTTTCAACGCTTTGGCGGTCGCTTCGGTAATAGCCGGCATATAAGTTAGGTTGATGCCTTCTTGCTTGAAGAATTGATCCTTCACTTTTTTACGCCAGTTAACCAGTCGGGTCACGTCTACCTCGATAACCGACGTCACATGCGGAGATACTTTTTTCGATAATACCATATGGTCCGCAATGATCTTACGTACACGATCCATTTCTCTCACCTCGTCTCCTTGGGCGAGTGGAGCGGATGGAGTGGCCGCTGTCATAGGCATGGAAGGAGCGGTCGGCGGCGCTACCGTAATTGTTGGCGTGCTCGTGGCCGTTTGCTGCATGGAAGAAACAGGAGCCTGTTTCGGCTTCGGCATTTCCGTACCTTTATTTTTGTGATCGATATACGTTTGAATATCTTTCTTACTGAGACGTCCCAGATATCCGGTACCCGGAATATGATCCAGTTCATCTTGCGATACACCAGCAGCTTTCGCTAATTGCAATACGACGGGAGAATACCAACGATCTTCCTCTTGGGAATTCTTTGATAATTCCTCTGAGGCGGGAGCGGGGACTTGTTCTTTCGGTTGAGTAGCCTCCGAGGTTTCCGGCTGAGCTCCGTTATCCTCTCCTTCACCTTCGATCTCAAGGATCGCTACGACTGTACCGACAGCTACGGTGTCTCCCTCATTAAAAAGAAGTTGTTTTACTTTTCCCTCAACGGGGGATGGAATCTCAGCGCTTACTTTCGCTGTGCTTACTTCGAAAAGGACATCATCTTCCTCTACGGTATCACCTACCTTTACCGACCATGAGATGATGGTTCCTTCTGTAATACTTTCGCCCAACTTAGGCATCTTTATCTCAAATGTAGCCATATTTTGATTTTTTAATTACTGTCATATAGTGGGAGACGGGGCGTGACCCGTCTCTACAAACGGTATATAATAAGAACAAAGATCAAGAAGGTAAGTTTCTGTATTATAGTGTATAAGTGTTAAAGTTCCAGCTGGCTGTAGCATATTTCTGCTCTTTAAGCCGATAGATGGCTTCCAAGTCTGCTTGCGTGAAGGAATAATCCTGTATGCCCGGATTATTGATCGTGAAATAATAAAGAAGCGCTTTCTTAAAATGCTGGATGGAGATAGATGCCGGAAGATGAGCGCTGATATTCGTGACCGGACTCCGTACAGATTTAACGAATGTCGATCGTTTGACTCCTGCTTTCTCTGGTGTTTGACGGGATGTACTTTTCAAGGAGGTGACGAGCCTATCCAGATCGGTGGAAAACAATAAGGTAGCATGGTGCATATACCGATTCTTATGGATACTCTGTGCGCTACCCGATATTTTAAATCCTCCTATAGTTAATCCTTTCCGTTCATCCACCTCGACATGTACTCCCAATGTCTTGAGAAAATTCATGATCTGGATGGTATATTTGTCGGTCTGCATAATCTGGCCGGTCTCTATAAATGTAAGATTCAGGTTTCCCGGATCATGGTAAACGGCACCACCACCGGAAAACCTGCGTGCTATCTTGATTTGTTGGTCTTGTACGAATTTGAGATTTACCTCGGCCCATACATCCTGATGCTTACCGATCACGATTGATGGTTCATTCTGCCAAAGCATGAAAATATTCTCCTTGAAATTCTTGAGCAGATACTCTTCGGCGGCCAAATTGAAGTATGGATCCGTTTGTGTATTGTGAATGCAAAGCATCAGGAAACTGTTTTAGTTAGGCGTTTTATTAGATATATAAACTTTCGTGGAGGATCTCGCTGACCGTCGGATGCGGGAAAATAGTTTTCTTGAATTCATCGACTGTATAACCATTCTCGACAGCGATTCCGGCGGTGACGATAATCTCGGATGCCGGATTCCCCAGTAGATGGCAACCGATGATATGATCCTCGTCGTCCGTGATCAGTTTACATAAACCATTACCATTCTCGTTCTCCGCGACGAAACGTCCGGAATAGGTCATCGGGATCTTTTGAACACGGAAACTTTCCCCATTCGCTACCAATTCCTCTTCTGTCTTACCCACGCTCGCCAATTCCGGATTCGTATAAACTACCGCCGGAATGGCTTTATAGCTCATCTCGTCCGGTATGCCTAGGATATGGTGTATGGCAACTTCCGCTTCCCGGTAAGCCGTATGTGCCAGCAGGGAAAAACCGGTAATATCTCCAGCCGCATATACATGTGGATGGGAAGTCAGCATATGTTCGTTTACCTTTACACCGGCCCCTTGTATTTCGATCGCTAGATTTTCGAGTCCCAGACTCTTTGTAATCGGACGGCGGCCCACGCTCACCAATATTTTATCGGCTTCAATCGTGTCTGCCTTGCCGTTTTTCTCAACAAAGACTTTCTCTGCGGATACCTCTGTAACTTTGGTATTCAAGAAAAACTCTACGCCTTTTTTCTTATACTCGGATCGAAGCATCGCTGAGGTTTCTTTATCCATATTCCCTAATATCTCGGGTAGCATCTCGATTACCTTCACCTTTACGCCCATACTGTTAAAGAATGAGGCGAACTCCATTCCGATCACGCCACCACCGATAATCGCTAACGATTTTGGCAAATCGTTGAGATCAAGGGCTTCCCGGGAAGTCCAATACTTGACCTCAGATAATCCTTTGATAGGAGGGATCACGGTTTCAGAGCCTGTACATACTAACACATTCTTCACTAAATACTCTTTTCCATCACAGTGAATCCGTATATTTCCAAACTCCTCTCCGGTGATTCGTGCCTCTCCTTCTACGATGGTGACGCCGTTACCCGTAAGCCGGGCTTTTACCCCGAGCGTAAGTTTACGGACGGTCTTGTTCTTCCGGTCGATAATCTTTGCCAAGTCGAAACTTGGGTCTTTCATCGCCACTATACCATATTTGGAGGCACTTTTGATACTGTCTAGTATCTTGGCGGAGTATAAAAGAGTTTTTGTCGGGATACATCCCTCGTTTAGGCAGACGCCACCGATAGCGTTCTTCTCGAAAAGGATCGTTTTTAATCCATTCTCCGAAGCCCTTTCGGCGGCGGTGTAACCCGCAGGTCCACCGCCTATGATTGCTATGTCATATTCCATATACATTATTATAATTATTTGAATACTAAAATTCGTTCCTCTAATGGAGCGAATTGTTTTTCTCCCGGTTCCTGGGTAGAGGTTCCGAACGGCATCTCGGCGATCAGTTTCCAGTTCGGATTGATATGCCATTGTTTAGCGACCGCCTCGTCGATCAACGGGTTGTAATGTTGCAGAGAAGCGCCGAAACCGGCGTCTTCCAGCATAGTCCATATTGCGAGTTGATGCATAGCCGATGTCTGTTGGGACCATACCGGGAAATTATCTTTATAAGAAGGGAATTGCTTCTGCAAGCCTTCTACTACCGCCGTATCCTCGAAAAAGAGGACCGTGCCATAGCCAGCCTCGAAAGAATTATCTATCTTTGCCTCGGTAGCCTTATAGGCTTCGGCGGGGACGATTTTACGAAGCGTGTCTTTTACGATTTCCCAAAGCTTCTTGTGGTTTTCACCCAGTAGCAGTACGATTCTCGTAGACTGCGAATTGAATGCGGAGGGAACGTGAGTGACCGCTGTCTTTATAATCTCATGAATCTCGTTGTCGGAAATGGGAGAGTTGTTGCCTATTCCATAATGTGTCCGGCGATGCTGGATCGCTTCTTTAAAACTTCTTGCCATAATGAATATCATGTTATGTTGTTATATACCTATAACTAATTTAAGACATGATTTGTTGAGGAAAAAATATTTGAGAATTCTTGCGGATAAATCAAAATAATTCTTACCTTTGCACCCTGTAAAGATAAGACTCTATTAGAATCTTCGTTTTTGTTCATGATGCTAGTTCAGAAAGGGAAGACACATAGCAGGAGTTGACTTAAATTTCGTATAATTTAAAAGAACAGATTAGAAATGTCTAAAATTTGTCAAATTACTGGAAAGAGAGCAATGGTTGGAAACAACGTTTCTCACTCAAAGAGAAGAACGAAACGTAAGTTCAATGTCAACCTGTTTACGAAGAAGTTCTACTGGGTAGAGCAGGATTGCTGGGTTAGCTTGAATATATCTGCGGCTGGCTTACGTACAATCAATAAGTTAGGTTTGGATGCGGCTATCAAGATGGCGGCTGAAAAAGGTTATTTGAACGCATAATTTGTGGAGGATATAGAAAATGGCAAAAAAAGCAAAAGGAAATAGAGTACAGGTAATCCTTGAGTGTACAGAGCACAAGGAAAGTGGAATGCCGGGTATGTCTCGCTATATCACTACGAAGAATAGAAAGAATACTACTCAGAGATTGGAGTTGATGAAATACAACCCGGTTTTGAAGAAGATGACGTTACACAAAGAAATTAAGTAATAGGAGATTTTAAACGATGGCAAAAAAAGCAGTTGCAACATTTAAGAAAGGTGACGGTCGTACTTATTCCAAGGTGATTAAAATGGTTAAGTCTCCGAAAACAGGTGCATACATCTTCCAAGAAGAAATGATCCCTAACGAAGCAGTAAAAGATTATTTCGCTAAATAATAAATTAGTGAATTAAAGAATATAAGAGGCTTCTCTCCGATAAAGCGGAGGGGAGCTTTTTTTTATGCCCTAAACTTTTGAAAGTATAGTTGGTTACAAACAAAATATTTTCTTAATTTTGTTGGGTTAATTTGTAGAGACAGGGCATGCCCCGTCTCTTCCCATCCAAATGGTAGTTTGTATGAAATAATAATATAATAAGATAAAATAATTAAAGCTATGAGATTCGATGTATCCAGCACTGCGCTATTATCACGTTTACAGTCTATAAGCAAGGTTATCGCTTCCAAGAACTCTTTACCGATTCTGGACAGCTTCCTTTTTAACCTAGAAGGAAATACGCTTACGGTGACAGCTTCCGATGCCGAGACCCGGTTGGTGACTTCCGTAGACGTCATGAATGCCCAAGGTGCCGGACTCTTTGCGGTTTCCGCCAAGATATTGCTCGATCCGCTGAAAGAGCTTCCCGAACAACCGCTTACATTTGATATCAATGATGAGAACTTGGAGATTTTCATTCATTTCCAGAATGGTAAGTATAATTTTATCGGTCAGAAAGGGGACACATATCCGCAGCAGAAGCCGTTGAATGATAACGCTATCTCTATCTCGATGGATGCCCAGATGCTGTTAAACGGTATCAGCCGTTCCTTGTTCGCCACCGCCGATGATGAGCTTCGCCCTGTAATGAATGGTGTCTATTTCGATATCCATACGGATGATTTGACGTTCGTGGCATCAGACGGACATAAATTGGTTCGCTTGCGTAACTTGGCGGTGAAATCCCCGGAACGGGCTTCTTTCATTTTGCCGAAGAAGCCGGCTAATTTATTGAAGAATTTGTTGGCGAAGGAGTCGGAGCAAGTATTGATTAAGTTTGATGATAACAATGCGTATATTACTTGCACGAACTTCGAGATGGTTTGTCGTTTGATCGAGGGGCGTTACCCGAACTATAATAGTGTGATTCCTCAAGAAAACCCGTTTAAGGTAACGATCGATCGTATCTCTTTCTTGAATGCTTTAAAGCGTGTTTCTGTCTTTTCTAATCCGGCGAGCAGCTTGGTGAAGTTGCACTTGAAGGATGGCTTGATTACGGTTTCCGCCCAAGATATCGATTTCTCCACTTCTGCGGAAGAGCGTATTGTTTGTCAGTTTGACGGGACGGAGTTAAGCATCGGTTTTAAGGCTACATATCTGATCGAGATCCTTGGTAATATCAGCTCGGAAGAGGTTGTATTAGAATTAGCGGACCCTTCACGTGCCGGCTTGATCGTTCCTTCTGAGAATGATGAGGACGAGGACTTGCTCATGTTGCTGATGCCGATGATGTTGAATGACTAATAAATAAATAATGCAGTTAAACTTAAGGAACCCGCTGGTCTTTTTTGATTTAGAGACCACGGGTATAAATATCGTAAAGGACCGTATCGTAGAGATTTCCTACGTGAAGGTCTTCCCGAATGGGAAAGAAGAGACGAAGACACGCCGGATAAATCCCGGTATGCCTATTCCCCCCGAATCTACCGCTATTCATGGCATAACCGATGAAGATGTAAAAGATTGTCCGACCTTTAAGGAGATCGCTAAATCTTTGGCAACCCAGATCGAGGGTTGTGATTTGGCCGGATATAATTCCAACCGTTTTGATATACCCATGCTTGCCGAGGAGTTCCTGCGTGCGGGTGTGGATATCGATTTGAACCGGCGCAAATTTATCGATGTACAGACGATTTTCCATAAGATGGAGCAACGTACGTTATCTGCCGCTTATAAATTCTATTGCAATAAAAGCTTGGAGAACGCTCATACGGCTGAGGCTGATACGTTGGCTACATATGAGGTGTTGAAAGCGCAGCTGGATCGCTATCCGGATTTGAAGAATGACGTAGCTTTCCTTTCCCAATATTCCTGCTACTCGAATAATGTGGATTTCGCCGGACGTATGGTTTACAACGATAAAGGCGAGGAGGTCATTAACTTCGGTAAGTATAAAGGCCGTTTGGTAACGGAGATCTTGAAGTCGGATCCGGGCTATTATTCTTGGATCATGAATGGCGATTTCCCGTTGAATACGAAGAAAATGTTGACAGAGATCCGTTTGAGAGACTTTAATTCAAAATAAGGCGATGAATAATTTTGAGTTTTGCAATCCTGTAAAGGTTGTGTTCGGCAAAGGAAGTATTGCTCGTTTGTCTGCGTTAATTCCAGAAGGAAGTAAGGTTCTGGTGGTATACGGTGGCGGTAGCATTAAGAAAAATGGCATTTATGAGCAGGTGACGGCAGCTTTGAAAGACTTCCATACCTATGAGTTTGGTGGTATTGAGGCGAATCCCCGTTATGAGACTTGTATGAAGGCTGTTGAGTTGGTGAAGGGGGAGAATATCGATTTCTTGCTGGCGGTAGGCGGCGGATCAGTGATCGACGCTACGAAATTTATCGCTTCGGCTACGTTTTTCGAGGGAGATCCTTGGGATATCTTATCGAAAGGTGGCGTAATAAAGAAGGCGCTTCCTTTAGGAGTAGTGCTGACTTTGGCCGCTACCGGTTCGGAAATGAATGAACGGGCGGTAATTTCCCGGGAATCTGTCCATGAGAAATTGAATTTC
>Ga0073907_1002688_pt1 | contig 17327 bp, 18 predicted proteins | sample GluameincwithD2O_FD_65483 | JGI IMG/M metagenome (GOLD analysis project Ga0073907, IMG submission 65483) | Mouse cecum microbial communities from Vienna, Austria - Glucosamine amended microcosms incubated with D2O | ecosystem: Host-associated > Mammals > Digestive system > Large intestine >... | reverse complement strand
TCGCGCAGCACACCGCCCGCAGCGCCCGTAATGGTTCCCATGATGATGCCGACCCACAGCGGGAATCCCGCCGCGAGCGTCTTTTCGATGCCGACGACGGTGAAAAGCCCCAACCCGATGGCGTCGAAGATGAAGAACGTGTTGTTGAAACGAATCAGATAGGGCCCCGAGACGATAACGATAAGCAGGGCCCCTGCCGTCACGAACAGATAGGTCGAATCGAGCATCCAGAACGGGGTGAGCGAGAGCATCAGGTCACGCACGGTTCCGCCGCCGATGGCCGTGGTGAACCCCACGACATAGGCCCCGAACCAGTCGAAGCGCTTGGCCGAAGCCAGCCGGATGCCGCTGATGGCGAAAGCCAGCGTGCCCAGAATCTCGATGAAAGTGAAGAGCGTCATGTTGGCGACAGATTTTCCGGGGCACAAAGGTAAAACAATTCTCTCATTCCGCACCGCCGCGCGCCGCTAAACGTAAGTTTTTTGCAGCATCGCGGCCAGTTCGGGCACCCCGTCGGCCGCTCGCTTGTGGATGAACGTAAGCGGATTGCGTATCCACGACGTGTCGGGACGGCCCGGGTCGACCACGAAAATCGGGATTTCGGGCCGCACGTAGCGCACCAGCGAAGCCGCGGGATAGACCGCCAGCGAAGTGCCGACCACCACCATGATGTCGGCTTCGGCCGCAATCCGCGCCGCCCGGTCGAACATGGGCACCGCCTCGCCGAAGAAGACGATGTGCGGGCGGAGCAGCGCCCCGTCCGGGGCACGGGCATCGAGCGGCTGTTCCCAGCCGTCGAGCGGAACGATGAGTTCCGCATCGCGCTCCGAGCGCAAGCACGTGAGTTCACCGTGCAGATGCAGCACGCGTGTCGACCCGGCCCGCTCGTGGAGGTCGTCGACGTTCTGCGTAATGACTTCGACCTCGAACCGCTCCTCCAGCGCGGCGATGGCCCGATGCCCCGCATTGGGCCCGGCATCCAGCATTTCGCGCCGCCGCCTGTTGTAAAACTCCACCACCAGCGCCCGGTTGCGCGCCAGGGCTTCGGGCGTACAGACATCCTCGATCCGGTATTCGGCCCACAGCCCGTCGGCATCGCGGAACGTCGCCAGCCCGCTGTCGGCGCTCACCCCGGCACCCGTAAAAACCACAATCTTCTTCATCGCCGCATTGATGTTTCACGCATCGAAACTACCGATTTCCGGCCGAAAAACCAAACGTTCCAGGCAAAAAGAGTCCGGAGCACGGGAACCGGGCGGAACCGCGCATCACACATAAGCGAAAATTCCGCCGCCACGACTTTCCGGCACAATTCGTGCAGGCATCCATACTGCGACCGCACCGGGTGCGACCGGCACCTCGCGGTAACGTATTCCATTCTCCGCAACGCCCCGACAGGCGCTTTCTCGCGGCCGGTAACGGCGACCGAATTTTCAGGGACCTTCCCCGCGACACGCGCCGCCACCCGGGCCGGAGCGGATCGGACGGACAGCGCAGGCTCAGTGCAGGCGCTGTCCTTTTATTTATAGGCTGTTTTTCGCCATTGATAGCCGTTTCGTCCGACTTCCGGCCCGAAAAATTGTCGGTCAGCGATTTTTTAGCTATATTTATGCCGTTGTCCGCAAACCCGACTGCATAAAATGGCCCAGACGTTCGACATCTTCCTCCTCATCATGGCCCTGCTGGCCGTGGGAGTATTCGTGGCGCTCCACTTCTTCGAGGCCGGCTACGGCTATCTTTTCAATCCCAGATACGGACCTCCGGTACCCAACAAAATCGGGTGGATGCTGATGGAATCGCCCGTGTTCATACTCATGTGCGTGCTTTGGGCGCTGAGCGACCGCACATGGGAATCCGGGCCGCTGGCGCTGTTCCTGCTGTTCCAGGCCCATTATTTCCAGCGTTCGTTCATCTTCCCGCTGCTCATGCGCGGCCACTCGAAGATGCCGCTGGGCATCGTGCTGATGGGGATGGCGTTCAACACGCTCAACGCCTTGATGCAGGGCGGCTGGATATTCTACGTCTCGCCCGCAGGCTATTACGCCGACTGGTTCGCCAAGCCCTACATATGGACAGGCGGCGCGCTGTTCATCGCGGGCATGGCCGTCAATCTGCACTCCGACCGCATAATCCGCCGCCTGCGCCGTCCCGGCGACACGCGCCACTACATCCCGCGCGGCGGCATGTTCCGCTACGTCTCGTCGGCCAACTACTTCGGCGAAGTGCTCGAATGGACGGGCTTCGCCATCGCTTCGTGGTCGTGGGCGGGCGCGGTCTTCGTGTGGTGGACTTTCGCCAACCTCGCCCCGCGCGCCGCCTCGCTCTACCGTCGCTACGAAAAGGAATTCGGCGAAGAGTTCACCGCCCTCAAACGCAAGAAAATCATCCCGTTCATCTATTGAAATCAGCATAGCCTGCAAGCAGTCTCTGCCCTCGCTTAATCGCAAAGTTCACCTTTCACCTTTCACCTTTCACTTTTCACCTTCAGCCAAAATGTCCGACCTGTTCACCCCCTATAAGTTGGGTCCGCTGACCCTGCGCAACCGCACCATCCGCTCGGCGGCTTTCGAGTCGATGGGCAAGGATTTCGGCCCCACGCAGCAGCTCAAGGATTACCACGTGTCGGTCGCCCGCGGCGGCGTGGGCATGACCACGGTAGCTTACGCTTCGGTTAACCGCAGCGGCGTGTCGTTCAACAAACAGCTGTGGCTGCGGCCCGAAATCGTTCCGGGGCTGCGCGACATGACCGACGCCATCCACGCCGAGGGTGCCGCGGCAGGCATCCAGATCGGCCACTGCGGCAACATGACCCATTGGTCGACGGCCGGATGCTTCCCGGTCGGCGCATCGACGGGGTTCAACCTCTACTCCCCCACTTTCGTGCGCGGCATGCGGCGCAGCGAGTGCGCGGCCTTCGCCAAGGATTTCGGGCAGGCGGTCCGCACGGCCCACGAAGCCGGGTTCGATTCGGTGGAGGTGCACGCGGGCCACGGCTATCTGATTTCGCAGTTCCTCTCGCCCTACACCAACCATCGGCGCGACGAATACGGCGGTTCGCTCCAAAACCGGATGCGCTTCATGCGGATGTGCCTGGAAGAGGTGCTCGAAGCGGCGGCCCGATGCGGCATGGCCGTGCTGGTCAAGCACAACATGGAAGACGGCTTCAAGCGCGGCATCCAGATACCGGAGAGCCTCGAAATCGCCCGCGAAATCGAACGCTTGGGCGCCCACGGCATCGTGCTGACGTCGGGCTTCGTGTCGAAAGCCCCGATGGCGGTGATGCGCGGCCGCATCCCGACCAAGACGATGAGCCACTACATGCCGTGGTCGTCGTGGCCGCAGAAAATCGTAATCAGCCTGTTCGGCAGCCGGATGATCCGGCAGTACGATTTCGAGGAGTGCTATTTCCTGGAAAACGCCAAGAAGTTCCGCGCTGAACTCAAATGCCCGCTGGTCTATGTGGGCGGGCTGGTGAGCCGCGAGGGCATCGAGCGCGTGCTCAGCGCCGGGTTCGAGCTGGTGCAGATGGCCCGCGCGCTGGTCAACGACCCGGCGTTCGTCGACAAGCTGCGCGACGGCGACATGACGACCCGCTCGGGCTGCGACCACCGCGACTACTGCATGGCCCGCATGTACTCGGTCGACATGCAGTGCTGCCACAACTGCAAGGAACCCATACCGGAGAAAATCTGGCGCGAACTGGCCAAAATCAAGTAGCATGCGACGCGGAGAAGTGGAAAAAGGAAGCGCATGGGCCTTGGTGACGGGCGCCGGCTCGGGCATCGGACGGTGCTACGCCTTGCGGCTCGCGGCCTTGGGCTACAAGCTGGCGCTGGCGGGAGACCGCCCCGAACCGCTGGAAGCGGTAAAGGCCGAACTGCTGGCGGCGGGTTGCGCCGGGGTATTCGTCACGACGTGCGACCTGGCCCGGGTCGAATCGGCGGAAGCACTGCACGCAGCGCTGACAGCGGTGGGAATCGAGCCGGACGTGGTGATAAACAACGCAGGCATGTTCTCCTACTGCGACATCCTCGCAACGCCCGTCGAACGAATCGAGCGGATGGTTCTGCTGCACGACCTGACCAACACCAAGCTCTGCCGCCTGTTCGCCGCCGACATGATTCGCCGCGGCGTGCAGGGCCGCATCCTGAACATGTCCTCCTACTCGCAGTGGATGCCTTTTCCGGGGCTGGCGCTGTACAGCGCCTCGAAAGCCTACCTGCGGCAGTTCACCGTCTGCTTCGCCAAGGAGATGCACGAGCACCGAATCCGCGTCACGGCGGTTTGTCCGGCAGGCGTCGCCACCGACCTCTACGGCCTGCCGCCCCGCTGGCAGCGAATCGGCATGCGGCTCGGAGCCTTGATTTCGGCCGACAGGTGCGCCCGCCGCGGGTTGCACGCCTTGTGGCGCGGGCGCCGCACCTGCGTCCCCGATTGGTGGAACCGCATCGCAATCCCCGTCTGCAAGCTCCTCCCCCTGTGGCTCCTCCGCCCTATCCGTAAATCCACTTTGAAGTTTCAGAAATAGCCCTCTGCGATTGATTTGCAGAGCCTTCCACGCAAACACGGCTCATATCCGCGAGCAAATATCGGCGCAACAAAAAAACCTTTGCTTTTCAGCAAAGGTTTCTGTCGTCGTGGCCTGTCGGGGAGATTTGATGCCAGCCCCGCGACACCCATTTGGACGGGCCTCTGCTCCCAAATCATCCATACACAACGATTTGCGCTACAATTTACAACCACTTCGCGCACAAAATACGGATTTGTGATTCGCGTTGCGCCATTTTGCGACATTCAAAAATATTTTCTTCCTATATTTGTGTGCAAATTGTGCACACACAAATGAACTACTCCAAGGACGGTATAACCATCGCGGCGATGCTTGATACCCGCAGGGCAAAAACTACGGGCGAATATCCCGTAAAGATTCGGGTTACCTATCGCCGTGTTCGGTCATACTATGCTACCGGAAAAAATCTGCTGAAAGAAGATTGGGAACGGCTCGGCTCCACACGCCAACAAACTCTTCTTGCTGTTCGCAAAGACATAGAAAACAGCTTTGAACTGGTGCGTCAAGCCGCAGAGGATTTGGCGTTCCGGGGCGAATTCTCCATATCGGGCCTTAACGACCGTCTTAAATCAGCATCTTCGGCTTCGCTGCAACGATCGTTCGAGAATAAAATCGAAACCTTGAAACAACGTGGCCAGATAGGAACGATGATGATTTATGAAAATGCGCTCAAAGCGGTTTTACGTTTTTCGCCTCATCCCGTCAGATTCGGTGAGGTCAGCGTGTCTTGGCTGAAAAGGTTTGTGGATTTCCTACGTCAGGAGGGAAAATCACAGACAACCATTGCAATAACCCTGCGGCATATCAGAGCCGTCATAAACGACGCCAAAAGAGAGGGAACAATCAAAGAATCCCAATATCCGTTCGGCCATGGCCGCTATGAAATACAAGAGGCGGAAGGACGCAAGATGGCCCTTACATTGGAACAGATAGGCCAAATCGCAAGATATGAAGACGGCCACGAAGCCACAGCCAAATATCGCGATTACTGGCTTTTTCTCTACCTATGTAACGGCATCAACGTAGCCGATTTCGTAAAGCTGAAGTTCCGCGACATTGTGGACGGCGAAATATGCTTCGTCCGCCAAAAGACAGAGCATACAACCAGAATGCGCAAGGAAATCCGGGTCATCGTGACCGACAGGATGCAGTCCATTATTGACCGCTGGGGCAATGTTCCGGCACCGGATCACTTCATTTTTCCAATACTGGAAGGTCGGGAAGATGCCCTTACATTAAAACATAAGACACAATATTTGATTCGTGCCATCAACAAACGAATGTCTTCAATCGGCACGGCTCTCGGTATCGGCAAAATTTCGACCTACACCGCCCGGCATTCATTCGCCACGGTGCTCAAGCGTGCCGGAGCCAACATTGCCTATATTTCCGAATCACTCGGCCACAGCGACCTCAAAACGACAGAGAACTATCTTGCCAGCTTCGAGCGCGAAGAACGGCAGAAAAACGCGGAACTGCTTACATGGTTTTAGAATGCGCTCCTTTTCTTTGAGCACTTCGGGCCAGCCCGCATGCGGCATCTTCCAAAGACTGCCGGCTCGACCGGGCATTCCGTTCGACCCACAATTCAAGGTCCTGCGGTAAAAACGACAACTTACGATTGATTTTGTACGAAGGTATTTCATCCCGGTATGTCAGATTTTTAAGATGCCCCATGGAAATGGATATGCCCTTATCGGAGAGGAACGAAACGGCATCTTTCAAAGACAGCCATTCCTTCCGCACTTTATCCTGAGTTCCGATTTCATTCAGAGCCTTTTTGGCGCCCTCGTATGCCGCCTCGGCAAGCATCTGCTTGAAGGCGTTTCCCGAAATCATCATAATATTGTCTTCCATACTCAAATACAAAAGCAGTCCGTCTATTTGTTGTCCGAACGTTTTCGTGGATTTGCACCACAGAACCGACACGCGTCTTGCACCGTAGCCCTTGAATGACAAATTGCCGAATCTTTCCGTTTCTCTTTAGATGCATTCAGCCGCAACCGCGTCTGCTTGATACGATGCCGTCTTATCCCGTCGAAAAGAATCTTCAGCTCCTCCCGGTTCAAATCGGAGGTGAAAAATGTCCGGTCATCCTCCGGAGTAAATCCCCGCAACCCTCGTTTTGCTTCCATTGTTGCAATCCGAAATTTAACAACATGAATCCTTGATTTGTCAAAGATTAAAAAGCCAGCTTATCTCTTTCCACTCCTCGGCTGTCAACAGCCCGCCTTTCCGGTCCAATTCGGCCCGTTGGGCCTCGTGCTGTTTCTCCTCATCCTGTTTTCTTTTTCGTTCGATGGCAGCAAGGCGTCCGGCCCGAAACTCCAAAAACGCCCGCAATGCCCCGGTTATCACCATCGGGTCAACCGCCCCATAGAACCGTCCATATTTACCCGCCTTGAACTGCTGAAAAAAGAGCATCAGCTCGGACAGCTTCAAATAGCCGAAATTATCAGCGACGACAGCTGTAACAGCGTCCACAATTGCCGAATACTCCGCTTTCCCTTTCACGCCGCAGAATACCACCAGATCGGTTAACTGAACGTCCAACCATGAATCGGCCGCCTCGGGCGAATACGCCTTGCAGACATCGAACAGCGTGGGCACATCCCCCGTAAAACATCGGTCCACATGGATAGCGCAATAACGCTGTACGTCCGGGTTAAAACGGGTCAGCAATTGCATCGTCGTACTGCCCCACTTCTCGCGCTTTTTCGCGAGCGAGACGCTCTGCAACACGTTCTTGGCACCGATGCAGGACCTCGGCGTTGGTAATGTCTCCATTACTTGCCCTATGTGCTGAGGATACTTCATTGGAATTTCTGTTTTTACGCAACCAATTGTTGAAATGCCGCCTGCAATCCCGCTTGTCTTTTTCGGTATCGCCTCGCTGCAGCAACTCGACAGCGAATTCGTCGATCTTGGACAACACATAATCCATTCTGAGATGCCGGTTCACACAAAGAACCTCGAGCCAGTACGGATCACTTTTGAGGTATTCCGCTACCTGGTCGATGCGGATATACTCGACAGCGTTGGCTGAAAGTCTGGCCGGCTCTTTTTCTTTTTCCGCGCAGCTTTTTTCTTTTTCTGAGATAAACTTACTAAGCGTCGCATCCCAGGCATCATCGTTTTCCCCCTCATACGCGCGTGGTGGTGAAGAAGAAATAGAGGATAATATAGATATATTATCTTTTGTTTCCTTTGTGGTATTACTGCATGCAGAAACTGCCGCTGAACGTGGTTTTCTGCTGCCATTAACCGAGTTTCTGCTGACAGAAACCAATAAATGAGGCAACTCACGGTCTATAAGTCTCCGACTTGTGATCTCGAAATAACGTCGCTGAATCCCTCTGCTGGTTAAGATTCCGGCCGTGTTAAACAGCGTTTCATCAAAGAAACCCCACTGAACCAAGCGGGAAATAATCATATCCAGAAGGGCGGCGCTTATCCCCGGAAGATCACGCAAGAACTTCAAGCGCAACCGCACATTCCACTCTATGAAATATCCCTTACGATATATCGCACAGAGCAGTTTGATGGCTACAATTTCGCCTTTCAATCCGAATTCGCCCGTCACAGGTACGATCTTATCGTCCTCGAAAAAATCCGTATTCAAAGGGAAATAATCCAATCCTTGTTTCCTGGGCCTTGCCATTATAACCTTATTCTTTCCTTTTCGCAACCAACGTCAGCAAATTATCGCACCGCTTGCTACCCCCAGCGTTGCCGAACTCTTCCATGCGTGTCATTGTTCGGTGGTTAGCAGTTGAACGCGATGTTACAAGCACATCTGCCAAAGTGCATTCGCGTTCTTGTTCGTCGGCCCTCGGCACCGCTCCGACGCGCGGAATATGCACCACCGCTGGCCGTAATTGGACCTGATTATTTCGTATTCCACTCGTCTTCCTCGTTGAATCAGTCAATTTCTGGACATGATAACATTGTTACCCCAGCCCCCAAGGATTAGAAATGCCGTAATCCCTGAAAACTCTTTCGATACCGCAGCGCTCGAATTCGGTATGAATCACGTTGCCGTCGGCCCGATACCACAATGCCTGCGGCGAAAGACCGCCCAACCCTCTGCGTAAATCCTCGCGGAGCTTAATGCCGATACGCCCGGGCAATTTATCGGCCTGGTTCAGCCCTTTCCGAAAAGCATTTGCTTGAATCTGTTTGTCTGTCATATCTGTTTGATGTTATTTTAACCTCCATTCATTTGGCTTTTACCCCATTTTTTGCATATCTTTACATTGTTTCACCTTAAAATGGGCTTTAACTTTATTGCTGCCATTGGTTTGATGATGCAAATATAGATAATTTATTATTCAGAGCAATATTATATGAATAAAAAAATAATCAAGATCGGAGTAAAAGAGAGACTTGATTTAATAATCAAAGAGTTAGGAATATCAGGCAGAACCTTTTCGAGGGAATGCGGATTCTCAGAAAGTTATTTCGCATCGATAAACGATGGAATAGGCGCAGACAAGTTGAATAAGATATTATCTACATACCCGCAATTCTCGGCACATTGGCTGATAACCGGCGATGGGGAGATGCTGACCGGAAAGGACAATACCAACCAAATAAAAAATGATATGACCCAAAAATTTTTCGATGAATTGGAACAGCGGAACAACCAATTCAATGAATTGCTGGAACAGAACAGCCGTTTGATATCAGTCATTGAGAATATGACCGGAACGTCCTCAAAGCAAAGCCATGTCGGCTAATTCCATTAGGAAAGCAAAGTAATATTAAAGGTAAAAAAATTAATCCAAAAGAGCAAAAACAGCTTCAAATAAAATTTGAAGAAGCGATATTCAAGTAATAATAACTCTTATTGTCTCGCAAACACGGAAACACATTAGAAGACATGGGTATCCGTTAAAATATCCAATCAAAAACAGATAGCTTTGAATGGCAAGCTACTTTGAGCGCGGCTGCATTCCGAATTAAAGAACTTCAAAAATAACCTGAATGAAAAAACTACTGCTTTTCGCGGCCCTCGCCGCTACGCTGACCGGTTGCTCGTATCCTGCATATGATACATTATACTACACGGATTTCATAAGATATGCCAATAGCGGTATATTCGTATCTTCCATTACAGACTATGCAGGTTCACCCTATGTTGCAATGGGCGATATTGCAATTCAAGCATTCGATTCGGGTGATTTCAATACTGCGCCACTTGATCCGCAACAAATCCTCGACAAAGTGGTTGTTGCAGCCAAACAGAAAGGAGCGAACGGAATAATCGGCTATTCATCGCACTATACGCCCGGCAGTAAATACAGCAGAGGATATTGGTATGCTTCCGGCGTCGCTGTTCATTTTGAAACGATGCCGACTATTCCCTCTGACATTAATATTTCTGCCGCTCAAGGAAAGAATATCTATCCTATCGAGTATCTGGATACCCAAAAGGCAGAAATCACACAACAGACCGTAGATTATCTGATTGCAAATAAAATGCGATTTATAGAATGGACGCCAACAGATGGCGACTTATATTTCGATATAGCGGAAAAGCAACACATCCCAGAAAAAGAATTCGATGAAAAGTATGGTGACGACACCCGTTATGCTATTGAAATGATGTATAAGGATGCAAAGAAAGCCCAAAGGAAAGCTAAAAGAAACCAGGAATAAGTCATCTTTGCCTCAGCCTCATGCAGGGGTAGACCTATAAAGAAGCCAGGATTTTTCCCGGCTTCTTTATTTCTACTCTCGGCAAAAAAAGCTGTTTCTTCTTGATAAGTCACGTTCCCGTCGAAATCTTTGCATCGTAAACCTGTGATGAGACAGGTCACCGAACATAGGACGACGGACGAAACATACAGATGTTTCATAGGCTATTTGTTGGTGGCTGTCTGCATAAGCAGACAGCCATTTTTTGTGACGGCGCAAAAAAACATTTTATTATGAATCAGAACAATACTCCCAAATCCCAGCGCCGCGGCGGCAAACGCGACGAATCGAAGATCACTGTCGGCTACACCCGTCAAGAGTTGTACAAAACGATTCTTTCGATAAAGCGCAAATGTGAAAGTACATATTTTAATACCGAAAATTTGGATAATGTGCCAAACGTGCTGACCTTTGCGACAGACGCTTGTAGAGACGCAAGCCACACCTGACACAGAACGAAATAACACATTGTTACAAGTTGGGTCGCGGTCTGTCTGCGTAAGCGGGCAGACCTTTTTATTGCGGATGTAATGATACATTCCAAATCATATAGTACGAAAAAACATGAAAGAGAAAATTCTCGCAGCACTGAAAACCAAGTATGCAAACTTGGGGTTCGGACTGAAGGCTCTCGACGGAATGGCCGCCGTTTTGGCAAAAACCGTCACCGATGAATCGCAGCTCGAAACCGCAGTCAACGGGGTCGAAGAAATCCTCAAAGTTTTTCAAGCCGACGCAGACCGTGCACGTACCGAGTACAACACACTGAAAAGGCAGTATGACGAACTGAAAGCAGGGGCTGAGACGCCACCTGCCAACGGGGGCGGACAAGACAATAAAAACGAACCCGACAAGACTTTCGACGCCGAGGCATTCAAAACCGACTTACTGAAAAAGATTCGCAAGAAACAGGCTGCCGCGGCACAACAATCCCGACATGCCGCGCAAAAAACTGCCGACATCGCATCGAAAGCAACCGAATTCGGAATTCCCCCAAAAATCGTCTCCAAGCTCACTATCGTTCAGGACATGACGCTCACACTTGAAGTTTTTTCCAACGATAGCAGCACTACAGGAGGAGGTTTCAGGAAACGCAACATCACGTCCAAAGAAACCCCACCGCGGCAGTGAACATGAATATCTGTACCCCGTCGTTCAAAAATGCAAAGAAGTAACGCCATTCCGACAGCCATTTGTTGTCGGAACTAACCCGAAACTTTTTTGACGTGAACGGTGAAACTCTCAACACAGAGGAGAAAATCCCCTGCACTTTTTCAAATATCAAAACCTAATTCCAAAAGTATCAAACACTATGGCAAGCAAACAATTTGTAGGACTGGAGGCCGTATATGTCGGTGCTCCCCTGTCCAAAGGAGTAACCGATGAGAGCGCCGCTGCGCTTATCGCGAAATTCAAAAGAACGGCCCAGCCGCTCAACGGAGGTATCACGTTCAACTTCTCGAACCCCAACAGCAACAAATGGCACCGGGAAGGCGAAGCCGATCCGTTCGTGTCTCTGCGCGACCCGACCTCCGGCTCGAAAGAAGTCACGTGGAATATCGTTGACTTCGACGACGAAACGCTGGCGTTTTACTTCGGGACTACGGAACCGGACACGGGCAAGCTGTACGAAGGCGAGAAGGCATTCGTTTTCGTCTCGAAAACCGATGCAAGCATCGCATTCGCACGTCTCAAATTCACAGCAACGCTCAGCGGTGGTCTGAACACCAGCGACCCGCTTCAGATTGCGGTGACGGCAGACGTCCTTGCACCTACGCAGGGCGGCAAGGCCTGGTGGCCCATCCCGACGCCGACGTTCGAGGAGGCCGGAACCGAGCCCGAAGCCTAAACGGTTTCATATCGACCTCGTAATTTGAATTTCCATCCCGCAGAAAGCTTACGACTTGCATCCCGGAGCGAGACCGGGGCGGGAACAAATCAATACCATAGCAGCAAACAAAATGAACAAGCCTGACAAGCGGGCGCTGAGCACATTACTTGAGCAGCCCGAATCATTCAACATCGAAACCATGGACGGCACACAAAAGACATTGTTCATGTATCCGTTCCAACTGGGGCGCCTGGCAATGATAAGCCAACGGCTGATTGACCTTGATCTGACGCTGATGGACAAAGAATCCGACGTCGTACAGAAGATGTGGCAGGTATGCGCCGATAAACCGCGGAAAGTAGCCGAAATAATCGCATTGGCCACGCTTCGGACCAAACAAGAAGTAGACGAACAGCTGGAAACACGTGTCGACGAACTGCTCTGGTCCCCGTCCATGGACACGCAAGCCTATTCCAACCTGCTCTACATCATTATCTTTCAATCATACTACGCGGATTTTTTGTCAGCTATCCGCTCGGTAAGAACGCTGCGGGTAACAATTTCCCAACCGACCGCAGCGGAACGGATAGCACCTATGGAGGACGCAGTATTTGGGGACAGGTAGATACGATTGCCGAGCGGTACAAGTGGACGCTCGACTACATTCTTTGGGGTGTATCATGGGCCAATGTCCAACTGATGATGGCCGACGCACTCCGCATCGACTATAAAAGCAAGGACGAGGATAAAAAGGAGCTTGGGATGCCGAATACTATCGACTTGGGCAGACCCGGAGCAATGAATATGTTAAAACGGTTAGCTGGAGCATAAATATATGGCAGGAATAGATTTAACGGCAGGTCCCGACATTTCGGACGCCGCAAAGAAACTCGAAGAATTACGGGAAGCCGCAAAGATGGCCGCGACGAGTGTAGCCGGGGATATAAACGCCACGAAAGCTGTTTTCGACGCCCTTCAAACAAGGGTAAACGCAGCCAAAGATGCCGTCAAGCGAGCCCAATCTGAAATCGGCGCAAATAAAGAATGGATTCAGCAGCTCAAAGCACAAGCAGCCGAGGTGCAAGAAACTCTTTCGACAGCACCGGCCAACGCCACCAAAAAGGCTGTTCAGAAGGAGATTGACAAAATTAACTCAGCACTCAACGAAGAGTTGGGGCTTCTTGAATTCAACAAGCAGAGACTTCAGGAATACAATCAAGAACTGGCACAAAACCAAAAAGTGCTTAAGATGGCCCAAACGGAGTTCAAGGCTTACCAAAGCGCTCAGAAGGATGCTGAAACGACCTACGTTGCCATTCCGGCCCAAATGACGAATATTCGCAACGAAATGGCACAGCTGGACATGGCCGGACAAAAGAATTCCGCACGATACAAAGAGTTGCAAAATGAACTCGGCCTTTTAGGCACCGCATACCGCAAGGTTCAGTTCGAGCAAAACGCCCTTTCAACGGGTGCGGCCCAATGGGCAGGCATTCAATCTGCGCTGCAAGGCGTCATAGGAGGTTTTTCAGCCTATCAAGGCATCCTTGGATTGGCGTCTATCAATTCCGAGAAGTTGGTGAAAATTCAAACCCGCTTACAATCCGCCATGAGCATCGTCTCGGGCATGATGCAAGTCTCGAATACCTTACATGCGACCTCGGCTGCCCGTATGACCACACTCTCGAAAGTCACAGAATTGTGGACAGCGGCCAACAAGCAGGTAGCTACCGGTCTGATTCGTGTAGGCATCGGCGCAAATACCGCACGAATTGCTGCGATAGCCCTGAATGGAGCCCTCACAATGGGTGTCGGTACCGCTATAACCCTCCTCATCGGTTGGATCTCCCAACAAGTCGACAAGTACCACGAAGCCAAGAATGCCGCCGAGGAATCGGCCAAGAAGCAACGCGAAGCGTTCGAGAGCTATGCATCGTCCGTAGGGTCAAATGCCAGCGGCACTATCACCAAGTTCGAGGCTCTGAAACAGAAGTATAACGATTTAGGCGATTCTTTGTCGGCTAAAAAGAAGTTCATCAAGGAAAATACCGACGTGTTCAAGGAGTTGGGAGTTAAGCTCAACAATGTGAACGATGCCGACAATCTGTTCATCAACAATTCCGAAGCGTTTGTCGCTTCTGTCGACGCCCGGGCCCGTGCCACCGCAACGATGGAAGTTGCGGCCGAAAAGTATAAGGAAGCTTTCAAAAAGATGCTGGAAGCAGAAAATGTAAGAGATACGCAGAAAGAATTAGAAGAAAGCGGCTATACCAAAATTGTTCAATCGGGAGGATTGAATGTACTGGACGATAAGCAAAGGGATGAACTCAACAAAAAGATTAAGAGAGATAAAAAGGTAAAAAGGCTTTATGCGGCCCTGCCGCATATTTCCGACCCGGGAGTCAGGAAAATTGTATCGGACAAACTTTCCGAAAGGAAAAAAGAAATAGTAAAAGAATTTCTGAACAGTGTTATTGAAGATTTAGAGGAACAGGCAAAAGTCGCAGAAAAAGAGGGCTCTCAAGCTTCCGTTACTGGTTATAAATTCAACGAAGCTGCGCGCAGCAGGCTGAGAGATGCCGGTATCACAACTACAGCTGACGATGAAGCCGCCAAAAAGGCTCAACAGGCAGCAGAAAAGCGGACCCAGGCCCAGGCAGATGCGCAGAAGAAGTTGGCAGAAATTATTGCTTCCGGAGAGTTGGCGCTATGGCAGTCTCAGATCGACTCGATGAATGAGGGGCAGGAAAAAGAGCTGGAACAACTTGACTTGAACACCCAAAAAAAGATTGACGCTATTCTTCAGGAACGGGAAAAGGAGCTTGAAGCCTATAATAATGCGCAAGGATTATCCGGAGAAAAAACAGCCACAGCTCTATCGGATGACAGAGAAAAGGAATATGCGGAACGCATAAAGAATACATCGGATACTGCTGCGGCCCAAAGGATTGAAATTGAAGATAAATATACAAATAAGGTCAATAGCAAAAAGGAGCAAGAAGAAAAAGACTGGAATGAATATTTGCTCAAATACGGCACTTTCCGCGAAAAATTCCAAGCTACGAAAGACAAATACGACAAACTGATTTCCGAAGCAAAAACCGAAGGTGAAAAAAAATCGTTCGAGACTGAACGGGACACCGAACTGGCAACATGGGAGGTCACCATGTCGGAGTGGGCACAAGGACTTGCAGCCAAAACACTCGAAGAACTCGAACGATTAACACGCGAAGCCAGGAAGCAATTGGAAGAAGCGCAGAATGCGTTCGATTCCCTCGGCTCTTCCGATACACCGGAAGCCAAAGCGTATTTGCAAACGATCAATAGCCTTAACGCAAAGATTGCTTTGCTGGAAAGCCAAACCAAAGACGCAAAAGAAGCGGTAACAGACAACAACTGGACAAAAGGAGCCCAACTGCTAAACGAAATATCATCGACAGCTCGCGAAGCAGCAGGCGCATTAGAGGAATTCGACGAAGGACTTGGACAAGTTGTCACATTCATTGCGACACTCGCAAGCGCTGCCAAGAATCTCATCACAACAATTCAAGGAGTAACCTTGGCATCATCTGCTGCCGGTGCAGCGATGACTTCAATGGAAAAGGCCAGCGTTATTCTTGCGGCTATATCAGTAGCATTTCAGATAATGCAAGCCGTGTTTTCACTCCTCAACAGGGAAGACCCTGTCGCCAAAACCCGCCAAGCATTTGCCGAATTAAATGACGAAATCATACGGCTGAAAAGAGAAGCCGCAATCAATAGTTTTGAAGGGACCATATTCGGAGATAACGCCTACGACAATGCCATCAGCAATATGAAAGTGGCTACAGAGGCATTGGATCGATATAATCAAGGATTAGAAAATATCCGCCAGCGAGGGGAAGAGGTTATCGGAGATTCAAGATTTGCCGATGAAAGCCAGCAAACAGGAATGGGCAATTTGTATCGTATGCCCAAATCGTGGGATTCGGCAGCAGAATCCATTGCGAACATGCAGGTGCAAACCAGACATTCCACATGGTTCCGGAGCGCTAAATACGATTCCTTGGGAAATTTATTGCCTCAACTATTCACGGACGGGCAATTGGATATGGAAGCGTTGAAAGAGTTCCAAGGCTCCGATTTATATAACAAAATATCAGAACAAAACCGGGATTTAATCGACGGTCTGATAGATAATTGGGAGTTATACGAAGAGGCGCTTGAAGCTGTCCGCGATTACCTTTCCGATTTATTCGGAGATTTGGGAGGTACAATGACGGATGCTCTTGTAGATGCTTTCGCAAATGGAACAGATGCAGCCAAGGCATTTTCAGACAGTATTTCTGACATGCTGAAAAAACTTGCGAAACAAATGATACTATCGACGTTCCTTACTCCCATATTTGAAAAAGCCCAAAAGCAGTTAGAAGGGGTCATGGCGGAGAATTTGACGGACGAAGCCCGATTTGCCAAGTTTGCTGATATTATGAAGGATTTAACCAATGAGGCTTTGGCTGCACAAGATAATATATTTGCCCTATTAGACGCTTTTGAAAAAGCTGCCAAAGAAAATGGATTTGACATATTTGGGGATGATTCTGCCGGTGCTCAATCCTCGTCTGCACGCGGGTTCCAAGCCATGTCGCAGGAAACAGGTACCGAACTGAACGGCAGATTTACCACCATTCAAAGCAAGGTGACAGACATTCGCGACTACGTATTGATGCTTACAGCCAACGGCACCCAGCAACTCTATGAGACCATCAATATCCGCGATATCATGATTCAGCTACGGGGTGACGTCGCCGACATCCGGGGGTATACCCAAGTATTGCCCGCCATGAATGACACGCTAACCTCCATGAACCGTAAACTTGATAATTTGTAGACTATGAGAAACGATTTGGTCAGCATAAACGGCAAATTACTCTCGACGATGGGAGTGACCCTCCTTGCAGGAGCGTATTCCGCCTTGATGACCCCGGCGCCGCTGAAAGATTTTGTCGAAAATGAAGACCCGCTCAAGGATGGGACCGATGTTCTGTCACCAAGCAATGGCGGGTCCTTATTTCCCCGCATCAAAGAACGCGACGTCACACTCACGTTCTTAATTCAAGGAGAGAACGAAGCAGAATTCAAACGAAATTATGCCGCGTTCGTAAAGGAACTATATGGCGGGGATATAAACTTGTTCGTCGACGATCTGAACAGATACTTCTACCTTATTTATTGCAATTGCACGCA
>Ga0073907_1002663_pt1 | contig 17449 bp, 21 predicted proteins | sample GluameincwithD2O_FD_65483 | JGI IMG/M metagenome (GOLD analysis project Ga0073907, IMG submission 65483) | Mouse cecum microbial communities from Vienna, Austria - Glucosamine amended microcosms incubated with D2O | ecosystem: Host-associated > Mammals > Digestive system > Large intestine >... | reverse complement strand
TTCCTCAGCTCCGGCGGGGCTACCTCAGCCTGGAGGGGGGCCACCGGCTGGGACTGTGCGGCACGGTCTCCCTGGAGGACGGGGAGGTGCGCACCCTGCGGCGGCTGTCCTCCGCGGCCATCCGGGTGGCCCGGCAGGTCCCCGGGGCCGCCGGTGAGGTGCTCCCCGGGCTGTGCCGGGAGGGCGTTTTGCGCAGCACCCTGATTCTGGCCCCTCCAGGCCTGGGGAAAACCACCCTTCTGCGGGATTTGATCCGCTGTGTCTCCGAAGGGGAGGGGGCGGTTCCCCTCCGGGTGGGGCTGGCGGACGAGAGGGGGGAGGTGGCGGCGCTGGCCCAGGGTCTCCCTCAGCTGGCGGTGGGCCGGCGGACCGATGTGCTGGAGGGCTGTTCCAAGGCCCGGGGGCTGCTGCTGCTTCTGCGCTCCATGAATCCTCAGGTGCTGGCCATGGACGAGATTACCGAGCCGGAGGACATAGCCGCCCTGGAGAGCGCCGCCGGGTGCGGCGTGACTCTGCTCGCCACCGCCCACGGGGAGCGGCGGGAGGACCTGCGGCGGCGTCCCCTCTACCGCAGCCTGCCTCAGTTTATGGAAAAATTGGTCCTCATTCACAGGCAGGAAGGGATACGGACCTATCAAGTGGAGGAACTGCTATGAAACGACTGTTAGGAATTTGTATGCTGGCCGGGTGCGCCGCCTGGACGGGCTTTCGCGCGGCCCGGGACCTGCGCCGCCGGGAGCGGACTCTGGGCGAGCTGGAGCAGGGGCTGGCCCTGCTGTCCCGGGAGCTGGGGCTGGCCGCTCCTCCCATGGACGAGCTGCTGGCAAAGCTGGCGGGCCAGAGCGCCGGCGCGGCCCGGACGCTCTTTCAGGAGGCCGGGAAAGCCTTGGAGCAGCTGGACGTGCGGTCCTTCTCGGAGGGCTGGGCCATTGTGGTCCAAAACCTGCCGGATTTGCAGCGGGACAGCCGGGAGGTGCTGGCGGGGCTGGGTCAGGTACTGGGCAGCTACGGCGGCGGAGAACAGCGGCAGGCCCTGGACGCGGCCCGGAAGGAGCTAGGGCGGCTGCGGGAGGCGGCCCGCGCCGAGTGGCAGCGCATGGGCCGGGTCTATCAGGCCATGGGCCTGTCCGGCGGGGCGTTTTTTCTGATTTTACTGCTGTGAATGGGATGTGACATACCATGGATGTAGACCTGATCTTCAAAATTGCGGCCATCGGCATTCTGGTGGCGGTTCTCAACCAGGTACTCAGCCGGGCGGGCCGGGACGAGCAGGCCATGATGACCACCCTGGCCGGACTGGTGGTGGTGCTGATGATGGTGGTGCAGGAGATTGCCAGACTCTTCGACATGGTAAAAGCCCTGTTTGGGCTATAATGGGCCATGGAGGGGATGGTACAGGTGGCCGCCCTGGCGGCGGCGGCGGTTCTGTGCGGCGCGGTGCTCCGCCGGGGCGGCGGGGAGTTTTCCCTGCTTCTGGTGCTGGCGGCCGGGACGTGCATCCTGCTGCTGGCGATGGAGCCGCTGTCCCAGGTGGTGGAGAGCATGGCCCGGATTGCCCGGCTGGCCCAACTGGACGGAGGTCTGGTTCTGCCGGTGATGAAAACCGTGGCCATTTCAATTTTGACCAAAATTACGGCGGAAATCTGCAAATCCTCCGGTGAGGGCGGGATCGCGGCCTTTGTGGAGACAGCGGGAACGGCGCTGGCTCTGGCGGTGGCCGCGCCTCTGGCGGAGGGAGTGCTGGAGCTGATGGCGGAGATGCTGCTATGAGAGTTTTTTTCACAATCTGCCTGCTGTGCCTGGTTCTGTGTCCCGGTGCGGCGGCGGCGGAGCCGGAGATTCCCGGTCTGGACCAGCTGTGGGAGACGGCCCAGGGCTACGGGGTCACGGAGGGGGAGGACCTGGAGGGGGGGCTGTCCAACCTGTTTCAGGACGCATGGAGCAATCTGGGGGACCTGCTGCGCCGCAGCGCCGTCACCGCCGGAAAGCTGCTGGCCATCGCGGCCCTGTGCGCCCTGGCCCGGGGCGCGGGAGAGGACAACCTCCAGGCGGTGGAGATCACCGGGGCCCTGGCCATCACCGCCCTGACTGTGAGCGACATGGGGGCCATGATCGGCCTGGGCCGGGACACGATCGGCAAGATGAACATTTTTTCCGATGTGCTCCTGCCGGTGATGGCGGTGCTCACCGCCGCCACGGGACAGGCCACCGGCGCGGCGGTCCGCCAGGGGGCCACCATGCTGTTTGTCCAGCTGCTGCTGTCCCTGGTGGACGGGGTACTGATCCCCCTGATCTACGCCTATATGGCGGTGTGCTGCGCCCAGGCGGCGGTGGACAGCCCGGGGCTGGGGAAGATCGCGGCCCTGCTGAAGGGGGCGGCGCAGGGCCTGCTCACCGGGGTGCTGCTGGCCTTCGTGGGGTATCTCACCGCCAGCGGCGCCATCGCCGGCACCGCGGATGCGGCGGCCATCAAGGCGGCCAAGCTGGCCATGGGGCGGATGATCCCCGTGGTGGGGAGCATTTTGGCGGACGCGGCGGAGTCGGTGCTGGCGGGGGCCGGGATTTTGAAGGGAACCGTGGGGGCGGCGGGGCTGCTGGTGGTACTGGCCATCTGCATTACCCCCTTCCTGCGGCTGGGCCTGCACTACTTAACCTACAAGGTGGCCGCGGCCCTCACCGCCACCATCGCCAGCCCCCGTCTCAGCCAGCTGGTGGACAGCATCGGCTCCGCCTTTGGCCTGGTGCTGGGAATGACGGGGGCCTGTGCCCTGCTGCTGCTGTTCAGCCTGGTGTCGGCGGTTACGGCGGTGGCTCTATGATGGGTCTGCTGCGGGACTGGCTGCTGGGGGTAACGGCGGCGGCCCTTCTGGCCGCCCTGGCCCAGAGCCTGATGCCCCCGGGACCGGTGAAAAAGGCCGGGGGGCTGGTCTGCAGCCTGGTGCTGCTGTGGGCGGTGCTCTCCCCCCTGGCGGGGGGGCTGGACCAGCTGCCTCCCCTGCCCGCCCAGGATTATCTGGAGCAGGTGGAGCTGCGGGCCCGGGAATTGCAGGAGCAGGTCCAGGAGCAGCGGAAAGCCGTCATAGAGGATGAGCTTAACGCATATATTCTGGACAAGGCGGCGCAGCAGGGGATTGTGTGCCAGGTACAGATTACGTGCCGGGCGGGAGAAGAGGGGCTGTTTGTCCCGGCAGAGGCCCAGCTCTCCGCCCCGGAGGAGGCATGGCCCCAGTTGAGCCGGATTCTGACAGAGGATCTGGGAATTCCGGCCCAGCGTCAAACCTATGAAAAGGAGGCGGCGTCGTGAAGTTGAAATTGCCCCCGTGGAGCCGGAGCGGGTGGGGCGTTGTAAAAAAGTACCAATATGTACTGCTGGTGGCCCTGGTGGGGGCGGTGCTGCTGCTGATTCCCTCCGGGGAGAAGCCGGCGGAGACCGCCGCCCCGGAGGAGGGACAGCAGTTTCGTTTAGAGGAGCTGGAGAAGCGGCTGGAACAGGCTTTGGGGCAAATTGAGGGGGCCGGAGAGGTCCACGCGGTGCTGACGCTGAAAAGCGGCAGCCGGCAGGTCCTGGCCCAGGCTGTGGACCGGGACGGAAACGGCGGCAGCAGCTTCGCCCCGGTGACGGTGGGCCGGGGGGCGGGCAGCCAGGAGGTGGTTCCCCTCCAGACCCTGGCTCCGGAGTACCAGGGGGCGCTGATTGTGTGCCAGGGAGGCGGCGACCCGGCGGTCCGGCTGAACATACTCCAGGCAGTTTCCGCACTGACCGGACTGGGGGCCGATAAAATATCCATCTGCAAAAGCGGATAACAAGACCGCGGTAAATACAACAATTAGGAGGAATGAACATGAAAACAGGCAAGAAAAGCGGATTTTCCCAGCTGTGGCGGCGCAATGCGGTGGTAGCGGCCATCGCGCTGTTCGTGTGCGCAGCGGTGTATCTCAACTGGAGCTATGAGCAGCAGCAGGCGGAAACGGGCAAAACTCTGGGCGAGTCCACCATGGTGGACGGCAAGACCGGCGACGCGCTTCTGGGGGACGGCAAGACCCAGACCGGGACCACCGGAGCCCAGGACCCTGACGCCCAGCCCCAGGCGGACCCGAAAGAGGGCACGGCCACCTCTGCGCCGGTGAGCAGCTACTTCGCCACCGCACGGCTAAACCGCCAGCAGGCCCGGGACAGCGCTTTAAGTCTCTTGCAGGACGCCGCCGGGGAGGAGGCGGACCAGACCATGCGGGACCAGGCCAACGAGAGCATCCAGACCATGGCGGACTACACAGTAACAGAGGCCCAGATTGAAAACCTGGTGGTGGCCAAGGGGTATGCGGACTGCGTGGCCTTCATTGGAGAGGGGGCTTTGAGTCTGGCGGTGGCCGCGCCCGACGGGGGGCTGACCGATGTGGATACTGCCCGGATTGTGGACGTGGTGGGCCAGGTGAGCGAATTTACCGCCAGTCAAATCCACATTATTGAAGTGGAATAGTGTGAGATATTGTGCATTGCCTCATTCTGTAGTATAATAGCGTATCCCTTGACGAAATGAGGCTGTGCTATGAAAAAGAAACCAGCATTTCTTCTGTCCCTGTTTTTGGCTCTGACGCTGCTGCTCTCCGGCTGTGATTCCCAATACGGCGTCACAGTTGTTACAACGCCCCAAACTCCCGCCGCCTCGTCTGCGCCCCTGGCGCCGGAGGCGCCAAATCCCCCGGAGGCACCGGATCTTCCGGAGGCGCCGGACCAGGAGGGCTATTATTACGACCTGGAAAATGTTGTGCTCTACCTGTCCGTATATGGGGAGCTGCCCCCCAATTACATCACCAAAGCCGAAGCCCGGGAACTGGGCTGGGAGGGCGGTTCTGTGGAGCGCTATCTGGAGGGGGCGGCCATCGGCGGCGACCGGTTCGGCAACCGGGAGGGCCTGCTGCCCCAGGAGGACGGGCGGCGCTATACGGAATGCGATCTGAATACCGACGGAGCCAGTAGCCGGGGGGCGGAACGGCTGATCTTCTCCAACGACGGCCTCTGCTTTTACACCGAGAACCACTATGAGAGTTTTCTGGAGGTTTGGGTTGAGGATGGAGAGGTGGTACTGGGATGCGAACCATTCGTTTAGACTGCCGGCAGATGGAGGACCGGGAGCGTCTGCACGACTACCTGGCCCAAACGCTGGAGTTCCCCTCCTGGTACGGGCGGAATCTGGACGCCCTGTATGACCTGCTGTGCGATCAACTGCCGGTTTGTCTGATTTTTGACCATACGGAGGTCCTTGAAACCTACGGACAGGCCGCTCTGGAGATTTTCCGGGACGCGGCGAAACAAAACCCGGGGCTGGAGCTGGACTTTGGAAGCGAGACATCATAAAGCAGGGGAGGCTATAGTCCTCCCCTGCTTTATGAATGTATAATCCTCTTGACAGGGCGAAGATGTCTGTGGTATCATGATGTCAGACAACTCATTAAAATCAGACATCTACTTCAGGAGGTACATAACCATGCGCTCAGACGTTGTGAAAAAAGGAATCCCCGCGGCCCCCAACCGCTCCCTGCTCTATGCCCTGGGCTACACCAAGGAGGAGCTGGAACGCCCCCTCATCGGGGTGGTCTGCTCCTACAATGAAATCGTTCCCGGCCACATGAATCTGGACAAAATTGCCGGGGCCGTCAAGGCTGGAATTCGGGCCGCCGGAGGCACCCCGGTGGAATTTCCCGCCATCGCCGTGTGCGACGGCATCGCCATGGGCCATGTGGGTATGAAATACTCTCTGGTCACCCGGGACCTGATTGCCGACTCCACCGAGGCAATGGCAATGGCCCACCAGTTCGACGGCCTGGTCATGATCCCCAACTGCGACAAAAACGTCCCCGGCCTGCTGATGGCTGCCGCCCGGGTGAATATCCCTACCATTTTCGTCTCCGGCGGCCCCATGCTGGCGGGGACCCTGAACAACGGCCGGCGCACCTGCCTGAGCCATATGTTTGAGGCGGTGGGGGCCTACTACGCCGGCACACTGGACGAAGCCGGGGTGGAGGAGTATGAAAACAGCGCCTGCCCCACCTGCGGCTCCTGCTCCGGTATGTACACCGCCAACTCCATGAACTGCCTCACCGAAGCCATCGGCATGGCCCTCCGGGGCAACGGGACCATCCCCGCTGTCTGGTCCGCCCGGCTGCGGCTGGCCAAGCACGCGGGCATGAAAATTATGGAGCTGGTGGAAAAAGACATCAAGCCCCGGGATATTATGACCCAGGCCGCCCTCCACAATGCGGAGACCGTTGATATGGCCCTGGGCTGCTCCACCAACACCATGCTCCACCTGCCCGCCATCGCCCACGAGTGCGGCATTGAGCTCAGCTTTGATCTGGCCAACGAGATTTCCGGCAAAACCCCCAATCTGTGCCACCTGGCCCCCGCCGGAGACACCTATATGGAGGATTTGGAGCGGGCCGGCGGCGTGTACGCTGTGATGGCGGAGCTGGCCAAGGCCAATCTGATCGACACCAGCCTGCTCACCTGCACCGGCAAAACCGTGGCGGAAAACCTGGCCGGTGTGGTCAACCGGGACCCGGAAATCATCCGGCCCATCGAAAATCCTTACAGTAAAACCGGCGGCATCGCGGTTTTAAAGGGCAATCTGGCCCCCGACGGCTGCGTGGTGAAGCAGTCCGCCGTGGCCCCGGAAATGATGGTCCACCAGGGTCCCGCCCGGGTGTTCAACAGCGAGGAGGAGGCCATTGAGGCCATCTACGCCGGAAAAATCGTGGCCGGGGACGTGGTGGTTATCCGCTACGAGGGCCCCAAGGGCGGCCCCGGTATGCGGGAGATGCTCAACCCCACCTCTGCCATCGCGGGCATGGGGCTGGACAAAGACGTGGCCCTCATCACCGACGGCCGCTTCTCCGGCGCCACCCGGGGGGCCTCCATCGGCCACGTGAGCCCGGAAGCCGCCTCCGGCGGGACCATCGGTCTGGTGCATGAGGGGGACATAATTGCCATCGATATTCCCAACCGGACCATTACCCTGAATGTGCCGGAGGAAGAGCTATCCGCCCGGAAAGCCGCCTGGGTGTGCCCGGAGCCCAAGATCAAAACCGGCTATCTGGCCCGGTATGCCCGTCTGGTATCCTCTGCGGACCGGGGCGCTGTTCTGGAGTGATCCGGGGCCGCTTTGCGCCCAGCCCCAGCGGGCGGATGCACCTGGGCAACCTGTGGTCCGCCCTGCTGGCCTGGCTGTCCGCCCGGAGCGCGGGGGGCGAGATGGTCCTGCGGCTGGAGGACCTGGACCCGGACCGGTGCCGCCCCGCATACTGCGATCAGGTGATGGAGGATTTGGAGTGGCTGGGGCTGGACTGGGATAACCAGCCGGTCTATCAAAGCCGGAGAACCGAATTTTACCGGGAGATTTTCGCATCCTTTGAAAAACAGGGGCTTGTGTACCCCTGCTACTGCACCCGGGCGGAGCGGCTGGCCGTCTCCGCCCCCCACCTGTCCGAAGGGGTACAGATTTACCCGGGGCGGTGCCGGAACCTTTCGCCGGAGGAGCGGACCGTCCTGGCCAAGAGCCGCCGGCCCGCCTGGAGAATCGCCGTACCGGAGGAAGACGTGTCCTTTTGCGACCTGCTCTACGGCAGCTATACGGAAAACCTGGCCCGGGACTGCGGAGACTTTATTCTGCGCCGGTCCGACGGGGTGTACGCCTATCAGCTGGCGGTGGTGGCCGACGACTGGGACATGGGGGTCACGCAGGTCGTCCGGGGCCGGGACCTGCTCTCGTCCACTCCGCGGCAGATCTGGCTGTGGGAGCGGCTGGGGGGAGATCCGCCGGAGTTTGGCCATGTGCCCCTGCTGCTGGCCCCCGACGGACGGCGGCTGGCCAAGCGGGACCGGGACCAGGAGCTGGGCTGGCTGCGCCAGCGCTTCACCGCGCCGGAGCTTGTGGGCCGGCTGGCCCTCTGGGCGGGACTGCTGTCCGAATATGCGCCTGTCACCCCGGCGGAGCTTGTGCCGCTGTTTGACTGGGGAAAAATCCGGAAAGAGGATGTACGGAATGGAACTGAATCTTGATATTCTTCGTGAATTGTGTAATAATAGAGCCATCAAGTGGACCGCACACGTACTTACGCGCTTGCAGGAACGGAATATCAATCCCAGTGATATTAAACATTGCCTTGGGACTGGCCGCATAATTGAACAGTATCCTGATGATTACCCATACCCCAGCTGCCTTGTTCTGGGCAGCACAAAGGCTGGGGCAGCATTACATGTTGTGATCGGAGTCGGAGAAGGTTTTTTGTGGCTGATTACTGCTTATTACCCCGACCCGGACAAATGGAACGATGATTTTTCCATCAGAAAGGAGCGTTAGAATATGAAATGTTTCTTTTGCAAGGGTGAGCTGGAAAACAGTACAACAACACATGTCGTAACTCTTGCCGGATGCATCATTATTGTAAAAAACGTTCCCTGTGAACGTTGTGTACAGTGTGGCGAAACGTTCTTTTCGGATGATGTTACCGAGCGTCTGGAGCATATCGTGCAAAATCTCCGGGCTATTGTAACAGAAATCGCAGTTGTCAATTATACGGACCGCATTGCGTAATAAAAAATCCAGGAGGTCAATCCTCCTGGATTTTCTTATTATCCCGGCGGCCAGGTCATATCCCGGCCGGAGAGCACGTGGAAGTGCAGATGGTGCACGCTCTGCCCCGCCTGTTCCCCTACGTTGGAGACCACCCGATAGCTCTCCAGCCCAAGCTCCTGGGCCAGCTTGGAGATCACCGCGAATATGTGGGCCGCGACGGCGTTGTTTTCCTCGGTGATCTCGGACACAGAGGCGATGTGGGCCTTGGGAATGACCAGAAAGTGGGTGGGGGCCTGGGGGTCGATGTCGTGGAAGGCCATACAGACCGGGTCCTCATAGAGCTTGCTGGACGGAATCTCCCCGGCGGCGATTTTGCAGAATAAGCAGTCGGACATGGGTAAATAAACCTCCTTTATTTGGTGTTCAGGTCTATTGTACCGCATTTTTGGGGGATTGCAAGATTTACTTTCCTAGCGATTGCGATTCATGTCGAACACTGGTATAATAATTTGGGTTCTTCCCCGGAAAGGGGGTGAATGTCTTGGGACTTTTGATTGACTTCTTGGTGTCGGTAGGAGCGAGCATAGTTGGCAGCTATGTGAGCAAGTGGCTTAGCCGGCACCGCAAGAACCCATAAGCACAAAAACCCCCCGGAGGTGGCAGCCTCCGGGGGGGCTTTTGCGTGTCTGCCTTGGTTTTGATTGACTTCTGGCGATATTTATTATATCACCGCTCTTTATTATATGCAAGAGAAAGTTGTATTATTCCATATGATAGGGCACATTCCGCAGGTCATAGGTCTGGCCGCTGATGGTGATGGCCGTAACCTCAGCCGGGTCGATAATTTCCGCTGGCCAGTATATTCCGGTAAAGAAGCCGCTAATGTTGCCGCCGCCTCTGTAGCCGTGCATTGGGTGCATTGGGATGGTCTGTCCGTCTCTGGTTTGCAGGAAAACCTCCTTGTAGGAAATCCGGCTCCATTTCTTATTGTTATTACTCGTATTCGTATAAGTTTTTGGATCAAAGTCCTCTGGAGTACCGTCATAAAGCATATGGAAATTCACCGTCCGGGGCGAAATATACACGTTTGTAATCTGGGCGCCTACGCCGTCCTTCTGGAAGTGCTGATTCAGCTCGTACTGCCGTCCAGCGGCGGGAATTTTGACGGTATAGTTCCAGTCCTCCTGGGTGAAGTCCGCCAGCTCGCCGCCCTGATTCGCCAGAATGACCCGCTGAGGATGGAACTGCATGGACTCGCCGGGGCCTACAATTCCGACCTTCATATAGGGTGCTGAAGCGGTGCCGTTGTAGTCAATCCGGTAAAGTACGCTCATATGGTTGTCATTGGGATCGCCATCATCCAAAATTTCAAAGTCCGTGCCGAAGCCAAGTCCCATGCCGTGCCCGTTTTCATTCAGACGGACAAATTTCATGTGGAGCACCGCATAGTGGTCTCCGTCCTCCTCCAGCACCACTCCCTCCGGGGCGGTAATCTCACACAGCACGGCGGTATACCACAGGTCCGACACCACCTGCTTGATTTCCACAGTCCAGCCGTTTTCGTAGGTATGGGACTCCTCCACCACCACGGCCGCGGGCAGCAGCCGGGCCTCCTGCTCCGGCGTCAGGCCGTAATACTCCAGCATACGGGGGTCCAGCACACTGGTCTGGACTGCCGTGACACAGGTAATCAGAATCAGCGCCGCCGCGATAAAAATAACGGTACGTTTCAAATATTTCATCGGTTTTTTCTTCCCTTCTTCCGCCAGCAGGCGGTCCAGCATGGCCTGCTTCTGGGCTGGGGAGGGCTTCACCTGGTCCAACACCCGGCTCAAATCCCGTTCATCCATACTGCTTCACCTCTAGCACTTCCTTCAATTTCCGGCGGGCCTGGACCAGCCAGGTGCGAACGGTGGACGGGTTCTTCCCCATCAGCTGCGCGGTCTCCTGGGCGGTGTAGCCCTGGTAGTAGTGGAGATAGAGCACCATACGGTACTTCTCCGGCAGCTTTAGGATCAGCTCCCACAATTCCCCGTCCCGGGGCTGTTCCCAGGCCAGCGTGTTCAAAACCTCTTCGCTCTCCCGCCGGGTGCGCCACCAGTGGCTGAGCTGATTTTTGCACTCGTTGCGAGCGGTGACAATGAGCCAGGCCTTTTCGTGCCCCGGATCACGGAAAGGCTTGTTGTACTCCATCACCTTACGGAAAACCGTCTGGACGGCGTCCTCCGCGTCGGGCACGTTTTTGAGCAGGACCAGGCAAATCTGATAGACCATGTCCACGTGCCGCTGGTAGAGGCTGGCCACCTCCTCTTGGGTGCGGATGGAATCCACGGAAAACGCCTCCTTTCTGTTTCCTCTGTTTATAACACAATCGGAGGGGAAAAAATGTTGAGGAAATTTATTGAAAGATCATGCTTTTCATGTGAAGCGGGCGGCAGAAAAAATTTCTGCCGCCCGCCGGTTATGGCTTTTATTTTTTACCGGAATTGATTCAGATCTTCATTGTAGTTATAGCCGATGGCGGACAGGGTCTCGTGCAGGGTGTCTGCCTCCACGTCCAAATCCTCGCACAGAGCGTCCAGGCTGTCGTACTGGTCCCGCAGCTTGCTGTTGACAACGCCCAGCAGAATAAAGGGGTCCTGAGGGAACATAGAATCGCATCCTTTCTGACTTAAAGTCCCAGCTTCATGGACACCACGTTGTCCACGATGGCCAGGGCGTTGTCCACCATCAGCGGATCCTTGCCGCCGCCCATGGCGCTGTCCGGCTTGCCGCCGCCGGAGCCCCCTGCAATGGCGCACACCTGCTTGATAATATCCCCGGCCTTCACGCCGCTGACGATGGCCTGCTTGCCGCACACGCACAGGAACGTGATCTTCTCCTTGGAGACGCAGGCCAGCACCGCCACGATGTTGGGTTCTTTGTCCCGCAGGATGTCGCCCATCTGACGCAGGCGGTTGGAGTCCGCGTCGGGGACGGTGGCGGTGACCACACGCAGGGGGCCTACCTCGTGGGTGCCGAAGAGCAGACGGTCTGTCTCTCCCGCCGCCTGCTGGGCACGGAGCTTTTCCAGGCTCTGGTGCAGGCGCTTCATCTCCGCCAGGGTGGCCTCCGCCTTCTCCCGCAGTTCGCCGGGCTTGGCCTTGAGCACCGCGGCGGCCTGGAACAGCATATTCTGGTTCCGGTTCATTGTCTCCAGAGATGCCTTGCCGGTGGTGGCCTCGATGCGGCGCACGCCGGCGGCCACGGAGAACTCGCTGCTGATGTGGAACACGCCCACTTTCGCGGTGTTGTTCAGGTGGGTGCCGCCGCAGAACTCCACGGAGTAGCCCTCGCCCATATCCACCACCCGGACCACGTCGCCGTACTTCTCGCTGAACAGGGCGATAGCCCCCCGCTCCTTGGCCTGTTGAATGGGCATCTCCTCGGTGACAATGTCGTAGCCCTCCAGAATGGCCTCGTTGACCATGGCGCTGACCTGAGACAGTTCTTCGGCGGTCATGGCGGAGAAGTGGGTGAAGTCGAAGCGCAGACGGTCGGGCTCCACCAGGGAACCGGACTGGTGGACGTGGTCCCCCAGCACCGTGCGTAACGCCTTGTCCAGCAGGTGGGTGGCGGAATGGGCCCGCATGATGGCCCTGCGTCGGTCCGGGTCGATATGGGCGCGGACGGTGTCGCCCACCTTCAGTGTGCCCTCCACCAGCTTGCCGGAGTGCATATATTTGCCGCCCTTGTTCTTCTGCACGTCCGTCACTTCAAAGAGCAGGCCGTCCGCTCCGCTGCGGGCGATGGTCCCGTGGTCGGCCACCTGACCGCCCATCTCGGCGTAAAACGGGGTTTTGTCCAGGACGACAATGCCCTCCACCCCGGGCATCAGCACCTCGGCCGGTTCGTTCTCCACCACCAGGGCTACGACCTTGGCGTCCAGGACAGCGTGCTCGGTGTAGCCCACGAACTGGGTCTCCGGCACGTCCTTGCCGAACTCCACGCCGGTCCAGCCCAGGTCGCCCAGGGCCTCCCGGGCCTTCCGTGCCCGCTGGCGCTGCTCCTCCATCCGCTTCTGGAAATCCTCCTGGTCCAGGGCCATGCCCTGCTCTTCCACCATCTCCAGGGTCAGGTCCAGGGGGAAGCCATAGGTGTCGTACAGCTTGAAGGCGTCCGCACCGGAGAAGATCTTTTCTCCCTTGGCCTGGTGGTCCGCCAGCATTTCTCCAAAAATCCGCAGGCCGCCGTCGATGGTCTTGGCAAAATTCTCCTCCTCCACCCGGATGAGCTTGGTAATGAACTTCTGCCGCTCCCGCAGTTCAGGGTAGTGGCCCTCGTTCTCGTGAATGACCGTGTCGCACACCTGATACAGGAAGGGCTCGTTGACCCCCAGCAGCTTGCCGTGGCGTGCGGCCCGGCGCAGCAGGCGGCGCAGCACGTAGCCCCGGCCCTCGTTGGAGGGCTGGACCCCGTCGCAGATCATAAAGGCGGCGGAGCGGATGTGGTCGGTGATGACCCGCAGGGACACGTCCTTCTCGTGGCTCTGGCCATAGTGAGCCCCGGTGATCTCCGAGACTTTACGGGTGATGTTCATCACGGTATCCACGTCGAACAGGGAGTCCACCCCCTGGCACACGCAGGCCAGCCGCTCCAGGCCCATGCCGGTGTCGATGTTCTTCTGCTTCAGCTCGGTGTAGTTGCCCTGGCCGTCGTTGTCGAACTGGGAGAACACGTTGTTCCAGACCTCAATATACCGGTCGCACTCGCAGCCCACGGTGCAGTCCGGACTGCCGCAGCCGAATTTCTCCCCCCGGTCGTAGTAGATTTCAGAGCAGGGGCCGCAGGGGCCGGAGCCGTGCTCCCAGAAGTTATCCGCCTTGCCGAAACGGAAAATACGCTCCGGGGCGATGCCGATTTCCTTGTTCCAGATTTCAAAGGCCTCGTCATCGTCCTCGTAGATGGAGGGATAGAGCCGGTCCGGGTCCAGGCCCACCCACTCCGGGGAGGTCAAAAACTCCCAGGACCAGGCGATGGCCTCGTGCTTGAAGTAGTCCCCGAAGGAGAAGTTGCCCAGCATTTCAAAATAAGTGCCGTGACGGGCGGTCTTGCCGATGTTCTCAATGTCGCCGGTGCGGATGCACTTCTGACAGGTGCAGATCCGGTGGCGGGGGGGCTCCTTTTCGCCGGTGAAATAGGGCTTCATAGGGGCCATGCCGGAGTTGATCAGCAGCAGGGAGGGGTCGTCCTGGGGGATCAGGGAAAAGCTGGGCAGACGCAGATGGTCCTTGCTCTCGAAGAATTTCAAAAACATTTCGCGCAGCTCGTTCAAGCCAAAGGGTTTGGGATTGTGCATGGGTATTACCTCCAAAAATTAAGATTTATAAGATTTAAATGTTATCGCGCGCCCATCTGAAAGCCCAGCAGCTCCAATTCGGTGCTGAGGGCGATTCGGTAGAGCACGTCGTCCTTTTCATGCTTCACATAAAACACCGCCGTAGCGTACGCTTCGCCGGTATCCTGCAGGGTCTGTCCGGTGGCCAGCTGGTCGGTTTCCTGCCCATAGGCCCCGGTTTTAGCCAGGACCTCCTCCACATAGGACTGGATCTCCGCCGGACTGGTGGTCTCCTGGCCGTCGGCCCGCATTTCGTCATAAACGTCCTGCCACCGGCCCTCATTGAGCTGCTGAACGATCTCCCGGCCCCGGTCCAGTACGGCGTCCTCCTCCATTCCTTCTGGGAGAGGGGTGCCGGAGCAGCCGGTCAAAAGCAGCAGGCCCGCAAGGAACAGCAGGCATAAGCTTTTTTTTCGCAAAACTTTTCCCTCCTTACATAAAAACCGCCCCTGGCTCGCGTCCAGGGGCGGAAAATTCCACGGTACCACCCTGATTACCCCCGGCAAAAAAGGGGGGCGTCTCATGCCATCCGGTCACGGGGATGGGCCGTCCCGGTCGTCCCGGGCCGCCGGCGGAGTGGCCTGCGCGGCGGCTGTCCTGAGGGCTTGCACCATCCCCTCTCGCTGAAAGGTCCCTGTCCGCGCTTGGTTCCGTCATTGCGTTTTCCAGCCTTATTCTATCATATATTTTTTGCTTGTCAACAACCGGCCGCAAATATTTTTTATTTTCCTCTTGCATCCCGATCCAAGGTGTGCTATATTAAGTAAAGCGATGCAGGTGTAGTTCAATGGCAGAATGTCAGCTTCCCAAGCTGAACACGAGGGTTCGATTCCCTTCACCTGCTCCAAAGTAAATGCCCACTTCAGATGCCGTAGGCGGAAAGCCTACGGCATCTGTGGTTTCCGGGTTTTTTAGCCCCTGAATTTTCAGCAGTCAAATGAGAGATGCAATGCACTTGGCTCCAAACGACAACGCTTTCCTACCCATGACAGCCCTCGCAGGAGCCGCAGTCCGGAAAAGCCTCCGGATCGTAGGCAATGCCCTGCCGGTCGCAGTAATCCTTCACCGCCGCGCGGATGGCCTCCTCTGCCAGAACAGAGCAGTGCAGCTTGTGGGCGGGCAAGCCGTCCAGTGCCTCGGTGACGGCCTTGTTGGTGAGCTTCAGTACTTCCGGGAGCGGTTTTCCCTTGATTAACTCAGTTGCCATAGAGCTGGATGCGATGGCGGAGCCGCAGCCGAAGGTCTCAAACTTCACATCCGATACGATGCCGTCCTCAATTTTGAGGTAAATTTTCATAATGTCCCCGCAGACGGCGTTGCCCGCCTCGCCCACGCCGTCCGCATCCTCGATCATCCCCACGTTCCGGGGGTTGCGGAAGTGATCCATGACCTTTTCACTATAGAGCGCCATACAAAATCCTCCTTACAGGACAAATTCCCGTTTCCCGCTGAGCTTATCCTTCCACAGCGGGGACATCCCGCGCAGATAGCCCACGATTTCCGGGACAGCGTTCAAAATTGCCTCCACATCGGCCTCGGTATTCTCATCGCAGAGCGACAGCCGCAATGAGCCGTGGGCTACCTCATGGGGCCGCCCGATGGACAGCAGGACATGACTGGGGTCCAGGGAGCCGGAGGTACAGGCGGAGCCGGAGGAGGCACAGATGCCCCGGTCGTCCAGCAGCAGGAGCAGGCTCTCCCCCTCGACGCCCTCAAAACAGAAGCTGACATTGCCGGGCAGCCGGTTTACAGGGTCCCCGTTGAGGCTGGCATAGGGTATCTGCGACAGCCCCGCAATCAGCCTGTCCCGCAGGGCAGACACCTTCGCGGTATTCTCATCCATATGGGCACAGGCCTCCTCCAGGGCGGCCGCCATGCCCACAATGGCCGGGACGTTCTCTGTCCCTGCCCGCTTGCCCCGCTCCTGGGCCCCGCCCTCAATGAGGCTGGACAGCGGTATCCCCTGCCGGGCGTACAGCACCCCGACCCCCTTCGGCCCGTGGAACTTGTGGGCGGAGAGGGACAGCAGGTCGATGCTCTGTGCGTTTACGTCAATGGACAGGTGGCCCGCCGCCTGGACCGCATCGGTGTGGAACAGGACGCCCCGCGCCCGGCACACCGCGCCGATCTGGGAGATGGGCAGGACAGAACCAATCTCATTGTTGGCGTACATGATAGTTACCAGGGCGGTGTCCTCCCGGATAGCCTCCGCTACCTGCTGGGCAGTGACGGTTCCCAGCTTTCCCACGGGAAGCAACTCCACCTCGAAGCCCTCGCTCTCCAGCTTTTTCAGGGCGTGCAGGACGGCATGGTGTTCAAAGGCCGTGGAGACGATATGCCGCTTTCCCTTCCGCGCCCCCAGCGCCGCGGCGGAGCGGATGGCTTGATTGTCCGCCTCGCTGCCCCCGGAGGTAAAGGTGATCTCCTTAGGGGAGGCCCCAATACAGGCGGCGAGGCGCTCCCGGGCCTCCTCCAAGGCATCCTTGGCCCGCTGACCCAGCCCGTATAGGCTGGAGGGATTGCCCCAGGTCTCTTCCATGCAGTTCAGCATGGCGTTCATGGCAGCCCCACTCATTTTTGTGGTGGCTGCGTTGTCTGCGTAAATCATAAATTTCCTTTCCGAACAGAAACACGCCGGTGCATCCACCGGCGTGTTCGTTCTATACTCAGTCCGCAAAGAGCGGTGTGGACAGATAACGGTCGCCGGTGTCCGGAAGCAGAGCCACGATGGTCTTGCCCGCGTTTTCGGGCCGCTTTGCCAGTTCGATTGCCGCATGGAGCGCGGCCCCGGAGGAAATACCCACCAGCACGCCCTCCTTGCGGCCGATCAGCCGTCCGGCGGCAAAGGCATCCTCGTTGGACACAGGGAGGATCTCATCATAAACTGCGGGATCCAGCACCTCCGGGACAAATCCGGCGCCGATGCCCTGGATTTTATGGGGCCCGGAGCGGCCCTCGCTGAGAACAGGAGAGTCCTTGGGTTCCACCGCCACGACCTTCACCGCCGGATTTTGCTCCTTGATGTACTGCCCCACACCGGTGATGGTGCCGCCGGTACCCACGCCGGCCACAAAGATGTCCACTTCGCCGCCGGCGTCCGCCCAAATTTCCGGGCCGGTGGTGGAGCGGTGGGCGGCAGGGTTGGCGGGGTTGACAAATTGGCCGGGGATGAAGCTGTCGGAAATCTCCTGCGCCAGCTCCTCCGCTTTGGCGATGGCCCCCTTCATCCCCTTGGCCCCTTCGGTCAGCACCAGCTCCGCACCGTAGGCCCTCATCAACTGCCGGCGCTCCACGCTCATGGTTTCCGGCATGGTGATGATAATGCGGTAGCCGCGGGCCGCCGCTACGGAGGCCAGGCCGATTCCGGTGTTGCCGGAGGTGGGCTCGATAATGGTAGAACCGGGTTTCAGTCTGCCGCTGGCCTCGGCCTCATCAATCATCGCCTTGGCGATGCGGTCCTTTACCGATCCGGCGGGATTGAAATACTCCAGCTTCACCA
>Ga0073907_1002639_pt1 | contig 17620 bp, 20 predicted proteins | sample GluameincwithD2O_FD_65483 | JGI IMG/M metagenome (GOLD analysis project Ga0073907, IMG submission 65483) | Mouse cecum microbial communities from Vienna, Austria - Glucosamine amended microcosms incubated with D2O | ecosystem: Host-associated > Mammals > Digestive system > Large intestine >... | reverse complement strand
TGAGCTAACACCCCACAACAATAAAACAGATGGTGGGCCTGAATGGACTTGAACCAACGACCTCACCCTTATCAGGGGTGCGCTCTAACCACCTGAGCTACAGGCCCATCTGTTGACTGCCCATTGATATTAACACATCATCCCGTTTCTGTGCAACAGAAAATTTCTTGTATTCTGACTATCTGGAATGAAAGACGGCTCCTGTCGATACTTTTATGCCATCTTTCCCGTCCCAACTCTTCAATTTGCATTTTTATTCGAAAATTTTCCGCTGATCCCCTGTATCCTCATCCACAGCATTGTTATAATTTTACTGCGGTCATCAAAACGCTGATATGCCTGTTTCGCCCTGATTCGAGGACCCTGTTCCAACCTGGCCTGTCATACAGACTGGGAAGGAGGAACAATGGATCTTTATATGATTCTCCAGTTGCTGGCAAACCTGTGTGTCATCACAGAATTTGTCAGACCGCTGGTGGGGACTTTTTTTCCCTGTAAAATCAACGTAACTTTCCAGGTCTCGATCATCCGAAACAAAAAGCACGATCAGTGTTCCCGCACCGACCGTGCCTTGGATGATCGCTAGACCATCTAGTGTTCGTTAAACAGCACATCGGTTGATGACCGCTGTCTGTATCTTCATTATAGCCTTTTCGGGTTATCTTGCAAGAAACAGACCAGGCCGTCAGGTTCCTCGAATCAGATGGCTTTTCCGGACCCTTCAGCTATGAGGGGTCCTTTTTCGAGTCCACTCAGAACAATCCACCAAATCTGACAACAGCCTCTGCTCTCAGACCTCATCTGCAACAGCGGGTTTGATGCACAGCATTCCGCTGTCCATCAAACTGGCTGATGCAGCAAAAAGCACGATCAGTGTAGCCGGACCGACCGTGCTCTGGATGATCGTTAGACCATCGGTTTAATCTCATTGCAGCACATCGGTTGATGACCGCTGTCTGTACTTACATTATAGGCTATCCGGCTTATCTTGCAAGAACCAGACCAGGCCATCAGGTTCCTCGAATCAGATGGCTTCCCGGGGTTTGTCAGTCATGGCAGACCCCGTTTTTGCTGCAAACCAAAACAACCCACCGCACACAATCGTGACCTCTATTCACAGACAGCAGCTCTCCGCCAGCGGGTTTGATGAGCAGTCCTCGACTGCCCATCAAACTGGCTGCCGAAACAAAAAGCACGATCAGTGTAGCAGCAACGACCGTGCTCTGGATGATTGCTGGACCACCTGGTGTTCGTTAAACAGCACATCGGTTGATGACCACTGTCTGTACTTACTGTATCCCTCAGCCAGTTGTCGGGACAACTCTAAGTTGTTCAGACAACCCGCTGAGGTTTTTCAATTTCGCCAGCATTCCAGAAACCTGCCCCTGCAAGCTGCCAGGAACCAAAGTTCCCTGATTACTCAAAACAATCCACCGCACCTGATCCTAACCTCTGTTATCAGGATCTGCTTTTGCCAGCGGGTTTCCTGTGCAGCGAAAAGCTGCCCGGGAAACTGGCTGGCACCATCTGAGTGGCGGAAGACCTGATTGCCGGAACCGGCACCCAGGTCTGCGGGCACTCAATACGCCCGGAAATCCTCCTGGATCTCCTCCATCGACTCCCCTTTTTTCAGCCCCAGCATCAGCAGAAGCCTTGCCTTGTGCGGCATCAGATCATACGCCGCTATCGTTTTTCCCCTCGGGTCAAACACTCCATCCGGCACAGCCTCCCCCTCCGGCAGCCGGCTCGAGCGTACAATCATGCAGTCCCCATTCCAGCCCTCGATTACATCCTGCACAGCCGTCGGGTAATTCCCGGCCCCCGTGCCAGCAATCACCACGCCATCATAGCTCTCCAGCATGTATCGCAGCAAACCCGGATCCGACTCCTCATGCACATAGAAAATCTCCACCCGGGGCATATCCCTCAAGTCCACATCATTGAACCTTGATTCACTGGTGTGAAACCGGTAGGGCCGGTGAATCAGCGACACAGTCCGGTCCCGGACATATCCCAGAAGCCCGAACTCATTTTGCCGGAAGGCATCTGTGCTCATGGAATCCGTCTTCTTCACATCCCGACCCGCGAACACCATATTCGAGAACACCGCCAGTACACCCATGCCCCTGGCACTATCATCCGCCGCCAGGCGAACAGCCTGCATCAGATTCGCCGGACCGTCCGCGCTCGTTGCCGTCGCTGGCCGCATCGCACCTGTGATCACCACCGGCTTCGTCACATCCAGCACCAGATTCAACAAAAACGCCGTCTCCTCCAGCGTATCCGTCCCATGGGTGATCACCACGCCATCCACCGACGGATCCGCCTCCAGCCGCTCCACCAGGTTCTTCACCTCACGGTAGGCCCCGAACGTGATGTCATTGGAATCCACCTGACACACCGTGTGCATCTCCAGATCCGCGATTTCCCCCAGACCCGGAACCGAACTCACCACTTCCTCTACCGGCAGTTCCCCCGCCCGGTACCCCGCGGCATCCCCCGCCGGACCGGTGCCCGCAATCGTACCCCCGGTGGCGATCACCGCGATTTTCTTCTTTTCCGCCATATGATCCTCTCTTCCACGCCTCAAGCCAGACGCCCTGACATCCGGCTCTGCCCGAGTCAGGTTCTCCTGCACCACTTGTACATCCGCTCCGCACCCTGCCACAGCCTGCAGCCGGTTCTACACCTGCAGGCGCACATGACTTGTGCCCTGATTCTTTTTTACCTGAATCTGGCGGTCAATGGCAGTCTTCAGCCCCGCCACATGGGAAATCACCGCCACACACCGGTACTGTGCCAGCTCCGACAGCACCTGCATGGCCTTGCCCAGGCTTTCCTCATCCAGCGACCCGAAGCCCTCATCTATGAACAGCGTATCAATGCTGATCCCGGGATTTGCCGCCGCCACCCGGTCACTCAGACCCATCGCCAGACAGAGACTCGCCTCAAAGGACTCGCCCCCCGACAAAGTCTGCACCGGACGCACCTCGCCGCTGAACCGGTCTTCCACCGCCAGATCCAGCCCGGTCTTTCCTGCACCCTTTTTCTGGCCCTCGCTGCGCACCAGCCGGTACTGCCCCCGGGACAGCTGCAGAAACCGACGGTTTGCCGCCTCCAGCACCTGATCCAGGTACATCATCTGCACCCAGGCCTCCAGGGAAATCCGCTGCATGCCACTCTGCGTTCCCGCCAGGGTCCGGGCGAGCATGGATACATCCGCCGATGCCTGCTCCAGCTCTGCCTGACGCGCAAATCCTGCCTCCAGCTTCTTCAGCTGCGCCACATCGTTTCTCAGCACATGATCCCGCTCCTCCAGACGCCGCCGGTCTTCTTCAATGTCCCCCGACAAAGTCTGGCGCCGGGTTTCCAGGTCCTTCACCGCCGCCTCCGATACCTGCTCCGTATCCGGGATCTGATCCATCGCCGCCTGTGCCTCCGCTACCCGCGACTCGCACGCCGCCAGCTGCTTCCGGCACTCCTGCAGTGCCTTGTCAAACGCATCGCATTCCCGTCGCAGTCTGCCAATCTCCGCCTCCAGTTCCTGTGCCCCCCGGGTGCCTGTCAACAAAGCCGCCGATGAACGCAATGCAGCCAGTTTCGTCTCCAGAGCTGTCTGCTCCTTCCGCAAAGTCTCCAGCGCCTGTTCCCTGCCCGGCACCTGCCGCTCCAGCCGGGTCTTTTCCTCCATCTGTCCCTGCAGGCCCCGGATCATGGCCCTGGTTTCCCGCAGCTTCTGGTCCAGCTCACAGACCGGTACGTCTTCCAGCAACGACAGCCGTCCCTCCCGTTCATGGACCGCTGCCGCAGCCTGCTGCTGCCTGACATCCGCTTCATGCGCCTTCTGCTTCAGGCGCTGTACCTGTGCTTCATCCGGTACATCCTGTTCCAGAGGCGCCGGTGCCGGGTGATCCACACTCCCGCACACAGGACAGGGCTGACCGGCTTCCAGTGACGCTGCCAGAATTCCCGCCTGTCCTGCCAGAAACCGCCGGTTTGCCCTGACCCAGGCACCATTGGCCGCCTCGAATTTTTCCAGGGCCTGTCCGAGCGTTTTTCGCGCTGCCTCCAGTTCCTGCACAAGCTGCGCACGCTCACGGGCACGGGTCTGCTGCTTCTCCAGCTCCGCGAGCACCGCCCTGGTCTGCTCCAGCTGCACCGGCACCTCCTGCAGCGCCTGCAGGCGTCCGCGATCTGCTTCCAGCTCCATAGCGGCTTGCCGGATCTCCTCCGCCTTCCTGCCGATGCTGCCCTCCAGGGCCTGGATGTCCTTCTGCAGACTCTCGGCCTTCCGGGCATCCGCTGCCTGTTTTTCCAGACCGCCAATGGAGTTCCGGTCTTTCGCAAACGCCGCTTCCTGCGGTTCCAGCTCTCTCAGACGCTTCCGGCAGTCCGCCTCTTCCTTCAGCGCTTTGTTCTTTCGCTCCTGCAGCAAAGCCTTCCGCTTCTGTTCCTGTGCCCGTGCCTTGAGCTGTTCTGCCTGGGCAATCAGCCCCTGCAATGTGGTCTCCCGTTCCTTCAGAGAAGCCCTGGATGTGCGGATCGCCGTCGCTTCCGCATCCAGCACCTTCCGGCACGCAGCCCCATCGAAGGGCACACCGTCATACAAAGAAAGCTGGCTGCGTCCCGTTTCATTCTCCGCCACACAGGCCTTGAGCTCCTCCCGCTTTAGCCGGGCCCGTTCCTGGATCTCAGCCTGGATCCGGTTATAGAGTCCTGTCCCGAACAAGTCCCGGAAGATTTCCTGCCGGCGCTGGGAGTCCGCCGTGAGCAGATCCCGGAAGGCACCCTGGGCAATGAGAACCGTCTGCGAAAACTGGGCAGCATCCAGTCCCAGCAAGTCGCGGATCCTGGCAGCGGCTTCCCGGTTTTCCAGCACCCCGGTCTCCGTCTTGAGCTCCAGGCGCTCCGGGTCCGGGGTTTTCTTGAACTCCTTTTTATTCTTCTTGAGCTTCGTCTGCATGGGCTCCCGTGTCACGGTATAAACCTGTCCCTTTTCCTCGAACGTCAGGGACACCCGGGTGACGGTCCCCGGTTCAGCGTTTTTGCACCGCAGCATCTGTGCATCCCGCTCTCTCTGCGAGGGCTGGCCATAGAGGGCATACATGAGGCCGTCAAAGAGCACGGTTTTCCCCGCCCCGGTTTCTCCCGTGATCAGGATCAGGCCCTGTCCGCCGAAGGCCGCAAAGTCAATGACTTCCCGGTTCGCATAGGGACCGAAGGCCTCCAGTTCCAGTTTGAGCGGCTTCATACTGCCTCCATTTCTTCCAGCAACTCCGCCAGCAACGCCTCCTGGCGTTCGTTCAGATCCTGTCCGTTCTGCGACCGGTAGAATTCCCGGATGTTGTCCGCCGGGTCCTCGCTCCGGACCGCCGCAGCCACACCCACCGCTTCCTGGACACGGGCTTCCAGGGCTTCGTAGCCCAGTCCCACCAGGCGCGGCCAGCATTCCTGAAGATGCATCAGCGCCATGGGGTTGGGCTGTTCATCCTGCAGTGCGGCATAGACATAGGCATTCCGGTCACGGGAGGCCACAAACACCGGATCCGTGAGCTCGGCCAGCGTACCGGAGAGCTTTTCAAATCCGCGCAGCGGTTCAATGGAAACCGGCTCCACTTTCACCCGCATGCCAGGCAGCGCCGATGGATCCACATCCACCACCAGGGCGCCCTTTTTCTGGTTCAGCTCGCTGATGGAAAGACGCTGGAGCGAACCGGGATACCAGACATTGTCGCCGATGCGCTGCGGCGAATGGAGGTGGCCCATCGCCACATAGTCGTAGTCCCTGAAGGTGTCGGCCGCGATTTCATCCAGTCCCCCCACCATGACTGACTCCGACTCGCAGGTCGTGGCGCCAGAGACAAACTGATGGCTGATGAGCACATGGGCCTTGTCCGGATCCAGTGTCTGACGTGCCAAGACCTGTTCCATCATGTCCTGAAAGGAAGCGGGGCGGGTGCTCAGGACCCCGGCAGTGGAAAAGGGCTTGATGAAGGGCAGGAGGTGGAAGACCACGCCGTCCAGTTCCACCGCGCGGATGGTCCCGTCATACACCGTCTCCAGATAAATGTCGCGGTCTTCCAGAAAAGAACGGGCGTAGCCCAGCTTCTTTGGTGAATCATGGTTGCCTGCAATCATGAGCACCGTCAGTCCGCTGTCCTTCAGCCGGTTCATGAAGCGGTCCAGCACGGCCACAGCCTCGGCCCCCGGATCCTGCCGGTCATAAATGTCCCCGGCAATCACCAGGGCATCACACTGCAGATCCTGCGCCTTTTGAATCACTTTCCTGAGCAGGTCTTCCTGCAGGTCCAGGAACTCCCGCGGGTCCTGATGGTAAAAGGACTTGCCGATGTGCAAGTCCGATACGTGCAGAAATCTCATCGTGCCACCACCATGTAGAGACTGAATCCCACAAAGGCGACACCCACGAGCCAGAACAGAGGCGCTTTCCATACACAGCGAAAGAGGGCCCGCTTTTCCATGAGCTGGTGCCAGGCCTGCCGTATGGCGGGCACCATGAGAATTGTCACGACCAGTCCCAGAACGGCCAGGACCAGGAGCAGAATGATTAGCAGTGGAAACCAGCCGACAAGCAGTGCCATGGAGTTGTTGATCACGTGCAGCAGGATTGGCAACCAGAGACTCCCGGTCTGTTCGTACGCCCAACAGAAGACCAGCGCCATGAAGAACACCGGGATCCCCTGCGTGAAGTTCATGTGCAGAAAGGAAAATGCCAGACTGCTGATCACCGCCGCAAAGACCGGACTGTACCGCTTCAGACAGTTGTAGGCGAATCCCCGGAAGAACAGTTCTTCGATCACCGGGCCGATCACGCCAATGATGAAAAACATGCCGATCTTGTCCGCCATGGAGAACACAGGCGGCAGCTCCTGGCTGGAGGTCCCCAGAAGTGCCCAGAGCAGGCTGAAGCCAATGGACCAGAAAAAGGTCATGGGAACCGCCCGGAGAAGAGTCGGCATAATCCGGTGTCCCGGGGTGGACAGCCCTGTGAGGGGGGTGCCGGTCAGAACCAGGGCCAGCGCCAGGGCGGGCAGGCCGCAAAGCACTGCCGCAGCCATGAACACCGTCGTACTACTGACGGGCCAGCCAAAGATCAGGGGCAGTGAGGTGAGAAAGCCGGCTGCCACCTGCAGGATGAGGTACACCCAGAGGGAGATGCCAATGCGCTGAATGCGCTGTGTGCAGTTCAGCGACTGCCTGTTGTCATGATTCATATCGACTCCTTTCGATGGCGAATCGCACGGTTCCAGAGACGGGTGACGATCCAGCAGCAAAGCAGAGAGAGCACGATCCCGCCCAGCAGATCCGTCGGGTAATGCACCCCGAGATAGAGCCGGGAGAGAGCAATACCCACCGCATAGAGAAGAACCAGGGGCCACCAGCGGTTTTTCGCGAAGAGTGTCCCCCAGAACAGGGCGAAGGCCGCTGCGGTGTGGCTCGAGGGAAAGGAAGAGCCGCCGGGTATGGGCCCCACCCGCTCCAGACCGGGTATGGTCAGAAAGGGACGGGGTTCCTGAAAGAGCGCCTTGAGAAGCGTGGAGCATACCATGGTCAGGGCCAGTCCAAGCAGGACACGAAGGGCCAGAGACCGGGTTTTGCGGAAGCAGAGGAGCACAGCTGCAAACGCTGTGGCGAGCCAGATGGTGTTGGTGAAACACAGCACCAGGTCATTGAGTGACGGCTGGCGCAAAGTCTAAAACCAGAGCAGGATCTGCGCGTTCACTGACGGTACCTGAGCTTTCTGTAATACTGCACATCCGAGGCTTCATCCATCGCCAATGGCGGAGTGTGCAGGACAAAGTCCCGCCCGGCCCAGAGAGAAGCAAAATCGGAAAGGGAAAGCCGGGCTGTCCACCCATCGGTGCTGACAAGCACTGTGCTGCCACGCTGCTTTAAAAGAGATCTGCCGGAGCGCAGGGTATTCCCTGCCTCCAGTTCCTTCATTGCCTGTTCAATATACATAGTGACATCATATCATGGTCCATTTTCTTCCACCCATCCGTCCCGGGCTTTTGTCTGTTTCGTGCAGGAAACAGGCATGAAAAAAGCCCCCTGAGAACTCAGGAGACTTTATGATTCGGAATTCTGTGAAAGACTAGCAGTTGTAGTCGATCAGTTCCTGGAACCAGGCCTGCGGGTGAGCGCATACCGGGCACTTGACAGGAGCTGTTTCAGACTCGGCAATGTAGCCGCAGTTCAGGCAGATCCATTTAACCTTCTCGGGCTTGGAGAACAGTGTCTTGTTTTCCAGCTGATCCAGCATGGCCTGGTACCGGTTGCGGTGGTGCAGCTCGATGTTGCCGATCATGCGCATCTTTGCAGCGATTTCCTTGAAGCCTTCTTCTTCGGCTGTCTTGGCGAAATCTGCATACATGTCAGCCCACTCGAAGTTTTCGCCTTCCCATGCATCCTTCAGGTTCTGCTCAGTACCGGGGACTTCACCGTCGTGCAGATACTTGAACCACTGCTTTGCGTGTGCTTCTTCGTTTCCGGATGTCTGGTTGAAGATGTTGCGGATTACGATATAGCCGTCCTTCTGGGCCTGCTTCGCATACCACTGATATTTTGTAAATGCCTGGCATTCACCGGCGAACGCTGTCATCAGGTTCTGTTCAGTTTTTGATCCTTTTAATTCCATTGGATGATTACCTCCGTCTGCACCCATTGTAGTCTTTTTCAGCCTGAAGTTTCAACTGGGTCAATCAATCTGCACTGGCCCAGGAAGGGGCTTCGTTTCCCCGCCGCACCAGGATGGCTTTCTGGAACTCCGTCTGATTCAGGAATTCCAGAATGCGCAGAATTTCGTGTTCCGTGCACCCGGTGATCAGTTTCACTTCGCAGTCTTTTTTCAGAATATCCGCAGATACCGCAATGGCCTGCACCTTCATGCCGCCCTTTGAACCCTTGAAGACGTCGATGGGTGCCTGGTCAGAACCAGTTGTGTCCGTCAGAAACCCGTAGTCCACCGGATATACCAGGTTCCGGTACTTGAAGTGATGGCTTCCCTTCGGACGGTCGATGGTGCAGCTGCTTGACAGCAGAAGAGTATCCAGTTTCTGCCAGAAGAATATGTTGTTTTCCAGTTGACCTTCCATGATGACCCTCCAAACAATGCCTTTCCATTATATAGCCTGCTATCAGGGATTGAAACATTTTTCATGAAAATCCCTTTTGTTTCAAAGACATTCCGCAAACCAGTGAAACCTAGTGGCCACGGGGTACAAAGTCATGCAGTGAGACTTCCCGCACCCGGTCTGCATAGAGCAGCTGCACAAAAATCACCGCCAGGGGAACCAGAGCCATCCAGATCGTCCGCCCCGAAAAATACCGGCAGAGAAAGGAAGCAAGAATGCCTCCCAGGACAAACACAACAAGCATCGCAGAATGCATGGTCATTCGCCGATGGACCAGGACACTGCCGGGATGGCGAAAGAATTTCACCAGGGAGATTCCCAGCTGACGCAGGTGATTGGTGCAGAACGTGGTGGCCATGGGGATGCCCCTGGCCTGGCGGAATGTGTTGTACTGCATGGAACAGATGAGATTGACTGCCACCTGTGAAATCTGGAAGGGGGCAGAATCCGGAATGAAGCCCAAAAGCAGCACTACGAGCATTTCTATTCCTATTAACAGCGTATCCCACCGGAGCATGTAACGGCGACGGATTGGCCCGGGAAGGAGTTCACTGAGCATGGATCCGAGCAGATAGGCACTCATGGGAATCAGATAGTAGAGGGCACCGAGCCATTCTCCCTCTCCGAGTTTCATGGAGAAGAGGACAAAGTTGGCGGTCTGTGCGTTGCAGAAGACACCGCCACGGCAGGAGTAGGTGTAGGCGCCATAAAATCCTCCCACAAACATGAGCAGGAGAAAGATGTGGCGTTTTTCACACTCCAGGTAGATTTCACGATTAATTTCTGATGCTTTCATGGGCTCAGTATAGTCCTGCGGGAGGGTGGAGATATGAGGAAAACGGTTTCAGGATTGAAAAGAGAGAGAACCCGGGAAGTCATGCCGATGATGGAAGAGAAACAGCCACTGCATGTAAAAATAAGAACATCACTTTCCGTAACATATGAGGAGCTTTGCCTGATTCTGCGTGATGGATTTGACGGGCAGGTATTGATTCATGAGCATCTCCTGTTTCAAAAAATATAAAAGAGTACCCCTGTTGTAAGAAGTACTCTATGGTGATGATCAGCGAATCTGCATTCTCCTGCGGAAAACAGCATAGACTGCACACAACAGGCCAAGCACCGCTGTTGTCGCCAACATGAGATCAAAGCCCTTGTCTTCAAAGATATTGCCTGCAGGCACCACATCACGGGCTGTGTGTGTGAAGTGCACTTCGTGGGTGGCGTTGGGGGTCATGGTATTGGCAACAAATACGTGAGATATATTATTCCCATCAGATTCTACGTCTGCATCATTGACCTTAACCGCCTTGGTAGTGGTATAGAACGAATCGTTTGTTGTCAGGTTTACTGTGTACTCACAGTTCGTGATGGGTAGATTCTGCATAGAATCAGATTCTCCATGTTTCAGATTTACAGATTTCACGTACTGGGTACCAGAGCTGTCTACTGTGAATCCGTGCTTTTCCAACTCATTCATGGGGAAGTTTTCCGATGTCGGTTTGGCAATCAGCTGATAGGAGAACGGCTTATTCTTGTTGGCCAGATCACCAGATACATGGTTGTGAATGGAGAGATTTCCATACTGAATGTCTTTGGCATAGTAGAGATGGATTTCCGCCTTGGAAGAATCTACAGGCTTGCCATTTTCCAGCTGAATTCCCATCGTATTCTGAGACTTTGCTGCATCGAATGTATAGCCTTCATACTCTTTCGGAATGCCGATGACATAGCCAGTGGTTCCCGGAGAAACACCAGCTTGAACCTCTACCGTATCCTCCGGATAGTTACCAGACTCATCAGTACCATCATACTCTCCATAATCGTTCTGTCTGTGGTGGTAGATCATATAAATGGAATCAGGCTCATGATACTGTGGCGTGAAGGTAAATGTCTGGACATCGTCTTTCAGTTCACCCAGGGACCAGTTATCTGCAGTCAGAGTGAATACCGAATCTGCAGGATACAGAGTATCTGTTTTTTCGTTCAGCGCATAGCCTGCGAAGACAGTTCCATCAGTGGGTTGGGTAAGGTCATTAACAGACAATCTGAATTCATGGCCTTGAGTAATGTCAGTATCTTTCTCCGATAAAGCGACTCCGTTAGTATTCAGTCTTATCAATTTAGCAGATACAACATCTGACTTAAATGTTATTTTACTCGTTGCATACCATGACACAGTTTTTTTCACGGAATAATAATTCGTGAACCCTTTTTGTTGTGCGACTTGTGCAGCACTCTTGTCTGGGCACTCGCTAATTATTCCTTTGCTTATTTGATAGTAATCGGGATTTTCTGAGAAAAAATCAACTTTGGCTGTATATCCAGGAGCTGATTTATAGAAGAATAATTTGCTGTTCTCCCCCCACCATAACACTTTGTTAAGCTTATGTGTTTCTTCTTCTCCGGTTTTCAAAGAATCAAATTTCCCTTCTGTATATACAGAAACGTTTGTGTACATATCTTCGACAAATGTAACTAATTTACTGGTACCCGATGATTGATCTGTATTAATTATTAAATCATCACATATAGGTTGATTATCTGCGCGTTTAATAGTGAAACTGTAAGTGTGTTTTCCCCAAGAATCGGTATGTTCAACTTTTACTACAAATCTATTTTTTGTTTGCTCGACATTCGTGTTTGTGTTGAAACTAAGTGTTTCGTTCTCGACGAAAATCTCTATTGCCTCGATTTTCTGTAATCGTTTCGTTGTTACCGAAAACTTGATAGGTTTTGTTTGATCACCAACTTTAAATTCTAATATTTCCGGATTAGTCGATTCAACTACTGAACTGTTGAACGTTATATTTACGACAGTATTAACCCCAACCTTCAGATCGAACACAGTATCTTTATCAATTGTTTCAGTGAATGATCCACCATTCTTATAATCTGCAGCATTTTCAGGCAGCATACCATTCTTCATGATCGAATTGATGACATATCTCGAGTCTGTTGCTGCATCTTTGTGCATGGCAACAGACCAGTTGAATGTCATACCTTTATAGATCCGAGCATTCTGATCAATACTGGTCAGTGTTGTATCTGTGAGTGATTTGAGGGCGGTATTTCCAGTTCCCTGCGGATATTCGAGTTTCTGGGTGACAAACTCAAAATCTGCAGTTCCTGATCCGGTTTTATTGAGTTTTACATTAAAGTATTCCCAGTACACAATGTCCAGGTTTTTACCGGGTTCCAACAGCTTCCCGGATGCTCCATCAAAACTGTAGAATATCTGTCCTTCATACACAGCGGTGTAAAGCACAGCCTGTCCGTCTACTTCCACACCTTTGAACGTATAGTTATGTCCATTGATTGTCTGATTCTCAGGAATCCCTGATTCTCTGACCCATCCGGGTTTCAGAGACAGGATGTTATCCGGATTAAGCACATTCTTCTCTGTATCCAGTACAGAGATGCGTGTGATCCAGCCTGAATTGTCCTGATTGGCTTCTAGAGCAGCAACTGACATCACCGAGGGAATCGGTTCTTCTGCAGGCTCAGAATTTTCCTCTTCACCTTCAGGTTTTGGTTCCGCCGGCTGTACCGCCCCATCATTGGTAGGCTCTTCCGGCTGCTCTTCTTCGACTGCAGGAACATCCGGTCCCGGCATTTCCGTTCCTGGCTCTGTCCCCTCTTCAGGTGCAGTCTCTTCCGGCTGTCCTTCTACAGCCGGATCCGTCTGTGCTATTTCCGGAGTCTGTTCTACAGGAGTGGTTTCCCCTTCCGCACTCACCGGAAAGAACAGACTGGTGTCCACCATGGACAGACACATCACAACTGCCAGGCAGGATGCGAAGAAACGCATCCGGTTTCTTTTTCCCTTATTTTCCATCTGCGTCCCCTTTCAGTTTCTCCCTGCGTGACAGGAATACGAAGAACATCAGTCCCGCAAGTCCCACCAGCATCAGAGCTGCCCAGCTGCTGCTTTCGGAGTTTTCACCAGTGTGTGACTTGGATGCAGCTTTCGGGTCCTGTTTCTGACCGGCAGAAGTACTTGGATTGCCAGGTTTTTTCACTTCGTGGGTATAGGAATTCTTAAAGCGATGGACTGGTGTTTCTTCATTTGCCTTCTGGCCTTGTGTATTCAAAGGAAGCAGGACATCCGCGATCAGATTGCCACTGTTGCCATTGGTGACATATACCCTGGCTGTCCAGACAGTTTCGTCATACGTATATCCCTCTTTCTTTTCCGGAATGATCTGTTTCAGTTTGTACTGATACAGTCCCGGATGTTCATAAACAATGCTGAAATCCTTTGTTTCATTGCCGTCAAGTCCGAAAGTGACCTTTCCGGCTGTGGCTTCTGCAGGCATGGGTGCACCATCCAGTGCAGTCAATTCATACATGAATGCATCCTCCGGTTTGAGAGAACTGTCATTCACGGTGAATTCCTGTATCACCCGCAGAGTGGCATCTGTTTTATATTCCGCGGCAGACGTTCTGATCGCGGTCACAGAAAACAGACACAGTATGGCCAGGAGGAATCCTGTGAATTTCTCGAAATGATTCACGCACTTTCCTCTAACTTTCTATTTTGCTGCGTTTTTTCCTCAAGTGCCTTTCATAGAAGTACCTGATGACCAGCAGCACAGTCAGCAGTCCGAGACTCCAGAAAATGATTGGCACTTTGGTGAACTGCTTCCACAGTGAATAGGCATCCACATGGAAACGGCTGTCTTCATTCTTTGCGAATGCATCTGGACGGACTTCGTCCGTAAGTTTTGCCACAAGGACATGGCGCCCGTTGGTCAGATTTTCCGTGCAAGTATAGAGCAGCACGATCTGATCCTCCGGCGTCACGGTGGCATCCCGCCAGTACATTGCATGGTCCTGAATGTAGTCCAGGTATGCCTGTCTGGCTTCTGTTCCTTCCAGGCCAGGCGTAAAGAGTTCAGAGTTGTTTCCTTCCGTTTCCACAAACGCAAAGAACGTTATTCCATATTCTTTCTGTCCCTGCCTTCTGTCCAGATACAGTGATCCATATTCATGTTCGTCAAAGAATGTTCTGTCCTGAAACTGATCCAGGTCCCCGAACATCGCATGTTCTGCCATGTGATGTCCGTAAATGATGCTGTTGAAATCCGTCAAATCCGGCTTGTTCCGGTAATCCAGGAAAATGGCACCGGCACTGGAATACGTGTTCTTCGCCGTATGATCAATGTATTTATCGTTGTCCTCTCCCTGCACAATGGGATAGTCCACATTCGTTCCATATACATTGATCCAGCCAATGGTCTCATCATTGATGGCTTTCAAGTCTTCAAAGGTGAGGGCATTGTCCGCATCCGGTCGATACACAGCATATTCTTGCGTACTCGTTTCCTCGTACACCATGGACGAATCCAGCAGCGCATAACATCCAAGGACCAGGCATAATAACAGAACAGCCAGCACCACATAATTTGTGATGCTGGAGACTGCTTTCACCAGAACGAGGCCAAATTTCTTTTGTCTCATTCAGTTATGATTGAGTTTCTGTTCTGTTTCGTCGCAATTATGCGTTCTGGCGACGTTTCAGAGCGATGTAGGCAATGAATCCGCCCAGTGCCACTGCAATCAGTCCCAGGAACGGCATGTTGTTGATGATATTGCCCATGATGGGAGTAGTGCCAAGTTCTTTGTGCTGGTTGACGATAAGCTGGAGCCCAGCTTCAGTTACTTTGTAAGTATATTCTTTAGAATCGCCGGTTGTCAGATTAGTATTACCTTCTTTATAAGTTGTAGTGTGATCGCCTGCATTCTGTGCAGTAATTGTAATAGTAGAACCCACAGGTGCTTTTATCAGTTTAATCTTGGCTGATTCATCAGCTTTCATCATGAATTTTTTATTTGTCACATTGGATGTTACATCATCGTCGCCAATTTTACCTGCAAACGGATTTTCACCTGCATTTTCAGGTGCAGTCAGAGTCACCAGGTAACTGAAATCCCTGTTCTTGTCACCCATATCACCTGTAACTGTCTGGCCAAGTGTGAAGGCACCATTCTCTTCATCAACCTTCGTTTTGGAATAGTTATTCTTATATGTCAGAACCGGTCCATCTTCCCCAAAGCTCTGTTTTTCGTTTCCATTCTGAACAGTGTAGGTGCATGCAAGGCCGCCTTTGTCTGTGTTCTTAACGTATACTCGAACTTTGTTAACCGCCTTTTCTGTATTAGCATTCAGTTTCTGCTCAAATCCAGGGAGGTCCTGTAACTGCGAAAACGTCTGAGTTACATCAAATTCATAAATACCGGCCGATGTAAAATCGCCGTCTGTAAACAACGGAGTGGTCTTAGTCAGAGTTGTAGGATTCTTATCAGTTGCTGTGTAAGTAATTGTTTTCTCACTAATCTCGGGATATGTAAAGTCACCTGTGCTTGCCGGTGATTTGGTAATTGAATATGTGAAGGTTACCTCAGGTACAGTCGTTCCTTCCGGCATTGTAAACTCGTTTTTAATGATTGGAGCTGTAGTGCTCTGCTGTTCAGTTGTTGCAGCAGGTCCTTCTGTTGCAAACACACTCATGCCACTCATCGCAAGCGGAGCTGCCATTGCTGCTGCAAACAGTTTCGTCTTGAAGTTTTTCATAATCAAATTTCCTCCTCATGAAATCAGATGTTGCGTCTTCGGATCACGCTCATAACCGTTCCATACGTATCTGCTTCCTTTACAGCTCCATACAGCCTGGAATCAGCTGCATTTGGACGGTTGTCGCTTAATACGAAGATTTCCCCTTCGGGAACGGTATAGGGATATACAGGACCTTCTTCATAGGCATCAGTTTCCTTGAAGACATACTTTTCTTCCGGTCTTCCGCCATTGACTGTTACATAGCCATCTTCGGTAATGTTCACCACATCACCCGCTACGGCTATGACTCTCTGAGCCTGGACTTTTCCGTCATATTCCAGGAGTGTTACATCTCCCGAGACGTAGTCCTTGTCCAGACGGTTGTACAGAAGCAGGTCCCCTTCCTGAAGTGCTGTGTTCATATTCACATCGTTGTATCTGTGCAATCCGAACAGAAATGTGAAGATGTTCGCCGCTGCAACTGTAATCAGTGCCAGCTTGATCAGCAGGTTCAGAATATCCTGCATCAATGTTGTCCTGTACTGTTCCCTTTCTGTACGTTCCTGTCTCATGTTTCTCGACTCCGTTTCTAATCGTTTACTGCAAGGCGTTGTTTCCACCCCAGATATTTCGGAGTCTTTACTCCAGTAAGCTCAGAACAATTTCATTATATGGATGGAATATGTCATATTACATCCTTTTGTTACATGAATTTGTATGTTACATGCCAAACCGTTATGTTATTATTTCCAATAAAATATATTCCAAAGTGGTTCCTCACGTTCGCACAGCTGACATACACTGACCAAATCAAAGCAAAAAGGGAGAGGAATCTCTCCTCTCCGACTGATATATAAATTCAATTATTCGTTTGTGAGTGCTTTTTCAAGAAATTCAATTGACCTCAAATACTTTTCCTGACGAACTCGATCTTTTACAGAAGGATGAGCAATCCTAGATAAATCTGAGTTATGCCGAAGGTCAGATAGTTTGATTCGTGCAGCATCTCTGTTCAGAGATATTCTGCGTATATAGTCCTGATACTTTTCATCTGGCTTTCTAGTCAGAAGCTCAACCAGGTCAATGACAGATGACTTAACCCCCAATTCCAGCAGTCTATCAGTGGTCATATCTGTATCTTCTAATGCATCATGCAGAAAACCGGCTGCTTTTAATACATCCCCTGACACGCCTTCAGCGACTGCATTCACATGCTGAAAATAAGGTTGTCCGCCTTTATCAAACTGTCCTGCGTGAATTTTCTCGGCAATCACCCTGGCCAGATCCGCCTGGTTCATTTTCCGAATCGGATGATTCTCTCCGCATCCCTTCGCTTAATTGGTTTAACAGGCAAATCACCGAAAAACATCCGGCTAAGCTCCACGTCCGTTACCCACTCTTTTTTCCGGGTATCATAGCGCTGTGGCATTTTTGATTTGCGACTCCGGATAACCATATTTCCATCTTCATACGCAAGCAGATACTTGTTCATTTTTTGCCCTCATTCCTTGTAACTGTAAAATTCTTGATGGTGTAGATTCGGGCTGGCAGGAGCACAGCTGCAGAATTTCTTACCATCTCCTGATAAAGTTCATTCTTACGCTCATCACTAGTTCCAGACTCCCGTTGCTCTTCATATAGAACATGGTTCTTCTCTTTTGTTTCAAGACTTTCTTTTGTATGAAACTGCAGTTCAAACCTGAAACCGTCTGGATCCTCGACAGTTGTATTCACACCTTTATAAGCGGGAAATTTGTCAATAAATGAGTTCTTGACATCAATAAAATTACTTGATAGGCTACGAAGCTCAGTAAAGCTAAGCTGCAACCAGTTGTTTCTGGACGTCTTTAAAGTAGTCGATCATACCCTGCCGGGTCTGGTGAGCACCGCTGATTAGAGTTCTTCC
>Ga0073907_1002599_pt1 | contig 17844 bp, 19 predicted proteins | sample GluameincwithD2O_FD_65483 | JGI IMG/M metagenome (GOLD analysis project Ga0073907, IMG submission 65483) | Mouse cecum microbial communities from Vienna, Austria - Glucosamine amended microcosms incubated with D2O | ecosystem: Host-associated > Mammals > Digestive system > Large intestine >... | reverse complement strand
GCATATCTTTTTTCCATCTTTTTCATAAATTCCATATCTAATAACAGGAAGAGAATAGTGAGGTCTATTAAATAGTTTTTTATTAGCATAATGTTTTTTATCATAAATAGTAATTTGAAATTCTCTTGAATTTTCATCCCAGGTTCTAGCAACTTTATTTTGAACACATATTGGATTGTCATCAAATCTGCTTAATTTTCCAATACAAGTTTCTTTATTATATTTATCTAAAGTATGATCTTTTAATAAAATCACACTTTTTCTTAAAAATTGTTCTGGATCTGTAAAATCTTCAGGAGTAGCTCTTAGCCATAGTTGTTCAAAACAATTAGTTTGCTCGTAAGAGGGAAAACTATCAAAACCAGTTCTTTCGAAATATAATTCAATATCTTGTTCATAAAATTGTCTAAGCAATTCAAAAAAATCTTGATAACTATGTATTACCATTACTGGTTTTTCATTACTAAAATCCTTAGATTTTATATACTCTAATACTTTTGGAGCTTTATCACGATAGGATTCATATTTTTTACAATATTTATTAAAAATAGACTCTATAAAATCTATTGCTTCAGGTTCTCTAAAATCAAAATTGAAATTGGCTTGTTTTTCATCAAATAATATTTTATACATAGTATCTGTAATAAATTTTTCTGATACATTTTTAAATGTAGGTTTTAAACTTTCACCAATTGTTCTTTTCATAAATACTCCTTTTTAATAAAAACTTGGGGCAAGCGATAGCCCCAAGTTTCCATACTTTATAACATGTATGAGTTGTCTTATTCAGTTGTTTGAGCTCTTTCGCATAATTTTACATCATCATTTTTGTGACGTTTGCTGTTCATATAGAAATATTCATCCACCTGCTCTATATTGATGTCTGAATTTTCAAATATACAGTTTTTCTTAAATGTAGATGCGCGAATATAACGTATTGTTCCAGTACATCCAATAAATGTACACTTATCGAATGTACACCATCGGATATCTAATTTTTGAAACTCACAGTTAATGAATGTGCAATTTTTAAATGTAGAGCAGTCCCAAAATGAATGATGATATTCGTTATCATCACAGGAGACTGATACATTTTCAAAAATTCCTGAAACAATACCATTATTGATGTAAAAATTAGACTGTACATTTTTGAAATTTATTTGATAGTAATATTTACGGTATGGATTTGAGTAAATATCGTTATTGGTCATTTCATATCTGCCATCGAATTGTTTATCTTTGGCTATATAATCCCGAATAACTTTATCCTCTCGAAGATTTTTGATACGAATTTCAGTAGTTGGTATAACTCGTTTATCCATTTTTCGCTCCTTATAAATTATTAATTAAACATAAGATAACAGTTACAAAAATACATTACATTAATTATACATTATGTAAACACAAAAATCAAGATGAAATTATTTTTTCAAAATACTTGCAAAATAATAATTTTATGATAGAATGTAGCAAAAAGATGTTTGGTAAAGGAATGGAGAAATAAAATGTTTGCATATATAAAAGGAAGCTTAGAAGAAAAATCTACAAACTATGTAGTTATAGATGTTGGAGGAATTGGATATAAAATATTTATGTCTAATATCTCAATAAATGAAATAGGAGAACTTGGTAAAATTGTAAAAGTTCATACTTATTATTATGTAAGAGAAGATAATATTAGTTTGTATGGATTTTTACATCATGATGAATTAAAAATGTTTGAACTTTTATTGTCTGTTAGTGGAATTGGTGCAAAATCTGCTATATCAATGCTTTCAAATATAACACCAGCAGGATTTGCATGTGCAATAATTTCAAATAATGTAGCATTATTAAAGAAGATTCCAGGAATCGGACCCAAAACAGCACAAAGAATTATTTTAGAATTACAAGATAAATTAAAATCAGAAGAGGAGCTTACAAAAAACGGTGAGCAAACTGAAATAAGTGTTGTTAATAATACTGAAAATGTAAGTGAAGCAATTCAAGCTTTACAAATACTTGGATATAACAAAAAGGAAATTGATAAGGCATTTGAAAAAATTGCAAATACAGATGTATCTGTTGAAGAATTAATCAAAAAGGGATTATCAATATTAGCAAGATAGAAGGGAAAAGATTATGGACTTAAATCAACCATTAGCATATAGAGTAAGACCAAAATCATTAGATGAATTTGTTGGTCAAGAACATGTAGTTGGAAAAGATAAATTATTATATAGAACAATAAAAGCAGATAGATTATCAAGTTTAATTTTATGGGGACCTCCAGGATGTGGTAAAACTTCACTTGCAAAAGTTATTAGTGAAACTACAAAATATAAATTTACAAAATTAAATGCTGTAACATCTGGAGTTGGAGATATAAAAAAAGCAATAGAAGAAGCAGATAATCCATTATTAAATCCAAGTGGAAAATGTATATTATTTATAGATGAAATTCACAGGTTTAATAAACTTCAACAAGATGCATTACTTCCTTTTGTAGAAGATGGAACTGTTATTTTAATTGGAGCAACTACGGAGAATCCATATTTTGAAGTAAATAAAGCTTTAATTTCAAGATCTATGGTTATAAAATTAGAACCTTTAAAAAAAGAAGATATTTTTAAAGTTCTAAAAAATGCTATCACTAATAAAGAAGGTCTTGGAAGTTATAATATAAAAATTTCAGATGAAACTTTAGAAACAATTGCAGAAGTGTCTGGAGGAGATGTTAGAACTGCATTAAACGGATTAGAAGTTGCAGTATTAACTACTAAAATGAACGCTGAAGGTGTTATAGAAATAACTAATGAAATTGCAAGTCAAAGTTTAAATAAAAGAAAAGCAATGTTTGATAAATCAGGAGACAGCCATTATGATAATATAAGTGCATTTATAAAATCTATGAGAGGTAGTGATCCAGATGCAGCAGTTTTCTATTTAGCAAGAGCATTAAATGGAGGAGAAGATCCTGTGTTTTTAGCAAGAAGGATTGTAATTGCAGCTAGTGAAGATGTTGGTATGGCAAATCCAAATGCATTAATTTTAGCAACTTCAGCAATGCAAGCTGTAACAATGGTTGGAATGCCAGAAGCAAGAATCATTTTATCAGAAGCAGCAGTATATGTTGCGACTTCAAAAAAATCAAATGCTTCATATAATGCTATAAATAAAGCACTTGAAGATGTATCTACTAAAGATACAGGAACAATTCCAATGCATATTAGAAATGCACCTGCAGAAGGAATGTCTGAGTTTGGATATGGAGAAGGATATAAATATCCTCATGATTATCCAGGACATTGGGTTGAACAACAGTATTTACCAGATAAAATGCTTGGAACAAAATATTATATAAAAGATGAAAACATTGAATAATTAAATAATTTTAGTAAAAAATACTCTTATGAAAAAGAGTATTTTTTTATGTATAATTGTAGGACTTTTAGCAGGAATAGTTAGTGGACTTTTTGGAGCTGGTGGAGGAATGATTTTAGTTCCATTTATGACTCTTATATTAAAGGAAGATGAAGTAATATCAAGAGCTACTACTATTATGTGTATATTTTTTATGGTTTTAACAAGTAGTTTTTTTTATTTTAAGCAAGATTCAATATATTGGAATATCTCAATAAAATGCGCGATTGGAGGAATTATTGGGGGAATTATAGGGTCGAAGTTGTTAATAAAATTAGATAAAAATATATTGAAAATTTTATTTGTTGTATTTTTAATATATGCAGCTATTAAAATGATTATTTAGGAGATTTATGGGAGAAATTATTATTGGAATTGTATCAGGAATGGTTGCTGCACTTGGAATGGGTGGTGGAACGATTTTAATTTTACTACTTGGAATATTTACCGAATTAAAACAACATATAATTCAAGGCAGTAATTTAATATTTTTTATACCAACATCGATAGTGGCAATTATAATGAATGTAAAAAATAAAACTATAAATTATAAAAACGCTTTAGTAATAATTGTATCAGGAATAATAGGTGCTGTTATAGGATGCAAGATCTCTTTTAATATTGAAAATAAAAAATTAAAAAAGTATTTTGGAATTTTTTTACTAGGTATAGCAATTTTTGAAATATATGATTTTTTTAGACAGTATATAAAAAGTAAAAAAGAAAATAATAATTAATATAAATACAATTTTGAAATGGAGGTAAATAATATGAGTTTTGCAAAAGGTGTTATGATAGGAAGCTTAATTACAGCTGGAACATTAATGATGTATTCAGAAGGATTAGATCAAAACAAGAAAAAAGTGATGAAAAAAGGTAAACAATTAGTTAAAAGAATGAAAAATGTTATGTAGAAAAGGGCAAATAAGCCCTTTTCATACTATTCTTCTTCTTTATCGAAAAATGTTTTTGGTGGATGAGGCATATCTTCTTTTTCACAGCAAAGATCAACGCCTTTTAAGCATTTTCCATCATGTTCACATACTTTGCAAATTTTAACATGTTTTACTCTGTTTACCCAAATTTCTATTGCATAAGATTTGTAAGGGCATAAAGGTCCAAAAACAAATTCTCCTTCTTTATCTGTAAAAGTATGAGAAACTGGTTTTCTTTCATCTTTACATACTTCGATTAATTTTACAACTGCATCAGATACAGGTTCTCCACATGGTTCTCTTACGATACCATATACAACATTTCTTATATCTTCTGGAAGTCTCAATTCTAAATCGAATTGTTTACCTTTCTCTATTTTACCATCAACATCAACAATGACTTTTTTATCAAATTCCATAATTAAACTCCTTTCAAATTTGTCTATAATAAAGTTTATGATTTATGTAATGATTTTGTTCATATTTACAAATTTAATAAATTGAAGTAAAATGTATTGGATATGAATATAATATAAATGAAAAAAATATGAAGGGAATTAAAGAGAATGGATTTTTGTGAAGTAAGAGAAAAGTACCCTAAATTTATATATAATGATTATAAAATAACAGAAGAGGAAGATAAAATTGTTATAGAATATCATTTTGAAATAGAGAATTTAACAAAGTTTAATCCTAGAATTGAAATTTTAAAAAAGAATTTTAAATTTAATAAAATTAATTCAAATGAAGTAAAAAATATAGTTTTTAATTTAGGAATGGTGGAAGCTATAAGCTATTTTAAATCAACATGTTCTCCACAGTTTTTTATAAAATGTGGAAAACTAGATGCTTTTCAAGAAAGTTGGTTTAAAAAATTATATTATCTAGGATTAGGTGAATTTAGATTTATAAATAATATTAAAATAGAACAAAATAAATTAGTAGAATTTATATCAATTGGAGAAGAGATAGAAGTTAAGCAAAATGATGATAAGTTTTCAGGATGCGTAATTCCTGTTGGTGGTGGAAAAGATTCTAATGTTACTATGGATTTACTGAAAAATTATAAAAATGATTCTTTAGTTTTTATGATTGGTGGAAAAAAAGTTTCTAAAGAGTGTGCAAAAGTAGCAGGATATACTGATGAACAAATTATTGAAGTAAAAAGAATTATTGATAAAAATTTATTGAACTTAAATAAACAGGGATTTTTTAATGGTCATACACCATTTTCTGCAATAGTTGCGTTTATATCTTATTTATGTTCATATATGCTAGGAAAAAAATATATAGCATTATCAAATGAAGATAGTGCAAATGAAACTAATGTTGATGGAGAAAATATTAATCATCAATATTCTAAAACAATAGAATTTGAAAATGATTTTAGAGAATATGCAAGAAAATATTTGAAGGCAGATATAGAATATTTTAGTATGCTAAGGCCTATTAGCGAACTTCAAATAGCAATGCTTTTTTCAAGGATTGAAAATTTTCATACAATTTTTAAAAGCTGTAATGTAGGAAGTAAATCAGAACCTTGGGTATGGTGCTGTGATTGTCCAAAATGTTTATTTGTTTATACAATATTAAGCCCATTTTTATATAAAGAAAAGTTAATAAATATTTTTGGTGAAGATTTATTTGAAAAAGAAAACTTACTTAAAACTTTTGTAGAACTTTGTGGCTATGGTGAAACAAAGCCATTTGAGTGTGTTGGAACATATAGTGAAATAAGATTTGCAATTTCAAAAACTATTGAGAATTTAGAAAAACAAGATAAAAAGTTGCCATACTTATTAGAATATTATAAAAATAATTTTGAATTGTCTAAAGAAAATTTACTTGAATTTTATAATGAAAATAATAATTTACCAAAAGAATTTGCTGAGATTTTAAAAGATAAATTGCTATTTGTGTGAGTATTATTTTTATAGATTATTAATATCAAATATATTATTCATATACAGTTCTTTGTTCAAATAATTTTCATAGAAGTTCTAAATAAATTTTGTGGCACCCTTCCAAGAACAAGCTTGAACTCTTTCCACAAAATTTTATTAAGAACTTCTAATTCAAATTACTTTCAAAAGTGGAACTTCCATTCATAATATATTTGATATTAATAAAGCTAGAAAAAGAAAATAGGGAATCTCAAACTTGTTTTTGAGGGCGCTGTTTTCTTTAAAAAGTCTATATGTAGCTTCAATATTTATCAAATAAATATTGAAGTACTGAAACTGTAACAACTAAAGTTTAACAGTTTCAGCAAATATGACGGAATACCGAGAACTTTGAAAGAAGAAAATTTATTATAAAAAATATAAGTTATATAAATAAAATTACTCACACAAATAATAATTTTATTCATATAAATAGTAAATTATAAAGGAGTCCATATGTTAAAAGAATTATTAAATTATTTAGAAAACCAAAACATTGTTATTTTAGGATTTGGTATGGAAGGTGAATCAAGCTATAGATTTTTAAGAAAAAACTTTCCAGAAAAACAATTATATATAGTAGATAAAAATATTAATTTATTAGATGGTAAAACAGAATTAATGGAAGACCCATTTTTAGAAGTATCTTTAGGAGAAAATTATTTAGTTGGAATAGATCAATATGATTTAATTTTAAAAGCACCAGGAATTTCTTTAAAGGATATAGATACTTCAACTTTTGAAAATAAAATTACTAGTCAACTAGAATTATTTTTAGAATTTTTTGACATATGTACAATAGGTGTTACAGGAACAAAAGGGAAAAGTACAACTAGTTCTTTGATGTATAAAACTTTAATAGACCAAGAAAAGTCTGCGTTTCTTTTAGGAAATATAGGAGAACCAATTTTTAATGATGTTGAGAATATGGATGAAAATAGTATTGCAGTAATAGAACTTTCTTCACATGCATTAGAATTTGTTAAAAAATCTACTAAAATTGGAATTATTTTGGATATTTATGAAGAACATTTAGATCATTATAAATCATTAGAAAAATATATTGAAGCAAAATTCAATATTGCAAAATATCAAAATGATAATGATTTTCTAATTTACAATTTTGATAATCATTTTATGAATAATTATAACTTTAAATATAAGGAAAATGATTTTGCTGTATCTATTGAAAAAATTCCTGAAGTAAAAAATAAGGTATTTTTGAAAGATAATTTCATATATTGTAATAACGAAAAATGTATGAATATTGATGAAGATATGAATTTAAAGGGAATGTATAGCATTAATAATATAATGTTTATATTTGCTGTCTGTTGTATACTAAATCTTGATATTCAAAATGCAGTAAAATCAATAAAGGAATTTAAACCACTAGAACATAGATTAGAATTTGTAGCTAATATAAATGGTGTAGAGTATTATAATAATTCAATTGCTACAATTCCAGAATCTACAATTGAAGCAATTAAAGCTTTAAAAAATGTAAATACAGTTATTGTAGGTGGAAAGGATAGAGGGGTTAATCAGGCTGAATTTATAGAATATCTTAAAGATTGTAATGTTGAAAATATTATATGCTTGCCAAAAACAGGTGAATATATATATGAAGGACTAGAAGGTTCAGGCAAAAATGTATATTTTACAAATGAATTGGAAGATGCTGTAAAAATTGCTAAAGAAGTTACTAAAAAAGACTTTGCATGTTTATTATCTCCTGCAGCTTCTAGCTACGGATATTTCAAGAATTTTGAAGAAAGAGGAAAACTGTTTAAAAAGTTTGTTACCAATTAACATAACTAAAAAACGGTTGCAAATAAAAAGTTTACCAAATAATTCTCTTTAATATACGAAAAAACATATAAAAATAATGTAAAATTCAAATAAAAATGGAAAAAAAACCAATTTTATGTAGACAAAAAGATGAAGCTGTGATATAATATATTTGTTTTATGGTAAAAAAACGAGAAAAGATGAACATTATATGAAGAATACAGTAGATAAATATTAAGGAGGAAACGAAATTGAATACAAATTATTCAGAAAACAATCACTTAGTATTAGTAGGAAAGGTAGTAAGTGAAAAAAATTACAGTCATGAAATTTATGGAGAAAAATTTTATGTGTTTAATCTTGAAGTTGTTAGATTAAGTTCAACAGTTGATATTATACCAATCACTGTATCAGAAAGATTATTAACAACAATAGATTTAGAAATTGGTAAAAAAGTAAGAGTTGAAGGTCAATTTAGATCTTATAACAATTATGAAAATGAAAGAAACAGATTAATATTAACTGTATTTGCAAAAGAAGTTATTGAACAAGAGGAAAGCGAAGAAGATAAGGAAGAAGTAACAAACGAAGTTACATTAGTTGGATATGTTTGTAAAAAACCTATTTACAGACAAACACCATTTGGAAGAGAAATTGCAGACATATTATTAGCTGTTAACAGAGCTTATAACAAATCTGATTACATACCAAGTATTGCTTGGGGAAGAAATGCTAGATTTTGCCAAAATATGGAAGTTGGAACTGAAGTAAAAATAACAGGTAGAGTTCAATCAAGAAATTATGAGAAAAAATATGAAGATGGAACTGTAGAAACAAGAGTTGCTTATGAAGTTTCAATTGCTAGTATGGAAATAGCTAGTGAAGAAGAAAATGAAGAACAAACTGAAGAAGTTGTTTAAGATATAAATTAAATTTATATAAATTTTAGCAAATTATATACGTTCATGTGCTAACAGAGGTTGGTATGTGGACGTATTTCTTTTTTATATTGACAATTTTCGATATAAATATATATAATAAAACTGTATGCGTATATATCTAAAATATGGATACAATATCTATATTAAGAGGTGAAAGATTTGAATATATTAATATCAGTAATTAAATTACTTGGTGGTGTTGCTTTACTAATTTATGGAATGAAAATATTAAGTGCAAATCTAAAGAAAATTTCAGGTGGAAAACTTGAGAAAATTTTAGTATCAGCCACAGATAATATGTTTAAAGGATTATTAACAGGAATATTAATTACAGTTGCAACTCAAAGTTCTTCTGCAACAACGCTGATTGTTGTTGGACTTGTTAATTCAGATATTTTAAAATTGAAAAATGCTATTCCTATAATAATGGGGGCAAATATTGGAACAACAATAACATCACAAATCTTAAGACTTACAAGTCTAAGTGGAGATAGTTGGATTTCATTGTTTACTCCACAAACATTAGCACCAATATTTATTTTACTTGGTGTAATAATAATGGAAATTTCTAAAAATAAAAAATCAACAGATATAGGGCAAATGATAATGGGAATTGGATTATTATTTACAGGAATGATTACAATGATAGATATGGCAAGTAGCTTTAGTAAATTACCAATATTATCACAAATCTTAGCAACATTATCTAATCCAATATTAGGAGTGATTGCAGGGGCTCTTATTACTGCATTACTACAAAGTTCTGCTGCTACAGTCGGTATTCTGCAAGCTATATCAACTTCAGGAATAATAACATATGCAACTACATTACCAATAATTTTAGGACAAAATATTGGTACATGTGCTACTTCAATATTTGGATGTGTTGGTGGTTCAAAAAATGCAAAAAGAGCTGCTGCAGTACATTTATACTTTAATTTAATTGGAACAATAATATTTTTAATAGTTATATACACATATCAATACTTTATTGGATTTACATTTTGGAATTCATCAATAGATATGGGACAAATTGCAAATTTTCATACATTCTTTAATGTAGTATCAACAATAATGTTATTACCATTTGTTAATTTTATTGAAAAATTGACTATTCTTACAATTAGAGATAAGCAGATAAATGAAGATGATGACGATGATGAAAGCGATTATTTAACAGTATTAAATATGCTAGATGAGAAATTTACTAAAATGCCTAATATAGCTATAATAAATAGTACTTCAGTAGTAGAAAAAATGATTGAACTTGCTGAAAAAAGTTTTAGAAAGTCAATGGAATTATTAGGTAAGTTTGATAGAAGAAGATTAGAAAAAATGCAAAAAAGAGAAGATGCTATTGATAAAATTGAGGAAAAGGTTACAGGATTTTTAGTTGAACTTGGAAATTTTGATTTGTCTGATCAAGAATCAAAAACTGTTACCACTTTGCTAAAAATAGAATCTGAGTTTGAAAAAGTAGGAGATTATACATTTAAATTTTCTAAAATAGTAGAAGATATGAATGATAAAAATATTAAGTTTTCAGAGTCAGCATATAAAAATTGTGAAAGAATGTATAATATTACAGAAGATGTAATTTTAAATACAATAAAATGTTTTGAAGAAAAAGATATTAAAATTGCAATAGAAATTGAGGCATTAAAAGAATATGCAGAAGTGCAAAGAGAACAATATAGAAATGAACATATAGAAAGATTAAAAGAAGGAAAATGTAATGTAGAAAGTGGAATTGCATTTTTAGAAATTTTAACTATATGTGAGAAAGTAATTGATCATTGTTCAAACGTTTCTATATTTACAACAAATTATATGACAAATGAAAGTTTTATAACTAAACATGAATTTTTTAATAGAGTTTATAAAGCAGAAAGTGAACTTTTGAAAAATAAACTAAATGAATGTGGTCACAAATATGCTATTTAATAAGTAAAATACCAATATAAAAATATATTGGTATTTTTTTAATTAAAAGTATATATTTTTTTTTGAAGATTTGATATAATTCAAAATATCTATAATCATAAGGAGTTATTGCGAAATGGAAAATGAAAATGTTAAACCAAATGAGGTTGAAGCAAAAGAAATAATAGAAAAAAAAGATTTTACAAAAGATAATAAAGTAATAAGTATAATTTTTCATATAGTAGCAGTTGTGTGTATTATTATATTTTGTAGTGCTATATCACCAAAAACTTTACAAAATGATACATTTTATACAATTCCAATAGGGGAATATATTTATAATAATGGAGTTTCTGATTTAACAACAGATAATTTTTCTTGGCATGAATTACCATATACATATCCACATTGGCTATATGATTTAATGATGTTTCTAATTTATGATAATTTCGGACAAGTTGGTATATATGTTTCAACAATGGCATTTACATCAATTTTGGGAATATCAATTTATATGTTATGTAATAAAAAATCAAAAAATAAAGTGGTATCATTTGTGCTTACAATTGGAGCAATTTATTTAATGAAGTCGTTTATTGCGGCTAGAGCACAACTTGTAACATTTATATTATTTGTATGGGCAGTATTTTTTATAGAGAAATTTTTGGAGACAAAAAAAGCGCGATATGCAATACCATTAGTATTAATACCATTATTAATTGCTAATTTGCATTGTGCAGTATTCCCATTCTATTTTGTACTATTTTTACCATATATAGCTGAATATTTATTAACATGTTTTGTCGACTGGGATTTAGATGTAAGAATATTTTCAAGATTTACTAAAATAATTAATAAATTTACTAAAAAAGAAGCAAAAAAAGAAAAATATGCAAAAAGAATAGAAAAACTTGAATTTATAAAGTCAGAGAGAAAAAGAAAGAGAAATATAATTAGAGAAAAACCTTATAAAATAAAAGTGAAAAAAAATCATGTAGTTTTACTATTAATAGGTGTGATGTTATTTGGTGCATGTACTGGATTTTTAAATCCTGCTGGTGATGGAGCTTATAAATATCTTCCAAAAACTATGAATGGAAATACAATGAGATCTATAAATGAACACTTACCATTAACTCTTGCAGAAAATAACGAATTTGCTATTACTTTAATTATATTTTTACTAATTTTAATATTTACAGATACAAAAATAAAATTACCAGATTTATTTATGCTTGTTGGTTTAACACTATTATCATTTTATTCAAGAAGACAAGTATCAATATTTGCAATAATATGTGCTCCAATTCTTGCAAGATTAATTGGAGATATGGTAGACAAATATGATAGTGAAACCTTTAAAAAATTAGAGAGATTTGTTGCAGATTGGTTTGGAGCAATTGTTGTTACATGTTTATTTGTAATATTAGGTGCACATATCATAAAACCAACTATTAGAAGTGACTATATAGATGAATCATCATATCCAGTAAAAGCATCAGATTGGATTTTAAGCAATTTAGATGTAAATAATTTAAAATTATATAACGAATACAATTATGGCGCTTATTTACTATTTAGAGGAATACCAGTGTTCATAGATTCAAGATGTGATTTATATTCACCAGAATTTAATGAAGATAAAGAAAATGGAATAGAAGGAAGAGATATTTTTTCAGATGCATTAAATATACCTGCTATATCTGTTGATTATGAAAGTAAGTTTGAAGAATATGGTGTAACCCATGTTATATTATATTCAAATGCAAAACTTGCAATGATTCTAGAAAGTGATTCAAATTATAAAACAATTTATAGTGAAGGTAATTTTAAAATTTTTGAAAGATTATCAGAAACTGCAAAGGGGAATTAATGAAAAATAAAGTTATAAGACTATTAGTTATTGTTGTTACAATACTAATTGTAGTAGATCAAACTACTAAGCTATTAGTTAGCAATAAATTAGTAAATGGATCTATAGGAAATGAAAAGTTTGGACTAGAAATTACTTCTAATACAGGTATGGCATTTGGATTTAATGATGGAAGTAATGGCAAAAATATTGTATTAACAATTTTTATATTATTAATAATTATTACATTTATAAAAAATCAATTAGAAAGAATTGATACTAAAACAGCACTTGCACTTTCATTTGCAATTTCTGGTGGTATTAGTAATTTAATTGATAGAATATTTAGAGGTGGAGTATTTGATTTTATAAAGTTTTACAATATTACATTTAATTTAGCTGATATATTTGTTGTATTAGGATGGATTTTATTAGTAGTTTTCCTAATAGATTATTCAAGAAAAAATTAGAGGTGTAGGATTTTGCGTAATACAGTTAGAATTTTAGGCATTGATATAGATAATATTGATATAGAAGATGCGGGAAATATAACAAAGAATTTAATAGAAAATAGCAATAAGTCTTGTAAAATAGTAGTTGCTCCAAATACGGAGTTTATTATGATGGCACAAAAAGATAAAGAATTTTTTGAAATTTTAAGAAGTGCTGAACTTGCTACTCCTGATAGTGTTGGTGTAATGATAGGAGGAAAAAAACAAAACAAACCTTTTAAGCAAAGAATACCAGGACAATCTTATTTTAGAAAGATATTAGAAGTAGGAGAAAAAGAAAATTGGTCATTTTACTTTTTAGGAGGTAAAGGAGATGTTCCCAAGTTAACTGCTGAACATGTAAAAAAAGATTATCCAAATATTAATATTGTAGGATATCATGAAGGATTTTTTGAGAATGAATCAGAAGAAGCTGTAATTTCTGAAATAAATAAATTACAGCCTAATGTTCTTTTTGTTGCAATGGGGGCACCATTACAAGAAAAGTGGATTGCAAAACATAAAAATGAACTTAAAGTTGATGTTGCAGCTGGACAAGGTGGTACATTTGATTATGAAGCTGGTAAAATAAAAAGAGCTCCAAAAATATTTCAAACTTTAGGAATAGAGTGGTTTTGGAGATTGATATTACAACCATCTAGGTTTTTTAGAATGTTAGCGTTACCAGTTTATTTGATAAAAATTACTTTTACAAAAGATATAACAAAAGGAAAATTTGATTAAATGTTTTTAGAGAGGATGTAAGTTTTGGAAAAAAATACTTATGTTATTGATGAATTAAATAAAGATTTAGTTGGTTTAAGAATAGATAAAGCAGTAAGTATGAAAGATAAAGATCTTTCAAGAGCAGCTGTTCAAAGAATGATAGAAGAAGGAAATGTTTTAGTAAATAGTAAAAATACTAAAATGGCATATAAAATTTCATTAGGTGATGAAATTACTATTATAAAGGAAAAGCCAAGAGAAATTGAAATAAAAGCTGAAGATATACCATTAGATATTATTTATGAAGACAATGATATTTTAGTTGTAAATAAGCAAAAAGGATTAGTAGTTCACCCTGGAAATGGTAATCCAGATGGAACATTAGTAAATGCAATTATGAATAAATGCAAAGATTCTTTATCTGGTATAGGGGGGGAAATTAGACCTGGAATTGTTCATAGAATAGATAAAGATACATCAGGTCTTTTAATTATTGCTAAAAATGATAAAGCACATATTAATATGAGTGAGCAAATAAAAAAACATGAAGTTAAAAAAACATATATTGCTCTAGTAAGAGGAAAAACAAAAGAAAACCAAGCAACTATTGATATGCCAATTGCTAGAAGTAATAAAGAGAGAACTAAAATGGCAGTTTCAAAAAATGGAAAAAATGCAATTACACATTTTGAAGTTATAGAAAGATTTTCAGGATATACATTACTTAAGGTAAACATTGAAACTGGTAGAACTCATCAAATAAGAGTACATTTATCACAAATTGGTTATCCAATAGTAGGAGATTTTGTTTATTCAAATGGAAAAAATCCTTTTGGTGTTCAAGGTCAGATGTTACATAGTTCTGAATTGGAATTTAAACATCCAATTACAGGAAAAGAAATGAAACTTCAAGCATGTTTGCCAGAATATTTTGAAGAAGTGTTGGAAAAATTAAGAAAGGAAGACGTTTAAACATAAAATGGAAGAAGAAATTAGACTTCAAAAATTTCTTGCAGAAGCTGGAATTGCTTCACGTAGAAAATGCGAAGAATTAATTGATGCAGGAAAAGTTAAAGTAAATGGCGAAGTTGCTAAAATTGGAACTAAAATTATTCCTACAAAAGATGTAATTGAATATAATGGAAAAATTATAAAATTACAGAAAAAGGAGAATGTATATATATTACTTAATAAGCCAATAGGTGTTGTAACTACTGCTGATGATCAATTTGATAGAGAAACTGTTTTAGATTTAGTAAAAGTTAAACAAAGAATAGTACCTGTTGGAAGACTAGATATGTATACATCAGGAGCATTAATATTAACAGATGATGGTGATTTTGTTTATAAAGTTACTCATCCTAAACATGAAATTACAAAAACATATACAGTTACACTTTCACGGAATAGTTTCAGAAGAGAATATAAAAGAATTACAAAATGGTGTTAAAATAGATGATTCATATATAACAAGGCCTGCGAAAGCAAGAATTATGAAAATTGATAAAGAAAAGAATTTTTCTCGTGTAGAAATAACAATACATGAAGGGAAAAATAGACAAGTTAGAAAAATGTGTGAAGCAATAGGGAAAAAAGTGTTGGCTCTACATAGAGCTAAAATTGGAAATATCGGAGTTAAAGATTTAAAGTTAGGAACTTGGAGATATTTAAGAAATGAAGAAGTTAAACAAATATTAAATTAAATGTTTAAAATAATTTACGAAAGAGGATAAGATATGGAATACCCAAAATTTATTCCAGAAGGGTGGATAGAAACAAAAGAAAAGTTAGACAGAAATTCAGTAAATACAGCATTTTATAATGGAACTGTATTGCAAGGAACTGTTTCAGAATGTGATTCAAATTACAATTTGCATGTTAAATTAGGGGATGATATAAAAGGAATTATTCCAAGAAATGAGTTTGAAGCCATAAATATAGATGAGTTTGGCTTTTGCAATCCTAATATTTGCAGAAATAAAGTAAATAATTTTGTACAGTTTAAAGTGAAAGAAATTTATGATGATAATAATGTTTTATTATCTAGGAAAAAGGTTCAACAAGAAGCTTTAGATTGGGTTAAAAATGATTTGCAAGAGGGAAATATTGTAAATGGTATTGTAAGAAATATTAGAAAATTTGGTGTTTTTGTTGAGATTGGTGGAGGGGTTGTAGGACTTTTACATATAGAAGATATATCAGTTTCAAGAATTAAATCACCTGAAGAAAGATTTTTTATTGGACAAAAAATAAATGTTATGATAAAATCAATAGACAAGCAAAATGATAAAATTGTCTTAACATACAAAGAGCTACTAGGAAATTGGGAGCAAAATGTAGAAGAATACAATGAAAAAACTATTGTTGAAGGAATTGTTAAAGAAGCAGATAAATTTAAAAATGGTATTTTTATTGAATTAAAACCTAATTTAGTAGGGCTTGCTGAGTATAAAGATGGTTTAGAATATGGGCAAAAGGTAAATGTCTATATTAAAAAAATCATTAAAGACAGAAAAAAAATTAAACTTTTGATTGTTTAAAATAAAATTATGGGAGGTTATTTAAAAATGGTAGAAGATGAAGAAATTAAAACTACCGTTTCTCCATTCGCTATTAGAGAAGGAGAAATAAAAACATTTGATGGCAAGGATGGATATGTATCAATAAATCAAATTATCCATAAGATTAACCTTGGTCATATTACAGATGTGCATTTCAAGATACTAGATTTAGTAAATGAATTTGAATTTTTAACTTCAAGACAAATTTATCAAATCCTTAAATTTAAAGGAGAAGATATTAAATCACAAGATAAGTTAAACACAAAGTTAGAACAATTAGTAAAAACAAAAATTTTAACTAGATATTACTTTACTTCAGAAGAAGGAAAAGGAATATATAGAGTTTATTGTATGGAAAAAATGGGGAAATATTTGTTAAATTCTAAAGAAGTAGAATGCAAATGGCAACCAACAGATAATACAAAACCAGTAGCTTTAATGAAAAAAAGATTAGCTGGAAATCAAGTAATAGTTGCTTATATGAGAAAAGCTAAGAATTTTGATAGCTATAAAGTAAAAACAGCTATTACAGCTAAGATGAATGGTAAAGCATTTAAAGGACATGGAGAAGTAAAAATATCAAAATCAGGAAAAACATTAAGCTTAATATTTGAATGTGTTAGAAGAGAAGAAGATTGGAAAACAAAATTTATAGATAGAATGAGATTATATAAAGATTTTTTAGAGAACTTTGTTCCATTTGATTCTGGATTTGAGGCAAGACCACAATTAATATTAGTTTGTGAAGATGATAAGCATATGGTAGAAACATTTAAAGAAGTAGTAAAAAAAGGATTACAATTCGATAAAATAAAAGTTTACTATACTACAGATTTAAAACAAAATGCTGGCTCATTAGATAAATCATTAACTGAATTTACAAAGAATGAAACAACAGGAAAATTTGAAGCTAAAAATATAGAATTTAAAATATTAGAATAATTGGATGTAAAAAGACTTTAACTTATAGTTAAGGTCTTTTTTTGATATTAAAAAAGTGAAATTTAAGAAAATGCTTCTTAAATTTCACTTTTTATTAACTATTATTGTTATTATTTGAATTATAAGACGTAATTGCGTTTTCATTATCAAATCTATAATTCATATCTGAATTGTTCATTTGAATGGGATCCATATCATTTGGATTGTCTGATTTTCCATTAAAGTTTATATGTTTTAAATCAAATTTGTTATCAGTAGATTCATAATCTGAACTTTCATGTGAAGCAGATGAACCTTTTGCAAATTTACTAAAGTTATATGTTTTGATTTTTTGTTT
>Ga0073907_1002598_pt1 | contig 17847 bp, 16 predicted proteins | sample GluameincwithD2O_FD_65483 | JGI IMG/M metagenome (GOLD analysis project Ga0073907, IMG submission 65483) | Mouse cecum microbial communities from Vienna, Austria - Glucosamine amended microcosms incubated with D2O | ecosystem: Host-associated > Mammals > Digestive system > Large intestine >... | reverse complement strand
CCGTAGTACGCAAGCTGCAACCCATTCGTTGATGCTCTTATAGCCGCACTTTTGCAGAACCTCTCGCGTCAGCACCTGTCGGCTATCGTTGCCGAGTCGTACGGTCATTTTGTATTCCGTTGGATCGGCTGTTACTCTCGCCCCGCCCGTCGCTTCCACTCTGTTTGCGTTCGGCAGAAGTCTTACTTCGTCGGGGTCGTATACTTCGTTCGGCGTGCAGTTCAACGCTCCGAGTATCTTCTCGAAATCTTCGGGTATCGGTAACGCTCGATAGTTCTCGAACCGTGAATACATAGTTACGTCAACGCCCGCCCGTTCTGCGACTTGCTTTGCTTGCAAGCCCCTTTCTTCGCGTAGCTCTTTGAACTTTGGTATTGCTCTCACCTCCTTTTCTTGTTCGCTGTCTACGCTTCGCGCTTGGTTAAATCGTCTTTAATGAGCTTGCGAACGTACGCGCTCACGCTCGTATCTTCGGACTTTGCCTGCTCTGCCAACTTGTCGAACATAGCTTGCGAAATACAAAGCGTCAGCCTCTTTTCCTTGCTCAAGCTCTCGCCGTTCTTTCCCATTCTGCACCTCCTTTTTGGTAGTGGGTTTCCCCCCGGACGCGCCGCCTCCTCTCGGCGCGTTTCGTCTTAATTTTCAAAGACTCGTCAGCGGGGTTTTAGTAACCGCAGTTCCGGTAGCGGTTTACGTTTGCATTAAATCTGTATTCTTCGGCAAGCTCGCCCGCGAGGTCTTTGCCGTGTTCTTCAATCTCTTTGTCGGTGTAGTCGTTTGCGATCGCAACAGCTTCCTTTCGTCCGCAAAATCTCGAAACGCTTTCTATGAATTCACGCCTTGACATTGTTGCCCTCCCTTAAAATTCAAAAATTTTTATGTCGTCGGGCTGCACCGAGAATGTGCAACCTTTGTATTTGCGCGGGTGCTGCGCTTGCGTTAACTTGGCGCAGTTCAGCGCGTCCTGTTTGGCGGTCGCTTCGTCCAGGGCTTTTACTATGTAGCCAATCTTAAGCGTGGGACGCTTCGTTCTGTGCTTGAACCCCTCGGGGTAGTGTACGGCAACTAAAATGTCGTAGTGTGTCATTTCTGCTCCTCCTCTTTGGTTTGAGCCCATACGCCTTTTGCGCGGTAGTGCTTTGCGATCGCGCCCGCAAGTCTGCCGTTTACGCCGCTTGCAACCGTTTCGTATTTGCCGCTATCTCCGATAATCATTACGGTGTATTTTTTCATAGCTTCCTCCAAAAATAAAAAATCGGCTCGTAACTGTTGTTACGAACCGTAAAAAAAAATAGGTCGTAATCATGTTACGAACCTATCTTACCATTACAAAATTTTAAAATTAAATAAAAAAAGACCTTGTTTTTAACAAGGTCTTTTAGCTTTTAGTCTCCTTTGAAAGGAAGTAACGCCGAAATTCTTGCACGCTTGATTGCCGTTGAAAGCTCTCTCTGGTGCTTTGCGCAAGTGCCGCTCATTCTGCGAGGCAGCATTTTGCCGCTCTCGGTAACGAACTTCTTTAAACGGTTTACGTCCTTATAGTCGATTGCTTCCACCTTTTCCTGGCAGAAAACGCAAACCTTTTTGCGCGACGTTCTTTTAAACGCCTTTTTTACGGGTGCAACTTTATTTTCTTCCATAATACTATCTCCTTGAAAAATCAGAAGGGAATATCCGAATCGTCGTCAAAAGGTTGAAGCTGGGGCTTTGAACCTCTTGACATTGTTGAAGGCGCGTTGTCTGCAAAGTCGTCTGAATTTGCGCCGTTTTTAGGCGTCAAAAACTCTACGTCCTGTGCGACTATGTCGACTGCCGTGCGCTTAACGCCCTGCGCGTCCTCATAGTTTCTAAGCTCTATCGAGCCGCTTACCGCTACCTTTATGCCCTTTCTCGTGTAACGTGCAACCGTTTCAGCCAGATTGCGCCATGCAACGCAGTTGAAAAAGTCGGTCTTTCTTTCACCGTCGCCGCCCGAATAATTTCTGTTTACGGCTATTGCAAAACGGCAAATTTTAATTCCGCCCGACGTTTCTGTAAGCTCGGGGTCACGCGTTAAATTCCCTATTAAAAATACTTTGTTCATACCTTTTTCCTATGCTTTTACCGTAATCATTCTTCTTAAAACTTCGCTCGACAGGTCGGAAATTCTTTCCAATTCCTTGACCGTTGAACCGTCAGCTTCGAAATTCATTACAAAGTACTCGCCTTCCGTCTTGTAGTTGATGGGATATGCAAGCTTTTTGGTACCCCACTTGTCTACGGAAACGACGCTGCCGCCCTTGGACGCAACTATCTCTTCGAATTTCTTTGAAATAGCTTCTCTTGCCTCTTCGGCTGCCGTCGCGTCAAGAATGTAAATCATCTCGTAAGTTTTCATAATTTTTCACCTCCCGGACTTAATCGGCGTATCAACTACGATACGCAAGGTTAAAGCTTAAAATAAGTTACTTATCAATATTACAACATTTAAACGGCGTTGTCAACTTAAAATAGGACTATCCGCGCGAAATGTTGTTGATAATAAAGTTAATAAGTTCGATAAGCTCCATATCTCCGACCGCCTTGTCAGACTGCACGGGGCGCATGCTGCTGTCAAGGTAGTACAGCTTGTTGTCGAAAAACTCGGGCTTATCTATTACAAGCACGCCTATTTCGTGAAGCTGCCTAAGCGTTGAGTGCGACATGTTTTTTGAAACGTTGTCCATCATTGCCGCAAGGTTGTTTACGGTATATACGCTTTCGCTATCCTCGTTATACAGCAAAATTTGCCATACGCCGTTTGCCTCTCCGTAAGTATAGTACTCTCCGCCCAGCGCCGCAAACTGCTGCGCCGTAATTTTGCCGAGCGCATTGCCGGGGATATTTACGAGGGTAAACTTTTCCGAGCCGTCGTCTGCAACGGTTCTTGTATAGTAGACGTAGCTTTCGTTAAACGCGATTTGCGTGTTGGGGTCGGTTACGACGGATACGGCTTGTTTTCTTACTCCGTCCGCGTAGACGGCGTTGCCGCTTTCGTCCTCACCCGTCTTTACCTTATAAATTTCTTTGGCGTAAAGCTCGTTTATGTTGAGCGTGTTTATTACCTCTGGCAAGGTTTCAAGCGTTGCGTCCTTTATACCCGAAAGCAATAAATTGTCCTCGTCTATTTCCAAAATGTCGCTCATTTTCAAAGTGTTTATCTTTGTAGGCAGCTCTGAAAGCGGCGTGTCTTTGAGGTTCGATAAAAGCTTGTTGTCGTCCGCATTCGTCAACACGTCGCCTATTGTCAAGGTGTTTATAGCTTCGCTTACGTTGTCGAGCGTATAGCCGCCGAGCTTCTTTAACACAGGGTCGTCGGTTTCACCTATAAACTCACCCAGCGTAAGTTTTTTGGTAACGGTGCTTATTCTGTCGGAAAGCTGTTGTACGTTTGCGCACGGAATTTCTATGCGCGCGCCGTCCTCCTGATAATAGCAAGAGGTTATAAGCACGTTTTCCCCTTCTGCCGAAGTTTCAATAAAGCAGTCCGCCTCGCGCAAAACGCCGCCTTCCGCTATTTCGTATTTTGCAGTATAGACGCCGTCCGTCTGTTTGATACCGTAAATACCGTAGCCGAGGTAGGATAAAATTGCGTCGGTTGCCTTAATGTCGATAAAGTCGGCAAGCGTAATGTCGTTGAGCACTTCGTCGACGCCGAAGCCGTCCATAAGGTTGCCTATTGTTACCGAATTGACTTCGACCTTGTTTTGTCCGTCGATATAATATGCACTTTCTATTATCGAATCACCCGAGGCGTTCTGCTCGGTATTTATATAAAGCGTAACATCTCTTTCGTCTGCGGTGTATTTACCTATGTGAGTATAATCCTCTCCGGGCTGTGCGACTATATCCTTAATTTTCCAGACGAGGTTTGCCATAATAGAGTCGTCAACTTTGGTTTTGACGATATCTCCAACGTACAAGCCGTTTAAAATCGCTTCGAAGTCGACGCCCTCGTTCATAAGATTTCCAAGCGAAATTTCCCCGAAAACTTTTTCGGCAAGTTCGTTGCTTTCGCTCAAAAGCTCGGTGAGATAGATGTCGTCGAGCATATCTAACTGACCGTCACCCAATGCGCCGACAGTGATAGGCGTAACTACCACGCGCTCGTCGCCGTTCATATAATAATAGCCCGTAAGTTTGGCATATTCGGGGGTGTACGAAGAATACTGTCCGCCGAAACGAGTCTTTGCAACGGGAGGATAATAAGTATATCCGTCGTCGGTAATGTACGGCGTGCCGTCGACTATGTAATAGTACAGCCTGTACTCTTCGCCTTTAAGATACAAATTGTCGCTGTACTCCGCAGGCAGGGGCAAGCCGTCGTCCTTTCTCAAATAAGCGCCGTCGACAAGCTCGAACGCGTCGTAATACACGGGATATTTTACCTCTCCGTTTACAACATAGTCCGCCTCGCTGCCGAGTAAGACGAGCGATATAATTTTATTTTCCACAAGTCCCGACATACCTAAATTGCCGAACAGAACGGCAGGCTGAATGTCGTAAACTTTTGTCTTGACGAATTCATCCAAACCCGAAAACTTAACCTCCAAAAGCTCGTTGCGCTCCATGGGGATAAATTCGTTTATTGTTGTGTGAAGCTGGTCCACCATATCTTTTACGGCAGGCAAAAGCTTTTCCACCTCTCCAACGGACAAGTTTTCGGGGTCGCCCGTAAACTGCATAACCTTGTCAAACAAGTCCAAAAGGCTTTTCGCTCCGCCCGACTCCAAATCGGTATTGACGTATATGTAGTTGCCGTTTTCGTCTTTATTTTCCAAACCGGCAAGCTTTAACGCCGAGTCAACGTCGGTAGTCAGCGCGTAATATCCCACTCCCGCCACTATTCCGACTAAAAGTATCATTCCCAAAATTATTCCGAGTAAAAAAGACAGAATGGAAAAACCCTTTCTTCTTGTAGTATTTGCCATAATTTACCTCGCTTTTTCCGCAAAACGGAAAGTTTACGACAATATTATATTATATAATGCTTTTAAATGCAACCTTCTGCGCGTAATTTAACAGCGCTTCGCGCTGGTTTTTAATGGTATTTATGCAACACTCCATAAGCAATAAATCAAGTACCTTTCCTACCTTCTCGGGCGGACAGCCGCACTCTATCAAGTCGTTTCCGCGAACATTCAACTGTTTTACTGTCAAAGGAACGCCCTCGCTTTTCATCTTTTGCAAAATTTCGGTCATCTTTCTAACCGACGGAGCAACCGACAAATCGTCGCGGCAGGCGGAATAGTCTGCCTGCTTCAACAGCATAAGCCCGTCTAAATATTGCAAATTTTTCACTATAAATCTTCGCACTTTGTTCTCTTTCGCGTCGCAACGCAAATCGTACATATGCAGCTTTGTAAGCGCCGTCACGGTTTCGGCAAGCTTTTTGGGAACGCGTAAACGGGCGCATATTACGGGGGCAATCGCGGCGCCCTCGGTTTCGTGAGCATAAAAATTGCCGTTTTTAAGCATACAGTACGGCTTGCCTACGTCGTGCAAAAGCGCGGCAAGGCGTATACTTGCGTCCGCATACAAAACCGTTTTAAAGGAATGTTCCAGCACATCGTACGCGTGAATGTCCGAGCGCTGGCTCATTCCGCGCCCCAAAGTAAGCTCGGGAATAATTTGGTCAAGGACGCCTATTTCGTCCAATATTTTTAATCCCCTATACTGCGCGCCCTCTATTCCATAGCGTGAATCCGCCTGCAAAACAGCCGAAAGTTCGGCATATATGCGCTCCTTTGAGATATCGGCAATGAGTTTTGCATTATTTTTTGCGCCGCTTATACATTCGGCAGAGGGAGTAAATCCCGTCTGTGCGGCTATTCGTGCAAGGCGCATAAGACGCAGCCCGTCCTCACCGAATACCTTGTCGGAATTGTCGACGCAGTTTAATATTTTGCCCTCGATATCCCGTATTCCTCCGAGTGGGTCGACAAATTGCCCCCCATATATGTCGTAGTAAACGGCGTTACACCTAAAATCGCGCCGCTTTGCGTCAAGCGTTATGTCCTTGGTAAAATAGGTGTTTACCGGTCTGTGTACCCCTCTCACATATTCGTCCGAACGAAAACAGGTGAATTCGTAGTCCTCTCCCGAACACGACAGTTTTACCGTGCCCGTATTTTTATAGACGCTATCTATTCTAAATCCGACAGCCTGTGCGCGAGTGGCAAAATCATCCGCGCCAGCCGGAGCGCAGATGTCGTTGTCGAAAGTATGCGCGTCGAGCTTGGCAATAAAGTCGCGCACTCTTCCCCCCACTAAATAGAGAGGATAAGGACAACTTTCGGCAAGGCGCAAAAGATTTTCGCTTACATTTATTTTCATAGCAAAATCATTATAGCAATTTTTCAAAATTATTGCAATTATAAATTATTTATTGTATAATATTTGTAAGAGAGAGATACGGAGTGTTATCGTGCATTACATTATTGCAAACGAAACTCGTTTAAAAGGTAAGGGAAGAAAAATACTTGAAGCCGTAAAAAGCGTATTCGACAGAGCGGAAATTGCTTACAAGGTGCTTTTGACACACGTCCAGGGCGACGCTAAAAAAATTGCCGAGGAGGTTACCGCGGACGGGAACGAGAACACGCTTGTTGCAATGGGCGGTGACGGAACGCTTCACGACATTATAAACGGATTTAAAGATTTTGAAAAGTGCTCGCTGGGGCTTGTACCTATAGGCACGGGCAACGACTTTGCAAGCTGTGCAAAAATTCCGACAAATGCGGTAAAAGCCGCCGAGCTGATAGCATACGGTAAGCCGAGGCACATCGATTTTATAGAGCTTTCGTCCGGCTTGCGCTCGATTAATTCCGTGGGAATGGGTATCGACGTCGATGTTTTAAAGAGGACTTACAGCGGCAACAAGCACGGCAAGGGCAAATATTTGCGCTCTTTGATTTCTTCGCTTATTCATTTTAAAAGCTGTAATTTTACCGTACGGTACGACGATAAAGAGGAAAAGCATTACGGACTTATAGCGGCTTGCGGAAACGGAAAGTTTCTCGGCGGCGGCATAAATTTATTTCCCGAAGCGAAAATAGACGACGGATTTTTGGACCTTATTATCGTAGACTACATATCGAAGCCCAAAATTATTTCGGCGTTTGTAAAGCTTATGCGCGGAAAAGTTGCAAAAGTAAAGAACGTGACTTTCGTCAAGACAAAGGCTGCGACGTTTATTCACGAGGACGAAAACTATACCATTCAAGCCGAGGGAGAGCTCTACGACAACGTTCCCCTCGAAGCAAAAATTGTGGAAAACAAACTTAAATTCTATCTTCCTTAAAATATGACCGATAAGTATTTACGGCGCGTTATCGACAACGTTAAGACGGCTGTCATAGTGTGCGACCAAAATTTAAAGACGGTTTTATACAACCGCGCGTTTAAAACGCTTTTCCCCTCGGGCGGACAAAAGGGCAAGCTCGGGGTTATTACGTCGTGCGCGGAAAACGCTAAAAAATGCGGCGACGCCGACGGTTGCCGCGGCTGCGCGCTTTCGGGCGCGTTCGAGGACGCTTTTTTGTCGAACAAGGAAGTCAGCAGAAGAATTTTTCAAAAGGTCAAAAGCGGAGACAGCGTTCACGAGGTAGCATATTCCATTACCGTCACCCCTCTCGGCGGCGGTCTTTGTATGGGCACTGTCGACGACGCGTTCGAGCTTGAAATCTCGCGCGAGTTGCAGACCGCCAAAAACATACAACAGCGGCTTTTACCCGTTGGAAAGTGGGCGGGCAGCAAAAAGTACTCGTATATGTATGTACCCTGCCGCGAAATCGGTGGGGATTTACCCGACGTTTACACCGTCGATAACGACGCCTGCGGAGTAATTGCGGACGTGTCCGGCAAGGGTATTTCCGCAGGTATGCTGTCTGCGTTCGTAAAGGCGGCTTACGACAAAAAGGCGGCTTCCCCCTCGCTTGCAATAAGCAATTTGAGCGCGAAGTTCCGCGAGCTTAACTTAGACGAAAGAAATTATGTAACGGTTGCCGCCGTAAGAATAGGGGAACAGCACATTACCTATTCTATGGCCGGGCACAACGTGCCTTTGCTTTTAAAGACGGGCAACGGAATTACTCGCATTATGCTCAACTCCCCTCCCGTTTCGGGCTGGTTTGACAATCCCTCGTACTTCGACGACACAATACCGTACAGACACGGGGATATTTTGGTGCTTTTGACCGACGGCGTGACCGAGTGCAAGAACGAGCGAGGAGAAATGTTCGGAGAGGACAAGGTTGTGAGAACGCTTTCATACTCGCGCACAGCGGACGACTTTATAAAAAACCTTGAAAAGAACCTTAAAACTTTCAGTAAGGACTTAAACGACGATATTACCGCAATAGCGTTTGATTTATAAACTACTCAAAAAACACGGCAATTCCAAAATAGAATTGCCGTGTTTTTTATATCAAGTTTTTAATTTTTTCAACCGCCGAATTGCGCCCCTCTACTCCGAGTTTGAGATATATTGCGCTAATATAGTTGCGCGCGGTGCCGTCTGAAAGCTTTAAGGCGGAAGCAATTTGTCTGTTTGTAAACCCGTCGTAGAGCATAAGCGCTATTTCGACCTCGCGCTCGGAAAGGTTGAACGCCTTTTTAAGTTTGTATTCCTTGTCGGTGGAAATCATTGCCGCGGCGTCAGTTATCTTTTTAGCTATCTTGGCAGGCAAAATTGTGTCGCCTGCGTAGGCATTTTTAACGGCGTCGATAAGCGCGGTTGAGCCTATATCCTTTAAAAGATATCCGCTTGCGCCGTTATTTATTGCGCTTAGAATATAGTCGCTGTCGTCAAACGTAGTTAAAATTACTATTTTAATTCTCTCGTCAAGCTCTTTAATGCGCTTTGTGGCAACCACGCCGTTCATATTGGGCATACGGATATCCATAAGCACGACGTCGGGCTTCAATTCGACGCAACTATCTACCGCGCTAACCCCGTCCGAAGCTATGCCCACCACTTGAATTTCGCTTGACGTTTCCAAAACCGAACGAATGCCTTCGGCTAATATTTGTTGATCGTCGACAAGTAATACTTTAATCATGTTTGCTCCTTTATAATAGGCAGAATTATGCACGCTTCAAAGCCTTCGTTCTCTTCGCTTGAAACGCTAAAGCTTCCGCCCAACGCTTCAGCCTTTTCTCTAAGCCCTCTCAAACCAAAGCCCTCGCAAATTTCACCATTTACTCCGCAGCCGTTGTCCGACACAAGCAACTTCAAGTCCCCTCCGTCGTTTTTTAACTCGACGTAGAACGCGGTTGCCGCGCCGTGACGTATGCCGTTTGACAAAAGCTCTTTTAAACTGTTGATTATAAATCTGTGAGCTTCTTCGGAGGGGTGCGCCTCATCCAAAGAAAACCGAGCTTTAACGTCGGTGCCGTCCATGGTTTGGGCAAGAATTTCCTTTATATCTTCGCTAAGAGGCTTGCTCTGTCCCCTGCCTGCAAGCAGATGAACGCTTTCCCGTATCTGTTCAAGCGCGTTTCGGGCTTGGATATTTGCCGAAACAATGCGCTGTTTTGCCTCGACAGGGTTACTGTCTATCAATAATTTTGCCGCCTCGGTCTGCATAATAACCGTTGTCATCGAGTGTCCGACAGTGTCGTGAATGTCCTTTGCTATACGGTTGCGCTCTTCGTAGACCTTTGTTTTAGTCAGCTCGTCATATGCCTCTTCAAGCCTCGAGCGCGAGTCGTCCGCCTCTTTAAGCGCGGAGGAAAGCTCAATATTGGTGGTATAGAATTTCAACAAAAACATTGCCACGATATAGTCGATACCAAGCGCCAAAAGTCCGAAAAGTACGCCCGTAACGCCGTCGAATGCCGTAGGATTGGGCGTGCTTATTATATATCCGCAGGTAAACGAAGCGGAAAATATGAGACAGCTTACGCCAAACAGAATTGTTCTGTCCTTAAATTTTTCAACGAACATATAGCATTGCGTAAGCACGATACAGTATATGGTCGACATAAACGAATTGCCCGTAAGCACGCAAATTGTTAAAATAAGTGCGGAATCAAGCCCGTAAAAAATCATTTTGGGCACAAACTTTTTTATGACGAACGTGTTTACAAATTCAAGCACGGACAAAACTACGCAGCAGGCAATTGTCATATAGAACGCAAACTCGCGCAGTCCGTTGGCATAGGCTTGCGCGCAAATTACTATCGCAATTACAACAAGCAACGCGACAAGCACAGTTCTTATATATTCAATTATCTTAGGCGAAGCCAAATCTATTTTGAATTTCCCCTTCATTTGCCAAGTGTCCGTCTGAAAATTTTATTTTTTTGCTTAAAATAATTGTAACACATTTTAAAAAAAGTGTATAATGTTTTTACTATGATTGACAACATTATTAAAGATTTATCGGAAATTATAAAGTTTGACTCTTCGCAAAGCCTCCCTTCGCAGGGCGCACCGTTCGGTATAGGCGCAAAAAAAGCTTTGGATTACTTTTTAAACCTTGCAAAAAGCTTTGGTTTTGAAACAAAAAATTACGACGGGTATGCCGGAGAAGTTATTTTCGGCAACGGAGAAGAGTTTGCAATTTTGGCGCACCTTGACGTGGTGCCTGCCGGTAAAGGCTGGACGCACGACCCGTTCGGCGGAGAAATAGACTATAATTTAAAGCGCGTTTGGGGTAGGGGTGCAATGGACGACAAGGGTCCCGCCGTTATTTCGCTTTACGCGCTAAAAGCGCTTAAGGACGAAGGATTTGCGCCAAATAAAAAAATAAAACTCATTGTAGGCTGTAACGAGGAAAACGGCTGGGGTTGTATAGATTATTACGAAAAGCATGCGCATATGCCTGAAACGGGGTTTTCACCCGACGCGGATTTCCCCGTAATTTATGCGGAAAAGGGCATTTTGCACCTCAAAATAAATTTTTACGGCAATTTCGGTTTTTCGACCCTTTCGGGCGGAGAACGAGCAAATATGGTTTGCGACTACTGCGAATCCGACGCGCCGATAAACGATGCAAAGCTTAAAGAGTTTGGGCTTTTCTGCGATAACGGAAAAATTTGCGCGCACGGCAAATCCGCGCACGGCTCCTGCCCCGATGACGGAATAAACGCGATTGCGCCAATACTGAAATACTTGGGGCTTGACGAAATTTACGAGAAGCTGTTTGAAAAATGCTACGGACTTAAAGATATGCACGACGAAACGGGATATCTGACTTTTTCACCCAACGTAATAAGCGGAAATAAGGACAAAATTTCGGTCATTTGCGATATCAGATACCCCTCCACTCACACTTTGGACGAGGTGCTTTGCCGCATTTCGGACGAATATGAAATTATGTCTGAGCAGGCTCCCCTTTACAACGACAAAAATTGCTTTTTGATAAAGACGCTTTGTTCGGTTTACAACTATGTCACGGGCAAAGACGTTCAACCCGTTGCCGTGGGCGGCGGAACTTATGCAAGGGCGCTTAAATGCGGCGCCGCGTTCGGACCCGAAGAAGTCGGAGATGAAAACACCATTCACCAAGCAAACGAGTATATTACCTTTGAAAAGATTGAAAAGTGCTTCAAAATTTATAAGCTTGCAATCGAAAGATTGACGAGGTAAAATGAAACGCGTAAAAAAACCATCCAAAAAGATATTAGCCGCGATTGTCGCAGGCGCGATAGCCGCAGTTATTTTGATTACCGCGCTCGGGCTGGAAATTGCGTTTATCTGCGCGGATAAAATTGTTTGCATAACGCCCGATTACGACAAAATCGAAATTTCCGCCCTGCTCGATAAACAAACGTTAAGCGACGACGACTATCAGCTGTTATACCGACAGACGGGTTTGACTAAGATAGGCGTTGACAGGGCTTTGGAACGCGGAGCAACGGGCAAACAAAGAATACTCGACATACAAACGGACTATTTTAAAGAGCGAAAGGTGAAAAACGACAAATTTGCGCCGTTCGTGTGCACGGACAGGCTTGAAGGCAAGTCGCATATGCAAAATATTTACCTTGAAAAAGGTGATATAATCGTCACTTCTTCCACCCATATTTCGGGCGTACGCATAGGGCACTCGGGGTTGGTTACAAACGCGGCTTCGGGCACAGTTTTGCAGGCTATGGCTTACGGTCAGCCCACCTTCGAGGGCAGCATAAGAGGCTTTACCTCGCGTGTGAATTTTATGATTTTAAGACCCAAAGTCGACGCAAAGACACGCTCGGACGTTGCCGATTATGCGCTTGAAACATTTAAAGGCGTGGCATACGACGGGCTTTTGGGGCTTTTTTTGACCAACGACAGAACCGACAGAACGCAGTGCGCACATATGATTTGGAAGTCGTTTTACGACTTCGGGATTGACCTGAACAGCGGCGGCGGACTTTTGATTACGCCGCGTGATATAGCGAACTCGCCGCACGTCGAGCTCGTGCAGGTGTTCGGTTTCGACCCGGATAAACTTTGGAAGTAAAAAGTACAGCCCCTATTACGGGGCTGTACTTTAATTTATTTCTCTTATTTTAATTGAATTTAACTCGGATATACGCTGAGTAAAGCTTACTGTTTCTCGCTTTTTCAAGTCCTCGGTAAAGCGGCTTGTCAAAAGAACGTAGATGCAGAAGATAGGCACTGCACCGAGATTTGTTTCGAGCAACGAGTTTACTACAAGCGTCATAATTTTATCGCCGAAAGAGGCAAACTCCGCGCTGCGTATTCCGCCTACAAGCAACGAAAACTCCCAACCGAACTGCACTAAAATACCTATAATCAGAAGCCATAAAAGCGGAAACCGCTTAATTTTTTCTTTTTGGATAAGATTATAAACTATTGCCGAAGCATACCCGACAAACAGTATCAACGCCATATAGCCGTGATATGCGCCTGTAGTGCGCTGTATCTTTATCGGTGGCAAACCCGCGCCGAAGGTTGCGGCTATAAGCGGCGCGGCTATCCACCATACGCAAATTAGCAGCGACCATTCCAAAAGGCGCTTATCTTTTGAAATCCAAAGCCAAATCCAGGCAAAGTTGGTAATTCCGTAACTCATACTCATCCAAAGAAGAACCCAAAACATATCTCCGCCTTCGATTGACCGTGAATGCGTTAAAAGATGAAATATACCGTAGTCGACAATCATATACAAAACGCCGCCGCACAGCGCGAAAATAACCGTCATATATTTTTTCTTAAAAACCAACATTCCACAGAAAAAAACCAAAAACACTATATCGAGATAGATATAGAGCGGATTGAATACACGTTGAGCCACAATCTCGACAGGGGAACCGGTCGCAGATAAATTATTTATCATATTCTCTTAACCCTATTATTTTTCGTTTATAAATTCGTCTGTTTTATTTTACACGCTAAGGGCAAAAATGTCAATTTAATAAGTTGTTTTCAGGTAATTAAAAGGCGGCTTACTAAACGTAAGCCGCCTTTTAATTTATTTTTGTCAATTTGTAGCCTGACGGAAAGGTTCGAAATTCGGTGTACCCAAAGTCCATATATAAGCAATTACCGCTCTGCCCTTTTTCTCGCATTTATAGCTTGCCTTTATACTGTCATAGATCTCTTTAGCTGTACTTTCCGAGTCCGTTTCTATACTATCGCACAGAGCGTATAAGAGCTGAATTACAAACAATAGAGCAATGAGGATTAATTTTTTAATGTCAGTCGTAAATTACAACCGAATCCAAGTTAGCTTTACCAAGACATTTAATTACTACAATGTGGCTGCCGCTTGAAAGCGAACTTGAAATATAGGAAACAAATGTTAGTCCGTCGACTTCCTTTAAATCGATTGAATTAACTTTTATACCGTCAATTGTCACTTCGAAATTACTGTCGTACAAAACCGACGACAAAAGCGCAAGTCTTGTGCCCGTAAACTCAAATGACAGAGTCGAGTTGTTTGCACCGACATAGACGTGTCCGAAGGTTGACATAGCCGTCACGCAGTTCCAATTTCCGCTATAATTAAATGCAGCATCGTCCAAAGTGACAAGTTTTCCGCCAGTCAACGCAAACACCGACGAAAGCTCAATCTTGTTAAGACAAATATATTTATTGTAACCTGTTGAATGAGTATCGGTCACTTCTACCTTATAATAACTGAAAGTATGATATTCATCAAAGTCGGCAATTACCTGCAACCTACCCAAAGTCGAAGCGGCTACGTCGGAAACAAGCGTCCAATCGTCGTCCTCGTTCTCTTTTACCCAAACTTTAAAAGTTTTGGGCAAATAAGTTGCGTATGTGCCTTTTACAGCCGAACCGTGGAACACCAGTCGATTAGCGGTTACAGGCGCGTCAAGCTTGGCTTCGACCATAAAAGGATTTGCCGCGGATATATTTGTCTTATTGCTATGTATAAATGTGTTGTCGTCGTTATCGAATAAATTACCTATTGCATATGTAGGCGAGTTATCCCATGGTTGATAATTGTAGTTAAGCCCAGTTTGGGCATTTTCGAAAACCCTTACATCCGAGTAAGAGTAATTATATTGCCTTACATAGAAATAATCTGTTTTAAAGCCTGCGTTCGAAGGGAACTCGTAATCTTGCCTATATGCATTGACGTACTGTGCGGAAGTGGGAGCAATAGGCTCGGCATTGTTTGCCTCCTCCTCAGTAACCTCGTTGCCCTGATAGTCGAAGTAGTGCAAATTGCCGTCCTCGTCCTCGGTTATCGTAAACATAGGCGTCGTCCACTTCGCATATCCCAAGCCGATAAAACTTGTCTTAGGAGTAGCTTGAACTATAAGTACTTCTTTAAAGTACACAAAGGAATGTTCTTTAAGCTCTAAATCAAAGTATGTATTCGAATCGTTTGGTCTGAACCCGGCACTCGTTGAATTATCGTTTATTTTCGCACCGAGCTGGTATGTTTTTCCGCCGTCGATTGAATAATATACAGCGCAGTTCATTCTTCCGCGCAAGAATATACGGTACTTACCCTCTTCTTCGAAATACAGTTTTCCTTCTACCGTATCAACGGTATTGGGGTGCAAGAAAAATTCATCGGGAGCATTGGGATATTCATCGTGACTTTCTTGAGTATCAGGGTAAAACCAAATATCCGTATTACAGTTCTGCGTGGGGTTACGATGGTCACGCACATACGGCGTACCCGTAAACCCTGCAAAGTTATTTTCATAAGCCGTAACCGCGTCGGTATAAGCCGTTCCCTCGGCATAAGTGTAGGTTGTTCTTGTGAGAACCGCTTTGTTTGTTTCGTGCGATTGCTCGAATTCAAGCACTAAATCGATATCTTCAATGGTATTTGTACGTATACTTGCGTCGGTCTTTGTTATACCGAGCGTAACTATTATTTTACCGGACATTGCAAGATTGCCGGGTTTAAAATTATAAATATAGTCGTCAACTTTTTGAATAGTTCCGTTTTCGGGAGTTGAAACATTTTTTATAGTGTAATCGAATCCGTCGGGAATAACCACGCTGCCGTGTTCGTACTGTCCGTTAGGCGCGCTGTACTTTCTCAAATCCACGGTAAATTCCTGACCGTAAGGAATAACATACGGTTGCATAGTTGTTATGTATTTTTTCTGCCCGTCGTAAGTATAGCTTCTGCCCGTCTGATAAACAGACGATACGGGAATGAAAGTAGGATAACTCGGCTCTCTCCATTGATCGGCTACGGTTTCGTCTATTCCTTTTAAAACGTCCTTAAAGTAATAGGTCATATCGTTATGCGTTATATCCTGCCAAGCGCGAAGATAGCCCGAATACAACTGTCCGTAATGTGCAGATTGCTGTTTTACTTTTGACTTAATATAGGCGTCGGGTCCGAAATTATGCAAAAGAGTCGCATACAGTGCAAGTCCCTGTTTTCCGTTGCCGGGCGATTCTCCTTTGGCTATTTTTAAAACTTCTTGAAGCGCCCACGTTGCGCTTGTATAGCTATTCCAGCCTCCGAGTCCGGCAGAGCCGTAACCCGCTATGCCCCTTTTTGACGAAATTTTGGTAAACAACGCATAGGATACAAGCGTCATACCGTTGTTGGTAACTTCACCGCCGTTTCCTACGCCGTAGCCTTGGAAGTTATGGTGGTACTCGTGGAAGTTACCCCAAGCGCCCGAAGAAACTATCGTGTTGTAATTTAAAGAATTACTCATCCAACCGGCAGGGCAGTTGACCGAGCCCTGTCCGGGAAAAGCAACAGCCGCGCCGGCAGCCACAAAGGGGTCATAAAGAAAAACTATGCCCTGAGTAGAACCCGTGGTGGTAACGGTAGCTACTTTATCCCATAAAACCGCAGCCTTGTATATGTCGTCGTATGAGAGATTTTGCGCGTATGTTTTGGGACCCGAGTGAAGCACGCCGTTATCCCACACCTCCAAATCGAAATAGGGTGCGGATGATTGCGAGTTCTTTTCAAATTCTTCACGCGAAGTGCAACCCAAAATAAAGTGAGAATACGCCACGCCGCCCGAAATAGTAGCGGTATATGTTACGGTTTCATTGCGGATATAGATAGGTCCGCCGATAAATGAACCTACATAGGCTGTATATACGCCGTCTTCAAGCGTAGCCGTGGTTTTATCTATTGTCATAGTGTTCAAAAGATGGGGGATACGCTGCATCTGCCCTTTCTGAACCCAAATATTATTTGCTTTGCCGTTATAGAGCGCCTGACCGATATGTATAACAATGCCGCCGGTAGCGTTCATATCCGCTTCACTCATCTGAATTTTAATGACTTCTCCGGCAGGAGCATAAACACCCGTAACGCCGTAACCCCTTGTATATGCACGGGGACGCATTGTAACCTGTTTTATAATGCCGGGCTCATCCTCGGCAACGTCTCCGAAATATAAGCCTGCCGAAGCGGAATGTTTGTAAAGGCGCCTGTGGTTACCAAACTTATCCAAAGCGGGAACAGGCTCCGCCGTAGTACCGCTATACAGATAACCGTCTTTATCTATCCATTTATAATTACCTCCGCCGGCGTTCCAAGTTCCCGTCGCGGTGAGATAGCTCGACTCGTTTATAAGAGCGCTTCTTGCCGACGCCGCCCAATCGGAACCTGCGACTACGTTTGAAAGAGTATAGCCGTATTTGGGATAGACGCCAAGTCCTTCATCTCTCGTTTTTTGAGGAATTACTCTGTCCACCGTTCCTATCTGTTGACCGAAATAACCGACGGTAGTGTTGGTTTTATTTGAACTGCCGTAATTAAAATAACTAATTTCATCCGCGTCAAAGAAATGTTCCGTACCCACCGTTATATCGTCATACGGTTGACCCGGTTTAACATCTCCGGGCTGAATGTAAACGCCCTTTTCGGGGGCAGGTATTATAATAGAATCATTGCCGAAGTTATCTCCTGTTCCGCTGCACGACCTTGTGCCAAGAACTATGCCGAGTATCAAGGCAATAATAAAAACAAGCGTAGCCGCAGCAATTGCAATTACGCGCACTTTGTTTTCCTTGACAAACGCCACTGTCGAAGCTACCAGCCCTATACCGCCGCCGTTGCCGCTTTCAGGTTGTTCCCTCCTATGTCTTGAATAATTTTTTGCTTCTTCGGAATTCTTTTCGCTTGTCTTGGGCTTTTCGCTTGCCTTGGGCTTCTCCGCTGCCTTGGGCTTCTCCGCTGCCTTGGGCTTCTCCGCTGCCTTGGGCTTTTCGCTTGCCTTGGGCTTCTCCGCTGCCTTGGGCTTCTCCGTTGCCTTGGGTTTTTCGCTTGCCTTGGGTTTCTCCGTTACCTTGGGTTTTTCGCTTACCTTGGGCTTTTCCGCTGCCTTGGGTTTCTCCGCTGCCTTGGGCTTTTCGCTTGCCTTGGGTTTCTCCGCTGCCTTGGGCTTTTCGCTTGCCTTGGGTTT
>Ga0073907_1002596_pt1 | contig 17850 bp, 9 predicted proteins | sample GluameincwithD2O_FD_65483 | JGI IMG/M metagenome (GOLD analysis project Ga0073907, IMG submission 65483) | Mouse cecum microbial communities from Vienna, Austria - Glucosamine amended microcosms incubated with D2O | ecosystem: Host-associated > Mammals > Digestive system > Large intestine > Cecum... | reverse complement strand
GAACGCGACCCGGATTCTGGTGGAGAACATCGTCAAACCATTAAAAGATGAACTAAATGCCACACGAACAGATCTGCAGGCCACCAAAAAGGAGATGGCCTCTACCAAGAGAGAAATGGCTCGATTACGCAAGGCTGTCGAGGCTGCTTCCGGTTGTCGTCATGCTGACTATTGCCCTGTGCTTTTCAAGCTGCGCGACAACCCAAAAGACGCAGACTCAGCAGGAGCAGATATCTTCGACTTCCGCGAAGAGCGACACGACTGCGGCAGTGACCAGAGTGATAACGACACAGATGGTTCCCGAGAGTCAGGTGCACATGGCGATATCCGTGGACAGCCTCCTTAAGCTGCCGGAGGGAGCGGCCTACCGTGAAAACAAAGACCGGGCGCATGTAGAGGCCACCCATCATGACGGCATAATCTATATCACCGGCACATGCGACAGTCTGCAACGCCAGGTAGAATATTACGAGGCGCTCTATCATAATGCACGTGACGCACTGGAAAATTACCACGAGTCGGTCATCGAGGAACGTGCGTCCCGGAAATCCCCCTTTAGCATATATATGAGCGGGGTTACCTGTGGCTTTATCCTCACAATTGCACTAATCTATTTTCTCAATTTTAAAATCACACAAAAATGAGTAAGAAATTCATTTACGGCATAGCCGAAGTCCGATTCAAGAAGAAGGGCGGCACAACCGCTGAAAAGGTCGGCTACATCGAGAAAGGCTCCTGGGATTGGGGCGGCTCCAAGCCTGAATCAGTCGATGTGGAAGCCGAGCAAGTTCCTGACGCCCCTGTCCTTACCCTGCTCCAGTCAAATGGCAAGATCTCCCCGACCTTCAATCTCATTCAGCTTGACTATGAGAACCTACAGAGATCACTCGGCGGTTCGCTGATAGAATCCGGTACCGGCCAGGACAAGAAGATCACGGGATGGAATGCCCCGTCATCCCTTGTAGAACTTTCCGGCGAATGGGAAATTGAGTTCGTGTCCGGGCAGACCATGACCATTCCCAACGCCACCATCCTCGCCAACCCCGGTGGCAAGCTCACGCTTACCGAGGTGTCTAAGATAGAGTGTCAACTCAAGATCAACAAGCCGGAGGAAGATGGCGTGCCACCTTACCGCATACAGGACACCGACTCTATGGGCACCAATGTCGCATCCCAGTCTGCCGCCCCGACCAAGGGCGAATCACCCTCGGCCGGATAAAGCATGGATGAAAAGACAATCCGCCAAGTCCAACAGGAGGCAGCGGAGGCACTCCTCAATGTGGGTGTCTCCCTCCCCCTGAAGGAGTTCCGGCTGCCATTCAGGAAACGCCCTATAATACTGAGGGTAACTATGCGGCGCCCCTGTATGTCCGGGCAGATAGAAATCGCCCGGACATATCTGTCAATGAACGTCACGAGCGCGCAGATGGAAGCTTTCAGCAAGGATGAGCAGATGCGCTTCCTTGCCGACCACGGTGACAAGATCTGCCGAATGATAGCCCTGACTCTCGGACGCCCGTCCTTCGTAAAACCGCTCACATGGTTTGTCCGGCACTTCGTAAGATATGAATACCAGATAGCGGCCGTGCGCAAGTTCGTGTCGCTGATGGGTACCGACCCTTTTATACCTATTATCAGATCCGCCGAGCGTACAAATCCGCTGACGGTGCGTCTGAGCCAAAACGCGACGGGGAGTTAAAGACTCGCTTTGAGAATTCCCATAGCCCCTTCGGATTCTTATGGCAGGTGGCGAGTGCCACAGGCTGGACTATAGACTACATACTTAATAACGTAAACTACCAGACCCTCATAATGATGCTGAGCGATGCCCCCAGGTATATCGATACTGGCGGCAAATCCCAGGAAGCCGAAGACACTGAGCGCAGCGCGGAGGATGAGGCCAATGAAATAGTCGGATTTTATAAAAGCGAACTCACCAAATGAAACCGGTCGAAATAGAAATTCTGATGCGAGACGGACTTACGCCGGGGCTGTCCAATGCCCGGCGTGTCGTCAGGCAGTTCTCGGAAGATGCCAAGATTGAGCTACGTGAGGTCACGGCATCCCTTGAGGAGCAGAAGAAGCACATAAAACGACTGGAAAAAGAAGTTGCAAGCCTTGAGAAAGCATTCAAGAAGGCCGCTCCGGGCCAGGAATGGCAGACTGCCAAGTCCCGTCTTGAGGCGGCACGTAAGGAACTGGAGGATGAGAAAGGTGCCCTTGACGGACTGATTCAGAAACAGAATGAACTCAAGGGGGCGGCAGAAGGAGCCGACACCTCTCTGCGCCAACAGTTGCGCAATCTTACACAGGAGATTGCGACACTTATGGTGTCATACGCCCAGTTGAGCGACGAGGAACGGGCCTCGGCCGAGGGCAAGGCTCTGCAGCGACATATAGAGGAACTGACCGAGCAAGCCGGTATCCTACGCGACGCGATGGCCGACACCACGGCGGCCATCAACAACGCGGCATCGGATACGCGAGGGTTCGACCAGATGGCCGGAGCCCTTCAACTGGTTATTGACGGATTCGGACTGGCCACTGCCGGCGCAGAGATTTTCGGAGTCAGTCAGGAGGATCTTGTCGAGGCGCAGACAAAACTACAGGCCGCCCTTGTGGCGAGCAATGCATTGAGCTCAATGCAGAATACCCTGCAAAAGCAGTCAGCGCTTATGCAGGGAGTTAATATCATTCAGACAAAGGCCCTGGCAACCGCAGAAAATATTAAGACTGCGACGCAGGGCAGAGGAGTCATCGTAACCAAAGCGGCCACAATAGCACAGGCAGCCTTCAATGCCGTGGCCAAAGCAAACCCATACGTTATATTGGCTATGGCATGCCTAACAGTGGTTGGTGCGTTGTATGCGTTTGCAAAAGGTTCAAAGGCAGCTCAGAAGGCGGAGGAGGAGCGTCAGGCGCAGGCTGAGAAACGGAAGCAACAGGAAGAGGATTTTGCCCGTGCTGTCGTCGAGTCGGCCGGTTCCCAGATAGCGTCGTTCCTCAAGCTGAAGAGAGCTTGGGAAAATCTCGGTGACAGTCTTGACAAAAAGAAAAAATTCATCACCGACACCAAAGATGAATGGCGCAAGCTCGGAAAGGAAATAGATAATGTCAATGACATGGAGAGAATATTCCGGGATCATACAAAGGACATGCTCAACGCCATCATCATACGCGCTGAATTAAAGGCATACGAAACAAGAATACAGCAGGTTGCTGATGATATGGTGTCGGAGATAGAGAAAAACAAGACATACAACTGGAAACCTGTAAAAGCCGGGGCCGTGTCAGGAACCGGCCAGGGATTCGGCATCGGCGGACACGCTGTGCTTCAGGAACTCACCCCGGAGGAAAGAGCCGCGGCAGGCTCTCATATCACCACATGGCACTCACAGTATGGAGGACAGTCTGGCGAGAATTTGGATGCCGAAGGAGCACGCATAATTAACGAAATGCGAAAAAAACAGGGCAACCTTGATGCTCTTGGCCGTCAACAGGCAGCACGTGATAACGCCACCAACATAATAGGAGGCTATGTGGATGAAATGAACCGTCTTTCCGGCCAACTTGATTCTGTTATGTCAAACATGCCGGGAACAGATATAGAACCAGAAAAGTCGGATAAACCTGACACATCCGACAATCCGGAGCAAGATCCGCGCATCGAGCAAGAGCGCAGAGTGGCTGAGGAACTGCGCAAACTCCGTTGGAAGAACGAACAGGAGGCCATAGACCAGATGGAGGAAAGTGCGGATAAACGCCGTCGTCAGATAAAACTTGATTACGAAAAGCAGATTGCGGAGATTCAGGCACAGGAAGCCAGATGGAGAGAAGCTCAGAACGGGAGCCTTACCCCCGAACAGGACAAGGCTCTCCGTCAATCCTACGCACTTGCGCAATCCGGCATGGAGAGTGCGGTCCGACAGGTAGAAAATGACGAGGTAGCCAAGAACCGGGAAAAACTGAACGAACTCCTGCAGCAGTACAAGGATTTCGATCAGCGGCGCCGGGATATAGATACGGCTTACGGTGCCGACATGGAAGTGCTCAACGCGGAACTCAATCGACTGCGCGGTGAGGGTGCGGACACTACGGAGATAGAATCCGCCATATCCGCACGGACACAGGCATATCGGAACTCGATACTGGCGCTTGAGGGGGAGATCCTTCAGTCATCCGATTTTTACGACAAACTTTTCGGCACTGTGTCCGACAGGGGTTACAAGGTGCTGAAAGATTTCTATACACAGGCACAGGATACCCTTAAAAACGCAAAGGTTGACGGTGACGGGGTGGAAATCTCCATACCCGTCAAGGATGCCGACGGAAAATTTGTCAAGAAGGCGGTCAAGATAACCGTAGATGAATACCGGCGCATGCTCAAGCAGGTGCAGGAGATAAAGAAACAGCTTGAAAAGGACAATCCTTTTGCAGCCTTCCGCACCTCATGGTCTGAACTAAACAAGGCTATCAAGGAGGGCGGCGATGTGACCGGCGCCCTGAAGAATCTGCAATCAAAAGGCAAGGAGGTCACAAGCACCATACGCGGTTGGGGCGATGCCCTCGGTTCTGTGTTTGGCGACAACTTCAAGAACTCGATGAACGAGATAATGACCTTCTGCGACGGTGCGATGGACATGGGTACCGGCATAGCGCAGATATGGGCCGGCGATATTGTCGGTGGTATTACCAACACTTTGAACGGCCTGTCATCCATTTTCTCCCTTTTCAGTTCATGGAAAGAGAAAATGGAGGAGATGAAACGTGAATGGTACATTGCCGAAATCGAGACCAACCGCGCCATCAGGGAGCGGACAGCAGAATATGCCGCCAACCAAAGCCAGATAAGTGACATAATAAAAGATGTCGAGCTTCTCAACTGGCTCATAGAACGAGGCTATGCAAAGCCGGCGAGTGTCAGCGTGTGGGAGGCGCAGTCATCGGCACTTGATGAGTACACGAAGAACCTACGCAGCGAGACTGCTGTCTGGGATGACTTGTGGAACAGGCTCCAGGGGAGCCAGGGGCATTACGAGTGGGGTAATTCCCTGAACGGAGGCTCTGCAACATGGGACTTGCGGGGCTACTCGGCACAGCAGATAGAGCTTTGGTATAATCAGAACAAACTGAGCAGCGAAGCCCGGGCCTATTATGAGGCATGGGTGGCAAGCGGCAAGACCATCGAGGAACTCAAGCAGAATATCGAGGAATGCTACAACTCCATGCGCGAAATGGTTATGGGAGTGTCATTCGACAGTTTCCTCTCAAATGCCAGAGATGCACTAAAGGCTATGCGAGGGGATATGTCCGAGCTCGGAAAATTCACCGAGGACACGCTCGCCAATGCCATCCTGAACGGATTCATGTACAAGGATCTTGCAAAAGTGCTTGAGCCGCTTTACAACGAATTGTCGGAACACCTCATTGCCGGCACGGCAGACAAGGCTTACCTTGAGAACTGGAAGCAACGCTTTGAACAGGCCATGTCCGCAGCCAACGACAGGCTCGACGGTATCGCCGATGCGGCCGGAATAGACCTTGACACAGCCGGGAGTTCCCAGTCCGGGAAATCAGGGGTATATACCGCCATGTCCCAGGATCAGGGAACCAAGCTTGAGGGTATCGGCACGAGCATACAGATGCACTCAGCATCCATCGATGAGAATGTGGAGAATGTTTCCGACAAGATGAACGTGGCCACGGAACATCTCCGCAAGATCGAAGAGAATACCTCGGCCACCGCCAAAGAAACGAAGGAGATAAACGAGAAGTTAGAGCAGATTATAAGAGACGGAATAAAGATATAGCCATGTACCAACTTGACGGACTTGTAATAATCAACGGCGCCGATATATGGAAAGAGTTCGGAGCGTTTCTGACCGAGGAAAAGAGAGGCGGCAGAGAGAACCTCAATGCCATTCTGAAAGCATCCAAGGTCAAGGCTCATGTGGGTGTAGACATACGTGAACATAACGGCACAAAATATTCCCCGAAACTCGACGTGCGGAACCAGGAGCGCGACATCACGCTTCACTTTGCAATATTCGCCCCCACAATAGAAGAGTGGATTGACCGCTACAGCAAGTTCCTGACATTTATAAAACAGGGCAAAGACGGATGGCTGACTATGCGCTTTCCGTCACTCGGACTAACCATGCGCCTGTTTTATGTCGACAACACCGATTTCAAGTCCCTTACCTACCTGTGGAAAGAGGGAGTCCAGGCCGGCCGGTTCAAAGTCAAATTCAAGGAGCCGGAGCCGTCATTCTAACCATATTATAACGCCATTCAAACATGCTTATAACGATATACGATAGATACGGTATCCCCAAGGCGGAACTATCCCCGAATGACAGTTCCGTACAGTCGAAGGAAGTTCAGGGCGACAATGTCCTGACGCTCTCCTTCACTCTGTACGAGCACATAGCCCTTGATGTGTACGACTACGCCGATTTCGAGGGGGAGCACTATTGGCTCACCGAGAGATACCGCCCGAAGCAGAAATCCACACGCGAATGGACATACGACCTCAAACTCTATGGAATTGAGAGCCTGATAAAGAACTGGCTCGTGCTTAAGACAGTCGACAACGAGCAGGACCCGGTGTTCACGCTGACCGCACCCCCACGGGAGCATGTGGCCATGATAGTGAAATGTATGAACGACGCATGCGGCAATATCACCGACTGGAAGGTAGGACAGGTGAACGGCACCGAGAACATCACCATTGACTATTTCGGTAAATACTGCGACGAGGCGCTCAAGGAGATAGCCGAGAAAGTCGGTGCCGAATGGTGGGCCGAGGGGCAGACCGTCAACATCTGTCGTTGCGAGCATGGAGAACCCATAACACTCGGATACGACAAGGGCTTGCTGTCGATAGATCCCGGCACAGCGAACAATGTCAAATTCTACACAAGACTGTTCCCGAAAGGAAGCTCAAGGAATATTGACCCATCGAAATATGGCTTTTCGCGTCTGCAGCTTCCGGGTGGACAAAAGTATGTAGAGGCTTATTCCGACGAATACGGCATCGTGGACCATTACGAGGAATCCGCCTTTGCCGACATCTACCCCAGGCGCATAGGCACTGTCAGCAGAGCCAGGAGCGAGACCCGGAAAGGGCAGGACGGCAATACATACGATGTCTATTACTTCACCGACAACAGTCTGCCATTCGACCCCACCGACTACATGATAGGCGGCAAGGTCATCCGTGTGTCCTTTCAGGAGGGGAGCGAACTTGCCGGCCAGGGTGATGAAGATAACGGTACATTCTATTTCGAGGTAAATTTCGACAGCAAGACCCGCGAGTTCGAGATTATCACAATATGGCCGTATGACAACGACATGCAGCTACCCGGCGACAAGCTCATACCCAAGCCAGGCGACAGATACATATTGTGGAACCTCCATATGCCGGACGAATACTACTCCCTTGCCGAAGAGGAACTGCTGACTGCTGTCAATGCCTTCAACAAGGAGCATACCCTCGACATCGCGGTTTTCAAGGCCCCGACCGACCATGTATGGATAGAGGAGAACGCTGTCAGGCTCAGCATCGGACAGAGGGTGCGCCTTGAGAGTGACAAGTACTTCCCCGGCACCGGCTATCGCGACAGCCGCATCACCAGGATAACGCGCAAGGTCAACCTTCCGTCGCGCATGGACATCGAGATCAGCGACGCGCTCAGCCGGAGCACCATGCAGAAGGTGTCTGACAGTATCGGGGAGACCCGGACATATATCCGCGACATAGCCGGCTCCATCTCGATGCCGGACATCATACGCACTTGGGACAGGACTGTTCCCACCGACAACAACCTTTTTTCCGCCCGGCGCAGCCAACGGGAATTCATAAGCAAGAACAGCCCCGACCGGGCCAAAAAGAAGATTATCTTCGAGGAAGGACTGGATGCAGGCGACTTTATTCCCGGCACCCAGGGCGGAACCATAGACGGTGCCGGCAATGCCGAACTTCTTACTCTCCTTGTGCGTGCCCTGTTAAGCTCCCCGAAATTCGTTGACGGATTCGCTGGAGAGGGGTGGCGTATATGGCTTGAGAACGGGCTGTCGCACCTGACGGTCGACAGGCTGACCGTGCGTCAGATCATGACCGTGTTCGAACTGCTCGTCGAGAAGATCCGGAGCGTGGGCGGCCAGATATGCGTGTCGGCGGCCAACGGCAAGATCAAGGAGGTGCAGAGTGTCAATGGTCACTATATAATCACCTTCGAGCAGGATAACACTTTCGTTGCCCATGACCTCATGCGCTGCCAGACTTTCACCGGCGGTAACCTTAAGAGCTACTGGGTAGAAATCGCAAACGTAAGCGGTAACACTGTTGTTATTCCGGCAACAGAATTTGCCGGGGCGGTACCGATGCCTGGCGACGAGTGTGTGCTGATGGGCAATACCTCCGATCCCAAGCGTCAGAACCTCATACTCATATCGGCCACCGAGGAAGGGCAGCCACGTATCGATGTCCTCGATGGTGTGCGCGACAAGAATTTCTCCAGCTGTCTACGCGCCCGGTTCGGCAACCTTGACGGCATTACCGACGACTGGTTCCCTGCAGATAATCAGCCCCACGGCAACGGCGTGTACAGCGATAACGCCTATCTGCGAGGCACATTCCTGTTGGTTACAGGTGAGGATATAAAGACGAAGTTTGAAATAGTCGAGGGTCGAATCACAAGCTCCATCGAAGCAGTGCGCCAGGACTTCGTGGCTGACAAAGGCTATCTGAGCAACCCGACATTCTCTTTGGGGATGGAAAAGTGGGACACATCCAACGAGGCCGTGTTCTTCCTTGTCGGCAACAAATGGCTTTGGGTCAACAACAACGTCCTGATAAAGAAAGGGAACTGCGCGAGTGTCACCCGTGATTCAGACCGCACGGTCGTAAGAATCGTTGACAAATACATACTCCAGAAGAATGTCGACCTACGCAGCAAACCCACGTTCCGCACCAACTCCGACGGCAAGAAAGAGCCGTTGCCGGTGTATCTGAGCTTCTTCTACAAAGTAAAAAAGAGTGGGGTGCTGAAAGTCGGATTCGAGAATGTTGACAAGACCGGATTCGAGAATTTCAATTCATTCGAATATGCCACGGATCTGAATCCCACTGACGGCTATCAGCAGTTCTCTTGTGACGGACTTTGGAATGGGACCGGAGACTTCAAACTTAGTTTCTCTGGTGAGATATATTTGTATATGCTCGTGCTGTCCACCGACAAGGTAGAGGCACTTACATATAAATACCGCACACTGTTTGAGCAGAGCGAGAAACTGATAAGAATTTCGGCGCAGAACTTTGGCCCCGATGGCAAGGTGCTTGCCGAATCTGGCATTTTGACAACCTCACAAATGTCGGGTTTGTATGCCATCGACAGCGAAGGCAATCTCCAATCGTTTGTTGGTGCTGGGCAGGACGGTGTAAAAATCAAGGCTGAATACATCAAACTTGAGGGTATTATTACGGCAAATGGAAATATTCAGATTAAAGAAGACGGAAGTATCGTGGCTCACAATGGTAAGTTCACCGGAGTTCTTAATCTGTCTGCCGGGTACAACGGATTCACCAATGGCAATAATATAATCCACATGAAGCCATTAGAGGCGGGCGTTGTAAAAAATATGACATTCCCTTGGGATGATGTATATGAAGATATAGGGAAGGTAATTCGTTTTTACAATTCGTCGCCTAAAGGTGGTGGAATATACACTTTCGGTCTATACTCGTGGCGAGGTGCAAAAGATGGTTCCTACGGCCACCAATATCATACTTATGATGTGGTAGTGCTTCCTCAAGAAACTGTAGAGATAACGAATTTCTTGAAAAGCGACAATGAAAACAGCTACGAGTGTGAATGGATTATGACCAATAGATTCGGCCCGGAAAATTTTAGAGAAACAAACGGATACTTAGGCCGTTTCCCGAGAATGCTTGCGCTTGGGAGGCTTTCTTATAATGAATCTTCAAAAACTGCGATTATAAATGGAAAGTTATGGGATGACCGAAATATGGGTAGTTACATGACAGTTGAACGGTCGCAAGCCGGGCGATATGTTGTGTCATTTGAAAGCGGACTTTTTCCAAATGGATATAAGGTCATTGTTTGTGGGTATGGTTCATGGACGATTGACGCTCGTGTGTTTGAGGTGGCCAACGATCATTTCTCAATTGGTATGTCTGATGACGAAACGGGCAATGACTCAAATTGCGAAATAATGGTGCTTGCACCTATTTGGAGTTATAATGCGTAAAATCAGAAATATGACAAAACTTAATTTTCAAAGATTCAAGATTCCGGCAGGGATCAGTAAGTCTGTTTATAAAACAGGAGACGCGAGAGAGTGTGTGGCAGATATGATTTACATTAATGTGAATGGGATACGTGCGCATGCCCTCGCAATGAAAATCTACCGTAGTGAGGGTGTTACCGACTATACCGACGAAGAGGTACGCACCATCACGGAGGTCGCGGCCAATTACGGAACCCCGGCATTCATCGACGGGCTTAACGAGCAGATAAACAACCAGACTAAAACAGACTAATCATGGCATTATCACAGGCAGACAAGAACGAGATGCTCAACGCCATCAAGGCCGAGAGCCAGAGCATGGATGAACTCCCCGTCGTGGCGAGCCTTGACGGCATCACAACCCTCCCGGCCATCCGCGGCACCGAGGTCGTAAGCGCACCGGTGTCGCTGCTGCGCAAGCCGGCCGATGACGCGGCGAAATCCGCAACAACGGCAGCCTTAAACGCAACCAATGCGACCTTACAGGCCAACGCTGCAAGGGACGCAGCGTCACAGGCTGCGACAGTCGCTGCAAACGCGGCAACACAGGCCCGAGATGCAGCAACGGCAGCGAATGATGCCACCACACAGCTTCAGAAGGCCATAGAATCGGCGCGCCGCCATCCCATGGTACTTGTGAACGACATCTTAGGCGACCCCGAGCGGGTATTCGCAGACTGGAGCGCGGCCAAGGACGCATTGGCCGCGCACTCGCAGTCCGATGGTGACGAGTATATGTCCATCGGCTGTGTGATGATATTCAGAGGATCCAAAGGCTGGGAGTCGTGGCAGTTCATCGGTAATTCGGATAATGACATTTCCGATGCGACCAAGTGGATACCATTCGCCACCGCCGGAACCGGGAGTGGTAGCGGATACTATAACGTCACCGCCCTGCATCCGCTGACCACAGGTTATTACACCAAGACGACCGCCGTGGCTAAACTCGCCGAAGCCGACATCGATGACGAGCAGAAGCGCGGCATGATCATCACCTTTGAGAGCGCCGCCGGCAAATGGGAGGACTACCGTTTCATCGGCACGAGCCTCTCCACCTTCACCAACCCAGGCGCATGGGAGGAATACGGGTCAAAGAACACCGTCAGGAGTGTCACCGTCAACGGCGAAAAGAAAACGCCGGATGCGGAAGGGAATGTCGGCATCACAATAAATGAGACCGAGGTGGACGACAGCCTCAACCCCGATAGCACCAATCCGGTGCAGAACGGAGTAGTGACCGCCAAACTGTCGGAACTGGAATCCGGCACGCTGTTCAACAACGAGGTCATCGAGAACGAGGACGGCACCGTCACCGTGCAGCTCAAGAGCAAGAGCGCCGTCATCACCGACTTCACCATACCCGCCGGTGGCGGGGGTGGGGGAGATGCAGCCGGCACCAAGATAGTGCTGAACGCATCGCTGAGTGCGTCTACCATAAAGGATGGCGGCTCGGCTATCCTTACATGGAGCTACGACCACCAGTTCACAGGCGAGGAAGCCGGGCAGAGCACAGGGCAGAAAGCCACCGTTGAAATCACCGTCAAGCGCGGCATCGTCACCACCTACAGTGAAACAAAGCAGAATGTCAGCAAGGGGACTTACACCCTCGACCTCACAAAATACCTCCTTCTCGGAACAAGCGACATCTATGTCACAGCCACGGCCACCGACCCGACCACCGGCAAACAGCAGCGCAAGCCGGCCTATGTCAGCATCAAGGTGGTCAGCCTGAACCTTTCAAGTTCATACAACGTGGCTTCCGGACTCGCCCAGGGCGGTTACGACCTCCATGACAAGGTCGAGATACCATACGCCGTGTCCGGTGCCGGCACGAAATCCGTAATACTGTATGTCGACGGTGTGCAGCGCAACCTCCACTCGGTTACAAGGAGCGGCACCACCAACGGCAACTTTAACCTCGACATGGCCGGGCTGTCGGTAGGGCGCCATACCGTTCAGATGGTCGCCGAGATGGAGCAGGACAGTCTTACGCTCTGCAGCGAGAGCATCTACTTCGACATCCTCAAACGCGGCAGCAACGCACCCTTCATAGGCACCAAGATTATCCACCCTGACGGGCGCATATTCACCGGGGCGGCTCACTCCATCCCGGTCATCGAGGCGGGGCAGTACGAGAAATGCACATTCGACTTCGCCGCCTATGATCCGTCGGTAGTTCCGGCTACAGTGGAACTTTGGCACAACGGCACACTGGCGCGTACCGTAAGCGTGCCCAGAACCGCGCAGACCTATACCAACCGATTTACCGAGAAAGGACGGCAGATCCTGCAGCTGAAACTCGGCTCGGCAAGTTACACCATACATATCGACGTGGCCGAGAGCGGCATCGACATCGGCGAAGCGCAGTACGGCCTGCAGTTCAAACTCGACGCAGCCGGACGTAGCAACGACGAAAGCCCCGATGACCGCGCCAAATGGGAATCGAACGGCATTACAACATCGTTTGAAAACGTGGACTGGGGCAGCAGCGGATGGATAGACGGGGCCTTGAAGCTCACCAACGGAGCGAGGGCCACCATCGGCTACAGACCTTTCGCCACCGATGTCAAGTCCGGCGGCCTGACGGTCGAGATAACAATGCGCGTGAGCAACATCATGGACCGCACGGCCTCTGTGGTGTCATGTATCGACAAAGGGAAGGGCCTGCTCGTCACCACCTCCGAGGCGAGCTTCAGAACCGGGCAGACCGTCACCTACACCAACGAGGACGACGAGCAGGTGACGCGCGAGATCAAACTCGCCACCAACATCGTCGAGGGAGAGTGGACCAAGGTCGCCCTGACAGTAGGCACGGCCGCACAGGACAGGCTGATGGAACTCTACATCAACGGCAACCGCAACGGCGCCGACATCTACGACTCCTCCTTCAGCTTCCGTCAGGACACGCCGCAGGAGATCACCATCGACAGCACCGAGGCCGACATCGAGATAAAGAGCATACGTGTATATAACCGCGCCCTCAGCGACGACGAGGAACTCGAGAACCGCATCGTCGACTGCGAGACCACCGAGGAGATGATGGGCGAATTCACCATGAACGACATCCTGGGCGACAACGGCGATGTCGACCTCGACAAACTGCGCGCCCAGGGCAAGGGAGTCCTGCGCATCGTCAGGAAGAACATGCTCGACGACGTTTACGAGACCAACAACAAAAAGACCGACTTCCTGGCCGACGTCTATTATTACTCCGCGCTCGGGCCGGACTACGACTTCATCCTCTCCAACTGCTACATCAGGATACAGGGCACGTCGTCGACCAAATATCCGAGCAAGAACATCCGCATCTACTTCACCAAGGGGAGCGAGAAACTCTCCATGACAGGGAAGAACGTGCTTGCCGGCAACAAATACGTCATGCGCCCCGGTGCCGTGCCTGTCCCCATCGTCTGCTGCAAGAGCGACTACTCCGATTCGTCGATGTCATTGAATACCGGCTGGGCAAAGCTGTTCAATGATACCATGAAGGAACTCGGGCTGCTCACCCCGCCGCAGCGTCACCAGTACGAGCAGGGCGGCAACAGCCTCGCGGCCATAAACGTGCGCACCGCCATCGACGGTATGCCCATAGACATCTTTTGCGCCGAGACCGCAGACGGCGAGAACGTCTATTACGGCCAGTACAACTTCAACAACGAGAAGAGCAAGAGCGGCCCGGTGTTCGGCATGGAGGGAGTGGAAGGCTTCACCCCCGAATGCCCCATAGCGCTCGAGACCCTGAACAACACCTCCCCGGTGTGCCTGTTCTCGACAAAGACCGACGCGGAACTCATCGAGAAATTCGACGGCGGCGCCGAGGTCAACTACGGAGTGGACTCAGCCGGGAAGGTACAGACCGACGGCGACGTCAAATGGGCCGGGCTGTCAACAAAACAGCAGCAGGCCATCCTCCGTCTGCATTCATGGCTGCGGTCATGCGTGCCGGCCGGAGCGACGTCATCAAACCTGTCAACCTATGTCAGTCCGAAATTCAAGGCCGAGATAGACCGATACTTCGACAAGGACTTCATACTCACCTACTATATAGACCGCGAATACGGACTTGGAGTCGATCAGTTTGCCAAGAACATGATACTGCGCACATGGGACGGGCTGATATGGTACATCACCTACTACGACGGCGACACCCAGTTAGGCAAGCGCAACGACTGCTTCCTTGTCTACCTCTACACCACCATGCGCGACACATGGGATGCCGAGGCCGGCAAATACGCGATGGAGGGCTTCGACAGCGTGCTGTGGAACCTCGTGCTGGCCAACCTCCAGGACGACCTCAGACGCTGCGCCGCCAACTACCGCGCCGTGATGACCGTCGAGCGCGTGCTGTCGATGCTCAACGACGAGCAGAGCGGCAACTGGAGCGACCGCGCCTTCAACAAGAGCGGCTACCTGAAATACATCGCCCCGGCCACGAGGGTCATGTACGGCAAGGTGTGGCCCTTCATCTACGCCCTGCAGGGCAGCAACAAGAGCCACCGCACCTACTTCATCAGGAACCGATTCGCCCTTCTCGACGCCAAATACGGCACGAGCAACTTCACCTCCGACAACATAGACCTCTACCTCGCCAGGACAGCTGGCGACGCCGCCGACACCGTGCGGATCACGGCCAACGAGCCCTACGCCTACGGGTACGGCACCAACAACAGCCCCAACATCGCCAACACCGGCATCGTGGATGCCGGCGACACCGCCATCCTCGACATCACCGGGGCCTATACCGTCAACGACCCCCTGCGTCTCTACGGAGCCAGCAGGATAAGGACCCTCGACATGACCGGGGCGGCAGGCCACCTCAAGAACGCCCTCGACCTCGGCAAATGCTCCGTGCTGCGCGAACTCAACCTCGACGCGCCGCAGGGAGGCGGCTCCACCGGGTGGTGGCTGTCGATAGGGAACTGCCGTCAGCTGCGTCGACTCAGCCTGAGGAACCAGGCCCAGGCCAAGACCGGCGGCAGCACGAGCACCGCCCTCGACCTGAGCAACCAGACAAGACTTGAGGAACTCGACGCGAGAGGCACGAAAGTCCAGAGCGTCAACTTCGCCAAAGGCGCCCCGTTGACAATAGCCCGGCTTCCGGGAACCCTGACCACCCTGCGCCTCGAGTATCTCTCGAAGCTCACCCCCGGCGGCCTGACACTGGAGACCTACGGCAACGTTCGCACCTTCATCTTCGACAACTGCCCCGGGCTTAACTGGGAGACACTGCTGAACCGCTGCGCCAATGCCGACCGCATCCGTGTCACCGGCATAGACCGCGAGGATGACGGCACATGGCTCAACAAGTTTATGACGATGGGCGGCGTCGATGCCGAAGGCAACTACACCGACACATGCGCCCTTGTCGGTACCGTACGGCTTACAAAGTATATCGAGAAGGGCCGTTACGAGCAGATGTGCGCCCACTTCCCCGAACTGAACATCGTTCAGCCCGAATACACCATGATCGAGTTCGACGACTCCGTCAGCGACGACGCCAACGTCAGCAACCTCGACAACGGCACAGGCTACAAATACGGCAACGAATACAGGCCCAGCGGCCATATTTCCGCGATACTCGCCAAACGCCACAAGACACTCGCCAAAGTGACGAAAAAGGCCACAACGCGCCAGGTCACCATCGCCAACGTAGAGACCACGATGAACAACCTTGACGGCGAGATGACATGGTTCCCCCTGCACGATAGCAACTCCAACTACTACGCCGACGCAGAGGATACAGCCAACTGCACCCCGGCGAAACTCGATTCCACCGAGGGCGATCTGATGATGTACGAACCCGGAATGTGGTCCAAGGGAATCAACGACTACCTCAAGGCCAAGCACTACTCCTGCTACAGCAACAACGCCAAAGACAAAGCCCCGGCGCGCCCTGAAGCCGATGTCCTCACCCTTGAGGATATTAAGACTGCCGGCGACTATCTGCAGGGGAGAAAGATCATGACCGGGAAGGCTACCCTTGCCGCCTCATACAGCACCGACAGTGCCTATGCTGTCTGCTCCGTCGATGTGTCAAAGCATAAGCGTGTGCGCTTCCCGACCGTTCCCGGAACAAACCTCATGGGATCCATCTTCTGCGATGCGCAGGGCAACAAGGTCAGCGAGGTCATAGTACCGACCCTTGCCAACAAGTTCGAGCCGGGCATGTACCTCATATCTGATGTGCCCGAAGGTGCTGTTTCGCTCCACTTCACCATACTGCCCACGGCAGAGTTTGACAAGGTCGTGCTGTCCAACTCCACGAAGATCGAGGACATGGAGCCGGACTGGTACTACGATGACGAACACCTCTGTGCCGTGGTAGGCACTTCCGAGGTCAACGGCAAGTTCAGAGCGGCCGTTGCCGGCAAATACACGCTGGCAAGTATGTCCTGGACCGACTTCCACTATTATAGCGCGCAGCGGGGAATGCAGCAGATAGACGCGCTTATGCACTTCCGCATCGCCAACCTCTTCTATGCCAAATATGGTCGCAGGGACGCCCAGGAACAATGCGGAGCCGGTTCCCATACCAACAACCGCACAGTCGGCGGTACAATGAAGTACGGCATGACCGACACCGTGGGCTACGAGGCGGCCAAGGCCGTCAACCCGAATGTCACCAACTCGCTTATCGATAACCTCGTTCACCAGTATGCCTGGTATATCAAGGAGGAGTATGGTTCAAAGACCGTCGAGCAGATGAACAATATCTGCTGTCTGGGCTATGAGGACATATACGGCCACAAGTACGACATGATGGACGGGGTGGATCTTCCGAACACAAACGGCAATGTCGGCAAGTGGCGTATATGGTTCCCCGACGGCACCACGGTAATGATCAAGGGCCATACCAACTCCGGCGCATGGACAGCAGCTGTGGCCCACGGCCTCTATATGGCAGTAATCCCCGTAGGCACCACCAACGGTTCGTCCTCTACGCACTACTGCGATATGTACTGGCTGACGACCGGCACAGGCCGTGTGGTCTATCGCGGCAGCAACAACGCGAATGCGAGTGGCGGCGTGTCGTACGCGTATGCGTATCACGATGCTTCGAATGCGGTCACGCATGTCGGGTCGCGCCTGGCCTTCCGCGGCAAACTCGTCAGGGCGCAGAGCGTGGCCGCGTTTAAAGCGTTGGCCGAGGTTGCGTGAGCGGCGAAGCCAAAGCGGTCGCGCAGCGACCCAAAGCGAAAAGCGCAACACGAAAAGAACGGCCTTCGAATGATGTTCGGAGGCCGTTCAAATATAGTGGAGTGGAGCAGGGGAGAGCCGGAGTCGCGCCGGGGTCAACCCACAGACCCCGGCGAAGTCGGGCGAAAATTTTTTGAAAATGGGTGTTCCGGGATACGTTTGGTTTTAGAAAAAGCAACGCTTCGTTTCAAGAGCGCGTAACATTTCGTTTTGCGGATTATACTTATCTATCCTGTCATTGACCCTACTCTTAACTGGCAAGTGCAACATTAGCGATTTGTCGGAAGAAAACATTTGTCGGTCCCGGCTGATATTCGATGATTTTGTCTCCTTTCCGGTTTT
>Ga0073907_1002590_pt1 | contig 17876 bp, 9 predicted proteins | sample GluameincwithD2O_FD_65483 | JGI IMG/M metagenome (GOLD analysis project Ga0073907, IMG submission 65483) | Mouse cecum microbial communities from Vienna, Austria - Glucosamine amended microcosms incubated with D2O | ecosystem: Host-associated > Mammals > Digestive system > Large intestine > Cecum... | reverse complement strand
GTTTCGTCCGTCACGAATTTTTGATGGCAGTGATGCCCCACGACCGGCAGCCACGCGTGGCTGTCGCCACCACTCCCAAAGAGGTCGCTTCATCAGGTTTCGTGCATGAAAAAGGATTCCCCCCAACCCCGGCATGACGGCAGCCCTCCGAACCTGCCCCGTGACACCATGCTGAGTCCAACATGGAGCGCATGGCCTCCCGGCCTGCGGTGCTCAAGTCCGGCCCGAGTCTATCCCAAAGCCCCGTGATTCTAATATTAGTTTAAGAATCAGCGGCTTATCAATTTTTAGAATCACGTGGTTTTCGTGATTATTCTCGTGGTTCCCATGGTTTGAAACCATCGAGTCCGCCCTCAGTCCAATCGTGCATCGTGCATCGTGAATCCCGACAAAAAAGCTGTTAGCCGTCATAACGATCAGGCGGCACTTCCACGGATGGCTATAACGCCGGTAGGCCGGCGCTATAAAAGAAAAAACCAAAGAAAAGGACCATGCAATCTGTCCGACAAGCAGTTTGCATGGCCCTTTTCTTTTTGTCCAGTCCGAGTCCGTGCCAGGTCCGACATGGGGAGCTGGCCTCCGAGCCTACGGCCTACTACAGTCCGACCGAGTCCGCGCCGAGTCCAGCGTGGAGCGCGGCTTGGAGAGATTTTGTTAAGAAAAATTTAGTTAAATGTCAAAAAATTATAAATCGAGGGGGTTTTATTTATTTTTGATTGAACCTTTTGAGGGGTAGTGTTGTCATAGATATAGAAAATCGTTTCATGATGTTAGGTTAGTTTGAAAAATTATTATTGAAAAATCACGAAAAAAAACGGTCGATGTGAATCGACCGTTTTTTTATTTTGTCTTTTTATTTAAGCTTTACTGCTTTTCCCGAAGAGGCGGGCCAACTCTCCTACCCAGAGGACGAGGGAGGTGGCGGCGATGATGATAATCCAGTCTACGATGGATAGAGGAGTCACATTGAAGAATTCCCCTCCGAGTTCCACGATGGCTATCTGTCCTAAAAGGATGGCTATGGCTATAAATTCGAAGCCTCCACAATCTTTCAGGCGCAAGGCGGAATGACCCGTCTCGAATGCGCGCGCGTTAAACATATTCCAGAATTGAAGGAATACGAATATCGTGAAGAACAACGAGAGCTCATAATCGCTAAGACCGGTATTGATTCCTAAAGGCAATGATCCGACCTGAGTAAGACTCGTAAGGTCGGTATGCTCGAAGTAGTAGAGCAAAGCAAGAAGGAGCAGGAAAAAGAAACCGCCTGTGCCGACGATAGCCCTTGTCATACTCCTATTTATAATAAAGGCCGTGCGGCTTCTTGGTTTGTCGCGCATCACTCCCCTTTCCGGCGGGAGCGACGCAAGGGCCATCGCCGCGAATGTATCCATTATCAGGTTGACCCAAAGCATCTGGGTGACGGTCAGCGGAGATTGCATTCCCATAAAGGCGCCCGCAAGCACAATCAGACACGCCGCCACGTTGACAGTCAGCTGGAACAGAATGAAACGCTGTATGTTCTGATAGAGCGAACGGCCCCACATGACGGCCCTGACAATAGAGGAGAAGGAATTGTCGATGATGGTGATATCCGAGGCCTCCTTAGCCACCGACGTGCCATCGCCCATCGAAAGGCCGACATGAGCCGCTTTCAAAGCCGGCGCATCGTTGGTGCCGTCGCCCGTGACAGCCACGACCTCATTATTGGCCTGCAAAGCCTCCACGAGCCGCTTCTTGTCCATAGGGCGGGCACGGGCAATAATCTTCAGCTTGCCCACACGCTCCTTAAGCGCGGCATCGTCAAGGGCCTCAAATTCAGGGCCGGTGATAATATTTTCCGGGCCATCGGTCGAGTCGCTCCAAAGTCCGCACTGCCGGCCGATCTCCTTTGCCGTGCCCGGCGTGTCGCCCGTCACGATCTTCACTTTAATCCCGGCATCGGTCACCTCCCTGACCGCGTCAGGCACATCCTGACGCACAGGATCGGATATTGCGGCAACCCCGAGGAACGTCAGACGGCGCGCAGCGACTTTCCCGTCGGAAATAGTCTCATCGCCGGGATTCAGTTCCTGATATGCGAATCCGAGGGTGCGCATCGCCTGATTCTGGTAGCCGATAAGGAGGGCATCGAGTTCCTCCTTGCATACTCCGGCCTTCCCCTCACACATGGAATATACAATTTCGGGGGCACCCTTCAGATAAAGAATCCTTTTACCCGTTGACGACTCTACGACCGTGGCCATATACTTCCTTTCAGTTGAGAATGGGAGCTCCTCTATCCTTCGGGCATTTTCGCGGAGCTTCTGATAGTCAACTCCCCTTTCCCTCAGCCAAAGGATTAGCGCGCCTTCGGTCGGGTTGCCAAGCGTGGCAGGCTTGTCGCCGGTAAGGTCGAGCTGAGCTGTGGAATTCACGGCGAGTCCCTCTTCAATTACGGCATCGGAGGGATTGCCGAAGAAATTCGTCTTGTAGACCTGCATCTGATTTTGGGTCAGCGTACCGGTCTTGTCGGTGCAGATTACCGTGGTAGCTCCCATCGTCTCGCAGGCATGCAGCTTCCGGACGAGGTTGTTGGTCTTCAGCATACGCCTCATTGAATAAGCCAGCGAGAGAGTGACTGCCATCGGCAATCCCTCGGGCACGGCCACCACAATAAGCGTCACGGCAATCATAAGGGTCTGAAGGACGTATGCGATGAAACTCAGCCATTCGAAATTTCCATTCAGGAAATACATCAAAATCCTTCCACACACAATAATGGCGGCGATTACGTAAGAGGCTATGGAGACGAGTCGGCCGAGCCTTTCAAGTTGCTCGTTGAGCGGAGTCTTCACGCTGCCGTCGATCTGGGCGGCCACGAAAACTTTTCCGTTTTCCGTCTTGTCGCCAACTGCCGAGACCTTCATTACGCCATGCCCCTCCATGACCTTCGTGCCACGCATGACCTCATCGGAGCCGAACGTAGCGTCGGGGTCGAAATCATCCGGATTCGTGGTCTTGCGGCATGACGGTTCGCCGGTCAGTGTCGATTCATCAACGCTCATGCTGACGGCTTCAAGCAACTTTCCGTCGGCAGGAATCTCCTGCCCCGTGTCGAGAAGAACGATATCTCCGACCACCACGTCTTTTTTCGGGATTCTCGTGGCATGGGAATCCCGTATCACCTCCACCGGTTCGTCATCATTGACCTTGTTAAGAATCTCAAACTCCTTATCGGCCTTCATCTCGAAATAGAATCCGAGGCCTGTGGCAAGAAGAATCGCAATGAAGATACCGGCCGGCTCGAAGAATACTCCGCCACCCTGTCCGAGACCCACATATTCGTATACTGCAATTCCAATTGAAAGCACTCCCGCCACAAGCAAGATTATGATCAGGGGGTCGTTGAACTTCTGCATGAACTTACGCCAAAGCGGCTCCTTCGGCGGAGGAGTCAGGATGTTGCTTCCATGCTTTCTACGGCTTTCCGCCACTTCGGCTTCTGAGAGGCCTTTGATTTTTCGTGTCATTATTCTCTAATGATTTGTGATTCCGGCTATTGGCACGCTAAATGGATTGTATCAGCCAATCGCCATAGACTTAAATTTTGGGATTTGATATTTTGCCTTGCAAAATTATAATATTTTAAAGTCATGCGGGGTTCATACGATGTTAAAAAATTATGAAGTTTTCCTGTGATCCGACTGCACTCGGCAGATACCCGCGCTTACAACATCAAAAAAACTTAATCAATCGTTTTTTATTTCCCATATTCAAAAAATGAGCGGCCTATACCTGCCAGACAAGAAAGACTACTACATAAAAACCCGTGGACCTCGGCAAAGACAGCACCAAAAATATTTTCACACTCAGCGTCACCGACGACGGCTCTGTCTGGGCAAGCGTGCCGGGCAGACTTTATCAGCTTGACAAAGACGGAAACGTCGGCAACTCTTTCGCAACGACAGAACGTGATATTTTCGCTTTTGAGACAAAAGACGGCAAAACCCTGACCAACGTAAACCTAAAAGGGATAATCCCGGAAGGAAACAAGCTATATTACGAGATATTCAAGGACAACGACGGACTTTCCCCTAAATGCTGATCCTATCCTTAGAGGGCGCCCTAAGAGCGCCCTAAACGGCTCAGCAGCCATCGGAAGAAAGATCAAATACCCAAATGAACGATTTCAGCTAACAAATGAAAGATTTATTGCTATAATTTCATACAAACTTATATTATCTTTGTAGAAAATTTCAACATACCATGTTTTTATGTTTATCGGGAGGAATTCCCCGGGCAAGAATCATGAATATCTCATTACATAAAACCATACAAGCATTGAACAACCCAAAACTCATATATCGAATGAAAAAACGATTTTTAATCCCGTGTCTTGCCATGGCATCATGCCTGATGGCAAACGCAGCAGACAAGACACCGTCTTCCCTCCACGGCTATCCGATCGACCCGGTGCCGTTTACCTCAGTAAAAGTCAACGACAGTTTCTGGGGACAGCGACTAAAAGCCAGCCGCGACGTGACCATCCCTCTCGCATTCAGCAAATGTGAGGAGACAGGCCGCTACACCAATTTCGTCAAGGCCGCCAATCCCTCCGACACCATCAAGGTCGGCGGACTGTCGTTTGACGACACCGACGTCTACAAGACCATAGAGGGAGCAAGCTACACACTCCAGACATTCCCCGACAAAAAACTTGAGCAATATATCGACAGCGTGCTCGTGATCGTAGCGGCAGCCCAGGAACCAGACGGCTACCTCTACACAAGTCGCACCATGAATCCCAAACATCCACATGACTGGGCAGGCTCGAAACGCTGGGAAAAAGTGGAAGACCTCAGCCATGAGTTCTACAACCTCGGGCACATGGTGGAGGGAGCCATCGCCCACTATCAGGCCACCGGCAAACGCAACTTCCTCGACATAGCCATCAAATATGCCGACTGCATCTGCCGCGAAATCGGCGACAATCCAGGCCAGGTGGCACGCGTACCGGGGCATCAGATAGCGGAAATGGCCCTGGCGAAACTCTATCTCGTCACCGGCGACAAGAAATATCTCGACCAGGCCAAGTATTTCCTCGACAAACGAGGACATACATCTCGCAAGGATGAATACTCACAGGCCCACAAACCCGTGACAGAGCAGGATGAGGCCGTGGGCCATGCAGTGCGTGCCGCATATATGTATGCAGGAATGGCCGACGTAGCCGCACTGACCGGCGACTCCGCATATATAAAGGCCATCGACAATATCTGGGACAATATCGTCGGCAAGAAATACTATATCACCGGAGGAATCGGAGCCACCCATCAAGGAGAGGCTTTCGGCAAGAACTACGAGCTGCCCAATATGTCGGCCTACTGTGAGACATGCGCCGCCATCGGCAACGTCTACGTCAACTACCGTCTTTTCCTTCTCCACGGCGATTCGAAATACTATGACGTGCTTGAACGCACGCTCTACAACGGACTTATCTCCGGCGTAGCTCTCGACGGAGGGGCCTTCTTCTACCCCAATCCCCTTGAATCGCGCGGACAGCATCAGCGTCAGCCATGGTTCGGGTGCGCCTGCTGCCCCTCGAACATCGCAAGGTTCATTCCTTCGCTGCCCGGATATATCTATGCCGTCAACAACCGCGACGTCTACGTCAACCTCTTCATGACCAACACCGCCGACCTCGACGTGGCAGGCAAGGAAGTTGTGCTCTCCCAATCCACGAGCTATCCCTGGAACGGCGACATCACAATCACTGTGGACAAGAATCGCACCGGAGCATTCGACATGAAGATAAGAATCCCGGGATGGGTGCGCGGCGAGGTGGTCCCGTCTGACCTCTACCGCTATTCCGACGGCAAACGCCTTGGCTACACTGTCAGCGTCAACGGCCAGCCCGTCAACACCACTCTTGAGAAAGGCTACGTATCAATCGACCGCAAATGGAAAAAGGGCGACAAAGTGCAAGTGCACTTTGACATGGAGCCGAGGACCGTCAAGGCTCACACAGCCGTAGAGGCAGACAGAGGCCGTGTGGCATTCGAGCGCGGACCCATCGTGTATTGCGCTGAATGGCCCGACAATAACTTCGACGTACTGAGCGTAATCGTAAACCAGGATCCCAAGATAGAAGTTGTGGAGAAACCGGAATTGCTTTACGGCATCAACGAACTCATCACTGACGCACAGACACTTAAATTTGACGACAACGGCAAACTCGTGGCCGACAACGTGAAGCTGACCATGATACCTTACTACGCATGGAACCATCGCGGGCCGGGCAAAATGGCTGTGTGGATGCCTCAAGACCTTATGGCCACGACGCCCGAGCCAGCCGCTACCCTGACCTCAAAGAGCAAGGTATCCGCATCTCACGTGACACCTGCCTTATCCTCCATCAACGACCGTCTTCTTCCTGTCGATGCCAACGACCGTTCCGTGCCCTACTACCAATGGTGGCCGAAGAAAGATTCCACCGAATGGGTGGTCTATGAATTCCCCGAGCCCACCACGATCAGCAATTCGTCGGTGTTCTGGTATGACGACGGGCCTTGGGGCGGATGCCGCGTGCCTCAGTCCTGGTCGCTCTACTACCGCGACAGCCAGGGAGAATGGCAACCTGTGGGCAATCCCGACAAATGCGGCACGCTGAAGGGCAACCTCAACACCGTAAACTTCGATCCCGTCAAGACCGACGCCCTCAAAATCGAAGTGAAGCTTCCCGCCGACAACTCCACAGGCATCTACGAATGGGAAGTGAAATAAAAAAATCTACACTGCAATAAAAAATCCGGAGACGATTCTTGGAATCGTCTCCGGATTTTTTATAAGTAAGAGTTCAGATAATACGGGAAATGAATCATCAGGCATAGGCATATGGTATATTTTGTTGATTGAGGCATAAATATGATATGGATGAAACGTCTGTCGCGAGGCAGCCGTTTTTCTATTAACAGAATTTAATGACTTTTATCTCTAAATTTCCTTTTTTCTTCAATGCGAGGGCATAAATCTCGCGATTTATGTATAATTTTGCATATGGCAAAAAAGATACAATTCGGTAGCCGCATAGGTCTTATCGCGGCTACAGTCGGTTCGGCTGTCGGACTCGGCAATATTTGGAGATTTCCTGCGGAGGCACAGGCCAACGGCGGCGCGGCCTTCCTCCTGCTTTACGTGGCATGCGTTTTCCTGCTCGGCATCCCGGTGATGGTGGCGGAATTTGCACTGGGGAGAGGCACCCGCAGCGACGCCGCCGGAGCATTCCGCATACTTTCGCAACGCAGCAGATGGTGGATCACCGGGGCACTGGCTATCCTTGCCTCTTACCTCATCCTGTCGTTCTACATGGTCGTGGCGGGATGGACGCTCGAATATTTCTGGCAATCATTGACCGGAGCTCTTTACGACATCCCCGAAGGCGCAAGCTCCGACACGGCCTCCGCCACTTTCCAACACAAGATGGGAGAATACATCACCGACAGCTGGCGACCGTTGATAGCCACCTTCGCCATGATCGGAATCAATCTTTTCATACTCATGCGCGGAGTCAGGAAAGGAATCGAGAAGATGAGCAACTTTATGATGCCCCTTCTTTTCCTTCTCCTCGTGGCATTCGCTTGCGTGGCCATGACTTTTCCCAACGCCTCCGAAGGTCTCGCCTTCTTTCTGAAGCCCGACTTCTCGAAGATAACCCCGACCGTTGCGGTCAACGCCCTTGGGCAGGCATTCTTCTCCCTATCGCTCGGCATGGGCATCCTTATCACGTATGCCGGATATTTCCCCAAAGACACCCGCCTGGTCAAGACAGCCGTCACGGTCTCGGCACTCGATTTGCTGGTGGCCGTTCTTATGGGCTTCATCATCTTCCCCGCCGTCATGTCGTTTGGCCTTGCCGGAGAGAGCCTTCAAGGCGCCACGCTCGTATTCGTCACCTTGCCTGAGGTGTTCGCACAGCTTCCCGCCTCCTCCCTATGGTCGGCCCTGTTTTTCCTGCTTCTGATGGTTGCGGCCCTTACGTCGACCATTTCCTTAGGAGAAGTATCCGTGGCATTCGTGCAGGAACATTTCAAGACAACCCGCCGCAAAGCCTGTCTCTGGGTCTTGCTGCCTCTTTTCTTCCTCAGCTCGCTTTGCTCCCTATCGCAAGGCCCGCTCAGCCATATATCCATACTGGGCATGAACATCTTTGACTTCCTCGACAACATGGCCACCAACATCATGCTCCCCGTGGCCGCAATACTTACGTGCGTCTTCCTCGGATGGGCCACTCCGAGAGATTTCCTCAAAAAGCAATTGGAGAACGGCGGAACCATCGCCGCGAAGTCATTTCCTCTCATTCTGTTCATAATCCGCTTCGCAGCACCAGTCTTGATCGCGCTTATTCTCATGGCAAAAATCCTCGGATAACGATTTTTGGCACTTTTACAAAAAAAGTTTAACCAACTTCATTGTATAATCGGCGTGGATTGATTATATTTGCGACTATGTTTCATTCATAGCCCCCACCGCCCCATGGATAAGGATTACGACACCATTATAGAGACAAGAGCCCGCAAAGTGTTCGACACGATGGCTCCACGAATCTCAGCCCCCGACCTTATGCGCCTGCAGGATGCCTTCCTGCTCGCTAAGGAAGCACACTCAAGCCAGGTCAGGAAGACCGGCGAGCCATACATCCTTCATCCGATAGCCGTGGCAGGCATCGCGGCAAAGGAGTTGAATCTCGATGTCAACTCTGTAATCGCCGCTTTCCTCCACGACGTGGCGGAAGACACTCCGCATTCAATCAGCGAGATCGGCATACGGTTTGGCGACGATGTCGCCTATCTTGTCGACGTGTTGACAAAAAAGGAGAAAAAGAGCTATGAAATGAGCCGCCAGGTGGATAATTTCCGACAGATACTCGACTCTATTCAGACCGACATACGCCCCATAATGATAAAGCTTGCCGACCGTCTTCACAATATGCGCACCCTCTCCTCAATGCGTCCCGACAAACAAATGAAGATCGCCGGCGAGACCGACTATTTCTATGCCCCGCTTGCCAACAGGCTCGGGCTATACCAAGTGAAGACCGAGCTTGAGAACCTTAGCTTCAAGTTCAGGTGTCCGCACGATTTTGAAGAAATCTCTGCCTTGGTAGACGGCGACCGCCAACAACAAATGCAGCGTCTCGAACGATTCAGGATGCAACTTCAGGGTACTCTTGCCGAAGCCGGCATAATAGCCTCCGTGGAAGTGGAATATCGGGAGCCCTACAGCATCTGGAGAAAGATGAGGAAGTTTGGAGATGACTTCAACCATCTTAAATACCGCCACTTCACGAACGTTGTCTTCACGACCCCTCCGGGAATGGACGAAAAGGCCATGGCCCTGAGGATATATTCAATCCTGACCGACCGCTTCAAGGAGAAGCCCGGAGGCATATCCAATTACATCGACTCCCCCAAGGAGAATGGCTATCAGAGTTTCCACGTAAAGCTTCTTGCCGACTTCGGAAGATGGCAGGAGGTGCACATCACGAGCGAGGAGATGTCGAGAAACGCCAGACTCGGCTACATGTCGGAAGAGGGACGCGAGATAATCGGCGTATGGCTTGAAAAATTCCGCAAGGCATTACACGATATCAACAGCCATGGATGCAACCTTGAAGACGGGCATGACTGCGGCATAGACTTCATGGAGAAAGTGACCGCCTCTTTCTACAACGACGACATCATGGTCTTCTCCCCCAATGGGAAGGCAGTGGTGCTCCCCCAGAAATCCTCATGCCTCGACTTCGCCTACGAAATGTCGGACAAAATAGGCAACCATGCGAAATATGCCCGCGTCAACGGCTTCCTTTCCTCGATAAAGGCTCCGCTAAGGCGTGGCGACGTAGTCCAGATATTCACAGACGAAGATGTAGTCCCTACTCCCGATAAACTTAAGTCGGTCGTGACCTATAAAGCAAAAAAAGCCATAAAGGACTATCTGGGCAGCCTTCCGAAGCCAAAGTTCAAACGCTGTCCGGTGTGCCATCCCATACCCGGGGAGGAAGTCATCGGCTTTCGCGACACGGATGGCACGCTTTCAATCCATAAACGCGACTGTCAGGCCGTCATAGGTCTGGCCTCACAATTCGGGGACGACATCGTAAGCGTGGATTTCATCCCCGACGGCACACTCTACAACGTCACTGTCACCGTCAAGGCCGTAGACCGCTACCATCTGTTTCTTGACCTCGTAGACTGTATCTCCAACAAGCTGAACCTCAACATTGATTCCTACAACTCTTCGACCACGGATTCCATCGTCACAATCCAAATTTCTTTCGGAATCCACTCCTACTCAGAGCTGCAAAAAATCGTAAGCCACATTTCGGGGATAAAGGATGTAGACGAGGTGAGGGCCCGCACGTCGTGAAAGGATATAATTTTCTGTCTTTTTTCAACATTTATGCGGCAGAGATGGGCAATATCCAATAATTTTAACTAAATTTGCATCATTCAAAGATTTATAATACATCATCGTGAAATTCCTTAAATTTATCTTCTCCACAATCGCTTTAATAAGCCTATCTCTCCTTCCCTCTTCGGCCATTGCCTCAGAGACGGCAGTAGCCGACAGCCTGCGCTCCACCCTGGCCATGATCAAAAATCCCTCGGACAGCCTCAAGACACTCCTTGATATCTTCGACTCCACCCCGCAAGACGGTAAAGCGCCGGTGGGATATGAGATTCTCTCCATAGCCGAACGTCTTGACAAGCAGGGAATCATCGAAGAGTTCATACCTCAACTCGCAATTTTGGAAAGTAAGAATGAAGCAAAACTCGACAACCTCATTCTTGAAGCCGAAAAAATCAACGACCGTCAGCAACGGAAAGGAGTGCAACTTTTCGTCAACGTCACGAAAGCGGTCAATGAAGCGACGTATATTCCTGAAGAAGACTTCCAGAAAGTCCTTCTGAAATATACCAAGGCCGACATGATTCCCACTGTGATTCCCACTGGAGATCTCTATCAGGATATCCTCGACCTCTACCGCGTCGTAATATTCCTCGGCAAATCAGCAAAAAGCAATCTCTATCTCGAGTATCTGACGCGATTAGAGAACATGGTAAACAAGCTGCCGGAAGACCGCTACTACATCAAAAACATGTTTTACACCACCGCCGCCCTCAACCATACACAAAACGGCAATACGGCAAAGGCAATAGAAGCTGACGAAAAGCTGCTTGAAATCATTTCTCGTCTTGAGGAAAAATATCGGAAGCAGGGACGGAAATTCAGGAAATACGACAGATATTATTACATATCCTATCGCCGTATGCTCCGCAACTACAGGGGGCTGACCCTTGACCAAGTCAAAGAACTATATACGAAATGCGCGCAGCTTGCAGAAAAGGATGCAGAGATCAACGATGATTTCTACAACGACTGCCGTCCTTCCGTATATCGCCTTATGGCGGAGAAACAATATGCCGACGCCATCCCCTACATCCAGAAAGCCATAGACAAGAATAAAGACCGCAGCATCGAGCGTGAGCTTTATCGCATCTACGTTGAGGCTGCCGATTCCACCAACAACAAGACAGCACTGCTCGAAGCCTTGAAGGCCTACAACCAAATGCTTCAGGAGAGGCTCGACAGCAAAAGCGAGGAGGCCTACCGTGAGCTCCACATACGCTACGACATCAACAACCTGAAAAAGGAGAACATGAAGCTGGAGGTGGAGAAACGCGACTCCGAGCTTGCTTCCGGCCAAAAGCTTATCACGCTTATCCTGTCGGCTCTGCTCGTGCTGGCCGTCTTTCTCATGCTCCTCTACCGCCGCCACTTCAACCTTCGTCGCGAATGCCACTACCTGAAAGAGGAAAACAAGGAACTCAACAAAAACATTGAGCAACTTCTTGACAACGGCAGCCCGTCGGGCTCCGTCGACGTGCGGGATATGAAAAGCAAAGATTAAAACATCCGTAATAATTAACCCTTAAAAATTCCTGATGTCATGGAAAATTTATTGTTTTGGCTCGTCCCTGTGGCCTCGATAGTGGCCCTGCTCTTTGCCCGGTATTTCTACGTGGGCATGATGAAAGAGAGCGAGGGGACGGAGCAAATGGCAAAAATCGCCTCCCACGTGAGAGTCGGCGCCATGTCTTATCTCCGGCAGCAATATAAGATTGTCGGAATCGTATTCATCGTCCTCGCCATTGTCTTCTCGATCATGGCCTACGGGTTTCAGCTTCAGAACGCATGGGTGCCCGTAGCATTCCTGACCGGAGGATTCTTCTCCGGTCTTGCAGGCTATCTCGGAATGCGCACAGCCACCAATGCATCGGCCCGCACCGCCAATGCCGCTCGCCAGTCGCTCAACGGCGGCCTGCGCGTAGCTTTCCGTTCCGGAGCCGTTATGGGTCTGGTAGTGGTAGGTCTCGGCCTGCTCGACATCTCTTTTTGGTATATAATCCTGGATTATTTCGTTGAGACCACCGGTCCGCAAAAGCTTACGATGATCACGACCACGATGCTGACATTCGGCATGGGAGCGTCAACGCAGGCCCTGTTTGCCCGCGTAGGCGGAGGCATCTATACCAAGGCTGCCGACGTAGGGGCTGACCTCGTAGGGAAAGTGGAGGCAGGAATCCCTGAAGACGACCCCCGCAACCCCGCAACAATCGCCGACAATGTGGGCGACAACGTGGGCGACGTGGCCGGAATGGGAGCCGACCTTTATGAGTCGTATTGCGGATCAATCCTTGCCACGGCCGCTCTTGGCGCAGCCGCGTTCATGACCCAGGGAGATGAGGTCATGCAGTTTAAGGCCGTTCTCGCGCCTATGCTTATCGCGGCCGTGGGAATTCTTCTTTCGATCGTAGGCATCTTCAGCGTCCGCACGAAAGAGGACGCCAATATGCGCCAACTTCTCGGAGCGCTATCTTTCGGGACGAACCTCAGTTCAGTCTTGATAGTCGGAGCCACTTTCCTTATCCTCTGGGCTCTCGGCATAACCAACTGGGCTCTTATCGGATGCGCCGTTGTTGTCGGTCTTATTGTCGGCATCGTTATCGGACGCGCCACTGAATACTACACCTCACAATCCTACAAACCAACCCAGAAGCTTTCAGAGAGCGGCACCACAGGCCCGGCCACCGTCATTATCTCCGGCATCGGTCTTGGAATGGTCTCCACTGCCGTGCCTGTCCTTGCCGTGGTCTGCGGAATAATCCTCAGCTATTGGTTTGCTTCAGGATTTGATTTCACCAACGTGGGGATGGGGCTTTACGGCATCGGAATCGCCGCAGTTGGTATGCTCTCCACCCTCGGAATCACCCTTGCGACCGACGCCTACGGACCCATTGCCGACAATGCCGGCGGCAACGCCGAAATGTCGGGGCTTGGAGAATCTGTGCGCCGTCGCACGGACGCTCTCGATTCCTTAGGCAACACCACAGCCGCGACAGGCAAGGGATTTGCCATCGGTTCGGCCGCCCTTACAGGTCTCGCCCTGCTTGCATCCTACATCGAAGAGATTCGCATCGGTATCGCCCGTCTTGGAGAGACATTTATCCAGATCGGCGACAAAGCCGTGGATATCCATCAGGCCACATTCACCGATTTCATGACTTATTTCGAGGTGAATCTCATGAGCCCGAAGGTGCTTTCCGGCATGTTTATCGGAGCCATGATGGCATTCCTCTTCTGCGGATTGACTATGAATGCCGTAGGCCGTGCCGCCGCCCATATGGTGGAGGAGGTGCGTCGGCAGTTCCGTCAGATAAAAGGCATCCTTGAAGGCACGACAGAACCCGACTATGCCCGCTGCGTGAAAATCTCCACCAAAGGAGCTCAGCAGGAGATGATTTTCCCGTCGGTACTCGCGATTGTCGCCCCTATAGTAGTCGGACTTGTGTTTGGAGTGCCCGGAGTTATCGGCCTTCTGACAGGAGGACTTTCAGCAGGCTTCGTGCTCGCCGTCTTCATGGCCAACGCCGGCGGCGCATGGGACAATGCCAAGAAATATGTCGAAGAGGGCAATTTCGGCGGCAAAGGCTCCGAAGTGCACCGTGCGACCGTCGTTGGAGACACCGTAGGCGACCCATTCAAAGACACATCCGGCCCGTCGCTCAACATCCTTATCAAGCTGATGTCGATGGTCTCCATCGTAATGGCAGGACTGACCGTTACCTGGTCGTTGTTCTAATCCGAAACGTTTTCTTTCACAATCCAATCGATAAACAAACGGGTATCCCAAATTTGGGATACCCGTTTGTTTATCGATTTTTTCCTATAGGTTTATTTCTGCCGGGAGCCATCGTAAATTTCGAGAAATTCTCTTACGAATTCGTTAGAGACTGCCCTCTCCTCCGGTTTGAAGCCGTGGCCGGCGCCCGGGATTACTCCCAGATGGGCGTTTTTGTATCGTTTCATCGCCTCTTCTGAATAACCAAGCGGAACAATCGGATCTTTCGAACCGTGGATTATCTGTACGGGACCCTCATAGCCAGTGATGGTGCCATAGACATCGAAATCCCTTATCTCCGTGAAAAAACGTTTGCCCAAAGGCACGTTCCAGAGGTTGGTGGTGTCGGGAATCTCCTCCACTGTCTTATAACGCTCGCTCCAATTATCCGGGATGCAAAATGCAGGGTATATAAGGACGAGGCTGCTGACAGTGTCTTTCAATTCTGCGGCGGCCAGAGCAGACACAAACCCTCCCTGGCTTTCGCCGATGAGCACCATCCTCTCCTTGTCTGTATCTGGCTTGTCAAGGAAATGCCTGACCACGGCTTTCAGGTCGTTTTTCTCATCGATGACCGACATGTTGACAGTATTGTTGTCGCTCCGGCTATAGAGGCTGCCGCATGGGAAATCAAAAGCATAGACGGTGTAGCCCAATCCGTTGAGCGTGTCAAAATAATCCCTTGCAAAATGATGGGTACCGTTGAACCCATGGCTGACAATTGCCACACCCTTTTTTCCATCTCCTTGCGGCTCGGATTTGACGCCAAAAATTTTCCGTTCGCCGTTGTTGATCCAGAGATCTTTCACGTTGCTGTGGTAGCCTTTGCTCTTTATCGTCCAGCCTGGAAAGGAAGAGAGGTCGCCATCGACAAATATGCGCTTGTTTTCCTGTCTCCCCTTTAGGTTCCAGTCGAGCCATGCCTCCACCATCCTTCCGAAGTCGCCTCCGGCGGGTTGTCCGTAGGTGCCACCATGCCCTGCCGACGCCATATCGGCGTATGAAACCGGCACATGGCTTATGCGGTCGTAGTCGAGACGCGCGTTTTTATAAGCCACGTCGTCGGGGCCACCTGTCAGATACAACACCGGGGCATGCAGGGAGCTTAGCGACTTGGCAGAAGCCCCAGCCATCTCGATGTCGCCCATTCCGGCATTCAGGATCAGACATGTCTTGATGTCGGGACTGCCGGCATTTGCAAGCACTTGAGCGCCGCCGCATGAATGACCGGCCGCCGCTATTCGTGAGGGGTCGATGTTTCCGTAGTATTCACTCTCTTTGTCGGCTGCGCGGGACTTTACCCATTCTATGGCCTGCTCCACCATCACTGACGAAGTACGGCCATCTTTGCGGTCGCCTTTCCTAAGCTGCATGTCGCCGATGGCCACCACCACATAGCCCTTAGATGCCAGATCGATAAGCATCCTTTCATAGTCGATGGAGGTGTCGACACACGCGCCGTTGCACCATATCAGCACCGGAAGAGCCTTCTCTCTCGTTGCCGCCCAATAAAGATCCTGCGGGCGATAGACCACGAATCCCGGAAGACTCTTTTCCGAGACCGCCACTGCTTTCAGCAAGCCGCTTCCGCCGTTGTCGATATGCTTCACGGCTGCGGGTTTGTTGTCAGCTCCTTTGATCTGGCAAGGATTTGCCAGAATTAAGGTCAATGCTAAGGAGACTAATGAAATCTTTTCTATCATAGTTATCTTGATTTGGAGCAAATGTAGTTTAAAATAATGTATTATCCAAGGATAATGGCGAAAAAAAGAACAGACATATCGTTTTTTTGGCGACAATCAGGATTTCGCCAAAATCTTTCGGCATAGCTGTCCGTTATAAGAGTACGCTCCGCCTGAACGGATGACAAACAACAAACAAATCTCACGTCATGAAAGTAATCAAACGTATTGCCATAGCGGCTTTTCTATTTCTCGGATTCAACATAAACGCCTCTGAAAAGGAGATCGGTCTTAAGCATGTTTTCGACATCCATGCCAAATGTGGCGCCGCAATGACGGTCGGGGATGTTCCCGAGGGGAAGAGAGTGATGATTCCTATCACCGGAGGGAAAGTGGATGGCGGAATAGAGGCTGAGATTATTCCCGGCGGTGCCGACTATCAGATGGTCGACACCGTAAGCGGCAGGGTGTCGTATGAGGCAGTCTACACACTACTCACTGACGACTCCCGCTTCATAAACGTTAAAAATGTCGGAGTCAGTGTCAACGATTCAGCTGGCAATTATTTCACCACGTCTCCGAAGTTTGAGGCTCCTTGCGATTCTAAGTACAATTGGCTAAACAGCAGAATCTTCATATGCAAACCCATAGGTTTCGAGGAAGGAATGGTTCATTTGCGTGTCTGGATGGTGGAATAAGCGGCATCTGCTGTCAGGCCGGGGTCTGACGCATTCGGCTTGATTTATAGTCGCTGGGATTCACGCCGTATTTCTGCTGAAAACACTTGGCGAAATGCGAACGGGAAGAAAAACCCACCTGCCAACACACCTCGTTGACTCGCATATCCGTCGTTGCGAGCAGCCGTTCAGCTTTTTGCAGCCGCACCATACGGATATATTCATTGGGCGTCATACCCGTCAAAGCCTTTATCTTAGTGAAAAGACCGGTGCGGGATATCGCGGCATCCCTTGCCATAACATCCACTGAATATTCCGGGTCGGAATACTTCTCCTCCACACTTGCCTTTACCTTCTCGAAGAAAGCCTTGTCAAGCCCGGAATTGGAAACAAGATCATCTATCACGTCGGGGTCGGAAGCAAACCTCTTTCGCAGAATCTCCCTATTAAGCAGCAGCGAATGTATTTGCGCCTTTAAGACATCCGTAGAGAAAGGCTTGGTGACATAAAGATCAGCCCCAGTCTCAAATCCCTTGACAAAATCTATGTTTTCCACCTTCGCTGTCAGCAACACCACTGGAACATGGCTCGTGTTGATATTATGTTTAAGAAGTCGGCACAGTTCGATTCCATTCGTCCCGGGCATCATTATGTCGGAGATTACGAGATCAGGGATAAGCTCCTTGATTTTAGCCTGAGCATCATCCGCGTTTTCAGAGCAATCGACGTCATAATCCTCACTTAGTATTTCACTGAGAAAATCCACCATATCCTTATTGTCATCAACAATCAGAATCCTATCCCTCTTTTCAGAGGACTCAATCTTCGCGTCAGTCTCCAATTCCATACCAATTTCCTTCATCGGCAGACTATCATTAACCGCCCCATTCTTTGCCGCCATGAAATCCACGATAAACTCCGTGCCTGTTCCATCCCCGCTGTTGACCGATACAGAAGCATTCATCATCCCTGCATATTTTTTGACGAGAAGCAACCCAATGCCGGTGCCGATATTGTCGGAAGGGCGAGTCTCCTCTATCTGATAGAACGCCGTGAATATCTTATCCTGTTCCGACTTCGGTATTTCAGGACCGTCATTGCCTATACACAGCCTGAATTTACCGTCGTCCGTGGCTCTGAGAGATATGCCGATATAAGATTTCGCAAATTTATGTGCGTTGGAAAGAAGGTTGGAGACAATCTCTATAAACGCTTCCCTGTCGACGGAAGCAATGCACTTATCATCCGGAAGCGACAACGACACCTCAATATTCTTAAGTTGGGCTGAGGGGA
>Ga0073907_1002565_pt1 | contig 18040 bp, 17 predicted proteins | sample GluameincwithD2O_FD_65483 | JGI IMG/M metagenome (GOLD analysis project Ga0073907, IMG submission 65483) | Mouse cecum microbial communities from Vienna, Austria - Glucosamine amended microcosms incubated with D2O | ecosystem: Host-associated > Mammals > Digestive system > Large intestine >... | reverse complement strand
CATCAAGAATGTCGCAAAGAAACTAAACCTCAGACCACGGAAAAAACTCGGTTTTTCAAACCCGAAAACCGAGTTCTTCAAACAAATCGCTAATTTTGCACTTGCCAGTTGAACCTGCGCTGTTTGATTTAAAACCGTTAAAATCATAAAAATTAAAGAGAATGTTTGGATTTGACTTATGTTAAGATTTGGAGCTTGTTTAATAATAAATGTTACCGTCAGGGCGGTTAATCGTCGAGCAGATTTTCGCTTGTGATGAGGGAGTTATGGGGTTCCATAATGACTGAATGAAATATCGAAACAGGCCGGAAAGACCTCTAATGATTTCATAAAGTTAAATTCAACCATTCTCTTAAACTATAATTTATAGAGAATGTTAGATATTATGACAACCGGGATTACGGAAATATAACCCTGTGACATTCTATATTATCAAACTTATAAATTATAACGCAAATGGCAACGACCAAACATCAGCCCATCGTTCAGGAGCTTCTCGATATGATAGCGGCCAACGGTTGGCAAGACAAATTCCAGCAGGCTTTTGACAAAGCCAAGTCCTATAATGCTGTTGAGATGGACGAGCTTAACTCGTTGGAAGACTACTACAACTGGCTCGACGCCCAGCTGACATGGGTGCCCGTTGAAAACCAGCCGGGCAAGATAGTCTACAAACATGTGTGTCTCTTCTACTTCATCCTCGATCAGGAGCCTGTGAAGAGCCTCCAGAATGCAGTTATGCCGCACGACCCGGCCGAACCGCTTACTCCTCTGTCGCTCTGGATGCGCAGATACATCCAGGAGTTCGGCAAGTGGATGGATCAGCCCGAATCGCTTACTCCCGAGGCCCTGCAGTCGTACTACAACTCGCCTGCCTACAACATGGATTCCTATATCCAGCCTCACGGTGGATGGAAGACATTCAACGAGTTCTTTGCCCGTCATTTCAAACCGGGCACACACCCCATCGCAGCTATCGACGACAGCCGTATAATCACCTCTCCGGCCGACTCCACCTTCGGAGGACAATGGGAGGTAAGCGAGAACTCCGAGGTCGACATCAAGGGCATACGCTGGAAACTCGACGAGCTTCTTGCCGACAGTCCCTACAAGGACCGCTTCAAAGGCGGCCACTGGATGCACGCGTTCCTGAATACTACCGACTATCACCGTCAGCATGCCCCTGTGGCCGGACGTGTGCTTGAGTCGCGTTTCATCCAGGGCACTGTATATCTCCAGGTCGTTGCCGATCAGGATGAAGCCGTACCCGACGGACGCAACCACGTAAAGATGATTCGTCACCTCGACGCTCCCGATAGCCCGGGTTACGAGTTCATGCAGTGCCGTGGCCTTATTGTCATCGACAGCCCTATCGGACTTGTGGCCGTTCTGCCTATGGGCATGGCACAGGTATCGTCGGTTGTGATGACTGCCGAGGTGGGCAGGGTGCTTCACAAGGGTGAGGAAATTTCTTACTTCCAGTTTGGCGGATCGGATATCGTGATGGTGTTCGAGGCATCAAGCAACGTAAGTTTCACCGCTCAGCCCGGTATCCACTACAAAGTCGGCACCAAACTCGCCGAGGCATATCCTGTGGTATATCCCGCACGTTGATAAGAAGTATCGGCAAGGAACTTTTTCCCTGTAATGAAATTTGAATTCCCGGGGGCCGAAACCGCTTTAACCGGTGTCGGCCCCCTTTTCTTTTATAGTAAGTCATTTTTTCGACTAAGAGCTTGTTTAATAATAAATGTTACCGTCAGGGCGGTCATTCGTCGAGCAGATTTTTGCTTGTGATGAGGGAGTTATGGGGTTTCATAACGACCGAAGAACAGGCGGAAAGATGCCGGCGAATGACCGACGGGAGGCATTATGTTTCATATCGTTGATATATTTTGCATTTGTTGCAAAAGTCAGCAAGAGAGAGGAATTATATATAAAATTACCTTTTGTCTCGTATACCCTGGCGGCAACATTTATTATTAAACAAGCTCTTACGTAATCGTTTATTTTTTTACCGTTATGGCTTCCGATAATAATAAATCCGTTTCACGGACTGCGACACCTTCTACAGGAACGCATGAGACCACTCCCATGAATCATCCAAAAGGCGGAGCCAGGCAGATTTCAATGATGGCGATGGCCATCATGATTGTGACCACCATAGTAAGTATGCGTGGACTCGCCTCTCAGGCCGAATTCGGTTTCACCTCAATTTTCTACTATGTGCTCGCCGCACTGGTATTCCTTGTCCCCTACGCGTTGGTATGTGCCGAGCTTGCTTCCACCTATACTCGCTCCGGCGGTGTGTTTCGCTGGGTGTCCGAAGCGTTCGGTACCCGCATGGGCTGGCTGAGCATGTATCTCGACTGGCAGATGGTGGTGATATGGTTTCCGGCGGTGCTGATGTTCGGTGCCGTCTCGCTGGCTTATATTTTCTGGCCCGAAGCGTTTGATGCCCGTCTGGCAGGCAACCGTGTCTATACTCTGATTATTGTGCTCGGTGTGTATTGGGTATGTACCTTCAATACCTTCCGAGGAATGAAATATGCCAATAAACTCAGTACCCTCGGCGGTTTGTGCGGCACTATCATCCCTGCCGCCGTGCTGATAATAATGGGTGTGGTGTATCTTTTGCTCGGCAAGACAGTATATCTTCCGGTCGACAAACCTTTCTGGCCCGATTTCTCTCATTTCAGCACAATTGTATTGGCCGCGAGCATATTCCTGTTCTTCGCGGGTATGGAAATTCAGGCTGTGCAGGTTCCGGGCATGAAGAACCCCTCGAGAGACTTCCCGAAGTCGGTGCTTGTGGCTACATTGATTATCCTCGCCATCTTTATTCTCGGCACCCTCGCCATTGGCGTCGTGATTCCCGAAAGCAAGATTAATCTGCTCCAGAGCCTTCTGGTGGCCTACAATGATCTTTGGGCGTCGATTGGTGCTCCATGGCTCGGCAATGTAATGGCCGTGCTCATCACCTTCGGCGTGCTCGGACAGGTAAGCGTGGTCATTGCCGGCCCGTCGACCGGTCTTCTCGCCGTGGGTAAGGCCGGATTCCTGCCGCGCTCGCTTCAGCATACCAACAAGAACGGTATCCAGACAACTATCCTCTACGTGCAGGCTGCCATCGTATCTCTGCTGTCGCTTGTGCTGGTACTTCTCCCCTCGGTAGAGTCCGCATATCAGATTCTAAGTCAGATGTCGACCATCATCTATCTTATCATGGTAGTGATAATCTACACCGCATTCGTAAGGTTGCGCCACACTGCTCCCAACAAGAGCCGCGGATTCCGCGTCCCGGGCGGAAAGTTCGGTATGTGGCTCGTGACGGTTGTCGGGATTGCAGGAGCCGTTTTGGCAGGTGTGCTCAGCTTCGTTCCGCCGTCGCAGATTAAGACCGGCACCCCGGCTGTGTACGTTGGCGTGCTTATCGTAGGAGTGGCTGTATTTATCGCAGTGCCGCTTATTGTATATGCCCGACGTAAGAAATCCTGGCGTGATGCCAATGCCTCGTTCTACCCCTTCGACTGGCAGATTGAGGGGCGTACACCCGACCAGGTGTCGAAATGGCCGGCCGGATATCAGCCTACTGAGGCTCAGGTGCAGGCTGCCGTCAACAAGGAAAACGACGATAAATAAAATTCAGCGCTATGAAGAGAATACCCACAGGGAAGGGATACATCACATTGCCGGCGTTGCTGGCCATATGGTCAATCTCCTTGGTGGTCAACCTCCCCGGGCTGGCCGTAAGCCCTATGCTCGGTAATCTCGACAGGATATTCCCCAAGGCTTCCGACCTCGAGATTCAGTTGCTTACAGTGCTTCCAAACCTGTTGATTATACCGTTTGTACTGTTTTCCGGAAAGCTGTCGGAGTCGAAAGACAAGGTAAGGATTGTAGTTATCGGGTTGGCCATATATCTGGCGGCCGGTCTGCTCTATTTTGTGGCCGACTCGATGATTGCCCTTATCGCCATCAGCTGTATGCTGGGATGCGGATGCGGCCTGGTGATACCACTTGCCGCAGGGCTCATTGCCGATACTTTCGTAGGCAAATACCGTATGCAGCAGCTCGGCATCAAGAGCGGTATATCTAATGTGGCCCTCGTGCTCGCCACGTTTGTGGTAGGATGGCTCAATCGCGGCAACTGGCATACTCCGTTCCTGGTCTATCTCATCCCGGCTATTCCGTTGGCTCTGATGATTTTTGTCAGGAACAAGAATCCGGAGGCCTCGGTCAAGCTCAACACACCCCCTCCGGGAGCGGCCTCGACTCCGGCTACCTCTGTTGCGCAAGCCCCGATGCCCGGCGAAAAGATTCGCGGAGGTTTCATCGTAGGGCGTATAGCAGGGCTCGTGGGAGTATATGCTTTCACTACCTATGCCGTGACTGTCATATCCTATTACCTGCCTTTCCTTATTCAGGCCGATAATCTGAGCAGTGACATCACCGGCACGGTAACTGCGCTCTTCTATCTCGCGGTGTTCCTGCCCGGATTCTGCCTCCCTTATATCATTAAGCTCTTCAAGCAGCGTACGTCGATTGCCGCCACCAGCTCCATAGCGGCAGGACTGTTGCTCATGGCTATAGCACGGCAGCACGGTCTGCTATATCTCTCGGCCCTGTTGATGGGATTCGGCTACGGAGTGTTCCAGCCCATCATCTACGATAAGGCTACCTACACCGTTACCGACGGACACAAATCCACCCTGGCCCTTGCCATCGTACTGTCCGTCAACTATATCGCCATTACGATAACTCCCTTCATCGTCGATATGTTCCGCCAGATGTTCGGTACCACGAGCAATCATTTCCCCTTCATTCTTAACTTTGTGTTCACCATCATCTTCGGCATAGTGGTTCTCGTGCGCCGCAACTCCTTTGCCTTCCGTATGAGTGATGAATATGTATAGTCTTTACCCCACTTCTCCCTTATCCCCCTGAGTAAAGACCCTGTTACCGCCCCCTCGTCCATGGCAATCCAGGTCTAAGCGCCCCCTTTGTCCATGTGAGTCCAGGTCCTGTAATCTCTGCATTGACCCCCCCTAATCTCTTTTTCGGGTCAATGTAAAAAAGCGGTTGTTAATTTCTGAGATTTAGGGATAGATGGGCGTATCGTTAACTGAATTAGGGAAGTCTAATCATCATAAGCACTTGTTATATAGTAGATTCCCGAATGACAACAGCGCTAAACTCCAATCTAAGCGCCTAAAAATATTTTTACTCTCGGGTAATTTTTTAACAATTCAACCGGGTTTTGCTACTGACCCCCAAAAAGTAGATAAACCCCGCCAGACGAGATTCTGTAAAATTATATTTAGAATACGGAAACCCTATGTCGATATTAATATTTTGAGTCGGGAGGCATATTTATGCCGTAAATAGTGCTACTATTGTAAAATCTGAAAAATATCCTCTGCTTATTTTGGGCAATTATGCATTTATCTCGCGAATTCTCGCTATTTTTGTGAAGAAATTTTTGAATGACTCAGATTGATTGAAAATTATTCTGAAATAATTAAACGAAAGAAATATATGTCATCATCTGACAACAAGATTATAATCGCCATCGATGGATATTCATCATCCGGGAAGAGTTCTATGGCGCGTGCTTTGGCATCATCAATCGGCTACCGTTATGTCGACTCAGGCGCCATGTACCGTGCTGTAACATTATGGGGGCTGCGTCGTGGTATTGTATCTGACGGCACTGTGGATGAAGAGGCCCTTATTGCTGCCTTGCCCGATATTGCCATAGATTTCCAACCGATTCCCGGTGAGGGGCAGCATACGTTGCTGTGTGGTGAGGATGTCGAGAGTGAGATACGTTCTCTGAGGGTGTCCGACAATGTCTCTCAAGTCGCGGTTATTCCGGCTGTGCGTCATCATCTCGTCGCTCTTCAGCAGCAGTTCGGCAGGGAAAAAGGCATTGTGATGGATGGACGCGATATCGGCACCACTGTTTTCCCTGATGCTGAGATGAAGGTGTTTGTTGACGCATCGGCAGAGACGCGTGCACATCGTCGTTTCCTTGAACTCCAGCAGAAAGGCATGGAAGCCACATATGAGGATGTGCTTGCCAATGTAAAGCAACGCGACCATATCGATACAACTCGCGCCGAAAGTCCGCTGACAAAGGCCTCGGATGCCATAAGCCTCGACAACAGCGACATGACTATTGCCGAACAAAACGAGTGGCTCATAGAACTCTATAATCGTATTTTAGCTGCAAAACGATGAGGGTTGAGATTGATCAGGCCTCCGGATTCTGCAACGGTGTTGTGACGGCCATACGCAAGGCCGAGCAGGAACTCGACTCGTCCAACAGGCTTTATTGTCTTGGCGACATTGTGCACAATAGCGACGAGGTAGAGCGTCTGTGCAGTAGGGGACTGGTCACCATCACGCATGATGATCTCCATTCGCTGCATGGAGTCAAAGTGCTTCTGCGTGCTCATGGCGAGCCTCCGTCGACCTATGCTACTGCAAAAGCCAACGATATAGATATTATCGACGCCACGTGTCCCGTCGTATTGCATCTGCAGAAGCGCATACGCGAAAGTTATGACCGACGTTCCCCCGGTCAGCAGATTGTAATATATGGCAAGCGCGGGCATGCCGAGGTTAACGGCCTGGTCGGGCAGACCGACGGCGAGGCTGTCGTGGTCGAGGATGTTGCCGGGCTTGACAGGCTCGACTTCAACCGCGACATAATATTATATAGCCAGACTACCAAATCCGTGCATGGCTTTCACGAAATGATTCGTGAAATAGAACGCCGGAAATCTCCTGATACGCGTTTCGAGTATGTCGACACGATATGTCGTCAGGTAGCCAACCGTGTGCCTCAGCTCAGGGCTTTTGCAGCCGAGCATGAGGTGATTCTCTTTGTCAGCGGACGTAAATCCAGCAACGGACGATTCCTCTATGGCGAATGCCATGATGTAAATCCGATGACATATCTTATCTCCAATCCAGATGAAATACAGCCCGACTGGATTTCAGAGGTTGAAAGTATCGGCATATGCGGCGCCACATCTACCCCCCGCTGGCTGATGGAGCAGGTAAGAGATCGTATAAATCAGCTTCAGCCTAATGGATAATTTCATCGCCATAGATGTAGAGACGGCAAACAACCAGCCGACGAGTATCTGTGCCATAGGTGCCGTCCTTGTAATGGATGGCATTATCAAGAGCACATTTTACGAACTGGTGCGTCCCGAGCCTAACTGGTACATCCGCTATTTTTCCACAAGTATCCACGGTATATACCCTGATGATACTGAAAATTGTAGCGGGTTTTCACTCGTGTGGAGTCGTATGGCCGACACTTTTGCCGTATATGGAGCCGATATGGAAACAATTCCGTTTGTGGCCCACAATAAGAGTTTTGATGAAAAATGTATCCGTGCATGTCATCGCATTTATTCAATGACATGGCCCGACAATCCATTCTTCTGCACTTTGTCGGCTGCACGTCGGTCAATACGCCGAGCTGACATCGGAGGCAGCTACTCACTGCCGTGTGTGGCCAATTATCTTGGCATCCCTTTTGACAATCACCATAATGCACAGGCTGATGCTCTTGCCTGCGCAAAAATTGCAATGTGTCTGTTATGAATTCTGCCATGCGGATTATAAGCCGTTACCATATATATAATGTAGCCGTATCCATATTGATTGCAGCCACTATGGCAGCATGCGGATGCTCTTCATCTCACGATTTCAAATTTGTAAGTCAGCGTGGAGCCAATGATGCACAGACTTTTGTCCAACGGGCATCTTCGATGTCTCAGATGCAGATGGAAGGTTTTCTGTTAAAAGTGCGCGCAAATGAACACGAATATCGCAGCGAGGGGCGCAGTGCGTTGGCCGATGCTTACATTGAGGCGTTCGAAGTGACTCTGGCCCACCGCAGTGATAGCCTGTCAAATATAATTTTAGGGCCTGAAGCCACAGCTGTGCTAAGAGGCCGTTCGGAGATATCAATATCCGATGCCCCGGCACAGGCGGCCTCGAAATCTTCCTCTTCCGGGGAGCGAATTGTGCAGAATCCGGATTTGGTTGACAAGGAGAATGCTGGAGATATCCTTGAGGAGGATGGAATTATTGTTGACGAATCAGGCTCTGTGGCCGACATAAAGTGATATCTACATATTGAATAAACAGTGAGGTAAATTATACGACATGAATACAAAGGAATGGTATGCCGACTATATAAATCAGGCTGTATATGACATAAAATATCCCGTTGAGCCGGAGGGCCTGTATGCTCCTATCGCCTATACTCTCGCCTCCGGAGGCAAGCGTCTTCGTCCGATGCTTCTGTTGGCCGCATGTGAGGCATGTGGTGCAAGTGCCGACAGTGCGGTAAACCAGGCGTTGGGTATAGAGATGTATCATAATTTTACACTTCTGCATGATGATGTGATGGACCGTGCCGATGTGCGTCGCGGCAGGCCCACTGTCCATGTCAAATGGGATGACAGTACCGCCATACTCTCCGGAGATGCCATGCTGACAATGGCCGGACGACTTGTTATGAAAGTCGTGGATGACAAAATACTGCGTCCGGTAATGGAGCTGTTCAATACAACTGCGATGGAGGTGTACGAAGGGCAGCAGTACGACATGGATTTCGAGCACCGTGATGATGTCACGATTGACGAATATCTCAATATGATACGGCTCAAGACATCAGTTTTGCTCGGAGCTGCATGCAAGCTCGGAGCGATTGTGGCCGGAGCCGATGCGGCCACAGCTGACAGTCTTTATGAATATGGCACGATGCTTGGACTTGCCTTCCAGCTGCAGGATGACTATCTTGACACATTTGGCGATCCGGCTGTGTTCGGCAAGGCCATTGGTGGTGACATACTCAATGACAAAAAAACATACCTGCTTATTTCTGCACTCCGTTGTGGCGACGATGCCGTTGCCTCGGAAATCGCGTCAATGTTTGGTGTGCGGTCTGACCATAAAATAGAGCGCATACGTCAACTGTATGTCGAGCATGGTATTGACCGTCTTTGCCGTGAGGCAATTGATTATTACAGCGATATGGCAGAGAAGTCGGTGCTTGCCACAGAATTGCCCGCGGATGCTAAGGAATTTTTTGTAGATATTGCGCGGAAATCGCGTGCCCGTTCAAAATAATGCTCGTAGACACTCACACACACATCTATCTTCCTGAAGAATTTCAGGACACCGACGAGGTAATTGACCGTGCGGTCGAGGCCGGGGTAGGGCATATGATATTGCCAAATGTCGACATGCTTACGCTCCAGCCCATGTTGGCTCTACATGAGCGTTATCCCGAACTCACATCAGTCGCAGTGGGACTTCATCCTACTGAGGTAGATTGTGACTTTGAGGTCGTGCTCGGTCACATGCGCGCTATTCTCGACAATCCTCCGGCCGGCCTGTGTGCAGTAGGGGAAATCGGAATAGATCTTTATTGGGACACTACATACCGCTCCGAGCAGCGCGAGGTGTTTGCCACCCAGTGTCGCTGGGCTGTTGAAAAAGACCTGCCTGTAATAATCCATTGTCGCGAAGGGCTTGATGACACTCTCGAAGTACTTTCCGGCCTTGATGCCATGCCACGGGGCGTTTTTCATAGTTTCGGAGGCTCGGCCGATGATGTCGACCGGATACGCCGCGTCGGAGATTTCTACTTTGGTATCAACGGGATTGTTACTTTTAAAAACAGCAGGCTGCGCGATGTGCTTACTGATATAGGTATCGACCGGATTCTTTTGGAGACCGACTCGCCATATCTCGCTCCCGTGCCACATCGCGGACATCGCAATGAGTCGGCTTATGTCGCTTTGGTTGCGCGTACGGTTGCTGATTCTCTTGGCATTGATTATGATGATGTGTGCCGCCGTACTACCGTGAATGCAATGACTCTTTTTGGTATCATGGGGCGAGTCACGGATGCAACTGCAGTCAAGACTGTTCAGGTGCAGTCTGATTGATTAATTAGACAATCCTGTGTAACTTTGCAGACAATACCGGTGTTATACTGATAAACGTTAAGACTATTTGAGAAATAGAGTGGATAGCAATGATAAGGTAATAGGGCTGTTCAACGACAGCTTTCCTCCGGTTCTCGACGGGGTAACGCTCACTGTCGAGAATTATGTGCACTGGCTCACGACGATGGGTTACAAATCCTGTGTCGTGACGCCGTGGAACCCTGTCATGCCATCTCATGACGGTTTTGACCTTTATCGGTTCTTCTCACTCCCGATACCTTCCAGGGCGCCTTATCGTTATGGCTATCCTAAAGTCGATCCCTTTATATGGAGAAAGCTGCGGCGCACACCATTTTCTCTTGTCCATAGTCACTGTCCGTTTTCCTCAGGGCGTTTGGCATTGTATTCATCGCGATACCATGATGTTCCGCTTGTGGCCACTTTTCACTCCAAGTATCGCACCGATCTGGAGCATTCTCTTCCCCCCTGGATGGTAAAGCGTATAATGAAGCGTGTACTTGATTTTTTCAATGCAGCCGACGAGGTGTGGATACCGCAGGCTCAGGTAGAGGATACCGTCAGAGAATATGGCTACAAAGGACGTCTCACTGTAGTTGAAAACGGTATTGACCTCGCGATGGAGAATTTCGACAGTATACTTGACTTCAAGGCCGAGTCGCGCCGCCGTATTGGGATTGACAGGTCTGAGATGCTTTTGCTTTTCGTAGGGCAGCACATCTGGGAGAAAGGAGTCGAGGTAATTATACGCGCAATATCCATGTTGAGGGATTTGCCTGTCAGAATGGCATTTATCGGCACAGGCTATGCTGTCGACGATATGAAATCGCTCATCCGCTCTCTTGGTGTTGAAGACCGCGTCACACTCCATGGTGTCATCCGCGATAGGAATACACTGAAACAATACTATGCAGCTGCAAGCCTTTTCCTCTTTCCGTCATTTTATGACAACGCACCTCTTGTAGTAAGGGAAGCCGCAATGATGGGCACCCCCTCGATATTGCTCCACGGGGCCACGGCTGCCGAGGTTATTGTCGACGGGGAAAATGGCTTTCTCGCAAATCGTACTCCTGAGAGCTATGCCGCATTGATTCGTGAACTATACAACAATCCCGAGCGTATCGATATTGCCGCCAAAGGCGCCTCGTCTACTCTCACGCGTTCATGGCGTGATGTGATGGAAGAGGTTGTCCAACGTTATAACGAGATTATTGAACGCCATGTCCGACGAAAAAAATAATAATAAACAATATCCTAATTCGGTGACAAATACCTCTCGGTCGCCGCATATAAGCATGTGGAAGGTGCTCATACCCGTTGTCATAGGCCTTACTGTGGTTGTATGGCTTTTCCGTAGGGAATTCAGTGTAAAGGTATGGGACTCAATTCACTTTGATGTTCATGTGATAGTGTGTATCCTGTTGGCGTGGCTCTGTATGGCTGGGCGCGACTTTGGGCTTACATGGAGATTCCGCTCCCTTACTGACCGTGAGCTTACATGGTGGCAGGCCATCAAGGTCAATTTCATGTGTGAGTTTACGTCTGCGGTCACTCCTTCTGCCGTGGGAGGCTCATCGTTGGGGATGATATTTCTGCATCATGAAGGGATTGCCCTCGGGCGTGCCACTACACTGATGATGACAACCTTGTTTCTCGACGAGCTTTTCTTTGTCGTGTCATGCCCGATAATTGTCGCTATCGTACCCTACGACGAACTGTTTGGATTCAGTCACACTAAATTTGAGATTGGCCTGCGTTGGGTTTTCTGGATTGTATATGCAGTGCTCTTTGCGTGGACGCTGATACTGTTTCTTGGCATCATCCTGAAGCCGGAGGGTGTCAGAAAGGCATTGATATGGCTCTTCGGATGGAAGTTGTTGCGTCGGTGGCAACCGGCTGTCATATCATTGGGCGACAGTATGGTGGCTACTGCTAAGTCATTGCGCACCCGATCTTGGAAATGGTGGGGTGAGGTGTTCGGCGCCACTGCTCTCACATGGACATCACGCTACCTTGTGGTCAATGCCCTTTTTCTCGGATTTGTCCCTGCCGCCAATCAGCTGGTCGTATTTGCCCGGCAGTTTGTTGTGTGGGTAGTGCTCATGGTGAGTCCTACCCCCGGAGGCAGTGGAGTCAGCGAATGGCTTTTTACCGAGTATTACGGAGATATGCTCGGCAATGCCTCTGTCGCGCTAATCATCGCTCTCTTCTGGCGTATAATCACATATTATGTGTATCTGATTGTAGGCGTGTTTCTTGCACCCTCTATGTTAAGCGGTCGTACTGCCCGGCCGGTCGTTGCCGACCCGGAGATTGCGATAGATTCCACCACTGCGGATTCTGATATTAAAAATAAACAAGACGACCGTACTGCGGCCGAAAAATGATATATTTTTTTCCATGACTACATTTATAGGAATTATACCTGCGCGATATGCATCATCGCGTTTCCCCGGCAAACCATTGGCCGACATATGCGGCATGACCATGATAGAGCGTGTCTACCGCCAGGCCTCAAAGGAACTCGACGAAGTTGTAGTAGCTACCGACGACGAAAGAATCGCGGATGCCGTAAGAGCATTCGGCGGAAATGTGGTGATGACATCCGACACCCACAGAAGCGGTACCGACCGTTGCTGTGAGGCTTACCATAAATCCGGCTCAAAGGCCGATGTGGTTATAAACATCCAGGGCGACGAGCCGTTTATCGATCCGTGTCAGATTGCAGCGCTCAAGCAATGCTTTGACTCCGACAGCACAGACATTGCCACCCTCGTGCGTCCGTTCGACCGCAATGGCAGCTATGAGGCTCTTTCTGACCCTAATCGCCCCAAAGTCGTTGTGGGTGATGATATGTCGGCTGTATATTTCAGTCGGTCGGTGATACCGTATCTGCGCAATTATCCTCGCGAGGAGTGGCCGTCGCGTGCGCAGTATTATACCCATGTAGGTATGTATGCTTATCGTGCGGCTGTGCTCGACAGAATCACCTCCCTTCCGCAGAGTACACTTGAGATTGCCGAGTCGCTCGAGCAGTTGAGGTGGCTTCAGGCCGGCTACTGTATAAAGATTGGCTTGACGGAGTGTCCGACTATCGGCATTGATACCCCTGAGGATTTATGCCATGCCATAGAGTTCTGTAAATCTATTGAAGCCTGACTGCATTATGCTTGATCGTATCACACCGCCTGAGGTGCGGCCGTTCGGACATCTGTCGTTGCCGCCGATGAAACGCATCGTGCTTGACAACGGTATTATACTCAATGTTTACGACCATTCATTCCAGGATGTCAGCGAGCTTATGCTCCTTACTCCGGGAGGGATGGTGGAAGCGATGGGGTCGCCTGTCGCCTCAATGCTGGTGCCGGTGATGCTCGACGGATCCCGGATGTATCCCGGCAGTGCTCTTTCTGATGTCTTTGACTTTAACGGAGCGAAGATTTCACCTTCAGTGTCCGACCACTTTACCGGAGTGTCTATCAGGATGCTTAACTCACATTGGGAAAAACTCCTGCCGGTATATGCCGACATGATATTCTCTCCCGAATTGGACAGTCATGCGGTAGATACATGTCGCCATCGCATGGCGCAGAGCGCGGCGATTGCCATGCAGCGTGTGGAGTATAAGGCCCAAAAGACTGTGCGTGAGCTTGCTTACGGTGCTGATCATCCCAAGGCTGTCATGGATACGCCGCAGGGTGTCGAGGCTGTTTCAAGAGAGGATTTCCTAAGGTGGCATGACTGCATATTCTCCCGCAATCTTTCAGGAGCCGAGCTGTTTCTGTCTGGACGTGTCACTCCGCCGATGATTGATGGCATAAACCGGATATTCGGTTCGGTGGCTGTTGATACAGATAGCGATACATCCCCTCATATTCTGCCGTTTGACACAGTTGCACCATCTTTCAGGTTTATCGAAAGCCCGGGGGCATTGCAGAGTGCCATACGCTTTGCGATACCGTCGATACCACGCACTCATCCCGATTATATCATGCTTCGTTGTGCCGTGGTTGCGCTTGGCGGATATTTCGGCAGCCGTCTTATGTCCAACATCCGTGAAGACAAAGGGTATACGTACGGTATTCAGGCCGGTCTTCTGGGGTCGCCTGAAGGCACGGTCATGCTTGTACAGACTTCTGCCGACAATGCCTACGCCGAGGCAGTGGTCGATGAAATCAGGGCAGAGATAAAACGTCTTTATTCGGGCGATTTCACGGATGAGGAGATGGAGCGTCTCCGACAGTACCTGATGAGCACGCTCGCGCAGCATCTTGATACCGCATTCTCGATATCCGCATGTCATGTCACAGAGAGAATTTCCTTTACCGGATCCGAGTATTTTGCCAGACAGGTCGATGTCATTTCATCAATGACCCCTGATGCTCTTTGCAATGTGGCCCGCCGACATCTTCCGCTGGATAAGGAGATTGTTGTAATCGCCGGCAGTAAGGTTTAGAACCCTTGTTTGCATCCGAATAAATGTTAAATAATACTGTTAAGTGTGTTAAATGTTTATCTCCTTTGACTTTTACAGCGGAATTCGCTATTTTTGAACGTTATTGTATTATAATCCACTGACGGTATAATTATTATACAAGCTCTTAAACTATTGCTATATGCAGTAGTCTAATGATTAGATTTGTTCAAAAGGAGAATTAGAATTATGAAATTAACGAAAGCATTTCTCACCGCATTTCTCTGTGGCGCCGCGGCAACCGCTTCAGCACAGGGATACTACGATGATGACATCTACTACGACGCCTCTAAGGATACAAAAGCCAAGGAGGAAATCGCCGCACATAAGAAAGCCGTCGAGGAAGAGCGCATTCGTCAGCAGCAACAGTATGAGGCCGAGCTGGCATACTGGCGTTCGCTTGCCAATCAGCAGAGCACATATAATCCCAATCTCGGCGGTGGCGATTATGCCGCAGCCGATACATATGCCTTGCCCGGTACCGGGTCGGCACGTAATGTCGATGAATATAACCGCCGTGGGAAGTATGCGTCATCTTCACAGACGGGTGATACCACTGCTGTGGACGACAATTTCACATATACACGGCGTATAGAGCGTTTCCATAATGGTGACATTATTGCCGATGTCAAGGATCCCGAACTGGTCGACTACTATTATTCTTCTGCCGCATCTCAGCCCGATATAAATATATATCTTGTAAATTCCGGATGGAATTCCTGGGGGTGGGGTCCGTCGTGGTATGATCCGTGGTGGCCGTCATCGCCGTATTGGGCATGGAATTACTGGGGCCCGTCGTGGTCGTTCGGCTGGAACTCATGGTGGGGTCCGTCATGGTCATGGGGTTGGGGTCCTGGGTGGGGTCCCGGATGGGGACCTGCCTGGGGTCCGTCATGGTCATGGGGCTGGGGACCCGGATGGGGACCCGGATGGGGCGGTGTGGCTTGGCACCGTGGAAATTATACGCCCAATGGACGTCAGTCTACAGGTATACGCAATGGCTATACAGGTGTCGGCTCCTCGCATCCGGGCTCGCCGTTCAACAGCCGTACTAACGGGCGTGCAGGCAATGTGACACGTCAGTCGCTTGGCAACTATCGCCCGGGCGGATCTTCATCGACTCCGGCATCAAACGGCAATGTCGGAAATTATCGTCCCGGTAATAATGCGTCACCTTCATACACTCCGTCATATACACCGTCGAATAGCAATTCCGGTACATATCGTTCGGGCAGAGGCAACTCTCGTTCCTCGTCTCCGTCCTACAGTTCGCCGTCGCCCTCGCGCAGTAGCGGAGGCAGCGGATGGGGTGGGGGCTCTTCCCGTGGCGGAGGTGGCGGTACTACATCGCGTGGCGGACGCCGATGATGTCACTCTTTTAAAGACCTTGTTACTATATTTTGTTGCATAACTGTTTTCATCCACTGGTATATGAAAAAATCTTTATTTATAGCAGCCGCGGCCGCCGTTCCGGCGATTGCAATGGCACAGGCTGGTGTCGATGTGGCGCATCTGTCAGAACTTGGAATGCGTGGTACCGCCCGATTCATGTCGATGGGCGGTGCGTTTACAGCACTCGGTGGTGACCTGTCCACTCTTGGACAGAACCCTGCCGGTATCGGCATATATCGCAGCAGTGAGGTTGGAATAACTCTTGACTTGAATTTCCAGTCGTTTCAGGCCTCGGCTCCTTCGATGACCGATACGCACAACCAGACCCGGTTCAATGTAAACAACTTTGGATATATCGGTACGATGAAGCTCTACAGCGAGGCTACCCCGACATTTTCGTTTGGTGCGTCATACTCGCGTATCAATTCGTTTGACCGCGTGTTCAAGGGCAACTTCAATAACCTTGGCGGGTCTTCGCTCTCCAACTATGTGGCTGCATTTACCAACTCGCTCAATCCTATGGGCGACGGGTATAGTCCTTATAGAGATGTCGACCTTATCTGGGGCAGTAATTACAATCCGTATGATAACGCTCCATGGATGTCAGTATTGGCATATAACAGTCTTATAATAAACAATGGCCAGGAGAACTCCAATGGACAGATATCATTTCAGGGTCTGATGGGCGACGGCACCACTGGCTCGGCTAATTTTGATATCCGCGAGAAAGGGCATGTCGACGAATATAATATTACTTTCGGTGGCAATATTTACAATACCCTTTACTGGGGTATTGGATTCGGCATTACTGATGTTGATTATACCCAGTGGTCGTACTATGGCGAGCGTCTGAGCAACGCATATCTGAGCGTACGTACAGATGAAGGTCCCAAAGATTTGTATTATAAGGATGTCCCGGGCACAGCCAGCTATGGCCTTACCAATTATCTCCATTCGTCCGGTTCAGGTTTTAATGTGAAATTTGGCCTGATACTGAAGCCAATCAACGAATTCCGTATTGGTATCGCGGTACATACTCCTACCTGGTACTCTATGACCGATACATACTGGGGCGCTATTGACTATAACATGCTTCCGGACAACGGGCTTCTTGCACCCAATGGAGAGCATTACAAAAATGAGACGGACAATGTAGTCGCCAATGATTCATATGATAACTTCCATGACTATCATCTGCGTACTCACTGGCGTATCATGGTTGGTGCTGCGGGCGTAATCGGTGGCAAGGCCATTATTAGTGCCGATTATGAATATCGTGGTGCGAATATGCAGCTTTCCGATGTCAATAATAATGAGTATGTCGACGTCTCCGATGAGATTAAGACATATTACAAGGGCGTGAATATATTCCGCGTCGGCGCCGAGTATCGCGTGACTCCTCAGCTCAGCCTCCGTGCCGGCTACAGCTATGAGTCCTCGCCTGTGAAGCAGTGGGTCGCCAATGATGGTGAGAACATACAGTTTGCAGGCACAATACCTTCTTATTCATTCAACAAGGCTACACAATATATTACGGCCGGTCTTGGCTATCGTGTAGGACGTTTTGCGATAGACCTCGCTTATGTCAACAAACACCGTGAGTCGACATGGCATGCTTATTCTCCAATAGTTGCCGAAGGCACTATTGTAATGGATTCTCCTCAAGCTACAGTGAAGTCTAACTACAATCAGCTTGTGCTCTCTCTCGGATATAAGTTCTGATTACCGACAGATAACAATTCTATAAACAGAGCCGCTGCAAGCACATCCCTGCAGCGGCTCTGTTTATATATGCATTTCTTGATGTAAAATGTGTGTAAATGAGGTGTGTGGCTATTTTAGTGTGGCCTACAATGGATAATCTCTCATAGAGTATGTCTATGGCAAAGACTTGAATCGAGAGATTTAATAGTGGTCGATAGAATAGGGGAGCAATGTCATGCCGCAGAGTCATGTTATCAAGATGTTTATAGAGTGTCATATATAAACAACATCCTCTTATAAAAAGAGTAAGCCGTTGTAACATGAGTTACAACGGCTTACCTTTTCTTTAGTCGGGGTGACTAGACTCGAACTAGCGACCTCACGCCCCCCAGACGCGTACTCTAACCAACTGAGCTACACCCCGCTAAAATATTGTGTCCGAGATGAGATTCGAACTCACACAGCCTTT
>Ga0073907_1002555_pt1 | contig 18097 bp, 18 predicted proteins | sample GluameincwithD2O_FD_65483 | JGI IMG/M metagenome (GOLD analysis project Ga0073907, IMG submission 65483) | Mouse cecum microbial communities from Vienna, Austria - Glucosamine amended microcosms incubated with D2O | ecosystem: Host-associated > Mammals > Digestive system > Large intestine >... | reverse complement strand
CGGAAAGCTTTCCAGCTTATCAATTGTGCCTCCTGTATGTCCTAAGCCCCTGCCGCTCATTTTTGCCACGGGAACCCCGCATGCCGCCACCATGGGCGTAAGGGCTAGAGAAGTTTTATCTCCTACTCCTCCTGTGCTGTGCTTATCTACCTTAATGCCGTCGATAGCGGACAAATCCAGCATATCCCCGCTTTCCGCCATTGCCATGGTAAGCTGCAGGGTTTCCTCATCGTTCATTCCGTTAAAATAAATAGCCATCATCATGGCTGACATTTGATAGTCGGGAATAAAACCCGCCGTATAATGCTGAATCATAAACCGGATTTCCTCACGACTTAGACTCATGCGGTTCCTCTTTTTCATAATCAGGTCATACATTCTCATATAAAAGCGCCCCCTGCTTTTATTTTTTTAATCTGACATAATTTTTGTTATTTGTTTTATCGGTTTCCAGCTTTAAGGAAGAGAAGCTTTTCACAAATTTTTTAAACTGGGAAAACCCGTAATTTTTCACGCTGAAATCCGGAAACTGACGTTTCAGTTCCTGGGAAAGAAGGCTTAATTCCATAACGCCGTCTTTTTCTTTTATGATTTTTATCATCATCTCTTCCACGTTTGCATCCTGCCTAGAAGCATTGATCAAGGAAATGATATTATTATTTCTGTGTATTTTTACAGCTTTTAAGCCTTCACAGAAGGTTGAGAATTTGGAGTATCCATAGTTTCTTACGTCAAAATCGGGATATTTCTTTAACAGCCTGCTTCCAACTTCCCCGATATTGGTCATGGGTTTTCCGGCGTCTTCATTTTCATCCAGAATTTCCGTAATAGCTTTTTCAATGGCTTTTATAGATCGAACATGTTTCTTTTCTTTATCATCCTGTTCCTTGCCGGCAATATTATTTAAATAAATGAATCGGTCGCAGGCGCTGACAAAAGCCTCCGGCGTTTTGGTTTCGCCCATACCGATTACGTTTTTGCCCGCTTCCCGAAGCCTTGCCGCCAGCCTTGTAAAATCGCTGTCGCTGGTTACTAAGCAAAAGCCTTCCACATTGTCGGAATACAAAATATCCATGGCGTCAATGATCATATAGGAATCCGTAGCGTTTTTTCCATTTGTGTAGGCGAACTGCTGCATGGGCTGGATGGAATTGGAAAGCAGGACCGTTTTCCATTTATTGCTGTTGCTTTTAGTCCAGTCCCCATATATTCTTTTGATCGTTACAATTCCGTACTTGGTCAGCTCATCTAAAATTTTCTGCACATATTCTGCCGAAACATTATCGGAATCAATTAAAAGAGCAAATCTTTTATCTTCCACAAATTACCCCTCTATACTTTCTTAAATTATTTTGCGCTAAAAAGCTCCTGTTAAAGCTGCCTGTACAATTTGAATATCAAACCGATTATCAGAACTGCAATCTGGATCTTTTTTTATTTATATTGTGAAAACCTCCTAAAAATATGTCTTATCCACTTTTCTCATAACCATTTCCACCTGTCCCTTGTCCAGATGGAGGGAAGCAAGCAGCTCGTTGGCTTTTTCTGCCTGCATGCTGTTAATGCAGAGGGTACAGCGCAAAGCGCCGTCGCCAAACAGCTTACGGAAAAGGGAAGGCTCTTCCCACTTTTCGTAATAGGAAATCCGATTATTTAAAAAGGCGCGCTCAATTTTTACCTTAATGTCCGGATCCTGAACAATACAATATTCGATTTCGTTATGAACCTTCACATCTGAAAATGTTAATTCTGACATAATCTTCACCTTAAATCATATAATTCTCTATTGTACTTTTTTGCAGCCAGGCTTTTATCCTGTATCTATAGGCATGCTTCACATCCGCAGTGCTCATTGCCTACACGCACATTTTATCATATCTTTTATAAAAAAATAAGTACCTTTGCAGGAATTTCACTGTAAAGGTGCCTATTTTTTTAATTTGTTTTATTTTCCTTCGTTCTTTAGGATAATCTGGAAGTCTTTCATGTCTTTTGCTATTTCGCCGCTTAGCAATAACATGCAGATTAAGTTGGGAATTGCCATCAGTGCATTGGCGATGTCTGAGAGGTTCCATACCAGATCCAGAGTCGCCGTAGCTCCTACATAAATAACCAGTGAAAATATAATCCTGTAAACCATATTGAATTTATGGGTGCCCATTATGTATTCCACAGCCTTTTCCCCATGATATTCCCAGCCTAAAATAGTTGAAAAAGCAAACAGCGCAATACTTACGGTAACCAGCCAGCCTCCTGCAGGTCCTAATGCAGTCCTAAAAGCGGAAATAGTCAAGGCGGAACCGGTAATCAGTTCTCCTGATGCATCTGTACTGCCTAATACGCCGGAGCTTGCAATGGTAAGTCCCGTAATGGTGCAGACTACGATGGTATCCCAAAAAGTACCTGTCATATTGATATAACCCTGACGGACAGGATGATCCGTAGTTGCTGCAGCCGCTGTGATTGCAGCCGATCCCATACCTGCTTCATTGGAGAAAACCCCCCTTGCAACACCGTAACGCATACCGTTTAACATGGATGCCGTTATCGTTCCCAGAACACCGCCGGAAATTGCCTTTGCGCTGAAAGCGCACTGGAAGATCAGGGAAATTCCGGAAGGAATGTTTTTGAAATTTAAGGCAATAACAACCAAACCGCCTACTACATAGAATATGGCCATAAATGGCACAACTACGGAAGATACCTTGGAAATGGTCTTAATTCCGCCTACAATAATGAACAGCGCAAGAACGGTAATAATAGCTCCCGTAACCCATGTGGGCACCGACCATGTTTCCAGCATGGAAGAAGAAATGGAATTTGCCTGGGTCATATTTCCAATTCCAAAGGATGCCATGATTGCAAAGAGAGCAAACAGCCAGCCTAAAACAACGCCAAGAGGTTTCCATTTAATAGCCTTTTTCATGGTATACATGGGACCTCCGGACATCTCGCCCTTTTCATTTTTCTCCCTGTACTTGATTGCCAGCATACATTCACTGAATTTGGAAGTCAGTCCGAAGGCTGCAGATATCCACATCCACACAAGAGCGCCGGGGCCTCCGCTTACCATGGCGGTTGCAACACCTACAATGTTGCCTGTACCTATGGTTGCAGCCAGAGCCGTTGTCAACGCCGAAAACGGAGAAACATCGCCTTCTCCCCGTCCTGTTTTCCTGGCTTCCTTGCTTAAAGTGCTTTTAATTGCGTAAGGAAGATTCCTCCATGGAAGAAATCCGGTTCTGATGGTCAGAAAAATTCCTGTTCCTACCAACAGCACCAGCATAACCGGTCCCCAGACAAAGTCATCCACCAGCTTGACAATTTCATTCAGCTTATCCATTACCTTTTCCCTCTCATTTCTCGCTTTTTCTATTACTTTTTTAGTATATACCAACTCATACACCTTGCCAAAATCCCTTTAAGGACGGCAATACTATAAAAAAGAGACAACCGTTTCATCCGTTGTCTCCTTTGACCTACTTAATACTATACGGATATGCAAGTCTCCTGTCAAGGAAATTTTTGTTTTTTCGTGCTTTCTTTCCCATTCTCCCCCTTTTTTCTACGTATGTTCAGGCAACCTGACAAAGATTTTTACAAAAGATTTGATGCTTCCATTTTATTTAAAATCCCATCTGCATTCACTCCCGGATGTGTTACATAAATCCTGCAGATTTGCTCCGCAAGCTCCCTGCTGATATTATTTCTTACAACTATCACATCAATCTTTTTTCCTCTGTCCATGTCCTTTATAACCGAGGATATGATCTTTTTCATATCCCTTGCAGGCATTTTTCCTTTGATGGCAGAATCCCTGCTTCCCGGTATATCAATACGGGTTACCTTTACATCCCTTGACGCTGGATAAATATCCAAAACCGCCATGGTCAAAGGAAGTCTGAACCGCTCCCTTCCGCAGCCACCCGGATTTAAAATGAGCCGTCCGTTTTCATGCCTTTCTTCATATTTATGCGAATGTCCGTAAATCATGACATCTATATCCGAAAGGTTTTTGGGAATATCATTTTTATCGTGTACCATATAAAAATGCAGGCCGTAAAGTGTAAAATCCATAAAAGGCGGCAGTTTATCTCCCAAATCCCAGTCATTATTTCCCTTGACGGCATACAGCTTTCCCATCTGTTCAAGGTCTTCTAACACTTTTTTACAGTCAAAATCGCCGCCATGTAAAATAACATCGCAGCCCTTTATGACTTCAACCACTTCATTTCTTAGAATACCATGGGTATCTGAAATAACCGCTGCCTGGTAGCTTTCTCTCATTCCTCTATTCCCCGCCATTCATCAGTAAATCGCCTGCATCCACCTGTTCTTTTTTTAGTTTGCTTAGTAAAACACCTGCCGGAATATCCTGTCCGACCTCGTCTGTAAACACGGTACAATCTTTTTCTTGATCATAAACCTCCAGCATCATTATTGAAAACATAAGCAATATTGCTGCAAACAGAATCTTCTGTTTGTTATTTTCTCCCTTATTTATGGTAAGGTTCATTGTTATTAATGCGGAATCCCCTGTAAATCTGCTCTAACAAAATGACCCGCATCAGCTGGTGGGGAAATGTCATATCCGAAAAGCTTACTTTCCCGTCCGCCTTATCAAGAACCGTTTTGGAAAGCCCTAAAGAACCGCCTATGATAAACTGAATATGGCTTTTGCCCGATACAGTCAGCCTTTCAAGATATCCGGCAAATCCGGGGGAATCATACTTTTTCCCTTCTATAGCCAAAGCCAGGGAACAAGCCTTTTCATCCATTGCCTTTAAAATCCGGGCTCCTTCTTTTTCCTTTATGAGATTTTCCGTTTCCTCCGAAGCGCCCTCAGGGGTCTTTTCATCGGGAAGTTCTTTGATTTCCAGTTTACAATAGGCAGAAAGCCTTTTACTGTATTCTGCAACTGCATCCTGGTAAAAGGCTTCCTTTATTTTTCCCACACTAATTATCGTTATCTTCGCTATTTTCATATAATTCACAATATCTTTCATCCAGAAGCTTTTCAAACAAGTCGGAATCCATGTCGGGATATTTTTCCTTTAAAACGGTTTCCATGTAATCAATCCGTTTGAAATACAGCTCTTCTTCCGATACCGCAACGGCAGAATTGGAAGAAGCGACAGCCTGTTCAATAATTTCCTTTGTCAATATGATCTCCATGACATTTTTTACTTTTCGGATGAAATCCTCTTCTTTATCCGCTTCTTCTAAAATTTCCCCTACCTTCGTAAAGGTAACAAAACCGGTTATGACAAAAATGAGAAAAAGAAGAAACATAACGCCCATAAACATGTAATTGGTCCGCCATCCCTTAAGCGCCGGAATCGCGCCTACGTACAAAAGAATCAGGAAGAGAATTCCGATGCCTCCCACAAATGACAAAACCAGGCTGCTTGATTTGTATTCGGCGGCTTTTGACCTTTTATCCACATATGAGGTGCCGATTCCCCGGCTTCTTTCTGCGCGCCGCATATCCTCCAGCTCTTTTCTTTCCTGAAGCTGAAGCTCTCTTGCCATTTCCGGCGTCATTTCCTTGGGATCGATTCCCGCCATAACGGCCAGACGGTCTATTTCCTTCTTCATAAAAAAGGCCCTGATAACCTTGGTGGCTTCTTCAAGCTCGTCTCTTTCAAAATACAGCTGGATGGAATCGCTTTCTTCATTGTAGGTAATAAAACCGGTGGTTAAATTCTTTTCTTTGCAAAATTCCAAAATTTCCTCAAGCTGTTCCCTTTCCCCGTAAATAACGGGAGCCGGACCGCTGTTTAAGTCCTCCACCAGCGGAACCTTACAGTCGTGACAAACGGTAATGCCTTCCCTGTATTCATTTTTACATACCGGACAAAATGCCATTGCGGGCCTCCTTATCTACTCTTCAAAATCGAAACAGGTCCGATTTGTTGTAACGGTTCCAACATAGCTGGCTGCTTTGACATGCTCAGGATGCACCTGGTAGGCATTTAACGCCTCCACGCTCTCAAAACGGGAGATTAATGCTACATCCCTGTTAGAGGATTCTAACTGATTGATGAGCACTTCAAGGGAAACAACGCCCGGAACTGCTTTTCCTACAGCCTCTAACAACTCCTTTATTTTATTTCCCGCTTCATCCCGTTCTTCTATTGTCAGGGACTCGTTAAAATTCCAGAACACGTAATGATTTACCATAATACAGAAACTCCTTTATTTGCCGCTTAAATATTCGTGAATGCCCTTTGCAGCCGCTTTTCCCGCACCCATTGCAAGAATAACCGTAGCCGCTCCCGTAACTGCGTCACCGCCTGCGTAAACGCCTTCTTTCGTGGTTTTTCCAAACTCTTCGTCAGCAACAATACATTTCCACTTATTGACTTCTAAGCCTTCTGTCGTAGATGAAATCAAAGGATTGGGAGATGTTCCGAGAGACATGATCACACAATCCACATCAACGGTAAATTCTGAGCCAGGAACCTCCACAGGCCTTCTTCTTCCGGAAGCGTCAGGCTCTCCAAGTTCCATTCTGACGCATTTAATGCCTTTTACCCAGCCGTCTTCATTTACCAGAATTTCTACCGGATTGGTCAATAAATCAAAAATAATGCCTTCTTCCTTTGCGTGATGTACTTCTTCCACACGGGCGGGAAGCTCTTCCTCGCTTCTTCTGTATACAACATGAACCTCTGCGCCAAGTCTTAAGGCTGTTCTTGCCGCATCCATCGCCACGTTTCCGCCGCCTACTACAGCAACCTTTTTAGCCCGCATGATCGGAGTATTGGAATCCTCCTTAAAAGCCTTCATCAGGTTGGAGCGGGTCAGGTATTCATTGGCGGAAAATACACCGTTTGCCTGCTCGCCGGGAATCCCCATAAACTTGGGAAGTCCTGCGCCTGAACCGATAAATACCGCATCAAAGCCCTCTTCATCCATCAGTTCGTCTATGGTCGTGGATTTACCGATTACCACATCCGTTTCGATTTTAACGCCTAAGGACTTTACGTTTTCAATTTCTTTTTTTACTACATCATCCTTGGGAAGACGGAACTCAGGAATACCGTAAACCAGCACTCCGCCTGCTTCATGAAGCGCTTCAAAAATAGTAACGTCGTATCCCATTCTCGCCAAATCCCCTGCGCAGGTAAGTCCTGCCGGGCCGGAACCGATCACGGCAACCTTTTTGCCCATGGATTCCTTAGCGCCTTCCGGTTTAATATTATGCTCTCTTGCCCAATCGGCAACAAATCTTTCCAACTTACCGATGGAAATAGGGTCTCCCTTAATGCCCCTGATACATTTTCCCTCGCACTGGCTCTCCTGGGGACATACGCGGCCGCATACAGCGGGAAGGGCGCTGGATTCACTGATAATCTGATATGCTTTTTCAATGTTGCCTTCCTTTACCTGGGCAATAAATCCCGGAATATCAATCGCTACGGGACATCCCTTTATGCACTGTGCATTTTTACAGTTAATACATCTGGAGGCTTCGCATTTTGCCTCTTCTTCATTATAGCCCAAACATACCTCTTCAAAATTATGAGCTCTTTCCTTTGGTTCCTGTTCCCTGACGGGAATTTTATTTAATACGTCCATTATCTATCACCTCCGCAGTTTCCACATCCGCCGTGATGTGTATCGCCTTCCTGTAATTTTAACGTTGCGCGTCCTTCCTCTGTTTTGTACATCTGCTGACGCTTCATAGCCTGGTCAAAATCCACCAGATGTCCATCAAATTCAGGTCCGTCAACGCAGGCAAATTTCACTTCGCCTCCTACAGTAAGACGACATGCGCCGCACATTCCGGTTCCGTCTACCATAATGGGGTTCATGGATACGATGGTGGGAATCTCAAGCTCTTTTGTGGTCACACATACAAACTTCATCATGATCATGGGACCGATGGCAACGCATTTGGTATAGGTCTTTCCTTCTTCTTTTACCAGATCCTGTAAGGTTTTGGTAACCATTCCGCTTCTTCCGTAAGAGCCGTCGTCGGTAGTCACATATACATTACCCGCAACCGCTTTCATGTCCTCTTCATATATAAGCAGATCCTTTGTCTTTGCCCCGATAATAACATCTGCGTCAATGCCGTTTTCATGAAGCCATTTTACCTGGGGATATACAGGGGCAGTTCCCAGTCCTCCCGCCACAAAAATAATCCGTTCCTTTTTCAAGGCGTCCAAGTCCTCATAAACAAACTCGGAAGGCTGTCCAAGGGACCTACAAAATCCTTAAAAGAATCTCCTGTCTTCAAATTCTTCATCATATTGGTTCCCGCGCCGATTGTCTGAACAACAATGGTAACCGTTCCCGTTTCCCTGTTATAATCGCTGATTGTCAAAGGAATTCTCTCGGAATCCTCATCCATGCGGACAATAACAAACTGTCCCGGCATACAGGATTTTGCAACTCTTTTTGCCTCTACTTCAAAAAGATAAATGTTTGTTGTCAACTCTTTTGCATTTACAATTTTGTACATTTTTATCCTCCTACTGGATTCGTTCAACATTTTTCGTTAAACTCCACTATCCTATCAATATTATCCGAAAAATTATAAAAAGGCAATAGGCAGCCTAAAATTCCGAAAGGGATAAATATCCATTACCCGAAATGGACGCCCGCAAAATCCTGCCGTCTGACACGGAAAAAGCAAAAATATTGCCGGAACGTATCATGGTGCCGGAAGCGCTTTGGATATATTCATAAATAATGTAATATACCACATCATCAGAAGTCATGGCACTGTCGCAGACATATTGCTTCGTATCATCCGTTCCGTTCAAGTTTCCCTCAAGGTCCAGGATTTCTCCCCTGGCGATCAGATGCTGCTTTAATATGATACAAGCCTGATCCGTTGTAAAATTCACTGCCGGATTACAGTCATAAACCCTTTTTACCACATCGCTTTCATTTCCTTCCTTATCCACCAGCATAAACCGGAATTCGCTATGTCCGAGCGGCATGGGAAAAGGCATGGAATAACGGTTACTGTCCATAGTGGGGTCCTCCCCGTCTGTGGTATAATACACGGTACATTCTTCGTCCGGTACACTAACCTTTATTATGTATGGAATCTCATAGCTGCCGGAATCTACGGAAATCTTCGGTGAAAGTTCGATTCCGCTTTCAATCTCATAGGTTTTAGTGACAATCTGGCTGCTAATGCCATAATTGTTTACATATACCGCTGAAACATGGTATATACCGGAATTCAGCTTTATGGGAGCTGTATATCTGTCACTGTATTTACTTGGCATACTTCCGTCAAGGGTATAATAAATGGTTCCCGTACCTCCGGCTAAAAGCTTTAAAGAAACAGGATTATAATAAACTCCTTCTTCTTCAATAAACTCCGGAGGCTCCGCCCTGTAATCCCCGTATTTCTCCGCAAGCGCCTGTATCGGACATTCCGCTAAAAGCCGGCTCAGTTTCAGATATTCCTCCCGCTCTATATAAATAGAAATCAGAATTTCATAAGCTGTCTGGTTTTCAGGATCCATATTCAGTAAAGCTAAGCACCGGTCAATCACATTGTCGGTCATTCCTTGTTTTTGATAAATCTGAATTTTCAGCATCCGCACATCAATAGAGCTTTCATTCAGTTCAAGACATCTGTCCGCCAAAGACATAGCATCCTCAAAACGGCCTTCTTCAAATGCCGTCATGGCTTTCCCATACTGATATTCATAACTGTTTTCCATATACACATAGAAGTAAACGGAAAATGTGGAAATAACGCCTATAAGAAGCATGATCGCCAGGGCAAAAAGACCCAGTTGTCGGAATCCGTGGCGGGAATTTTCTTTGAGCGCTTCCTTATGTATTTTTCCGTTTTCCTTTTCTGAAGAGATTTCTGTATTTGATTGTTCTGTTTCTTTTTCGTCTGCATGTTCATCCGGAGCTAAATCCTGTACGATCGTTGACATGGACTCCGCCACGCGCTCCTCAATCTCAGGTTCAAACACCGGTACCAGAAGTCTTTCTTTTCCGCATTTCTCACAGAAAATCTGTTCCTGGCGCATGTCGCCGCCACAATGTGGACATTTCATAAACTCACTCCTGATTATTGAAGTTCTATACTATCAACGCAGTTTTTCATCAGCATGGCGATGGTCATGGGACCAACGCCGCCGGGAACGGGCGTAATTGCCGATGCTTGCTTTGACACGGATTCAAACTCCACATCTCCGCACAGCTTGTTATTTTCATTTCTGTGGATTCCCACATCAATGACCACCGCCCCTTCTTTTACATAGGACGCATCTATAAACTTAGGTTTTCCCATGGCTACAATTAAAATATCCGCCCGTTTACACACTTCCCTTAAATCGTCGGTTTTGGAATGGGCAATGGTTACCGTGGCGTTTTCCCGAAGCATTAAAAGCGCCATAGGCTTTCCAACGATATTGCTTCTGCCGATAATCACGCATCTTTTTCCACAGATATCCACATCGGAACGCTTTAACAACTCTATAATGCCTGCAGGGGTGCAGGATACGAACCCCGGTTGACCGATACATAGGGCCCCTACGCTCTGGGGATGAAAACCGTCCACATCCTTTTTCGGATCAATGGCTTTGATAACGGCATTTTCATCTATATGCTTTGGAAGAGGAAGCTGCACCAAAATACCGTTTACGTCTTTTCTTTCATTCAGCTTTGCTATCAGCTCAATCAATTCCTCCTGTGTAGTTTTTTCCTCAAGTTCATAGGACAGCGAATTGATTCCGATATATGCGCATGCCTTTTTCTTGTTGTTGACATACACGCTGCTGGCGGGATCGCTTCCCACCTGTATCACTGCAAGACAGACCTCTCTGCCCTGTTTTTTTAAGGCTGCCGCCTTTTCCCTGCATTCATCCTTGATTATGGTTGAAATCATTTTTCCATCTATTATCCGTGCCATAGCTCATCCTCACTTTATTTACTTTTATACTAAAACAATCCTGTGATTTGCCCATCTTTATTTACTTTTTTATCAAAACAATCCTGTGATTTGTCCATCTTTATTTACATCAATAGAAAAGGCCGCCGGTTTCCCCGGAAGTCCCGGCATAGTCATGACCGCGCCTGTCAGCACCACTACAAACCCCGCTCCCGCCGAAACATAAACCTCTCGCACATTGATTTCAAAATTGTCCGGTCGTCCTAAAAGAACCGGATCATCCGACAAGGAATACTGAGTTTTTGCCATACAGACAGGAAGCTTTCCAAAGCCTAAATCTGTCAGCTTTTGAAGCTGTTTTAAAGCTGCCGGCGCAAAATTAACACCCTTCGCTCCGTAAATTTCCCTGGCCACGGTTTCAATTTTTTCCTTTAAGGGCAGTTCATCCTTATAGAGCGGAGTAAATAAACTTTCCTTCTGTTCTAAGGTTTCCAATACCTTTTTGGCAAGGCTGATACCGCCTTCTCCGCCTTTTTCCCACACCTCGCACAGGGCAAACTCGCAGTTTCTTTCATGGCAGAAATCTTCTACAAAAGCAAGCTCCTCTTTCGTATCCGTAATAAAGGAGTTTAAAGTAACTACAACGGGAACGCCGTATTTTTGCAGATTTTCTATATGCTTCTCCAGATTGGCAATGCCCTTTTCCAAAGCTTCCATATTTTTCTCATTTAAATTTGCTTTTGCCACTCCTCCGTTATATTTCAATGCACGGACGGTTGCAACAAGCACGACTGCATCCGGTTTTAGGCCGGAAAGCCGGCATTTAATGTCAAAAAATTTCTCCGCGCCCAAATCCGCGCCAAACCCCGCCTCTGTAATACAGTAATCCGCCATTTTTAAAGCAGTCTTTGTAGCACGCACGCTGTTACAGCCATGAGCAATATTGGCAAAAGGCCCACCATGAACCAAAACAGGAGTATGCTCTAAGGTCTGAACCATATTGGGAAGCATAGCATCCTTTAATAAGGCCGCCATTGCGCCTACGGCATTTAAATCCCTGGCAGTTACAGGTTTCCCATTCATATCATATGCAACGATAATGCGGGCAAGCCGTTTCTTTAAATCCTCCATATCCTCGGCAAGACATAAAACCGCCATAATTTCCGACGCCACGGTTATGACAAAATGGTCTTCCCGTACCACGCCGTCGGTTTTATTTCCCAATCCCACCACAACATTTCTCAATACTCTGTCATTCATATCCAGACAGCGCTTCCAGACAACCTGCCTGGTATCAATCTGAAGCTCGTTCCCCTGTTGGATATGATTATCCAATAATGCGGCAAGCAGATTGTTTGCGGAAGTAATGGCGTGGAAATCTCCCGTAAAATGAAGGTTCAAATCCTCCATGGGAACTACCTGGGAATAGCCGCCTCCTGCCGCACCTCCTTTTATGCCAAAGCAGGGTCCTAAAGACGGCTCTCTCAAGGCCAGTACTGCCTTTTTGTTTAACCTGCCGAAGGCCTGCCCCAATCCGGTGCTGACTGTTGTCTTTCCCTCTCCTGCCGGTGTAGGATTGATTGCCGTTATGAGAATCAGCTTTCCCATGGGATTGTTCTCAATGGATTTTAAATAAGCGTCGGAAATCTTCGCCTTGTATTTACCATATAATTCCAGACTATCTTCTGTTAATCCAAGCCTTTCCGCCACATTGGCAATAGGCTCCATAACCGCTTCCTGGGCAATTTCAATATCTGTTTTCATGACCTTATCCTCCTGCACCAATCTGTTTTACATTTCTTCCAGTATCTGTTCAAACTGCTCCTCGGTAATAAGCACCCTGCGGGGCTTCGTGCCCTCCTCGGGACCTACTACGCCGGCTTCCTCCAACTGATCCATTATCCTGGCTGCTCTGTTAAATCCGATTTTGAACACTCTTTGCAGCATGCCGATAGACGCTTTCTCTTTTTCGATGATAAATTTGCCTGCATCGGCAAAATAGGAATCTCTTTCCGAAGCGTCGTTGGTAAAGCCGCTTCCGTTTCCTGCCGTACTCATGGCCGCAATTTTTTCCTCTATATCGGAAGGAATGCCGCTGTCAATGCATTGGGACTTAATAAATTCCACAACCTCCGACACTTCCTTATCGGATACAAAGGCTCCCTGTACTCTGGAAGGCTTTGACATTCCCTGAGGATAAAAGAGCATATCCCCTTTTCCCAAAAGCTTTTCCGCTCCGTTCATATCCAGAATGGTACGGGAATCCACGCCGGAGGATACCGCAAAGGCAACACGGCTTGGCATATTCGCCTTGATCAGGCCGGTAATAACATCTACGGAAGGCCTCTGAGTGGCAATGATCAGATGAATTCCCGCCGCCCTTGCCAGCTGCGCCAGACGGCAGATAGATTCTTCCACCTCTCCCGGTGCAACCATCATCAAATCCGCCAGCTCATCTACGATAATGACAATCTGTGGCATTTTCTCCGGTATGGGCTGCCCGTTGTTTTCCCGCATCTCGGAAACCTTTTTATTATATCCCTTTAAATCCCTGACATTCAAATCCGCAAATTTTTTGTAACGCTCGGTCATCTCCGCAACGCCCCAATGCAGGGCCGCCGCCGCCTTTTTGGGGTCTGTAACCACCGGCACCATTAAGTGGGGAATGCCGTTATATACGCTTAACTCCACCACCTTGGGATCAACCATGATCAGCTTTACCTCATCCGGAGTGGCTTTGTACAAAAGGCTCATAATAATTGTATTGATACAAACGCTCTTTCCCGAACCGGTAGAGCCTGCAATCAGCATATGCGGCATCTTGGCAATATCCGTTACCACGGTTTTACCGCCGATATCCTTTCCTACCGCAAAAGCCAGTTTGGAATCAAAATTCTGGAATTCATCGGATTCCAGCAAATCCCTTAATGCTACGGCGCTGTTTTCGCTGTTGGGCACTTCAATACCTACAGCCGCCTTTCCCGGAATGGGCGCTTCAATACGGATGTCTGTAGCTGCCAGATTTAACTTGATATCATCTGCCAGATTCACAATTTTACTTACCTTCACTCCCACCTCGGGCTGAAGCTCATATCTGGTAACCGCCGGTCCCTGGCTGATATCCGTTACAGTAACATTAACGCCGAATGTATGTAAAGTCTGTTGAAGTCTGAGAGCGGTTTCCCTAAGTTTTTGTCCGTTATCCGTATTAGCCTTCCGGCTGCCCTTGTTTAACAGATTAAGAGGTGGCAGCTTATACTCCCTTTGGGGCTTTACTGCCGCCGTTTTTATATCATCCGAAATATTCCCGTTCTCTTTGGATAATCCCGCTTTATTTTCTTTCATCTCCGGCGCAGGCTTTATTTCCGGCATTACCTTTGCGGCAGACATCGTATTTGTTTTCTGTGCCGTATTGGTTCCCGGCTTCATAACGGGTGCTTCCGCTGCCTGCACGCTTTCAGCTTTATTTTTATTCTTTTTCCCTACAGTTATAGGATTCTGTCCGATTTCCTGTCCAAAGACCCGCTCTCCTGCATTGGGAGTCTGTTTTGTATCGTCAATTCCCCTGATTCGGATTTTGGATAAAGCCTCCAATGCCAGTTTTTCGCCTTCTTCGTCCCCCATTACGGAGGCGGCAGGAGCAGGCGCCTTTACCGGTTTTTCCTCTTCTTTTAAGGTCAGCTGGGAAACAGAAGCCACTCCCGACGCCTTTTTATTCATGCGGAGTTTATTTTCCTCCGCTTCTTTTTTCTTTGTATTTCTTATGACTTCCCGTTCTTCTCTTCTTACCGCCTGCTTTTCCATACGTTCTCTTGCAAGCTCTTTCCTGCGGTCCACATCATGGATCACCGCTTCGCCGCTTCTTTTGATTCCTGCCAGAAAGGAACGCTCCGTCATTAAAACAAGACATACGATCATTAAAACAATCATAATGATGATTGTGCCTGCAAGCCCTAAGAGCCCCTGCATTCCCTTTCCCAAAAAGCCGCCGATCACGCCGCCGCCTTTATGGGCCTCCGACGAAAAACTATAATAAGTCTTAAAGCTGCTTCCCACATTGTCTATACCGCCTGTTAAAGTAAAAAGAACACAACACATGGAAAAAAAGATGATACCCGACATAAGCTTAATGGACGCCACATGATTACCCAGATTGGAAATCCCGAAATAAACTGCCAGAAACAGCAGTATCGGCGCAACATATGCCATATAGCCGAAAAGCCCGAACATGACCTTACTTAATTTATCCCCTACGGAACCGATTAAATGAAAATTGCATAAAAAAAGCAATATCGTAACCGCCAGCGAAATCAGAAAGAGTACCTCGTCAATAACCGTATTCTCATATCGGTTTGAAGTCCTGCTTCCCGATTTTCCTCTGCCGTTTGTTTTTCTCTTAGAAGAAGTCTTCCGACCTCTTGTCTGAGCCATAGTAAAACCTCCATATCTTTGCCTCACATCAAGGCACACCGATAATAGTATATCATTATTTCCCTTTTTTCTCAATAAGTTTATGGAGTTTCTTCAATGCGTCCCGAATTCCTCCTACCTGGTCGATGATTCCCTCCTTGACCGCTTCTTTTCCCACAAGAATGCTTCCCACATCTTTTGTCAATACCTTGGTCTCCATCATCAGCTCCAGAAAACGTTTTTCGCTGATATTGCAGTGACCTGTGACAAATTGACTGATTCGATCCTGTATCTGCTTAAAATAATCAAAGGTCTGGGCTACTCCGATTACCATACCGTTCAGTCTTACAGGATGAATGACCATCGTTCCCGTAGGTACAATAAAAGAATAATCCGTGCTTACCGCTATCGGAACCCCGATGGAATGACTGCCGCCCAAAACGAGGGAAACCGTGGGCTTACTTAAAGAAGAAATCATTTCCGCAATGGCAAGCCCTGCCTCCACGTCTCCGCCCATGGTATTCAATAAAATCAAAAGCCCGTCCACCTCCTTGTTGTCTTCAATTCTGGCAAGCTCCGGCAGAATATGCTCATATTTTGTGGCCTTGGTGCTGCTTCCCAAAATATCATGTCCCTCTACTTCCCCGATAATGGAAATCATATGGATTTTATGCTGCTGTTCATTTTCATTCAGATCTGCCTGCCCCGTTTTTTCAATTTTAGCTTCCGCATCCCGTTCCTTTTCCAAGGCTTCCTGTGACGTCTTCTCTCCCATACCAAAGCTCCTTTCAATGCTGATATTTTGAAATTTCCTTATAGTATGTGCATTCTTTTATTTATTATGATACGGGAAACACAACCTGAAATTGCAGACGGGCGCTTTGTAATGATAGCGCCGTCCGCAGCCTGTTTCGTAAAATGGGAGCAAAAGAAATAATTGAGGACGGCCGGATTGATATGAATCAATAACCTGCCGTCCCGCTTTTCTTTCTTCTTATAGATCAAAGTCATCCCCTGGATGAATTTCTACATCATAATGCATTTTATCCGGGGAAATCTCATGGTCATAGCCCATTTCCCGTTTGGTATGCCTTTTCGGCACAGGTAAAGGATTGGGAATAAAATTGGTCTTTTTTTCCGTTCCGTTTCCCTCCGTTTGCATATTTTTCACATCCATGCTTCCATCCTCCCTGCTTCTATTGGTCTTCCTGCTGTTTTTCTTCGTGAGTCAACAGCTTTTCCACATTATATCTGGGCCGGTGCTTTACCTCTATATAAATCTTTCCGATATACTGCCCGATCAATCCGATGGCAATTAACTGCAGTCCGCCCAAAAACCAGACGGACAAAATCAGGGAAGTCCATCCCGGCGAAACTGTTCCCATGAAATAGGAGGCAAAAGCATAAACCGCTGCACATATGCTCAATATCATAATCACAAAGCCCAGCGCCGTAATAAGGCTGATGGGTTTGACGGAAAAGGAAGTAATGCCATTCCATGCAAGAGCCAGCATCTTTTTTAAGGGGTATTTGCTCTCTCCTGCCACACGTTCCTTCCGCTCATAATAAACATTATCCGTTTCATATCCGATTAAAGGCATCATTCCCCGTAAGAACAGATTAGTTTCCTCATATCTGGAAAACTGTTCCACCGCCCGCTTACTCATCAGGCGGAAATCAGCATGATTGTAAACGGTCTTTACTCCCATGGCAGCCATTACTTTATAAAAGCCCTGGGCTGTAGTCCGTTTAAAAAAGGAATCATGTTTCCTGTCATTGCGCACGCCGTAAACAATATCCTTTCCCTCATGGAATTTATCTATCATTTCTTCTATAACGGCTGTATCATCCTGTAAATCAGCGTCGATGGATATGGTAACGTCGCTTAGATCCTTTGCCGCCAAAAGACCTGCCGTAAGGGCAAACTGATGCCCCACATTGCCCGCTAATTTCAAGCCGCAGATGAAAGGACTTTCCCTATGTTCTTTTTCGATCAGCTCCCATGTCCTGTCTTTACTTCCGTCGTTGACAAACAAAACAAAGCTGTCCTTTGCAATTTTCTTTTTTTCGATTAAGTCGCTTAAAACCCTTTTTAATTCCTTTGCGGAAATTTCCAGAACCGCTTCCTCATTATAGCAGGGAACAACCAGCGCCAGTCTGTCCATAGCCCTCCTCCGTATTCTATATCTTATCAATCGCCTGACTTAAATCAGCAATAATATCGTCTGCGTTTTCAATTCCCACAGATAACCGAATCATGCCCGGATCTACTCCTGCTTCCTTTAGCTGCTCCTCATTCATCTGCCTGTGGGTATGGCTTGCCGGGTGCAGCACACAGGTTCTGGCATCCGCTACATGAGTGACAATTGCCGCTAACTTAAGGCTGTCCATAAAATGTACCGCATCCTCCTTGCTCCCTTTTAAGGCAAAGGAAATCACGCCGCAGCTTCCGTTGGGCATATATTTCTGCGCCAGCTCATAATATTTGTTGCTCTTTAAGCCGGGATAATTTACCCATGCTACCTTTTCATGATTCTCTAAAAACTCTGCAACCCTCTGTGCATTTTCACAATGTCTGGGCACACGTAAATGCAAGGTTTCCAGCCCCACATTTAATAAAAAAGCATTCTGGGGCGACTGGATGGAACCCAAATCCCTCATAAGCTGCGCGGTTGCCTTGGTAATATATGCAGCCTTACCAAACCGCTCTGTATAAACAACTCCGTGATAGGACTCATCGGGAGTACACAGCCCCGGAAATTTATCAGGATATTTTGTCCAGTCAAAATTGCCGGAATCTACAATACA
>Ga0073907_1002554_pt1 | contig 18102 bp, 12 predicted proteins | sample GluameincwithD2O_FD_65483 | JGI IMG/M metagenome (GOLD analysis project Ga0073907, IMG submission 65483) | Mouse cecum microbial communities from Vienna, Austria - Glucosamine amended microcosms incubated with D2O | ecosystem: Host-associated > Mammals > Digestive system > Large intestine >... | reverse complement strand
TTGGATACAGCTTTGGACTGCTTCTTCTGATCTATGTCCTGTTATCCCTGATCATGACAATCAGACTGGTAAAAAAGCAGCCCTTCGAAGCATATTCTGCCAATAAATAAAGGAGATCACGACATGCTATTACATAGAAAGCTCTGGGCGAGAGAATATCTGTCCTGCATAATGAGTAATGTGTTTATCATAATACAAATCGGTCTTGGATTATTTCTGATCAATCATCAGATCAGTGCTGCTATATTGCAGATACAACATCTAAATAGTATCGCAGAAGCAGATGCCGACACCTATTTATATCAGTATGCTATGGCCGCCTGTGGACTCTTTGATATGGAGAACGGGGACTATCCGGCAGCATGTGAAAAGATCCGCTCCCTTCCGGGAATTGATGGATTAGGAGAAATTTTTAACACCTCCATTACCGTTGAAAACGACTCCATACAATATCCCGAAGATATATTTGAAATCAGTGCCATGGATTCCATCTCCACCGCAGCGGTTACTTATAATATAAAGGAAGGCCGATGGCTGAAGGAGAATGACCGGGACGGAGAAATCATTCCTGCCGTTCTGGGCGGCACTATAGCCAATCGATACCAGATCGGCGACATGATAACTATTGATCTGAATACAGGTTCTGTCTATAAAATTCAAGTGGTGGGAAAACTGGCTGATCACTGCAACAGGCTCGATCTATCGGGATTAATGGCAGAACAAAATATGTATTCCTTTATGGTAGAATGCCAAAATACCATTTTTGTAAACCACACGAAAATTTTCAACATGGTAAAAAGAGAGGGATTCGGGCATTCCACTGCCCACTGCATCGTTAAGCTAAATAAGAACGCGGACAAAAAATTCCTGTCTCAGTACGGAAAGCTTGTGTCCTTTGATGAGATGAAGCAGGAGACGTCCGCCGACATTTCCAATTTTATTAAGGATGCTGCCGTAGAGGGTGTAGTCTGGACAGTCGTGATCATCTTCGGGATCATCGCCACTGGTTACCTCATCAGTAAGCGGAGGAGATATGTCTGGGGCATTTATCTGCTGCTGGGCATAACGCCAAATAAACTGCTGGGGGTCACTATGCTAAATAGCGGGATCACGTATGTGATCGGAATTATCACATCACTGGCTGTATACCAATGGTACTCTCAAAGAGAAGAAATGGCCTCCGGGACAGTCATCCATCCATACCATATCATCACCGGCCTGATCTTCTTCGCCATTATGATGGCAGTCAGCCTGCTCAACAACCTGTACATATTGAAAATACAACCAAAAGAAATAGTAACACAGACAAAGGAGTGAGAAAATGGGTATTCTGGAAGCAAAGGGAATTGTCAAAATCTATAATCAGGGAAAAAACAGCGAAGTCCGGGCACTGAGACAGGTGGATCTTGATATCGGCCAGGGAGAGTGGATCTCCATTATGGGTAAATCAGGATCGGGAAAATCAACCCTCCTTCACATTTTGGGATTGGTGGATAAATACACATCCGGCTCCCTTATCTTTGACGGACAATGTGTGGATCATCTGGGACAGAATAAGGTGGCAGATATCCGGATGAAAAAGGTAGGATTTGTCCTGCAGGACTTTGGCCTGATCTGGAACATGAACGTCTTTGATAACATCGCGGCCCCGCTGTATCTGTCCAAGACAAAGAAGAACAAGGTGAAAGAGCTTGTACATAAGGCAGCAGAAGAACTGGAGATTGGGGACCTTCTGAAAAAGAAGGCAAAAGAACTATCCGGCGGACAGTGTCAGCGGGCGGCCATCGCAAGAGCCCTTGTAAATGACCCAAAGGTAATCCTTGCCGATGAACCAACAGGCGCCCTGGATAAAGAAAACGCAGCAAATATCATGGATATATTTGCAAGGATCAAAGAGAAGGGCACTACTATCGTGATGGTGACCCATGACAAAGAAATCTCACAGCGGGCGGACCGGGAAATAACAATATCTGACGGAAGAATTATGGGATAAAAACCGGGGCAGCGATGGCAAAATCCATCGCTGCCCCGGCGCAATCTTTACAAGAAACTAAAACCGATTACCAGTTATTCATTTTTTACTTAAGGAGCAGCAGGGACTTTCACCTTCATCTCCAGAGCCTTTTCTTTTTCTGTTGGTTTTACAACAACTACTGTTTCTTTACCATTTGCTGTGCTGCCAGCGCTTCTTACATCAAATTGGTTCCCAGACCCTTTCGTGACTGCTGCCACACTTGCGTCCTTTGCATATACGGAATACAATGCTCCCGCAGGCTGTTCATCCCCATACTGATCAATTCCCACAATTTCGTATGTTGTATCACTGGAATTAATAGTCTGCACATCAGTTAGATCAATATCCACTAACTGACTACCTGTCTGAATCTTATATGTCCCCGATTTAATCACAGGATTCTTACTGCTTACGGGAATAGCCAGACTTCCTTTCCGGATGCCCCCGGGTTCATAGCTGAGTTCTACCATTATGATGCCGGTATCTGCCGTTCCCTCAAATTGGGCTTTCATCAAACCATCTTCTATGGATGCATCGATATTTGATCCAGATACCGACCACCCAAGTTCTCCAGGCCGAATTCCATAACCGTTAGAACCACTAGGTTTTGCAATTTCTAAACCATCCTTATCGTATAATTTGTAGTCTAACTGCCACTCCGCCGCCGGATCGCTGCTGTCACTTATCTTTATGTAGTCGACATCTGAAATTGTTTTCTGATTATTGCTATTATCAGTTATGGTTTCACAAATTTGTATACTTTGAGCCAGATCCTTTATACTGCCCACCTTCAGCGTATAGCTGGCATGAACTAATTTTGATATGTCAGGATTCGGCGCTCCACTTGGGTCTATATATGCAATCACCGTATAAGTTCCGGCGCCTATGTTTGAATCAAGTGTAACCTCGAAATTAGTATCAACGTTTGTACTTCCCAAACAATTTACACCATTTTTATCTAATATTTGATATCTTATGGATGGTGTACCAGACACCGGTGTCCCATACTGATCCAATACAGTGACATTCTGTGTGTACTCTGCTCTTGGCAGAGCAGCTATTGAACTTTTCCCGAATACCAGCTTAGCCGGAGCACGTTCCGGTCGTAAATAAACGCTAACTGTATTACAGCTAAAATCTTTAACCGTGGAATTACCGTAGGCAAGTGTAAAGATTTTTGAAGAGGTACTCAATGGACGATTATACGTCACCTCCACTGCCTCTACCACATCTGCACCAGTAGCTACTGTATAAGCACCTGAACTTAGTTTGGCGGGGCCAACTGAAATATCCCCTGTAAATACTGGCGAGCCACTGGCGCCATTGCCTTGGTCAACTCCATTTATAGTTATAGTCGGCAGAACGGACACCCAGTCCGTCGCCTCCACTACAATTTTATTCTCATACTGATCCTCGAAGGAGACAGGAATATATATTTTTTCACCAGCGAATTCGATAAGTTCCCATGGTTCTCCATCCGCTTTTGCTGCATCTATCATTACTTTTTTCACGACAGCAGTATTTTTGACATCCACTGTGATGGTCTCAGAAATATTTTCATATTTCAGGGTGATGGTAGTTTTTCCCACACTCTCGCCTGTTACCGTTAAGGTGCCCTCATCCGCACTGACATCAGACAATTTTCCAATGGCTCCTTTGGAGACCTCCACATCCAGCCTTCCTCCGGCAATATTAGTGATATTTTCCCCATACCGGTTCAGAAGCCGATAGGACGTCTTAACCTCTTTTTTACAGCAGACCGTCTCTTTAAACTCCTCCACCTTGATCTTATCCACCAGCGGCATCGGTGATGATAGATAGGTTACCGCATTAGAGGTACCGATCTTCTGTCCATCCTCCATACAATATACGATAAAGTGGATGGGATCGTCTTTACTGTCCGCCTTTGCCGTAACACTGACATAGATTTCCTCACTGCCATCCTCTGCGTCTGAGAACTGGATCTTCTCGATCCTCTCTGCGCTCCTGTCGTCCAGTGCCTCATAGGTCAGATCCTTAGCTGTGATCCCCGTTCCGATGGGATCCAGTGTGATCTTCGCCTGGCTCTCCTGCATATTGTAACCGGATGCCAGCTCTCCCACTGTGATCCTCCTCAAAGCGGTGGGCCGGATCGTGATGGTAATGTCCCTGCGCTGGCTGTCGTCGGACGCCAGATAGACGGTAATGGTTACCACGCCCTTTTTCCTGGCCCTGACAGTGACAGCCTTATCCGAATCGCAGATATTTGTATCCTTGCTGTTGGATCCCTCCGTATTTACGAACTCAATAATACCAGAACTATCATTGATGGAATACACTACCCTGGAATTAGCCGGACTTCCAAAGCAATCCAGAAGCTCCGCACCCAGCGTAAATACATTTAATCTTTCATCTGTTGTAAGAGCGAACTGCGGGGCCTCGCTGTCTCCCGAATTCGCCATGTCCTTTGACTCTGCAATGACTCTGTCGATCTTAGCGGCCTTTCCCACTCCTTCCGGATCCACCAGTACAGTGGTAAATTCACCGCTGACTCCCAGCTTTTTGCTGCTCAGGGTAATCACAACCCTCTTACCCTCTGCCAGCATAGCGATGGCACCGGTAATCTTCACACAGTCTTTTCCCTCTACCACGCTGACCTCCAGCGGCATGCCGCTCTCCGTCTCCGCCGTGGCTTTCAGGTCATCTATCCTGTAGTTTCTCAGCTCCTCGCCATACTGGTCAGTCACCCGGAAATACACCATAACCTCATCCTGCCCCGCTGGGATTTCCTCTGTCCGACAGATAAATTTATCCGGGACACTGGCAGATTTGATTACCGTTTTCCTATTATTGGAAAGGGAATTCCCAACATAATCCGTCAGTCCTGCCATCTCAAGATCGTATGTACCCTCCTTTAATGCGGCAGCGCTTGTCAGGATCAGACTCTGTCCGTCCTCCGAAAGAACCGGAGTCATACGGACCGGTACGTCCTCTGCATCCTCCGCCGAACGCGTTACTGACACCTCCGGCTCACCTGTCACCGTTTCATCAAAATAGACCCGGATGGTCTTATAATCCGTTATCTTTGCCCCTTCCACAGCCGGGGGGGTTGTATCTACAATAACAGTACAGGGTTCTGATGTGATATTGCCGGCAGACGCCGTAATATTCGCCCTGCCCTCTTTCTTTGCCGTGATCACTCCGTCCTCCACTGCAGCGATCTTATCATTATCCGTGGACCATATGATGTCCTGATTCTTTATTTCTTTCCCCTGTGCGTCCTTAACCACAGCGGTAAGTTCCTTCGTGTTCTCTCCCTCTTCCGTACTGGAAAATAAAGCCTCATCCTGATCCAGCACTACCTTCGCCGGTTTCTGGCCTTCGTTTCCCTGCGGGGGGTTTGGTGAATTGCCTGGTTTTGTCGAAGGCTTCGGCACCGGCTTAGGTGTCACTTTACCTGCAGGCGGCGTTACCGTACTGGAAGAGGCGCGCTTTGATGTAACCTTACACTTCAGATTCAGCGTCCGCACCATCCACATTCCCTTCGGTACATAACGGATTGTGGCCGTGACTGTGGCCGTCCCTTTCTTCTTTGCTGTCAGTTTCACTGACATCTTTTTCTTCTTGCTGATGGAAACCACACTCTTCTTACTGGTCTTCCATGTAGTCTTGACAATCTTTTTTACCTTGTTAGACTTCACCTTCAGAGTGTATGTCTTCTTTGACTTTTTGTTGTAGTACAACGTCTTTTTCTTCGCCGCCAGTTTCGGTTTTGTAAATCCTGCAGCCTCTGCAGGAGCCGCCGTGACCAGCGTAGATAAACACAAAACAGCCGCCATGGCCAGAGCCACAGCCCGTCTTGATGTTCTGAATGCCTTTTGGGCTTCGTTCCTCATCCTTTCCACCGTTCCTTTCCTCTCTTTCTGTTTCTTCCCACTCTATTCTTAATAGGATAATATTATATTTCACTAATTACAATATGTGCGCCCCGGTGTGCATCTGTTTTTTCCCTTGCAAACAAAAAGCGCCGCCTGAGATTGCGACGCTGAGGATTTATCATCGGCTCACCTTAATTCCTTGTGACGCCCCTCACCCCTTCCATCTCTGACATTTCACTGAGATAGTCAAAGAAGTTGTAAAAAGACTCATATAAACTGCTCTCTGTGATCCGGACAAACCGGCCTTGTTCCACTTCTCTATCTTTCGAGAGGACGACACCCTTTCCATATAACATTACTTCCAAATGCTGCAGCTCCAGATTCGGGGCGTCAAGAGTGCGTAACACCGTATCATCCTCCCATACACCGGCTTTCTCCGGATAGGTCTGAACAAGGTGGTGCATCTGATGCCGTATCATCTCCATCCGGTTTCGGTAAAAGACCACCATATCCTCATCCTCCAGTAGGATTCCCTGACGAAAATCATCCGACACCAGCAGTACCCGGCTGGCTGATACAAGATAATATGGCATAAACTGCAATTCCAGATCGTCCAGCATCAACTGGCTGTATGTATAATACGGAATATAGCTCTCTCCTTTTGTAAACAGCCACATCAGCGCGGCGCGGAGTACTTTCAGATTGCAGGTCACATCATAATATTTTTCCGGATTGATATTCAGGATATGGAAATGACAGAGGGGAATTTCTCTCCTATACTTCTTCTCACAGCATTCCACCACTGTGAAAAGAATCTTTTCCTGCACCGGAAAATTGGTATACATTTCCTGGATCTTCTCCTGCCGGTACGCCCCCTCAAGTACACTGCAGATCATGCTTCTTACCTCTCTCTTCCCGTTGACGAAGGATTTTTCCCTGCTGTCTGTATTCTTTGTCCCGGCAGGATCAGGGAATGCGGCATCGTTTTCCCTCTGATCCAGCTCCCGAAGCAGGTTCCGGATATAGATGTAGTTCTCATAATGATTCCTGCCCATTTTCTCCATTAGATAAAGTTCCCTGAGGTGCTCTTTGTCCCGCTCTCCGGCGCGGAGCACCTCACAGAACAGTTCAACATCTTCATATTTGGGAAATCGTTTACCATTCAGCATCCGGTTCAGGGCAGTCCTCTCCATCCCGGAAACCTTTGCTATATGATAGATCGTCATGCCGCTCTCCTCCCGGAGCATGCTGCAAAAATCACTAAACTCTGACATTTCACTTTTCCTTCTTCTTGACATTTTTAAACGAACTGGTGGAATAATTATTGGAGCATATGTCCATTATAGCAATACTTTAGTATTTTGTAAATATTCTTGTATTGCTATACTTTTACAATATTGGAGAGCGGACAGAACTCAGGAGGTAGGGAATGCTTGGAGACAGGATCAGGGAATTGAGAAAATCACACTCGTTAAGCCAGGTGGAGCTGGCAAGGGAACTGCATGTCAGCAAACAGACCATTTCAAACTGGGAAAATAACAATATCCCCCCCTCCGTCGACACATTGGTCCGCATTGCGAAATTTTTCCAGGTGAGCACCGACTATCTGTTGGAATTCAGTAATACGAGAAATCTAAACGTGGACGGGCTGACAGACCGGCAGATCGCCCATATCCAGACAATCATTCAGGATATCCGGGACGCCGCCGCCCCGGACCCCCATCAGCCAAAAACAGGCGGCGCCCCCTATACTTAGTGGCGCCGCCTGCCGGCAGAATTAGAACTTTACCTTGGTCTTATAGAAATAGTAAGCATCATCTGTTACAAATCGTACTGGGTCTTCATCCTCGAATTCGCCATATTCATATGGCTGCATTCTCCCGCATTTAATCCAGACATAATAGGTCTTTCCCTTTTTAAACTTCTGCTTTTTAACCGATCCAGGACTCTCTGGTTTAAACAGGGCAAAACGATTGATATTATAAATGCGCATTCCGTTCCTGATCCTGCCCTTCTTGAGTTTGTTTGTCCTGCTGTTTGTAGTATACATAGTAACAGGGGAAAATTTATCTGGTTTCCTGCTTTTCAATGCCCGGGCAATATCCTTCTTTGTTGACACCAGGATCGTCAGATTCGGATTATTTTTCGGATAAACCTGAATCTGAATGGAGGTATTTTTCTTATCCTTTACAACTTTAACCTTTCTCCAGACCGCCGTTAATTTTACATCCGAATACTGAACGGGAGAAACCTTGGAATACAGCCTGTAATACAAATGGGATTTCACTTGTGTTTTCGGCTCCCATCCCGCGAAAAGATAACCCTTTTTCTTTGGTTTCGGCAATTTCCTACTAACACCGTACATATAGCTTTTAATCCAGGAACCTTTCGTTTTCTTTCCCCCCTTCAGATCATAAGTGATCTTATACGTCCGTGGAACTGCTGCTGCCTCGGAACGCGCTGGTATTTTCACTACCTCCTTCCCGTCGACCAGCCATTTCAGCGGAGAATAGCCATTCTCCTTTATCTCTTTACTTACATTGTTATCACTCTTCCTATTCCATCCCGTTTTTAGGGAATGATCCGCAGGATACCGGGGATCAAATGCAACCGGGGATTTGTTTATAATCTTCCTTAGCTTATAATTATCCTGCAAAACCTTGGCCCCCGTGACATTGATTTCCTGGACGCTCTCGGGAATCGTCAGCTCCTCCAGACCATGAAAATACTCCCCAAGGATCAATTCAAGATGCGTAATGCCTTCCTCAATGACGACCTTCTTTACATCATCATAATTCCGCAGAGGACGCCATACCAGCTTCCCGGTGCCGGAAAATGTCATCACTGCGGTGCTCGTATCGTAGCGAAATGTAACCTTTTCCCCCGCTTCTCCTGTAATCATGCCAGAATCCGCATTGGCATTGGTATTTGTTTCCGCCTTTACTGGCACGGCAAAGATGCTGCAAAGCATTGCCAATGACAGCCAGAAAGAAAGTATCCTTTTCATAACAATCACCCTTTCTACAAATATTTTAGTATTACTTATCTCTCATATACTAAACGATTTGCGAAAGGGTGATGTTGCACTTTATAAAATTTTTTTAATCCCGATAGTCAAATTCCAGCACTACGGCCGAGAGGGGCGGCAGATACAACTCAATCTCATAACCGGCCTTCTTTTTCCCTTTCTTGCTGACGGTCTCCGTCTTCTTTGCCGGAATAGGTTTCTCATTCAACCGGCCCTGACCGCCGAACTGCGGATCATCGGAATTCAGGATCTCTTTATATTTCCCCCGGCAGGGAGCCTTCACCGTATATTTTTCATGAGCCACCGGCGTGAAGTTCAGGATAAACATCAGCTGGCTCTTTGGCGTTCTGCCGCGGCGGACAAACGCCACCGTACTGGTCTCCGGCCGGGCACAGTCCATCCACTCAAAGCCCATCATATCGAAATCATTATAATACAGGGCGTCGTACTTCGTATAAATCCGGTTCAGCGCCTTACAATATTCCTGCATCTGCCGGTGGCGTTCATCCTCCTCCAGAAGGAACCAGTCAAGACTTCGGAACTCGGCCCACTCCCTCTTCTGGGCAAATTCCTGTCCCATAAACAGCAGCTTCTTGCCCGGATGACCATACATAAAGCCATAAGCGGCCCGAAGGGCGGCATATTTATCCCCCTCCAGCCCCGGCATCTTGTTCAGAAGGGAACATTTACCGTGGACCACTTCATCGTGGGACAGGACAAGAATGTACTTCTCGCTCAGATAATAATCGATACTGAAGCACAGCTGGTCATGGTGAAACTTCTTGAAATACGGATCTAACTTCATATACTCAAGGAAATCATTCATCCAGCCCATGTTCCACTTGTAGGAGAACCCAAGGCCCTTATCCTTCACCGGCGCCGTCACTCCCGGCCACGCCGTAGATTCCTCAGCGATTATATAAGCGCCGGGATTTCTCTCCGCCATCACATCATTCAGATTCTGTAGAAATTCCACCGCCTCATAGTGTTCATTGCCGCCGTCCTTATTGGGCAGCCACTCGCCGTTCTGCTTGCCGTAATCCAGATACAGCATAGAGGCCACCGCGTCCACCCGCAGCCCGTCGATATGGAATTTTTCCACCCAAAACAGGGCATTGGCGATAAGAAAATTCATAACCTCCTTGCGGCCGTAGTCAAAAATATAGGTGCCCCAGTCCGGATGCTCGCCCCGCCGTCGGTCCGGATGCTCATACAGTGCCTGTCCATCGAAATTGCCGATGCAGTGGGCGTCCTTTGGGAAATGCGCCGGCACCCAGTCAAGGATCACCTGAATCCCCCTCTTGTGCATCTCATCTACAAAATACATAAAATCCTGCGGCTCTCCGTAACGGCTGGTGGGAGCATAATAACATCCCACCTGATAGCCCCAGGAGCCGTCAAAGGGGTATTCCGATATTCCCATCAGTTCAATGTGGGTATATCCCATCTCCAGTACGTAATCCCCCAGCATCTGTGCCATTTCCCGGTAGCTGTAATTCCCGTTATCGTCCTCCTCCACCCGTTTCTTCCATGACGCCAGATGCACCTCATAGATACTCATGGGCTCCCGGTCACGCCGCTCCACCGTCTTATTGGATCTTCTCGTCAGGTATTCCTTGTCCTGCCACTCATATCCCTCCAGTGAAGTGATGCGGGACGCGTTCCCCGGACGCAGCTCTGCGTAATTTCCATAGGGATCTGTTTTATAAAGCTTCTCGCCGTCCCGTGCCGTTATCTCATATTTATAGGCAGCGCCCTCCCAGGCTCCGGGTATAAAGAGCTCAAAGATACCGCTCTCTCCATGAAGCATCATCTTGTGGAGGCGGCCATCCCACATATTAAATTCCCCGATGACACTGACGCTGCGCGCCCTGGGCGCCCATACGATGAAACGTGTTCCCGCCGCGCCGTCTACCGTCTCCCTGTGAGCGCCAAACTTTTCATAAATCTGGTAGTGCTTTCCCTCTCCAAAAATATAACAGTCAAAATCCGTAAAGGTCTTCCCATAGGCATAGGGATCCTCCACATCGATGATATCATCTTCCCCGTATTTCACCCGGAACTGGTATTTTGTCAGACGGTCCTTCTTCTTCGTGATCACATAGCCGAAAAGGCCCTCCACAGGCATCTCTTCCATCTCGCCGATCTCCCCGCCCTCCTGATCCAGAAGCCAGATCTTCTCTGCGCAGGGACGGTATGCCGTAAATATCTGTACATCCTCTTCTTTGAAGATATGGCAGCCCAGTAGATCATGGGGTGCGTTAATGACACCCTTCTCCAGTTCTGCCATCAGTTCCTTTCCCGCCCAGTCCTGCAAATATTGATTCATATTTCTATCCTCCAAAATCCTCTTGGCATCAACCCCCGCAGAATATCTTCCCCTGCGGAACGGGAACGGCCATAGGCCGTTCCCGGATGCCGGTAATCCTCAGTCGGGCATTTCTTATCCAAGCTGATCCATCAGATCCTTTACCACAGCAGCCAGTTCTTCTGATTTCTTATCGGCATCGGCAAGATCCGTTCCTACTACGCCAAAATATACTTTGATCTTCGGCTCAGTGCCGGACGGACGAACGCAGAGCCATGCGTCACCCTCCAGTTCAAAGTACAGAACATTCGATTTCGGAATACCGGTAGGTCTGGTCTCTCCCGTCGTTACATCTTTGATCATATCCTTCTGGTAATCTCTGAACGCCGTCACCTTATAGCTGCCAAATGCCATCGGCGGATTCTCCCGCAGGCTCTCCATAATAGCCTTGATCTTGGCCAGTCCCTCGATGCCCTGATGGGAGATGGCGATTACATTATCTTTGTAGTAGCCGTATTTCTCATACATTTCCAGCATGGCGTCCCAGATAGTCTTTCCCTGTGTCTTGTAGAACGCAGCCGCCTCGCAGAGCGCCATGGACGCTACGATGGCATCCTTATCCCTGGCATGTGTGCCGATCAGGCATCCGTAGCTCTCCTCAAATCCAAAGAGATACTGCCCTTTCCCTGTCGTCTCCATGCGCAGGATCTCCTTGCCGATCCACTTAAATCCGGTAAGGCACTCGATAACCTTTACGCCGTAATGCTTTGCCATGGCATCTACCATATTGGAAGTAACGATCGTCTTAATAAGCTCGCCGTCCTCCGGCAGCTTTCCCTCGATGGCAAGCTTCTGTCCGATCTCATAATCCGCAAGGAAGCTTCCTGACATATTGCCGGTGAGGCAGATGTACTCTCCGGATTTCGCGTCCTTCACATATACCCCGAGACGGTCCGCGTCTGGATCGGTGGCCAGCACAAGATCGGCGTCCTTCTCCTTCGCCAGCTTCAGAGCCAGTTCAAAGGCCTCCTTGGCCTCTGGGTTCGGATAGCTCACCGTGGGGAATTCCCCGTCCGGCAGCTCCTGCTCCGGTACGACAAATACGTTTTCAAACCCAAGCTCCTTCAATACACGGCGCACCGGAAGATTTCCCGTCCCGTGCAGCGGCGTATAGACGATCTTCAGATCAGCCGAAGCCTCTTTGATGGCCTCCGGGTGAAGAACGTTTTTCTTCAGCTCTTCCATGTAGCGGTCGTCCACCGCCTGCCCAATGCTCTCATACAGGCCGGCCTTCACTGCTTCTCCCTTATCCATGGACTTCACCGCGGCATAGTCCGTCACCGCCTTTACCTCATCCATAATTCCGGAATCGTGCGGCGGCGTGATCTGGGCGCCGTCCTCCCAGTATACTTTGTAGCCATTGTATTCCGGCGGATTATGGCTTGCCGTAATATTGATGCCGGCGATGCAGCCAAGCTCTCTCACAGCAAAAGACAGTTCCGGTGTCGGACGGAGCGATTCAAAAACAAACGCCTTGATTCCGTTGGCAGCAAGGCAGCACGCCGCCTCGTCTGCAAATTCCGGCGACATCCGGCGGGAATCGTACGCGATGGCCACGCCTTTTTTCTGTCCCTCCTGCTTTATAATATAGTTTGCCAGTCCCTGTGTCGCCTTACGCACCGTATAGATGTTCATCCGGTTCGTTCCGGCGCCGATAATACCCCGGAGCCCTGCCGTTCCAAATTCCAGATCCGCATAGAAACGCTCCTTGATCTCGTTGTCATCCCCCGCAATACTTTCCAGCTCCTTTTTGGTATCCGCATCAAAATACGGATTTGCCAGCCAGGCCTCATAAGTTTCTCTGTAATCCATAATTTCCTCCAATCCGCCGAAGATCCGGCTTATTTTTTTCTTTTATGAAAACGCATGTCCTGCGCTTTATCCTACTCCGCCACTGCTGTCCGCCCCGCTGCTGCCTGAATTATTGCCGCTGGTTCCGCTCCCCTCCAAAAGATCTGGAAAGCTCCAGTTCACATCCAGATTGTCATCCGATATTTCTATATTATAGCTTTTAGTCTCACTGCCCTTCTTCGTCAGCGTCACCGTCACACTGCCGATCACCTTGGCAAAGCTGCACGGCGCCACACCCTTGTACGTGCCGTCCACATAGACCGCCGCTCCCTCCGGCGCACTGACCGTTATGGTATGATCGGCATCCGTCTTCTTCGCCTCCGGCGCCGCCGTGCTGCCGGAAGAGGAAGAATCCGACTTCTGTACCGAAGAGGAATCACTGTTGACCGATGCCGTCTCCTTCTGCAGATTGATCCGGAACACCGGACTGCTGTCCTTCACTGTGGCGATCCCGGCATATGTGTTATACCCCTCCAGAACGACCCGGATGGAATGATTTCCATATTTCATGGACACCTTCTTACTGTAATCCGTAAGCCTGCCATTCACATACAGCTCGGCTCCTGGTGGATCGATCTCGAAAGAGGCCCGGGCAGTATCCGGCACCTGATTCTGATATTGTGCCATATTAACCTTCGTCACCTGATTTCTCCGCACCTCCAGAGTGGCCGTTCCCGTCAGATCCCCGTTATCCATAGTAAGCTGCTGCGTGCCCTCCGGTACTACCAGAAGCATGTCCTTCGAAACCGGCAGGATCGCTTCGCCGTGCAGCGTCAGCACGCCGCCGATAAAGTCATTATAATTGGTGGGCTGGATATAGCCATGGCCCTTTGTCACAATAAGGGAGTATGCCTGTCCCTTTACACCCCGGAAGGTAACCTCGTCGCTGGAGGTGATCTCCATGGGATCTACCGCTTTTCCCTCGGAAAGAGCCACCAGATTATCATTATAGGCGTAATTCACATCGTCCACCGTAATGCGGTTCTTATCCGCGTCCACAAAGATCTTCCGGTTCTCCTGCTCGATAATATCTCCCGACCGCTTCATCTTGGCGACCTTTCCGCCGTTCTGCCTGATATAAACCTCAAAAACCTCACCCGGAGCTACTTCTTCCATGGAAAGGCTTCTGTCATTCTTAGTAAAAATCTCCGTTCCTCCAGAATACGGATACACTTCCTCCGCGTCCAGAACGGTATTATAAAATGTAATACGGGTGTTAATCGTATCGACGCCCTTTACCACTCCCGTAAAATCTGCTCCCTTTTCATATTCCACCGATTTGTTGGGATTCTCCGTCGGCGCCGGTTTCTTCTTCTGCTTCGCGCAGCCGCCCAGAAACACAAGGATCGCCAGTGTACAGAGAACTCCCACACCCCATTTTTTATCCTTCATACTGCCACCTGCCAGATTATCTAATATAGTTCATTATTATACCACAGAAATTCATTTATGACCAGTAATCATTTGGTGTCTCACCCAAAAATTTATCCTTGGCCTCCTCCCGCTCCCTGACACTGATAAGTTTCTCCATATTCTTATCGGATATCCATGTTTTTTTGCCGTTCATATACTGGCTCATGAGTTTCCAGAACTTCACCGGATAGGTCAGGATCGTCCACAGGAATTCATATTCTTCCGGCTCCATTCCCGCCTCGCTGCGGTATCCCTCCAGCACGGCCTCCCCCTTCTCCCTCTGCCAGGCATTCTTCTCCATAACCTTTCTTAGGAAATATGCCAGATCCATCAGCTGGATCCCGTACTGCGCATGTTCAAAATTCGTAGTGGCGATTCCCTTCTTCGTATAAATGAGGTTGTGATAATTATATTCTCCATGGCACACATCCCTCGTCTCCCTGCCGTGCTTCTGCCAGTAGGAGGATTTCTGCAGACGCGCGGCGGCCTTCTCTGCTTTTCGGTAGAATTCCGGAAAACAGGAGAGAGCACACAGCTCAAAATCATTTTTTCTCTTCTTATCCTTCATAAAATGATACACCCGTTTCATCTCGCGGTTCCTTCTCTCATACCGCCGGAAGAGATCTTCCTCCATGCAGACCGGCCCCTCCGACATCCCCTGCAGCTGCCTGTGCAGCTGTCCTAAGTTCCGCGCCGCCTTCTCCAGCCCCTGGCAGCTCCGGTAATCGCAGGAATCCCCGTAGTACCACTGATACACGACAAATTTTTCCCCGCTCTCCCACTCCGTCACGGGATTCCCTTCTATATTATTGACAACCCTGTCTGTCAAAGCCATACCCCGCTGCGCCAGCCTCTCCTTCACTTCATTTTCAAAGGTGAAATGTGCACGGATCCTCTCGTACTCACGCATCAGCCGGGGTCCCTCACTGGTATCAAGGAGCACCGCTCCCCTTGCACGGTTCCGGTTTTTTACCTGAAAACTGTATTTTCCCAGTGTCAGTTCCTGTTTATCTTCCACAAAACCCCTCCTTATATTCATGCCAATCCAGATGCGGATGACACGGTGTACTGTTGTCTGCCTTTAATCATATGATTTCAGAATAAAAATATGCCTGCATCATAATTATTTTTCTGCATCGTATAATGATAAAAAACCCTGGGAGCGGACAATTGAGATATTTCTATAAAATAACCGCCCTCCTGATGATAATCTTTACCCTTACCGGCTGCCTGCCGGCTCAGAATACGGCAGATAACCCGGATTTTGCAGCATTTACGGATGAACTCTTCCGCAGTGAAGCAAACTCGGACTCCCTGACACTGAACTATACCCTGGCACACCCCGAAAACTATGGCATTACGGAACTGCCAGGCGGTTTCCAGCCCTTTTCCTATGAGGATCTTGCCGCCAACGGGCCGGCATTGGAAAATCTCCTTGCCACAGCCGAAAGCTATGACAGAGACAGCCTTTCCCTGAAACAGCAGATTCTGCAGGATGTCCTCTGCGACTCCCTTCAGACCGATATCCAGGGTACGAAATTCGCTGCTTTTTCCGGCGCCCTGGGGCCCACCACCGGAATCCAGGCGCAGCTCCCCGTACTTCTGGCAGAATTCCGGATCGGGGACAGGTCCGATCTGGAACAATATTTCTCCCTTCTTATGTCAGTGCCGGATTATTTCCGCTCTCTCCTCACCCTGGAGCAGAAGAAAAGCGAACTCGGAACACTGGCCTGCCGCACCAGTCTGGAACACATTATCAGTCAGTGCAGGGAGTTTCTCCAGTCCGGCGGTTTTACCGTCCTGACGACAACCTTCCAAAAAAAGATCGCCGGTGCCGACTTCCTGTCCGAAAAAGAAAAAGCTGACAGTCTCTCCCGTCATGAAGACTGTATCCGGCAGTATCTTACTCCCGCCTACCAGAGCCTCACCGACGGACTGACAAAGCTGCTGCCGCTGGCCATGGACAACGGCAGCCTCTCCTCCCGCCCGGAGGGCGGCTCCTACTACTCCCATCTTGTAAAACGCATCACCGGCTCCTCCCTCTCCGTGGATGAGCTGGAATCCCTTATGAAAGAGAAGCTGGATACGGCGCAGGACACCCTGCTGGCATATGCCAAGAAGGATCCCTCTCTTTTCAGCACCTGTCAGAGCTATGTGGGAGACTACCCCTCTACCGATTCTATCCTGACGGCGCTGCAGAAACGGATGACAGCCGACTTTCCTCAAATGACCGACAGTTCCTATGAGATCAAATATGTAGATGAGGCTCTGGAGGACTATCTCAGCCCCGCCTTCTATCTGACGCCTCCTCTGGATGACAGCCGGACAAATGTAATCTACATCAACAATTCCAGCCGCTTTGACGCCTCCTCCCTCTTTAACACGCTGGCGCATGAAGGATATCCGGGACACCTCTACCAGACCTGCTATATGCACAGTAAAAATCTGCCGGCGCTCCGTTACCTTCTGGATTACGGCGGCTACACGGAGGGGTGGGCCACCTATGCCGAGATCTACTCCTACAAATATACGGGGGTTTCCAAGGACGAGATCGGCATCCTCCGAAACAATATGGTGGTATCCCTCTGTCTCTATGGACTCTGTGATATCGGGGTTCACGCCCGAGGCTGGAGCCGGGAAGAACTGTTGTCCTTCCTGAACGGCTATGGCTCCTGGGGCCGGGAAACCGCCGACTCCATCTATGACGCCGTGACGGACGAACCGGCCTCCTATTTAAAATACACGGCGGGATACCTGGAATTTATGCGTCTAAAGGATAAGATGAAGGAAAAGCTGGGAGACAGCTATTCAGAAAAAACCTTCCATACCTACGTCCTGAATATGGGTCCGGCATCATTTGACATATTAGAAAAATATATCCAGAGGTATGGGGAATTATAGGTACTGCCAATGGCAATGTTTACTGCTATACTTCTTCAATTCCTCTGGGGCACTGTGTGTGCGGTCTATATGAGGCAGCAGGTATAAAAAAACCACCCCGGGGCATTCCATCTTTATTACCACAATGCACTACCGGGATGGGAAATGGCTGATACACGACTCAACGGTTCTGGAGAGCCCTGTGTATTACCTGAGATAATATTCAATTACTTCTTAAGAGATTCTTCCTGAAGCCGGTCAAATTCCGCCATACACTCATCCACCGATGCGCCGTTTAACAGCTTCCGCACAATAAGACAGGTATTTCCCCACTGCTCCACATTCATTGACGCATTGGCTCCTAGCACGTATACATTCTCTTTTATCCTGTCATTCAGGGGTTTTAGTGCCGGTATGCAGTCCACCTCCACATTTTTGGACGGGGAGATTACCTTATTGGTCTCCGAATAGACCTGAAGCGCCTTATCCGAAGCGATCACATCCAGCACACGCATGGCATCTTCCGCATGCTCCGCCTTTGTACTGATGCCGTATCCGGTAATGGAGATTACCGGCATCGGCCCCCGGCTGCTGGGGAATCCGATGACCTGCATGTTGAAATCCAGATCCCCGTAGGCAGTGTCCGAATTTGCCGCCCCCCAGTAGGCCATAACCATAGGTGTCCTCTGAT